>Ga0105239_10008241_pt1 | contig 11885 bp, 5 predicted proteins | sample KBSC44metaG_FD_92761 | JGI IMG/M metagenome (GOLD analysis project Ga0105239, IMG submission 92761) | Corn rhizosphere microbial communities from Kellogg Biological Station, Michigan, USA - KBS C4-4 metaG | ecosystem: Host-associated > Plants > Roots > Rhizosphere > Soil | place: Michigan, USA...
CGCAATAACAGATCGGATGACATTGACGGTTGCTAAGAGAGAGTGTTGGCCCCAAGAAGCGGTGGCGGTCGTCTGGTAGGTGTAACGTGTTGTTCCATCGAGTCCGTAGGCGTAGGCAATCAAGAATACGCCGATAAACAGAAAGATTCGATCCGTCCTGGTGATCACCTCCGACATGGCTTCCATTCGAGCCACACCAGGCGACTTTGCGCCCACGAGAATGGATCCATGGCGCTGGCGATACTGCTCGTCGGGACCGCCTAGGGGTTCCTCGGCATTGGGAACTGCCTGCTCAGATTTTGGCTCTGATGAGAGGCCATTGGTACCGATTCCCCGTTCTCTCTCCTTGGAGGTGTCGGAGAACGACATCGTGGGTTGGATGCTAGCACTGGGCTGCCAGCAGTTAAACGATTGTATGGTCTAGTAAGGAATCACCGCCAGCGCGATGTTGCAAAGTGGACTCTCCACGCCAAACAACTGATGGAGGGAAAGGTTTGAGGAAGTAAAGTATCTCTGAACGGAACACCGTCCTTACTTAAGTTACAATCAGAATTTTATGCTGAAATCCATGTGGCGGTTAGTCGAGTCAGATGGGTCAGTAAAGGGTAGACCTGGGTCGGACACCCCGTTGCAGTAGTGATCAGGGATGTTCGAGGTAACATCTACTAACCAAGCGACCAAGGGCCACGAGGAGCGTGCCTTTCTCAAAGCCGAAAGTCCACACTGAGGAGCACTAACAGCTGATGCCATCGTTTAGTGCAAGACGCGGGATGAATAGAGCGCAAGCTCCCCCGAAAAGTGTGACAACAGCGGCTCTCAATGAACGATTCACTTCATTCAAGGGCGGTAACACAGAGGACGGGTGGGGTGCAAGCTCTGGAGTGTCGATCAAGCGATTGGTGATTATCTTATCAGATGCAGAATTTTCAGACCCTTGTGGAGACCGATCATCCTTGGAAGGTCGGGTTTAAGCAGGATAGTATCAATAACAATGATCGGGGGTCCTTGGTGCCCGGAGTGGTCCGCAAGGAACAGGGATGAACAGTGAGGAATGGTTGCTGTTCGTAGACCTAAGCCGTGCCAATACCAATGCCAATAGACTGAAATTGGATAGAATAGCCCATCTCGATTCTCGATTATCCCGCTCCTTGGGGGGCTCGAATTTTATTGCCTCGTGCCAAGCGTGGCCATAACAATCTTTCAATCGTCGGATGCCGGCTCTCGAGCCTTCTTGAAAGGTGGTCGAGGTCGAACTAATCGAAGAGCGTCAAGATGGGCATTGTTCCATGAGCCGCCTCTGGCGATAGCCATCGAAAACCCAGAGCAGCCACGAGTAGTACCCATGACCTTGGTGCTGTCCTGATAGCTACCTAAAGGAATGGTAGAGGACTAGTCGTCATTCTGTACTCGGTATTGTATTCCGTACACACTCGTGCCTCGGGGGAGGGGTCGCCTGAGAACTTTAGCTGCATAGATTGCTTGACGTAACCCATGCGATGGTGACAGGAGGTGGTGGGAGGACAGGAAAACAAAATCTAATCAGATCGGCTGATCGGTCCTGGGGCAACAATTGGCAAGCCTCATCCGGTTCAGCTCCATTTCTTAGGCACCTTTTAGCTGATGTTGCCCCCACGGCTGGGGGAGCAGCAAAGGTTGCCAAGGGATGCCTCTCGGTGGTACCAGGGTGCATTATAGGTGGCGCTCGATGTTCAGTGGTATCCCGGGATGTTGGCATCCCGCATCGCTCCCTTGTTGGTGGCTCGTCCTACCACAGAGAAACAGGGCCAACAGACCTTCCACAGAGGCTGCACCGACCCCGTTATTTCCGAGAGACTGGAGCTTCAACTAGGCTCGTCTCAATTAATTCTCGAGGTAGAGCCTTGCATGGTTGAAAACTCTGTGCTCCTAGGAATGGGTGGAGGATAGAGTAATGAACGGACTCGTCCCTGGCTTGGTGCTGGCGAAAGTCTACTTTCCACAGGTCGAGGCTTTCACGTCCGAGCTTGGGACCTTGGGTACGGGGTACACTTACTGCACAAATGCAAGCTGAACTGCCAACCCCCGAGATAAAGTGGCAGCTAATTCAAACATGATCCCTCAGGGCGAGCTAAGTAACAAACTTCTTGACGAGCCTGGGCTTCCTTCGGGTTTGACCAGCCGTGGCCAACTACGATCCACAATTTGCACGATGTTAGGATGGTACGTACACCCTTGAGCCTGCCACTCCGAGAATCGGAGATGCTTTTCTATCAAGGCTGTGCAACATGCTTGGGATCCCATTTCTCGTACCGCTGCCAGCTGGATCCAACTTAGGAAAGTTGCTGATTCGTTACGTGCGGAACCAGTGCAGGCTCCGTTAATTCCGATCGAGATCTTAGATGCGTTTGCGGGGCCTGCTATTGATGGTACGGAGTACTGGAATTCAAAAACATAGATATATAATTGCCAAGCTCACATCACTTCTCCAAGAACACGCGAACCTCGGATCGCCGTTGCAACATGCCATGGAAGGCAATCGAGGTTTGCGTCAATGCAGCCTCGAGTAGCACTCAAAGTTACAAGACCGCGGTATTGTTTGATTATATCTTCCAGAAGTTCATCCGTCCATGGTTCCTCTTTCGCAGAGGCCGACGGGATTATGTTGAACAAGTTGACCTCAATTGATGTATGGCCGTCTTCGCCCTTGACGCCCTTACGCTTCATCAATAGGCCTGTGAGGATGGGAGGACTCAGGTCCACCATATTTGAGGTTTGATTAATGCCATATGGCAGCACAATAGACCAGCTCTCCTCAGCCGGGTCCACTAGTGTCAGATCGCTTTCAACGTTCGGGTCATATCCATGTTCTGGAGGTGTGGGTGCGTTGACTATCCCACTGCCACTAGGTGTCGGTGTAGCTGGAACCAGCTGATCGGGCGATGTGATGCCAGCTTGAGGTGTTGATGCGGGAGTGCCGTACAGATTCGGGCCGCCCATCGGACCATTCCTTCCTTGACCGGCTGGTGGTGTTAATTTCAGCAGTGGATGTAAACGTACTGATAGCAACACCAGCATACATTTTCTTTTCGGCGTAGCATTTCCTTCAGCCACATGTCGCCACGCACCGAGTTCACCAGAGTCATAGGAGCCGATTTTCGCGACACATAAGCGCCACGTGCCTTGCACTTTGCCTATGAGATCCTGTGAAACTTCCCATATCTCCTTGAAGATATCCTGTTGTTGCCGTCTTGGACTCGAACTCCATATCTGTGTGCAGTAGGACATTGTCAGAGCGAGCTTACCACATTCATCGGTCCAGGCAGCAGTAATCCATCGATCATCAACACTTATGGAGTATGCGACATGTAAAAGGGGACCATGTTTGAACAAAGGTGAACTGATCTCAGTAGCAAGTCGAAAATGGACCGACGTTTCCGTCATGGCTACACTCACTGCAGAACCACAGATCCCAGGTGCTGTCTCTGCACGAGGCGGAGGCAATCGATTGTAAACCTCCAAGGCGAGCTTGATATAAGCGCTTTGTGGACGGATGACCAGAGTTTCTCCATCTGCCACAAAGTTTAGTGGAATGATTTGTAGGGCAATATCTGCCACATTTTTCTTGTCTGTGGCCGACTGGGCAAAAGTTTCGAACAACGTATAAAATGCGTAACATGTTTCCAGATAGTCCACCATTTTGTCGGATTTACTCATCATGTATACAATTACCATGCCGTTAAAGTCCGACGCCGCGGATAAGGCATTCCCTAGTCTTTTGCAAGTTGAACGAAGATTAGGCTGCTGTGGTTCATTCGAGGCCCATGCCACGAGGCCATCGTTAGTCAACCCGGCAATGCTACCCAGATTATGAGTACCGAGCGCACAGGCTGAGTAGGCATCCTTCATTCGCTGTAAGAAGTTGGAACAGCCATCTGCGACTGTTCGAGCATTTGGATGGATACAAAATGCAGTTACATCCTTTGCCCCATGTTCAGGTTGGAGGTTGAGGATATCCCAGAATCCCAGAATCGAGGTTGATGCAGTCAAGGGCTGTTCAGCACGCCTCACTTGTATCTGTGGCGATGGGAGTTTAAGTAGCCTACCCTGGGACCTGGATTGGTTGTTGTCGGTCCTGAGATTCACGAGCTGGGCCAAACTTGAAGCGGATGCAGAGGTGTTGATGCCACTGAGGTCGACATGAACATTTAAAGGGTCATCTGAAATCGCCCCATGCCCAGGAGAATCACCGTTGTGAGGAAGAAGAGAGGTTTGGGAGACTTGATCAACAAGAATGTGGGCCACCTGTAAGAATTTTTGAGTTGACATGACGGGAACCTCACGTATGCGCCTCACGAGATCGAAATCTGCGGGGGAGGGGGGAATCTTGAGGCCAGTTGGTATTGAATTCAAGAATTTTTGTATGTCTTGTTGTATGGCAGCCCTCTCCATCTCAGTGTGTGGATTCTGCTCGACTGGTGATTCAACATGATATTCAGTCCATTGCTTTGGAAGTCCTGGTGCCCATGTGTTAGAGTTTCCACGGTCTAGTGACATTGGGTAGCTGCTCAGCGAGCTATCATCGCTTCCTGAAGGGCTTGTTGGCATCATTTGATAGATAGGATTGTGTTTATTGGTGGGTTTGACGTTGGTGAGCGCGGGACTTGGGTCGAACCAATACGCTCCGTCCGATGCATATCTGCTGTCTCGGTCGGAAGTGACGTCAACGGATTGAAGCCCGTCGTATGCGCTGGAACGTCGACGTGCAGTCCTGTTTTGCGGAGTAGATTTCTGAATGAATTCGATGGAAGCCACTTCATGCTTGGGAGTACCTGATTGAACAGGATGCAGAACTATAGAGTCGCTCTCCGTTGTTGGGATGTGGTGTGACAGATTTTCAATGCCCCTGGGAGTATTTGTGCCCTTCTCGGCTGCTGCATGTGGCTCCAGGTCTTCATCTTTGACTCTCTGTTCAGTAGGAGACATGTCAACATCGTCGCCCGCCTTGGTTTCGCTGGTATGGAGACCATGGTCGTCCCTGCCATCCAGATGGTCTTCGTCCATCTGTTGTTGCCCGCTCAGAGGGACATCTTTGGAATCCATTCCAGGTTGATCGAAGAAATCCCAGTTAGGTTCATCTCCGGTCCCTTCTTGTCCGAAGTTGTCGTCTGGCATTTCTTCAAACAGATCCTCGTCATAATAACCGGGTCCGACGCCAGAAGAATGAGGGACTTCGAAATCAGGCATTTCTTCATCGTGTACGGGGACGAGTTCTGCGTTTTCACGACCGATGTTGGCCGGCGTAACGGGGATACCATCGACCGACAAACCCGGTGTAGTATGGTTCATGATGACATCCGGGGGAGTGGGATATATTGTCTGGCTAGCCGGAAAGGCCGGTGGACCAAACGGTTGAAAGTGCTCAGGGTCGTCAAATGTACCATCTTCGGTGAACAGGGGTTCTTCGTCGTCCTCAAAAGCAGTCGGTTGAGGCTGTGGCAGATCGGTGACCGGTCCACCAGCAGTGCCAGTGATCCAATTTTGTACGAACTGGAGAGGATCCTCTATATCATTGGTGGTCTCATTCGGAGTCCTTTTCTTCGCGTTCCAAATGAAGCAAAGGTTGGCGGGCCAGAAAATACTCTTCCAGGATATCGACTCGAATGTTTGAGGCTCTGGGAGTGAGTCTTGTGAGCTACTGTCCCCTGTCGTTTCAGCCTTTTGAATAGGAATTTGTACTTCTATCCACATGACATCTTTGGGATCCGTTGCGTAATTGATAGGATCGCGAGGCCACCAAGAAAGTATCTCTTTCCAAGCATCTGCTTCCACGGTCGAGGGTTCCTCACCTGCCGCGTCTAGGCCATCCTCAATTCGTGAGGAAAGTCGTGCGAGACTAGGCCCTGAGGCTCTGCCAATGGTGCCAATAGGAGCTAGGTAGAGCACCATGCCTTTTGGCGTTCTGGGAGCAAAATCGCCATGCGACAGAGCGTCATTTAGCCGCAAAAACGACATATCATCGTCTCTGGCAATGGTGAGGATGATTTGCCCGCTCGGAATCACCTGGAGCTCCACATGGTGAAGAATCCATCTCCTGAGGGACTCAAATTCATCCGGATCTGAAACAGATGGTAAATGTTCAATCAGGTGGAGATTCGGCCGTAGAGATTGAAGCTCGCATTCGATTGATGATGAAAGCTTGATGCTTGAGATTATCGCAGTGGTGAACAGCCGGTATAGTCGAGCTTGGTCCGGTTTCATCAAATCTGGAAGCCGCGCTGCTGTTTTGTACGCGATCGTACAGGTGTTGCTCCGAAGAACAAAGCCGAATTTGCTCAGCAATGTCTTCTGATCCTTTGCGTTTGCAATATCGACTTTCTTGTAGAATGTGAATAGCTGAAGAACTTCGATGTCAAGTGCAGCGAGAATTGATGCATCCCTAAATTGCCTCTCTGTTCTTCTGAGACGAGCAAGGGTGTTTTCTCGCGAGTTACTGGTGATCGAGGAATCCTGAGTGGGGGGGTTGGCTACAGTACAAACAATATAGGCTATCTCGCCAAAGTCATTCTACATTAGATGTCAGCGTAGCACCAAATTTCATTTGTTTCATCATACGAGCGTGTACACGTTTGTGGCACAATTACTTGGAAAATCGAGCGTAGTAGCCATTGTTCAACCGTTGGGGGGCACGAAGATCCAGTTCCTTGTAGAGCACGATGGAATATTCGGGTGGATATCGCAGTGCATTGCCCACTCTGGAGTCGATTATCAAACCCCGATCATAGAGATTGAACGGAGGCATGAAGGTGAACATCAGGTCCCTGTCCGGTCGAAGTGGACATCGCACCAGCTCAGGTGATCAAAGGGATAGAATAGATAATTTGGCGACCTCCGGACATCGAAAGATGGATTGATCAACTCAATCAGATAGATATTACGCGGTAACAGGGATTGTTGAAACAGGTGGGAGGTTATTGAGGAAGGAATGATGTTGCCAGCCAGATGAATTCTGTGGAAATGAGAATGTCGTAAACTAGCCCACGTGACGTAAATCCCCAGCCTCGCCAAGTTGCCACGTGCAGCCCTCAGCCTTGCCACATCGGCAAAACTCCGGTGCTTTTTTCTGTGAAATCTTGGCTCAAGTGCCTCTGCTGCGGGCCCGAAAAAAAGTTTGGACGGCTTGCCAGATGCTCATCAGGTATGTCTTTATGGTCACGCTACCGTTTATACTGAATAAATGACGGGCTAATATTGAACAGGAGGACTGCGCTTCCTTATTGAGGCCATAAATCCATGGTCACCGCATAGGGTCTCTTGTTTCCCTCCAGCGCCAGCAATATGAGACTCACAAACAGTGCAGTTCCGGTGTACACAGTCTCTGGCTCGTCCACCTCACGCAATCTTCCAGACTGGTTGTCGCAAAAACAGAAGCAAAAGAAAGATCCCGAATACGCCAACAGAGTCGAACTTCTACAGGATTTCGAGTTTGAAGAGGCTAGCTCATGCGTTCGGGTAAGCGAGGATGGCGAATGGGTGATGAGCACGGGCACATACAAACCACAGATTCACACCCACTACCTCCCCAATCTCGCTCTATCCTGGGCGCGACACACCGACACTCTCAATAAGACCTTTCTCTTCCTCTCATCTGACTACTCGAAGACGGTTCACCTGCAGGAGGATCGCTCGATAGAATTCCACACTCCGGGCGGTCGCCATGATTCTTTACGCATACCCAGGTACGGCCGTGACCTAGCATATGACAGAAGCAGTGCAGAACTGCTAGTTCCTGCCGTTGGTGTCAACTCCAATGGTATGGGAGAAGTATTCAGAATCAACTTGGAACAAGGGAGATTTCTGAAAGAGTTCGAGGTTGATGTTGGCGGCGATGACATGACCTCCATGGGCGGCGGGGCCTTACAAGGCGGAATACGTACCGGGAGTGTCAATACCGCTGCAGTGGCAGAGGGCAGCCACAATCTGCTGGCATTTGGTACCTCGCTCGGCACTGTTGAATACTGGGACTCGAGAGCGAGAGCTCGTGTTGCGACCCTGGCCATGCCCTCCGACCACGATGGACGCCCGGAAGTTACTGCTCTCGACTTCCATCGCTCGGGTATTAGCACTGCTGTCGGGACTTCATCCGGTCTTATCTATCTATATGATCTACGCTCTCCCCTTCCCACGATAACAAAGGACCAGGGTTATGGCTATCCAATCCACTACGTGCAGCACTTGACGTCCTCGAGTACTACAAGAGCTTCAACGTCTGAACCGAAGATTGCATCTGCAGATCGAAGGATCCTGAAATTGTGGGATCAGCATGATGGGGCACCGTGGACTTCTGTGGAACCCACGGTTGACATCAACTGTGTGGCGTGGTGTAGAGACAGCGGAATGTTCCTAACAGCAAACGAGGGCCGGCAACAACATGCTTTCTTCATCCCTCAACTTGGTCCTGCTCCTAAATGGTGCTCCTTCTTGGACAACGTGGTCGAGGAGATGACGGATGATCCTAATGACCCAATGGCTTTCTCTCGATCACACGTTGGTGAAGTGTATGACAATTTCAAATTTCTCACGATACCACAGCTTCGCATGCTCAGCCTGGACCATCTCGTGGGCAAGACCAACCTGCTGAGACCCTACATGCATGGTTACTTTGTTGCACAAGGGCTTTATGAGGAAGCCAGGCTCATTGCGAACCCGACCACTTGGGAAGAAGAGCGGCAGAAGCGTGTACAGGCCAAGATCGAAAAAGAGCGCGAAAGTCGGATCCGTGGCAAGAAGAAGGTCACTGCCAAAGTCAATCGTAAAATGGTGGAGAGGATCCTGGATCGGGAAGAGAAGAATGAAAGACGCCGTGCGCAACGTGTTTTGGCACAGGGAGGTGACGAAAAGGCGATCGAACAAACCGAGCCTGCACCAGAGGAAGAAAAGGGTCTTTTGGCAGATTCTCGTTTTGCAAGACTCTTCCAGGACGAAGACTTTGCGGTGGATGAAACTTCGCGCGAGTTTCAACAACTTAATCCCAGCACCAAAACCGCACCATCCACAAACCTGGATCGGGAGAAAGGTCTCACTGCCGTGGAGGAGGAAGCCATTGATGAAGTGCCTCCATCCAGTGATGACGATGATTTCGGTGGCCAGTCGAGATACAAGACCAAGGAGCGGGTATCTAATGCTGATTATAAACGGCGATCAAGTCAGAAAGGACGGAAGCAGATGGAGATGAGAATCACTTCTTCTACCGGCTCGAAGACACGGGGAAAGAGTCAGGGCGATCGCTCCTTTGGGTCTCGAGCAGATAACATGCAACCCGGTGACAGGTTCAAACGAAATAATACTCGAAACGTCGTCGGCAACCAAGTCATCACGTTTGACGCGCCGAGCAGCAAGTCGAAAAATCACGTCGAGCGTCGAGATCGCCCCAAAAGTGGCAAACGACCTGGTGATCGAAGAAGTGCATCTGGCAACACATTCAGAAGGATGTAATGGTGACGGGCTATCCCGATAGCGGGATTCTTATCATAGCATAGAGGTCTATCCAACCGCATCTGGAGACCACAATACTTCCAGCTGGAGACGAAGTTGCCGCTTGCCGCACATGCTTCGGGAGGGTATCTGGAAGATTTCTTGTCTCCCCAAATCCGCGAGATCCTAGCTTTCTGCTTTAGGAATGGACTGCGCCACGGGGCGAAGATGGCATCACTGAATGGATCTTCTAAGTTCAGGCTGTTGCACCAGCAAATTTAATGCTCCCTCAGTCGGTCAAATACTCCAGGTATAACAGGACTTATAGGGCACGAAGCAGATCCAGGCATAGCAGTTCCTCGCCGTCCATCCTATGCCTCTCATTTGGGAACGGCCTGTTACGAAATTGGGGGCACGGAGAAGATTTCTAGCAGGGAACATCTAGGCCAAGATAGCTTCATGGATTGTTCATGTACTACCCAAGGCCATTGGAGCGCATGGAAAGCGGCCCTGGTAGCAAGTCACCAAGTACGGTCCATACGACGGCAGGTACTACCAAAGGCTCAAACGGGGTTGTTCAAGAGTTAGTTGGCTACTCCCAGAGGATTTGTATATGAGCATTGGAATGCGCTGGCAGGGTTACTTCCAGCTCCAAACTGGATCGAAGACATGGTGATCGATGGGAAACCATGCGCCCTGTACAGTGTGCCTGTTTGAACCTTAGCATCAACTGAAATTGCGGCTATTGAGCTGGAAGAGACTTTCAAGTGGACGGAATCTGAAGAAAAGGGCATAAAGTCGATGGACCCTTCTGAGTACCGGTCAAAATCTGATTAATAGGCTTTTACAGCACTCTAGTAGCTTGCTGATTTCTGTGCATCTTTTCCATCGGTACTTTGGCTGTGGTGTAGGCACATCACTCACTCTCCATCAGATGAAATGACATGCCTCAAGGAGTGTGTTTTTGGTAAGCATGCCTTCTGCTCTGTACGTGCGAGGTAGAACCCACATGCAACCTCTATATTGATATCTTTGTTTATCGATTCGGAGAATTAAATATCGGGATGGAGTGCGAGGAGTGGTGGGGAGAGGATCTTGGCATGGCGGTTGCTGCGACAGGGAGTCACCAGCTGCAGGAGTCCCTCAATCCCAGTCGCACCTGCCACTTGCATCCACCACCTGCACTTTGGGTGCAGGTTGGGTTGCGCCTGCCCCTTCCTTGTTGACGCCAACGCCAACTCCCACGCCAATTTATTGTCATCTGCCTGGCATCCCGTCCATTTCATCAACACCAACACCAGCATCAGCATCACCCATCTGCGCCCAACATCACTTGTCTCTGCGCTTTTCAGCGCACCATGCGATTCTTACTAACCATAACAGCATAATCCCCTTCCACAAACAACCATCGACACCAACCGACCAATTAACGCCCGACGACACACCGCCATCCAATATACGGCCAACCCCGACCCAAGAATAAACAATCGCGACTTTGATGGACCAACACGCCTAGAATCCAACAACATTACTCCGGAATCAAATCGACACACCACCGCGACCTCGAACTAACGACCAACTCGACCTCAACCACGCGACGATGCCCCTATCCGATGACTCCCTGACCTCTTCCCCTGGCCCTGCCACGTCACTCGAAGACTCCTTGAAATACTACAAGGCACAATATGAATTATTGGAAGCTGAACTAGCTGAGTTTCAAGCCTCGAGTAAAGATCTCGAAGCCGAGCTCGAGAAAGACATCGAGGCGTCTGAGAAACGTGAGCGCCAACTAAAGGAGAAGGCAGCGAATCTCCAATATGAGGTCGACGAGTGGAAAACCAAATATCGACAATCCAAGACGGAAGCTTCCAATGCCCAGAACACCCTTCAAAAGGAAATCACCGAGCTGCGCGACAACAACCGGACCCTAACGATGCGCCTACGAGACATCGAGGTTGCTAACGATGACTACGAAAAGAAACAACGCAACACCGAATCCTCCCTGGAAGATATGGAATCCAAATATAACCAAACCATCGAACGAAGCGTTCTCCTGGAAGAAGAGATGAGAACCAACGAGCAGGAACGAGAAGCCCTCAGGATAGAGGCACAACGCCTGAGGGACGAACTCTCCGATCTGAGAGTCGAAGCAGAAATCACCAAAAACAAATTGGATATGGAAATCCGGAAATCGGCCAACGTCAGAAAGAACCTCACTTTACAACCCATCGCCATATCAGCATCCCCTCGATCAGAATTGTCTCCCACGACCACCACCGCCTCTTCACCCACATTCGACACGCCTCCAGCAAAGACTGCTTCTTCCTCGGGCATTTCGGATGCCCCAACTCCGCCATCTCCTCCCATCTCTGATCAATCTGCCACGACAAAGTCATCTGTGCCAACAGCGATCTCCAAGAGCAGACGTTCTCTAA
>Ga0105239_10008246_pt1 | contig 11881 bp, 8 predicted proteins | sample KBSC44metaG_FD_92761 | JGI IMG/M metagenome (GOLD analysis project Ga0105239, IMG submission 92761) | Corn rhizosphere microbial communities from Kellogg Biological Station, Michigan, USA - KBS C4-4 metaG | ecosystem: Host-associated > Plants > Roots > Rhizosphere > Soil | place: Michigan, USA...
ATCTCGCCGGTGTCGGTATCCTTAACGGTCGTGGTGTCGTTGATGTAGCCATCGAACGCCTGGGCGCGCTGATCCTGCGAGCGCTGTCGCTCCCAGTAGCCGTTGTCGAAGTCGGCGCTGTTGTTACCGACGGTCGCTCCCCCGCTCGGCGCGGTATAGCCGCCGGGCATGGCGTACTCAGGCGCTCCGCCACCCATCAGGGGCGACTGCAAGGGCGGCAGCATCGAGGACCGCATCGGGGTCTGCATCGGCATCTGTGCGGGCAGGGTGGCCTCGCTGCGGAAATCGTCGTCGTCGAAGGCGCCATCGTTATTACGAACGCCGCCCGGCTGATCGAACGCCGCGTCGGTGCGGCCCATCATTCCGTAGGGGGTCATCCCGGCGCGCTGGCCATCCCAGGCGTGATCTGCATTCTGAATATTTCGGAACGCGGCGATCCCCATGCTGGCCATCGTGAGGGTCACGGCGCAACCGGCGATTGCGATCGGCAGAATGTTCATCTTGTTCAGCAGATTCGTTGGCATCGTTTTCTCGCGTTCTCCGGGTCCGCCCGGGTTCTTATGCGATTAGTTTAGCCGTCGCCGATCTGCCGCGCGTTGATATACGTCAACGTGGAGATTGATGTGCGTCAACCTGTTGGCGGGGCAACGAGTCGCCCTCTCCCCACCCACTTTGTGGGTGGGGAGAGGGCGTGGGCGTTCTGCTTAGCTGGCGGCGGGGAGGTTGACGGTGACGGTGGTGCCGCGGCCGGGGGTGCTGGCGAAGGACATCGTGCCGTTGTGGGAGGCGAGGATGCCTTTGCAGATGGAGAGGCCGAGGCCGGAGCCGCCGTCGGCACGGGTACGGGATTCGTCGACGCGGTAGAAGCGTTCGCCGAGGTGCGCCAGATGCTGAGGGGCGATCCCGACACCGGTATCGACGACGGCGATCAGGACGCGACCACCCTGTTGGAGTGCGGTGGCGGTGATCGTGCCATCGCTCGGGGTGTGGCGGATCGCGTTGTTCAGCAGGTTGATGAAGACGCGAATCAGCTCCTGCTCGTTACCGATCACCGAGAGGGCTTCGTCGGCGAGGTGGAGGCGGATCGGCGCGGCGGGCGCTCCCTCGGGGCCGTTGCGCACGGTGCGGGAGACGGCACGGGTCAGGATCTCGCGGACGAGCAGTTCGATCCGGTCCTGGCCGAGTCGCCCGGAGTCGGCGCGCGCCAGCATCAGAAGATCCTGCACGAGCTGGGACATGGAATCGGCGGCGCGGTCGATCTCCTGCAGGGACTGCCGGTAGGACTCCTCCGGGGCGCCGCGCTTGGCCAGGGTCAGGCTGGCGCTTCCCTTGATGATCGTTAGCGGCGTCTTCAGCTCATGGGAGGCATCCGCGGTAAAGCGGCGCTGCTGCTCGATCAGCCGTTCCTGCCGCTGGAACGCCGTCTCCAGGCGGCCGAGGACGCCATTGAAGGTCTCGGCGAGCGAGGAGAACTCATCGTCGCCGACCACGGGAAGGCGCTGGCTCATCCCCTGATCGCCGATACGGCCGGCGGCGATCGCCAGCTGCCGCACCCGCAGGAGTACCCGGTCGGTGAGGTAGGCGCCGCCGACGCCAGCGCAGAGCAGAGCGACGGGAATAAGCAGGAGCAGGGTCCGATTGACGCCATCGACGGCGCGATAGATATCCGTCAGTGGATAGACCGTCTGGACGACACCCTGGTACGGCGGATTCTGCGGATACGGGCGAGAGAGAACACGCATCGGCACCTCATCGACGACCCGGGTCGAGAAGACGGGTTCCGCATGCTGCATCGACTGCTGGAGCGCCCCACGGTCCCAGGGGGCAACATCGGCGCCCCGATCCATCACGTGGCCCTGCACGTCGAAGTGGCGTGGCCGAAGCGGGTTGGCATCCATGATTGCCCGCTGCTCTTCCGGAATACCGTCGCCGCCGCGGAAATCGCCGCCGCGGAAATCGCCGCCACGGAAATCGCCGCCGGGCGGGCCTCCTGGCGGGCCGTTGCCGTCCTGGGGCATCGGCTCCCCATCCGGCCCGAAGGGTGGCCGCAGGGGGCGTCCTTCGGCATCGGTCGGCCCCTGCTCACCGCCCTGCAGGTCGGTCCGGCCGGCGTAAGGTCGGGGAGGGACAGCCGCGATGGCGGGGCGGATACGGATTTCCAGCTCGCGGTCCACCGAGGTGATCATGGTGCGGGCGACGGTAAAACGGATGACCAGTCCCAGGCCGATCAGGAGAATGGCGAGCGCCAGCACGTTCCAGAGGATCAGCTGCGTGCGGATAGAGCCGCGACCGGCCGGGCGGATCTGGCGACTGAGATCCATGAGATTCATCGGTTTTCCGCCAGATCCGGGGCGCGCAGCGTGTAGCCGGTCCCTCGCACGGTCTGGATCAGCTTGACATCATGACCGGCATCGATCTTCTTACGCAGCATCCCGATGTAGACATCGACCGTGTTCGAGTAGGACTCTTCATCCATCCAGACCCGCTCCTGGATCGCCTCTCGGGTGAGCACCTGGCTCTCGTGTGCGGCGAGCGCCTCCAGCAGCTCGTACTCCCGGTGGCTGAGACCGACCTCGACGCCGGCCCGGGTAACGCGCCGCTGCGACGTATCGACGACAAGGTCGGCGACCCGGATCACGCGGGAGCGGTGGACGCGGTCGCGGCGCAGCAGGGAGCGGACACGGGCCATCAGTTCGGCGAAGTCGAAGGGTTTGGGCAGGTAGTCGTCGGCGCCGAGATCCAGTCCGCGCACCCGGTCATCGACGGTATCACGTGCGGTCAGCATCAGGATAGGGGTGGCGTTTCGCGACGCCCGCAGATCCTCGCAGATCCGCAGGCCGTCCTTCCCGGGCAGCATCAGATCGAGGATGATCAGGCTGTACAAGTTTTCGCGCGCCATCCGCTCCCCGAGAATGCCGTTCGCGGCGACATCCACGGTATAGCCGGAATCCGTCAGGCCACGCCGGATCAGCTCGGCGATCCCGGTCTCATCTTCGACTAACAGAACACGCAGCATCTCAATCGCTCTCCGTTTACCGCACAGTTCCTTCGCCTTCCACTATAGGGCAAGGTTTGTGAAATGTAGATGAAAAATTGGGGGATTAACCTCTCCATTGGTCACCACATAAGCCAGCCCCGGAGGGGATGGCGCGTCGTCGCAGCCCCCTCTCCCTTCCCCTCCCCCGCCGCGGGAGAGGGGGGGATCAATACCAGGAAGCGGGCGATAGCTACAGCCCTTCGCTTGATCGATTGCCGGTTCTACGAACCGGCAAAGTGCCTCTACCACACGGCGTGCGGTAGAGGCACAAGAAAGATTGGAGGCTTTCATCTGCCTTTCACGTTCGGCGGGCAGACTTTCGCCGTGATGCACGCAATTATCGTTCCGCAGAGACGGGGAGGAAACGGGTGATGAGAGGGCGATCGGGGGGCGTTCGAGCGGTGGGCTCGATCCTGATTCTGCTGGTGGGCGCCGCGACGCTGAGCGGGCCGGCGATGGCTCGGCAGGAGGGCGGGTTTGGCGGGCCGCCGCGGGGCGGTGGCGGCGGTATGCCGGGGCCACCGCCGATGGGGGGCGGTCGGGGGCAGTCGCAGCGGCCGATGACGCTCGCAGAGATCCCGCTTCCGGTGCTGGCGATGGGGCTGCGCCTGAGCGAAGCGCAGGCGGGAGCGATAGAGCGGGCGCAACAGGATTTCCGGCAGCAGATGCGGGCGATGCGACCACGGCCGGGTCAGCAGAACGGGCCGCCCGATGCGAAGATGCAGGATACGGCGATGGCGAAGCGGCAGGAGTTGACGCGCTCGACGATCGCGGCGATCACGGCGAGCCTGACCCCACAGCAGCGGGCGCAGCTTCCGGCGTTGGAGCGGAGCGTAAAGGTCCTTCAGGGGATCGGGGCGCCTCTGTACCTGTATGGGCAGCTGCGGCTTTCGATGGCGCAGGAGCAGCAGATCGCGACACTGCTGGAGAGCGGCCCGGCGGATGTCCAGCAGAGCGCTGCCGTGGCCCAGCAGAGCAACCAGTTTGGGGCGGGTGTGATGGCGGCGCGGCAGGCGCGGCGTAAGCAGCGCGCCAGAATCCGGGAGATCCTGACGCCAGAACAGCAGGAGATGATCGACTACGCCCAACCGCCCTACCCCATGCCGCCGGGGGGCGGCATACCCGGAGGCGGACAGGGAGGACCAGGCGGTATGCCTGGCGGGTCGGGCGGGCCTGGTCAGGACGGCGGCGGTCTGCCGCCGTTCGGAGGCGGGTTTCCGCCCGGCGGGCCGGGCGGCAATTGATGAGAAGGAGGGATGGAGTGATGCGTGAGGGATTTCGCCGGCGGTGTTGCCGGCCGGAGATGTGGATAGCGGGCGGTGCGGCGGTGGCGATACTGGCGATCGGTTGTGGGGGCAGCGGTGGGCGTGCGGCGGCGAGTGGGACGGATACGAGTAGTGTGTCGGCGCAGCCGGCGGTGTCGCCTTCGCCGATCGCGGTTCCGGGAGGGTCGGGGACGACGGGCGGGGGGACGGCGCCGGTGACGAGCAGCGATCCGATGCTGGCGTCGTGGCAGACGCAATATTCGGGGCGCTATGCGCGGGTGGTGGAGCGGACCGGGGGCCAGGCGGTGGCGACGTGGCCGTCGGCAGGGCTGCGGAACACGGGCGGCGGACAGGCCAAACCGGCGTACTCGGATATTCAGCAGGTGGGGTATTCGGCGAGCTATGTCTATATCAACGGCACCGGACTGGCGAGCCATCAGATGGGTCCCTGGTACGACGAGATGGGCAACATCTTCGGAAACTGGCCCTCCAACCAGAACTATCTGCACCGCTTTCCGCGCCATCCGCAGCCAGCGACCAGCAAGACGACTAACGGTCTGGGACCTCTCGGGCGCTGGGTAAACGGCGTCGCCTTCTTCAATTTGCTCGACGGCTTTTCGTACGATGCCTCGCGCGGAACGGAGGGGGGCGGTCCCGGCCAGTCGAGCGGCGGTCTCTGGATGCGCAATGCCGTGGTAGTGGAGCAGCCGACATTCGACGCCTCGAACGCACACCAGCCACAGAACGGCGAGTACCACTACCATGATAACCCGGTGGCGCTCCGGTATCAGTTGGGAGACAACGTGGCGTTCGATGCCGGATCGGGCCGGTATCGGGAGGACACATCGCGGTTGCACCATTCCCCTATTCTGGGCTGGTCGAACGACGGGTACCCGATCTACGGACCGTATGGGTATGCCAGCGCGACGAATGCAGGCAGCGGTATCCGGCGGATGGTTTCCGGGTTTGTTCTGCGCGACGGTACGCAGGGGGCAGCCGATCTTCGGCAGACAGGACGTCATTCGCTGGCAAAGTGGGCGGCGGCGCTTCACGGGGTCAGCACAGCGCTGGCAGCCAGCCAGTATGGCCCGAATGTCACGACGCAGTACACCCTGGGGCGCTATGTCGAGGACTTCGACTTCCTGGGGGATCTGGGGCAGACACAGGGGCGGGATTTCGACCTGGATGTCTACAACGGTCGCTACTGTGTGACGCCGGAGTATCCAGGCGGCACCTATGCCTACTTTGTAACGATCAACGCCGATGGCAGCCCGGCCTTTCCCTATGTGATCGGGCGTCAGTGGTATGGCACGCCGAGTGGCGGCGCCGTTCCTCAGATCACTGAGACGGTGACGATGTACAAGAACGCGGGGCCGGGATCGGCAGTCCAGGTGACAGTGACCGGAAGCGGAAGTGGGAAGCAGTTGGCGTGGACCTCGGTGGAGGGCGGCATCTACAAGATCGAAGGGACGGCGGACGGTGGGAAGACGTGGACGGGGCTAGCGTCTAACGTCACCAGCCAGGGGCTGAAGACGACCTACGCTGTCGGCGGCCTTGGAGGTGTGAGCGTATCGAGCTATCGCGTCACGTTGACGGCGCTGGCGCCATACGATTCGACGGGTCGGCAGCGTTAGGGGGCGGAATCAGAACCGCCCGTAAGGGCGGTTCCTGCTCCCCTTTCGGACCCTCACCCCAGCCCCTCTCCGTTTCGGCGAGGGGGACTGGCGGGCGTTTTAGATGGAGAAAGCGAATGAGTAGACGTGGCGGGTGGCGGTGGATCGTGGCGGTGGGGACGGCGGCGCCGTTGTTTTCGGTCGTCTGGGGGACGCGGGCGGAGCCGCCGGCGCGGCCTGTTCCGACGGTTTCGGTGGCGCTGGGACGGGCAGCGGCGCCACCACGCGTCCATCTGACATTGCAGGTTCGGCCGGTCTTTGACGGCGCTCCCCTCCGGGGGAGCGCCGTTGCGCTGAAGACGGCGGCGGGAGTACGTATTTCGGTGACACGTCTGGCTTTGCTGCTCTCCGAGATCACGTTGCGGCGGGCGGATGGGACGGTGGTACGGTGCGGGGAGATAGTGGGTTATCTGGATCTTCGAGAGGGGCGCTCGACTCTGGAGCTGCCGGGGGTACCGGCCGGGCAGTATGCAAGTTTATCGTTCCGTGTCGGGCTGCCGCCGCAGTTCAACCATGCGGATCCCTCGCGGTTTCCGGCGGGGGATCCGCTGAACCCACAGGTGAACGGGCTGCACTGGGGCTGGCAGGGCGGCTATGTCTTTCTGGCGCTGGAGGGCGGATACCGCCGGCCGGATGGAGCGCTCGGGGGGTATTCGTACCATCTGGCGACGGATCGGATCGCGATTCCGGTTGCAGTGACCGGAGATCTGCGACTGGTACAGGATAGCGTTCTTGATCTGCAGCTCGATGTGGCGAAGGCGTTCTCCGCCGTCTCGCGGATCAACCCGGGAGCGGAGGGGGCGAATTCGACACATTCGCGGCCGGGAGATCGTCTGGCGGAACGGATAGCTGCCAATGTGACGCATGCGTTCCGGATCGTCGGCGTGCGGGCGATGCCGTGGACCGCGCCGGGGCTGCGGACGGCGTTGCGCTCCGCGGCGGTGCCACTGATCCCGCATCATGGCGGTACCCCCTACCCCTTTGTCGTGCCGCACGGGTTTCCGCAGCCCAGCCTGCCGGCGGACAATCCGCTGACGGTCGAGGGGGTCGCTCTGGGACGGCGGCTCTTTCTGGAGAAGCGGCTTTCCGGCAATGGGACGCAGGCGTGCGCTAGCTGCCATCAGCCAGCGTATGCCTTTTCTGATCGGGGCAAGGCGTTCAGTATGGGAATCGATGGGCACATGGGCGCGCGAAATGCCCCGGCACTCTTCAATCTTGCCTGGAATGACGCGTTCACCTGGGACGGGAAGCGTCCCCGACTGCGCGACCAAGCGCTGGCGCCGATCCAGGACTCGCGGGAGATGCACCAGTCGTTGCCGCGGGCGGTCCGTGCGCTGCAGGGGTCGGCGGGGTATCGGCGCGACTTTGCGGCGGCCTTCGGCAGCACGACGATCGATGGGGATCGGATCGGCCGGGCGATAGAGCAGTATCTTTATACGATTATTTCGGCAGATTCGCGGTTCGACCGGGCGCTGCGCCGGGAGGCGCAGTTTACGGATCAGGAGAAGCGGGGTTTGCAGCTTTTTCTGACGGAGAACGATCCGGCGCGCGGCCAGCGGGGCGGCGACTGCTTTCACTGCCATGGGGGTGCCCTGTTTTCGGACTACCGCTTTCACAATAACGGGCTGGACGGGTTGTATAAGGATCTGGGACGGCGCCTAGTGACCCATGAGGATGCGGATGCGGGGAAGTTCAAGACGCCTTCGCTACGGAATGTGGCGCTAACGGCGCCGTATATGCACGATGGCCGCTTTACGAGCCTGGAACAGGTAGTTGCGCATTACAGTGAGGGCGTGCATCGTTCGGCGACGCTGGACCCGAATATCGCCAAGCATCCGGATGGCGGTATCCATCTGGATGCGGCAGATCAGGCGGCGCTGGTCGCCTTCCTGAAGACGCTCACCGACCCCCAGTTTGCGAGGGTGACACCTGGTCGAAAATAGGCGTTTTGACTTCATCCAGTTCTCATGTTGCGGTTGGATACTGTTCTCGTAGCCGCCATGAAGGCGGCAAAGTGAAGGAGCTGAGAATACACCATGTACCAGAACAATCCTACTCGCCGGTCCACCCAGCGACTTGCTATCCTTACCGCACTGACCCTGAGCTTTATCGGCGGCGGAGCGGCGATCGCTACGGCCGCGGTGCAGGCGCCCGATGATGGCGGCATGCCTCCGGCCCGGCAGGGACGCAATGGCATGGGGCAGGGCAATGGGCGGATGATGGGCGGTATGCGCTTCGGCGCGGCGCGGCCGCGGCGTGCGGTCAGCATCGCGGATGTCCCGGCATCTGTCCTGGCGACGGAGCTTGGACTGAGCGCGGACCAGAAGGCGAAGGTGCTGCAGATCCGTCAGCAGGTGCGCAAGCAGCGCGAGGCGCTGTTGCCCCGACCGGGCGCCGGTGATGATGCCGCAATGCCCGATCCGGAGGAGATGCGCAGCAAGATGACGAAGCTGCGCGATCAGGAGAAGAGGGCGGGCGATGATATCCAGGCGGTACTGACTGCCGAGCAGAAGACGGCGGCGACCCACCTGCTGAAGAGCCTGCAGGCGCTGCAGGAGGCGGGCATTCCGACGATGCTCTACACCGACCTGAAGCTGACGGCGGATCAGAAGAAGCAACTGATCGCCCTTGCCGGGACGACGACCGGCAGCGCTGCTCCTCAGGGACGTCCGGGTTCTCCGAGGACGCGGGAGAAGCTGCTGGCGCTACTGACGGCGGAGCAGCGGGATCTGGCGGATTCGGCCGGCGGCGGCCCCGGAATGCCGGGCGGACCAATGGGTGGTCCTGGGATGCCGGGCGGCCCGCAGATGGGCTTCCGCCCGGGCGGCGGACCGGGTATGCCCGGAGGCGGCGGTGGGCCGCAGGGGTTCGGCGGTCCTGGCGGTGGTAACGGTCAGGATGGTCCCCCGATGGGATTTGGACCGGGAGGACCGGGCGGTGGTCCCGGTGGGCCGGGCGGTCCGGAGGATGGACCGGGAGGCGATGGACCGCCGCCACCGCCGGATGCAGGCGAGATGTAGAACAGGCGGGAATTATTGCTGAGGGGCAAGGGGTTTTCTCCCATCAGAACGGGGCGGTCGCAACAGCGACCGCCCCGTTCTGGCGTTTGGCCTCTTCTGCTGCCAGCCCCGAAGGGGTTGGCGCGCCTACGGCATCGGTACCGGGTCGCGTTTGGATTCGCCGTAGAAGTAGGTGGCGCCGGGGGCGGATAGGATCTCGGAGCGGCCGTCGGGGTGTTCGACGGGTGTCTGGCGGGTGAAGCCGAGAAGGCGGAGCAGGGTCGGGGAGGCGGTGGCGAGGACGGTAGGGTCGGTGGAGCGTTTGTGGTCGGTCTGGGGCTTGAGCCAGCTGCGGACGTAAAAGACGAAGGCGGAGCGGCGGGGTTCGGCGGAGCGGTTGGCACCGGCGTGGTGGTAGAGGCGATCATCGAAGGCGAACATGGCGCCGGCGGGGGCGATCATCGGGACATAGGCCTCGGCGGGCGGTTCGTCCTGAGCGCGATGGCTGCCGGGCGCGACGAGGGTGGCGCCGTTCTCTTCGGTGAAGTCGTCGAAGCACCAGCCGACGTTGATGCCAATGGGATGGTCCATCCAGAAGAGCGAGGGTCCCCAGATCCAGCGGTCGCGGTGGATCGGGCCGGCAGGGGCGCCGGGCATCGGGGTGGTGTGGTTGACGCCGCTCAAAATGCAGTCATCCCCCAGGAGCGTATCGACGATCTGGAGGAGAGTCGGCTGCTGCACGAGATCCCGGAAGATGTCGGCGCGGTCGGTGAGGTTAGCGTTTGCGTACGACGGCTTTTGCCCGACGGCAGCCTGAGCGGCGATCAAGCGATCGATCGCGGCGCGGGCTGCTGCCAGTTGTGTTGACGTCATCGCGTCCGGGATCACGGTGAATCCCTGCAGATCCAATGCCTCTATATGCTGCTCGATCGTCATCGACGGCTCCGTGAATTATAGCAGTTATAGCGAAGGGACCGGCAACCTCGCCGATCCCTTCGCATTCGGAGGGAGCCCCGTTGCCGCGCTTGTAGGCGGCAGGAGCCCCTTACCAGCGGCCCCCCATACGACGCCTGCGGTTGTTCCACTGCAGCGTGAAGTCGTAATGGTTCTGGCCGGATTGTTTGTCTACGATACGCACCACGGCGCGGTAGCCATTGCGGGCGTTTGGCTCCTGGATGAGACGAACGCCGCCGCGGCCATCCGCCTCGCGTAGTGTGACACGAATCGGTCGATTTGGCAATCCACCGCCGCGGAAGTCGCGGCGCTCGTTGCGAACGCCCTTCATATTGGCGCTCGTCTGGACATCCCGTCCGGAGATCGAGATCGTCGCCGTGTCATCGACATCGCCGCTCCAGTGGAAGCTGGCGGCCTGCGCCGGCAGGGGCGCCGCACAGGCGGCGACCAGCCCCGCGGCGGCCAACACTGATGTGAACGAGAAACGAGAAACCGGCGCTTTGCCGTTTTTAGCTGTCGTCATCCGAGTGATCCTCTGCATTCCTTAGCGATTGTTCCTGGCGCTACCGTCACATTCTACATGTCTATCCTTCGTAAAGTGTGACATCTGACGATTCCTCGCTCTCGCGGAGAGTGACGGCCCCGACGCGTCCCAACTACCTATACCCGTGGACGCACCGCGTTAATTAATGTTCATAAAATATTCATTTGCGTGAAGATACAATAGGTAGGGTAACCTGTCATAGATTTTGTGATGGTACAAGAAGCAGGCGTATGCGCGGGACCAGGAACTGCGCTACGCTATCATCGGCGGCGACCGCAATACGGAACTAAGGATCGCCCGACCAGCACGCGTTAACGGATAAGAACGAGTCCATTCACCTATGAAGCCGCGTCTTCTTCTCTTTGTCGTCCCGTTTCTTCTTCTCTTCGGTCTGATCGGCTGGCGCATCTCGCAGAAGCGGGCCGCGGCGGCGGAGCAGGAGACACAGCAGAAGTCGCGCGGCAGCGCGCCGGCGCTTGTTCAGGCGGCGGTCGCCACGAAGCGGGATATTGTGCAGACTTATGCGGCGGTCGGCTCCGTCGAGGCGCCCTCCGTGGTCAATGTGACCCCACAGGTCACCGGTCGTCTGCTGACGCTTACGGTCCAGGAGGGGGACGCGATCACGGCGGGGCAGATGCTGGCGACGATCGATCCGGCGGAGGTGGATGCGGCGGTCCGCAACAAAGAGGCGGCGCTGGCGGAGGCGGAGCAGCGGCTTGCCCAGGCGCAGGTGACGCAGAACGCGACCAGTGTCGGGGTGGGTTCCGATATCCGTAAGCAGCAGGCGGCTCTGGCGACGGCGCAGGCCACCCAGGCGCAGGCGCTTGCTGATGAGAACGCTCAGGTCGCCACGGCGCAGTCAGCGGTGACTCAGGCGCAGGGGCAGGTCGATGCGGCCAAGGCGACGGTGGGCAATACGGCAGCCGCGATCCGATCGGCGCAGGCGAATCTGGACAATGCGAAGACGAACCAGGGGCGGCAGCAGTCGCTCTACGATCAGGGCGCCACGGCGAAGGTAAACCTGGATAATGCGGTGACCCAGGTCGAGGTCGCTCAGGCAACGGTCGATCAGGCGCAACAGCAGCACAAAAACGCCGAGGCGGCGCTCCAGTCGGCGATCGCCGCGCGGGCATCGGCGCAGAATCAGGTGGCGATCGTCCGGCATAAGGCGACCACCGATATCGCGGCGGCGAAGGCGGGTGTCCGGCAGGCGGCCGCCTCCCTTACTGCCTCGCAGGCGAATACGGCGAATATCCCGGCCTACCAGCGCAATATCGATGCGCTGGCGGCGGCGGTCAGGGCGGCTCAGGCGGATGTGGTCGCGGCGGAGGCGCAGCGCAGCTATACGGTGATCCGCGCGCCGTTTACCGGAGTGGTGACGCAGCGGAACCTCGATCCGGGCGGACTGG
>Ga0105239_10008247_pt1 | contig 11881 bp, 7 predicted proteins | sample KBSC44metaG_FD_92761 | JGI IMG/M metagenome (GOLD analysis project Ga0105239, IMG submission 92761) | Corn rhizosphere microbial communities from Kellogg Biological Station, Michigan, USA - KBS C4-4 metaG | ecosystem: Host-associated > Plants > Roots > Rhizosphere > Soil | place: Michigan, USA...
CTCAGCGCTTTCGTCTGCTCACCGGGGGGCGGCGAACAGCCCTCCCGCGTCAGCAGACCCTGCGAGCTCTGATCGACTGGAGTTACGATCTGCTCAGCGGATCTGAGCGGCTTCTGCTGGCCCGACTCAGCGTCTTCTCCGGCGGCTGGACGCTCGCCGCCGCAGAGGTGGTCGGAGCAGACGATCGCATCGAGGAGTGGGAGGTGCTGGACCTGCTCTCCAGTCTGGTGGATAAGAGCCTGGTGCTGGCGGAAGACAGCGAGGGAACGATTCGGTACCGGATGCTGGAGACACTGAGCCAGTATAGTGGCGAGAAACTCCAGGAATCCGGGGAAGAGACCGTGGTTCGGAAGCGCCAGCGCGACTACTATCTGGCGCTGGCCGAAGAGGCTCGTTCGCAGATGGCCGGTCCCGAACAGGCGCACTGGCTGGAAGTGTTGGAGACCGAGCACGACAACCTGCGGCAGGCGCTGACGTTCTGCCTGGAGGAGCCGGGCGAAACCGCTGCGGGTCTGCAGCTTGCAAGTGCACTGCAGCAGTTCTGGACGATCCATGGGCACAATTTTGAGGGGCGAACCCGCCTTGCCGCCCTGTTGGCGCATCCGGACACCCAGGAGCACACCAGGGCCCGTGCCGATGCGCTCAATGGAGCGGGGGTCCTGGCGTATCGCCAGAGCGACTATGTGGCCGCGCAGACCCTGTTTGAAGCCACCCTGGCGATACGCCGAGAACTGAAAGATACGCTAGGGGTCGCGCGTTCGCTCAATAATCTGGGGCTCATCGCGCGCGAACAGGTTCAGCTCACTCTGGCCCACACCCTCTATGCAGAGAGTCTCGCGACCTTCCGTACCCTGGGTGATAAGGCGGGCGTTGCCGCTGCCCTGTACAATCTGGGGCTTGTGGCGATTGATCAGTGCGACTATCCTCAGGCGCGAGCCCTACATCAGGAGAGCCTGGAGATACGGCGGGAGTTCGGAGACAGAGCGGGCATCGCGATGTGCCTGAATGCTCTGGGAATCGTGGCCCGCGAGCAGGGCGATTACCTGTATGCCCGCTCACTTTACGAAGAGACGCTGCCGGTCTGGAGAGAGCTCGGGGATCGACTGGGCCTCGCAAGCGGCCTCAATAACCTCGCGGGGATCGCCTCGGCCCTGGGCGACTATCCCCTGGCTCAGTCTCTGTTTGAGGAGTGTCTCACGATACGGCAAGAGCTGGGAAATAAGGCGGGCATCGCCATGTCTTATAACAACATGGGCAATGTGGCCTGTGCACGAAAAGACTACGCGCGTGCGATCTCGTTGTATGAGGAGAGTATTACACTGAAGCGCGAGTTGGGAGATAGGAAGGGCGTCGCTATCTCCCTCCATGGATTGGGAAATGTCGCCCGTGCACAGGAAAACCCTGTTCTGGCGCACACTCTTTACCTGGACAGCCTGGCGATCCGGAGCGAGTTGGAGGACCGACCAGGTCTCGTCGATACTCTGGAGGCGCTCGGCGTTCTTATCGTACAGCATGGTTCTCCCATGCGGGCAGTACCGTTTTTAGGCGCGTCCGAGCGCCTGCGCGAGGAGTTCGGCCTTCCTATCCCGGCACAAAATATCGCCGAGCACAACGATGCCGTGGCGCAAGCGCGCGGGAAATTGGGCGATTCCGCCTTTCAAGCCGTGTGGTTGGAAGGCAAAGAGATGTCACGCGAGCAGATTCTTCACGCGGCCCAGGAGGGTCTCGACATCCAGTAGGGCGTGTTCCGCCGACAAACAGAGAAAGGAGAGAGCATTGTTCTCACTGCCGACAGGCACCCTGGCCTTTCTGTTTACCGACATCGCAGGCTCTACTCAGCTCTGGGATACTCAGCATGCCGCCATGAAGCAGGCCCATGCGCGTCAGGCCGACATCATAGCCGCCGGCGTCACCGCCCATAACGGCCATGTCGTGCGAGATCGGGGAGAAGGAGACAGCACTTTCTCGGTTTTCGCGGCTCCTGCCGATGCCGTTGCCGCCGCCTGCGACATCCAACGGGCCTTGCTGGCCGAAGAGTGGCCCACGGATGCGCCGCTGCGCGTGCGCGCCTCCCTCCATGTTGGACCTGCCGAACTGCGCGAAGGCGACTACAACAGCACCGCGGTCAATCGCTGCGCCCGGCTGCGCAGTCTGGCGGCAGGCGGGCAGACGCTCGTCTCGCAGGCGGTAACGCTGATGACCGAGGGAATGTTGCCGCAGGGCGTGACTCTGCGCTCTCTGGGTACGCATCGGCTCAAGGATCTGGAGAGACCTGAAGAGATCTTTCAACTCTGCCACGCAGAACTGCCCGACGACTTTCCCCCGTTGCGCTCCCTCAACTCCCTGCCTACCAATCTGCCCCAACAACTCAACCGCTTTATCGGACGCGAGGCGGAGATTCGGCAACTGACCGCGCTGCTGCATCCCCATGACCAGAAGAGCGCCTCCTCCCCTACCCATCTGCTGACCCTTATCGGGACGGGAGGCGCAGGTAAGACACGCCTCTCCCTTCAGATCGGTGCGGAACTATTGGAAGAGTACGCCGATGGTGTCTGGCTGGTCGAATTGGCGGCTCTCTCGGAGCCCGCTCTGCTCCCCCAGACGGTAGCGGCAACCATGGAGATACGTGGCGACCGCAACAGGCCGGTGATGGAGACGCTGCTGGAGCACCTCAAATCGCGGAACCTCCTGCTCCTGCTGGATAACTGCGAACATCTCCTGGATGCCTGCGCCCGCTTCGCCGAGACGCTGCTGCGCGCCTGCCCGCAGGTCAAGATTCTGGCCACGAGTCGGGAAGCCTTGAATATCGCAGGGGAGCGCGTGCATCGTGTTGCTTCCCTGTCGTTGCCGGATGTGCGACAACCGTTCACCGCCGACTGTGTGACGCAGTATGAAGCGCCGCTGCTCTTCATGGAACGAGCCACCCAGGTGAAAGAGAGTTTCGTGCTCACCGATGAGATGGCGCCGACACTCGCCCTGCTCTGCCATCGGCTGGACGGCATTCCTCTGGCGATCGAGTTGGCGGCCGTACGGATGCGTTCGCTCTCGATCCCGGACATCTATAACCGACTGGACCAGCGCTTCCGACTGCTCACCGGCGGCGGTCGGACGGCTCTGCCGCGCCAGCAGACACTGCGGGCGCTGATCGACTGGAGCTACGACCTGTTGAGCGGTTCGGAGCGACTGCTGCTGGCCCGACTCAGCGTCTTCTCCGGCGGATGGACGCTGACAAGGGCGGAGGTCGTCTGCGCGGACGATCGCATTGAGGAGTGGGAGGTGCTGGACCTGCTCTCCGGACTGGTAGATAAGAGCCTCGTCCTGGCGGAGGAGAGTCAGGGAGCGATCCGCTATCGGATGCTGGAGACGATCAGCCAGTATGGCGCGGAGAAACTGCGCGAGAGCGGGGAAGAGACGATGCTGCGCGAGCGCCATCGAGACTGTTATCTGGCGTTGGCGGAAGAGGCGCGGGCGAATTTGAACGGCCCGGAACAGGCGAATCTGCTGGAGACCCTGGAAGCCGAACACAATAACCTGCGTCAGGCGATGGTGTTCTGTCTGCAAGAGCCGGGCGGGCCCCCGACAGGACTACGTATTGCGGGAGCCCTCTCCCAGTTCTGGTCGATACGCGGGCATTCCGCCGAAGCCCGACGACGCTTTGACGCCCTCCTGGCCCATCCGGAGGCGCAGGAGCGAACCCAGGCCCGCGCTCTGGCCCTCAACGGTGCGGGAATCCTGGCTTATAATCAGGGGGACTACGCGGCTGCACGTACCCTGATCGAAGAGAGCCTCTCCATTCGCAAAGAGCTGCAAGATACGGTGGGAGTGTCGCGTTCGCTCAGCAACCTGGGCCTGATCGCCCGTGAACAGGGAGAGTATGCGCGGGCGCACGCTCTGTACGAGGAGAGCATGGTGGGCCTGCGCGCGACGGGCGACAAGCTCGGCATCGCGATCTGTCTGTTCAACCAGGGCCGGAACGCCCACGACCGGAGCGACTATGCGCTGGCCCGCTCGATCCATCAGGAGGGGCTGGCGATCTGGAAGGAGCTCGGGGATAAGTCGGGCACCGCGCTGGCCCTCAACGGCCTGGGAATCGTGGTCTTCGATGAGGGCGACTATGCGTTTGCCCGGTCGCTCTACGAGGAGACGCTGGAAATCCAGCGGGAACTCAAGGACGGCCTCGGCATCTCCAATTGCCTCAACAATCTGGGAACGATCGCTTCGGCCGAGGGCGACTACGCGCTGGCCCGGTCGCAGTTTGAGGAGAGTCTGGCGATCAAGCGGGAATTGGGGGACAGGCAGGGCAGCGCCATCGCCTGCAACAATCTGGGGGATGTCGCCTGTGGGGAGCACGACTATCTTCTGGCGCGCTCGCTCTACGAACAGAGTCTGGCGATCCGGCGAGAGATCGGAGACAGGAAAGGCATCGCCGGCTCGCTGAATAGTCTTGCCAATCTTGCCCGCCTCGAAGCCGATCCGGCACTGTCTCGCTCCCTGTATTTGGAGAGTCTTGCCATCCAACAGGAGATCGGAGACAAGCCGGGGCTCATCGGCTTCCTGGAAGGGATCGCCTCCCTGCAACTGGACTTCGGCTCCGCCGCGCAGGCGACCCGTTTGTGGGCGGCGGCTGAACGGCTACGGGAGGAGTTCCGCACTCCCCCGATCTGGAGGCTCCAGAAAGAGATCGCTCAGGATCTGGCCAGGGCGCAGGAGATCCTGGGCGAAGAGGCGTTCTGGGCGGCGCGGATCGAGGGAGCCGCCCTGTCGATGGAGCAGGCGTTAGATCTCGCTCAGAAACTGCTCGAAAGCGGCTAGGGCGCGTTCCGCTTTCCGGCGGCCTTTTTCGCGCTTATCGCGGATCGGGGGGCCGGGCAGTTCCGGCACGACGCCCCAGTTGGAGTTCATGGGCGAGAAGTGTTTCGGGTTGGTCTCGACCAGATAGTGGCAGAGGGAGCCGAGCACCGTTTCGCGCGGTGGCACGACGGTCGGCAAGCCTTTTGTCAGCCGATGCGCGTTCAGCCCGACCAGCATCCCGATCGCCGCCGACTCCAGATAGCCCTCGACGCCGGTCATCTGCCCGGCCAGGAAGATACCCGGGTGCTCCCGCAGTTGGCAGGTCAGGTCGAGCAGCCGCGGCGCATTGACGTAGGTGTTGCGGTGCATAACGCCGAAACGGATGAACTCCGCGTTCTCCAGGCCGGGAATCATCGAGAGGATGCGGCGCTGTTCGCCCCACTTCAGGCGGGTCTGAAAACCCACCAGTCCCCAGAGCGTGCCTTCCCGATTCTCCTGCCGCAACTGCACCACCGCGTAGGGTCGTCTGCCGGTGCGCGGATCGACGAGTCCGATCGGCTTCATCGCCCCGAACGCAAGCGTCTTCGGCCCGCGCCGCGCCAGCTCCTCGATCGGAACGCACATCTCGAAGAAGACCATCTTCTTGCCGTCGTCGCCCTGTTCGAAATCGTGCAGGGGCGCTAACTCCGCCTCGGTGATTGCCTTCCAGAACGCCATATATTCGTCTTTATCGAAGGGGCAGTTGAGGTAGTCGGCGCTCTCTGTCGGCGCGCCTGCACAGCCGACGCCGTCCGGCTCGTCACTCTCTTCAGGAGTTTCGGATGGGGTCTCCCCTGCAAGCGCAGGCAGATTGGCCCCCTTCCCGCGTCGCGAAGCGCGAAACACCTTGCTCATATCCAGGCTGTCGTAGGTCACAGTCGGCGCGACGGCATCGTAGAAAGAGAGCGAATCGCCGCCGGTCAGCCCTGCGATCTGTGCCGCCAGCGCATCGGAGGTCAGCGGCCCCGTCGCAATCACTAAGGGGCGCGTGAGGGGCAGATCGGTCACCTCTTCCCGCACGACGGTGATGTTCGGATGGGCGTCGATGGCAGCGGTCACGTCCCGCGCAAACGGCTCCCGATCGACCGCCAGCGCCTCCCCTGCCGGAACCCGATTGCGCTCCGCGATCGGCACGACCAGCGAGCCCAGCCTCCGCATCTCCTCTTTCAAGACACCGCTCGCATTGTGCAGCAGGTTCGACTTGAAGGAGTTGGAGCAGACCAGTTCCGCGAGATCGCCCGTCTGGTGAACCGGCGTCTTCTTGACCGGGCGCATCTCATACAGTCGCACCTTGCTGCCGCGCTCCGCCGCCGCCCACGCCGCCTCCACCCCCGCAAACCCACCCCCAACCACCACAATCTCCGTCTCCGACATGTACGTCTCTCTCCCACCGCTTTCGTTCCATTAAGCCCTATGATACCGTACTCGCCTCTGGAGAGCAAGATAATGCCGGGACGCTTCTACAGATGGCATTGTGGAACCCGCCAATTTCTCTCACCGTCGGTGAGAGTTTTGTTCACGGTAAGCCATATAAAACAGACGCATACGCCATAAATAGGGCGGAGAAGCCTTAGAGAGAAGTTATCCGGCCCTTACTTTACGGGCACCAGTTCGGTATCTCTTCCCATAGCGGCCATCAACATTTCGGCGGCTGCTGTTCTGTTGTACAAAAAAGCATAGTCCAACGCGTTCCTCTTAAACTTGTCTTTGGCTCGCACGTTCGCGCCACGTGCGAGGAGGAGTTGCAGGCATTCCCGCTTGCTGTAGATAGAGGCGCGTATCAGGGCCGTCTGGCCCTCTGTATTAACCGCCTCTATATCGGCTCCATGATCGAGCAGCAACTTCAGCGAATCGGTATGTCCCCGTGCAGCGGCTTCCTGTAAGGCGGTGCGGTCAGACCACGCTTTGTAGTTGACGTCTGCACCCTGTTCCAGGAGCACGCGTATTCTTTGCGTGTCGCCCTGAATGGCGGCTTTAACCATCTCTTCGGACAAGACATCCATGACTTCTGAACCTCCGAAAACTTTCGAAGCAGCGCTCGTGAAACAGTAGAGAACGATTATTCATAGCGCTCCTCTTTCAAGACACGAAAGACTGGCGCGGTAGTGCGCAGGGGAATCTGACCTTCCTTTTCCCTTTTACGAGGCAGCAGGAAACAGTGTTCGCGAGGGACGGTCAGTTCCTCTTCGCACCAGCCGTCGGTGATGACCATGATGGGGGCGGCGGGCGGGAAGTCGGAGCGACTGAGCAGGAAGTTGATGGCGGGCTGCAGGACGGTGCCGCCACGGCCCTGCACGGCGTAGATGCCACGCAGTTCCGTGGGGGCGACGATGCCACGGTCGTAGGGTGCGGCATCGCACTGCACCAGGCGCACGGCCATCACATCGCGCGCTTCGGCGTAGGAGGCGATCGCTCCCAGGGCGCGTCCCAGCAGTTCTCGATCCATCGAGCCGGAGGTATCGAGGATGACGCCGAAGGTGTGCGCCTCTTTCCACTCCTGTGGGATGTGGCGGGCCGGACGCGGAATATCGGGCGTAGAGGACTGGCGGCGACTGGCGCGGGCGTAGGTCCGCAACGGATCGCGCAGGGCGGGAATATGCGCATCCATCCAGCGGGCCAGATTCACGTCCCAGGGTACGGGCGGCGTGAAGAGGGAGCGGATCTCTTCGAGCAGTCCGGCAGGCACGAAGCCGCGCCCGCTGCAGGAGAGGCCCGTCGCCATGCAGCGTCGGATCAGGTCGTCGAGGGTCGTGACTTCGTCCTTATAGATCGGCCCGCGCGGGGTGAGGATCATATCGCCTCGCTTTAAGCAAAAACCGCGCAAGCCTTTGCAGCGCTTCGGATCCTGCGCCAGCAGGTCGTAGACCGCCTCCGCCGACATACCCTGCAAGCGCGGGTCGTAGAGCACGCCGATCGAGGGCAGTGTGCCGACGCCCATCTCCACCAGCCAGCCGTTGATGACGAAATCGCAGGCATAGTTCCACATCAGCGGATCGCGCCCCTGCGCGCGCGAATGGTGCATCAGGGCGACATGCAGCAGTTCATGCACATAGATGAACCGGATCTCCCCCTGCGTCAGTCTCCACTGGGGATTGAAGTACATCTCCATCAGATCCCCGTTCACGGCGGCGACGGAGATGTCCATGCGTTCGCACAGATCGGCGCGCGCGATGACGGTGATATGCGAAGCGAGCGCGCCGAGCAGCGGCATTTCGCTCATCACCCAGCGTTTGGCGCGCTCCGCAGGCATCCAGGTAGTCTTTAACTCGGCATCGAGCGTGACGGCAGCCGCCTCGATCGCGCTCTCCACGGAGATCCGAATTCCCTGCGAGAGCAGGGCCTCGTAGGCGCCGTTCCAGGCATGAACACGCCCGACCCCGACGATGTCCGGCCTGCCGACACCCGCCAGCGTCTGCAGCGACTGGATGGGCGTGCCGGCACGCTGCGCCTCCTGAAGGAAATCGTAGATCGCCTCCTCGCCGCTCTCCGCAAAGTCGATCCCTTCGTTCTGAAACGCCGGTATTCCGAGTTGGGGCAAGAGTTTCTCGACCGATTCGTAGCAGGCATAGTTCCACACCAGCGGATCGCGGTCGCCGCGCTGCGCCGCCTGATTCAATCCCAGACGCAACAGTAGATGGGCGATCACGGCCGCCCACTGCTCCTGGCTCAGACCGCGCCGAAAGACGTTCAGCGACAGCACTCCGGCAGCAGGATCAACGCTGCCAACGTCAGGATCGCCTGCTTCCTTGCCACACTCCACGATCCGCACTTTTTCGTCCTGCAAAAGCATATTGAGCGCGGTGCGCTCCAGGATCCATCGGGCGCTATGAATGGCGCGACGATTGCGGTCGCGACGCTGTTCTTCCGGCGACAACTGTTTGCGGTTCGCCATGGCGGCTGTTTCCTGCGCGTGGTTCGAGAGGGTCAGGCTGAGATCGCCGGTGACGCGCGCTCCTGAATGAGCGCGCACATCACCTCAAAATCGGCTGTCGAGTTCATCCCCCTGGCGGCAAGCTGGAGCCGGCCATTCGGGTGATGGAAACTCAAGGTCTTGCCCTGTCTTCCCTCGGTAACCACGATCTCTTTGAGTTGATCGTATCGAATCGTCATGTCCGCTGCGCCGGACGCAGGATTGGAGACCACCAGTCGGTCCTCCATCAAGCGAATGCGCGCGCGTCTGTTTCCGGACTTCAGGCCGCTGTATACCATCGCGCCTCCTACCAGGAGCAGCAGGATCCCGGCGGCAGGGATCTGGTACGCATCCGGTACAAACGGAATACGTTTCCGTGCTCCCAGATTGGTTTCGGGTCCGGTCTGCGCAAAGATCCAAAGGCAGAGCGGCCCTAGAATCAACATCAGAATCCCGAGCAGCGTCATCATGCCGAGGCCACTTTTGTACGTAAACTCGCGGTCGGAACGGTCCATCCGGTTTCTCCCTCGATCTGTTTTGCGCTGGCCGCCACAATGTCCGCACAGGCGGCAGCGCACTCACAGTTCGGCGTCGAAATGGCCGCTTCCTCCCCTTTCCCGACGGCTTATACGAGGCGCGGAAGATCGCGGGCCACTTCGACCAGAAACCAGGACGGCAGATTGCGGGCCGTCTCGCCCCGCTCCTCGGCCACCAGGAGGGTGGCCATCTCCGCGTTGATCTCGCACAGCTCTTTCAGCACCCGCTTCGCCTGCATGATCAGGGTGCGGTGCGGCGGCTTGATGTCGTCGCGTTCCGTCGGCAGCTCTTTCGCCAGTTGCGCCCGCACCGACTGCACGATGAAATACAGCACATCGCGATCCTCCGCGGCGCGCGGCAGCGGCTGCTCCCCCTTCAAGATCAGATCGACGCGCAGTTTGCCGTCCAGTTGGCGAATAAACGCGGCGAAACTGCGGGCGTGCTGGGGACTCAGACACCCCTCCGCCAGCATCGCGACATCCTCCGAAGTGATCTCATTGCCGTATGCCAGCAGGGAGTCGCTCAGGATATGCCAGGAGCGCGGCGTCGTAAACGTCTCCTCGGTTTTGGGCGGCGGGATATAGAGATGATCCGGGCGAGTCTCGACATAGCGGATGATCCACTCATGGATGCCCTGCGCGTAGGCCCAGGCCAGCCAGTCCCGCGCGGTCGGCTTCAGTTCGACATGCAGCATTCGATTCATCAGCGCCGACGACATCGGTTTCACGATCGCCTGATCCTGCGCCCGGTTGCCCGCGCCCACCACGACCGAGCCTTCCGGCAGCGTATACTCGCCCAACCGCCGATCGTTGATCAGGCTATAGAACGCCTTCTGCACCTCGAAAGAGCAGGCATTCAACTCATCCACAAAGAGCAGATAAGGCGTATCTCGGGCGATCATACGCGGCGGGCAGAAGACAGAGCGATCATCGACGATCCGCGGCACCCCGATCAGGTCCTCCGGCGCAAGCTGCGACCCGAGCAGTGACACGCAGTCGATCCCGACATCACGGGCGAACTGCTCCACCAGCGCCGACTTGCCGATCCCCGGCGGCCCCCAAATGAATACCGGGCGCATCGGGGCGACATTGAGCAGCAATTTCTGTAGTTGTTTCGGCGTGACCGTCTGCATAAACCCTCCCGCTTCTCTCTACAATTTCCAATTCTATCTCACAGCATACCCTTATCGGCACACACCGTCCCTTGATCAATACGAAACCAAAAAAGTTGCACTCTCACTCCTCCTGGTCAGCCTCAATCCCATCTGCCTGCATTGTCGCCAGATGTTCGCGGGCACGACGAATGGCCTTTTGCAGTTCCTCTTCCAACAAGGGCGATGGTAGATTCTTCGTGAAGTACTCCGCAACCCGAATGTCGCCTTTGTCGAGTTCCAGTAGTTCGATCTGTTGTGGAGAGCGCTCACTGCACAGGATCAGGCCAATAGGAGCCTCGTCGTGTTTGCGACGCTCGTAGCGATTGAGCCACCGCAAATAGAGTTCCATCTGCCCCTTGTGAGAGGCCGTAAACTTACCCATCTTCAACTCGATGGCGACGAAACGGCGCAGGTCCAGATGATAGAACAGCAGATCGAGGTAGAAATCCTCATTGTCGATCGTCATGCGCTTCTGTCGGGCAACAAATGCGAAGCCCGCGCCGAGTTCGAGCAGAAACGACTCCATGTCGCGAATGATCGCATTCTCCAGGTCGCGCTCACTATAGCCGTCGTGTAATCCCAGAAAGTCCAGCAGATAGGGATCGCGAAAGATCAGGTCCGGAGTCAGTTGATCCGTCTCCCGCAGCGACGCGATCTCCGCATCGATCACCGCTTTCGCCTTTCCCGAGAGCACGGTACGCTCAAATAACCTACCGTCGATTTTCTGCCGCAGCGCACGGACGCTCCACTTTTCCAACCGGCACATCTCCGCATAGAACTCCCGTTTGAGGCGGTCTTTAATGGGAAGAATTTCCTTGAAATGCGACCACCCTAATTGTCTCGTCAGTGATGAGACAATTTGCAGGTCCGGAAATATCTCAGCGAATTGCATCATACGAAGCAGACTTTTGTGTTCATAACCTCGCCCATATTCCGCGGTCAATTGTCGCGACAGTGTAGCGACAATTCGTTCCCCGTAGGGAGCGCGTTCTTCTTCGAGAATGTCGCGGCGAATGTGGTCGCCGATGTGCCAGTGCATCAGCGTCAGTTCGCGGTTGACGGCGATGGCGGCGCGTTCTCGCGCATCGTTGATGAGTTTGCGTAGGTCACTCAGTAACGCTGTTACGTCCGGTGCGTTGTCGGGTGAGAGAGGCGTCAGTTCCGGCATTTGCGTTCCTTTCCGGTGGTTACCGTGTGGGAAAACGGGGCCAGGATTCTCCGTATTCGTTTTCGATCCTGGTCCTGTAGGAGAGAAAGTATCGTGTTGAGAGAGCCAATACTTGATCACTCATGCGGCAGGGTCGAAACCGGAAAGCCATTTCAGAAAAGAACGAGTTCAGGGTAGATGAGACTTTTTTGCGTTGGCTCCTAAATTGCAGGAGTCATTTGCCCCTCGGATGTCGAAACTAATGCCATGACGGATCTGCAGACCCTGACAAAAGAAGAACTCC
>Ga0105239_10008248_pt1 | contig 11880 bp, 8 predicted proteins | sample KBSC44metaG_FD_92761 | JGI IMG/M metagenome (GOLD analysis project Ga0105239, IMG submission 92761) | Corn rhizosphere microbial communities from Kellogg Biological Station, Michigan, USA - KBS C4-4 metaG | ecosystem: Host-associated > Plants > Roots > Rhizosphere > Soil | place: Michigan, USA...
TAGCGGGAGCAGGACTCGAACCTACGACCTTCGGGTTATGAGCCCGACGAGCTACCAACTGCTCCATCCCGCACTATTTTTATGGTTACGATCTGCCTCATTACCGCAGAAAGGGATACTTTATTTCAAGATGCATATCCAAACATCAATCATTCAAGAAAACAAAAGTCTTTAGACTTACGACTAAAGACTTTTGCCTCATTTTCAGGTAGCGGGAGCAGGACTCGAACCTACGACCTTCGGGTTATGAGCCCGACGAGCTACCAACTGCTCCATCCCGCACTGTTTTTTATATGTTGCGATCCGATCATAACTTCGGAAAGTTGCTTCCAATTAGCTAAAAATGCATTTTGCACTCCGTTTTAATTGGACTGCAAAGATATAATTCGTTTCTTTGCACTCCAAATAATATTTTAATTATTTTTTTATGGCGCATAAGGCAGGTTTCGTGAGTATAATTGGTAAGCCCAACGCAGGCAAATCAACGCTTATGAACGCTCTTGTTGGTGAAAAGATGTCTATCATCACCCCCAAGGCACAAACAACAAGGCACCGCATACTGGGTATTGTTAACGAGGAAGATTACCAGATTGTATTTTCGGATACGCCTGGTGTTATTAAACCGCACTATGCCCTGCACGAAAGCATGATGCACCAGGTTGACGGCTCGATTGTTGACGCCGACCTGATTTTGCTGGTTACAGATATTTACGAAGAGTTCGACGAAACCGACGTGCTGAAAAAGCTGGAGGGCACGCAAGCCCCGATTGCCGTGTTAATTAACAAGGTTGACCAAAGCGATGAGGAAACCGTTAAAGCCAAAGTGGAATTTTGGGAAGAGAAGCTAAAGCCAAAAGCCGTTTTTGCCATATCGGCCCTGAAAGATTACAACGTGCTGGCAGTTATGAATTTTGTAATTGAGAACCTCCCGGAGCATCCTGCTTATTACGAAAAAGATGCGCTTACCGATAGGAACGACCGTTTTTTTGCATCGGAGATGATACGGGCGCAGATATTAAAGCAGTACAAAAAGGAAATTCCTTATAGTACTGAAGTAATTGTAACCGCGTTTGTTGAGGGTGAAAAATTACACCGCATAAGCGCGGAGATTATTGTAGAGCGCGATTCGCAGAAAAATATCATCATTGGGCAGGGTGGGTCAATGTTAAAAATAGTAGGCACCTATGCCCGTCGCGACATGGAAGAATTTTTCCAGAAGAAAATATTTTTGGAGATGTTTGTAAAAGTAATCCCCGACTGGCGCAGCAAGAAAAATTACCTGAAGAAGTTTGGGTACGAATAAGAGAGGCGAGAGTCAAAAATCAAGAGTCAAGAATCAAGAATCAAGATTTTCTGGCTGAAAAGAACAGTGAATCGGGCATAAAAAGAGTCGGATTTAAAGCAAAAATTTAATATATTAGGATTGAGCAAATAGATTAAGATAAAGCAATGCAGCTATCTTGATTCTTGACTCTTGATTCTTGAATCTAATTACAAAATGAGCAATATAGTAGCCATAGTGGGCAGGCCCAACGTAGGCAAATCAACTTTATATAACCGTTTAACCGAAACCCGCAAGGCCATTGTTGACGACTTTAGCGGAGTGACCCGCGACAGGCACTACGGTGTTTCTGAATGGATTGGCCGCCAGTTTACCGTTATAGATACCGGGGGGTATGTGGCCAATTCGGCAGATGTGTTTGAAGCCGCCATACGTGAGCAGGTTATAATTGCCATTGAAGAAGCTACTGTAATTTTATTTATGGTTGATGTTACAACGGGCATCACCGATTTGGACGATGAAATTGCAAACATTTTACGCAAAGGCAAAAAGCCGGTATTTGTGGTAGTTAACAAGCTCGACAATAACTCGCAGCTGTCTGATTCGATGGAGTTTTACAGCCTTGGATTGGGCGAACTTTATAATATTTCGTCGATGACCGGCTCGGGAACAGGTGAACTGCTTGACGAAGTGGTTAAACATTTTGACGATGAGCCGCTGGAAGATAACGAACGCCCTAAATACGCCATTATCGGCCGCCCAAATGTTGGTAAATCTTCAATAATAAACTCATTGATCGGAAAGGACCGTAATATTGTAACACCAATTGCCGGTACCACCCGCGATTCGATCCATATTCATTATAATCAATACGGGCATGACTTTATGCTGATTGATACCGCCGGAATGCGCAAGAAAACCAAGGTTAAGGAGAATATCGAGTTTTATTCGGTTATGCGTACCATTAAGGCGCTTGAAGAAGCCGATGTGGTTATCCTGATGATTGATGCGGTTGAAGGTATCGAGTCGCAGGATATCAATATATTCCACCTTGCTGAAAAGAATAAAAAGGGTGTGGTAATCGTAGTAAACAAATGGGACCTTATCGAAAAAAACAACAAAACCGTTAAGGTTTTTGAAGAGCAGATACGTGATAAAATAGCGCCGTTTACCGACGTGCCTATTGTATTCACATCGGTCACCGAAAAACAAAGGGTGTTAAAGGTAATTGATACCGCTAACCAGGTGTATCAAAACAAAATCAGGAAAATACCAACATCTAAATTAAACGAAATAATGCTGCCGATAATTGAGGCCTACCCGCCACCATCAATAAAAGGCAAATACGTTAAAATAAAATACATCACCCAGATAGCGGGGTCATCGCCCATGTTTGCGTTTTTCTGCAACCTGCCGCAATATATTAAAGAACCCTACTACCGGTTTATCGAGAATAAGCTAAGGGAAAACTTTGATTTTAACGGGGCTCCCGTTCAGGTATGGTTTAGGCAGAAATAAACACGATTAAAAGATTATAACGATTTGCAGGATTGATTGACATATCAAATCAATTCTGTAATTCGTTAAATCCATAGATTATATTTATTTTGACACATTGCTGCCTTCCCTGGCCTCACTCTCCATTCTTCGCTGCTTCAAGCACATGTTATCAATTTAAAACAACGATTTGCTTTTAAATTGCCTTTTTTGAGATGTAAATTAACTCTGAGTCAAAACCATTGGTAATTTTATTGTAGCTTTATGAAGCCGATTTAATCGTGCCTTTATTTTGTGTTCCGGTTAAATTAAAAGTTGGGATAACCCTAATAAACCCATTAATAAAGTATCAGCGGACCTAAACAACAAATGAAAATTATTTATGTAGCCGTTCAATAAAATACGATGTTAAATAAGTTCAGCGCTTCCTCTAAGTTATACATGTTGATATTTATTACAGCCGCAAGCTTAGTTGGGCTGGGCTACTATGGCACCATCGAACTAAGGAAAATGAACGAAAACACCCGGGCGCTGTATGCCGATCGCGTGTTATGTATCCAGCAGCTATCCAATGTTCGCTTTGAATACATTGAAGAAATCCTTCCCGTGCCCGGAAATGTAAAGAACCATGTACTTACGTTTAGTGAAGCAAAACAACAGGTTGAAAAAGCCAAAAGGATAATGGATACCAACTGGCATAATTACAAACTCACGTACCTTACGCCAGAGGAAAAGCTTTTGGTAAAAAATGCAGACGTAATTAAAAGCCGGAACGATGAGGTGTATAAGGCACTTGTATCTATTTTGACCAAACAGGATACACCGGCCCTTGATAAGTTAATAAAAGAGGAGTTTTCTTCGCAATCCCCGCCCTTTGCATTAAAAATAAACCAGTTAATGGAATTGCAGGTGCAGGTAGGCAAGAAAATATTTGATGATAACAACCAAATATACCAGGGGGCCTCTCAAAAATTTTTCCTTTTAATTTTATTGTCCTTAGTTATCGCCTTATCCATATCCTTCTACATAATAAAAAATGTAAAGCATTTAATTAACGATATTTTAAAAAGCAGCAACACTATTAAACAAAGCGAGCGGAAATACCGTTCGTTGCTTGAAAATGCTTCTGATTCGATATACCTGGTGGATGGCAAAGGGAATTTTGTTGAGGTAAACGGAAGCATGTGTAAAATGATAGGGTACTCAAAAGAAGAATTATTGCAACTAAACGTGGAGGCCATTGTTGACCCTGAGCAATTAAAAACCGACCCGGTTATTCATGGCGGTCACCATCCCGATCAATCTTTAACCAGGGAACGACGGCTGGCGCGCAAAAATGGGGAAATAATAGATGTTGAAATTAAGGTAACGATGTTTGCTGATAACAGAACCTTGGTGATTGCCCGTGATATTACCGACCGGAAAAAAGCTGAAGAGCTTATTTTACGGGAAAAAGCCCTTTCAGAAACAATTATTAACAGTTTGCCCGGGATATTTTACCTGATAAACAATAAGGAAGAGTATTTGCGATGGAATAAAAATTTTGAAACAGTTACCGGCTATAACAAAGAAGAAATATTAAAACTGACAACTAAAGACCTGATTATTCGGGAAGATCTTATCAAAGTTGATGATGCTATTAAAAAAACGTTTTCGGAAGGCTATGCAACAGTTGAGGCCCAGGCAAAAATTAAAGATGGGTCCAATATCCCGTTTTTATTAACCGGCAGCCCCGTAATGTATGAAGAGCAGCTTTGTTTGTTGGGAACCGGCATTGATATATCATCGCGTATTAAAGCCGAAGAAGAGCTGAAATCATCAGAGCAAAAGTATAAATTGTTGTTTGAAAGAAATCCTTCGCCGCTTAGTATGGTAGCAAAAGACGATCTTTCGATAATAGCCGTTAACGAGGCTGCCGCCAACTTGTACGGTTATACCCGGGATGAGCTTTTACATTCAAGCGCCACTATAGTACGGTTAAAAGAAGACGTAGAACAACAACGGCTTCATTTTCAAACCGCTGTTAGCGAACCTACTGACAGGGGCGTGGTAAGGCACGTTAAAAAAGATGGCACCATAATTTTTGTAAACGTTGTTGTAAGCGATATGATGTTTGAGGGGAGGGCTGTTAGGCTCGTATTAACAACCGATGTTACCGAAAAACTTATTGCCGAAGAAGAACTACGATCGTCGGAGCAAAAGTATAAGCTAATTTTTGAAAGTAACCCCTCGCCGTTGTGGATGATCGCGAAAGATGATCTTTCTATTATAGCTGCTAACGAAACCGCCGTAAATCTTTACGGTTACACAAAAGATGAACTGCTTAGTATGAGCGTTAAAAAATTGCGCCCGCCGGACGAACTTGATGAACAATTACAGATTTTTCAGAAGGAGATGGTTGATTCAACAGACCTGGGCATAATACGGCAAGTGAAAAAAGATGGGACCATGTTTTTCGTTCAGTTAATATCTCATGATATTGTATTCGAAGGGCGACCGGTAAGGCTATCGTTAACTAACGACGTTACTGAACGGTTAAAAGCTGAAGAACTGCTCAAAAAATCGGAAGCTAACCTTAAAACTATTATGGACACTACCGACACCGCTTACGCGTTGTTGGACGAGAACCTTAGTGTGATGGATTTTAACCAAATGGCTGTTAAATTTGTAAATAGCCAATATAACCGTAGCCCGGCGAAAGGTGACCTGCTTGCTGATTATTTCCCAACGGAAAGATTTCCGCAATTTATAAATTATGCCAAAGAGGTGTTGAAAGGCCGAAACATAAGTTATGAAATTAACTATCCGCAGCCAGATGGGTCGATACTTTGGTTCTATACCAGGCTGTTCCCGATAACCAACGATAAAAATGAAATATTTGGCTTAATGCTGGCTTTATCGGATATAACTGAAAGGAAAAATTCAGAAGATAACCTGAAAGCAGCTTACCAACGGATCCAGGATCATATAACCAGTATAAAGGATATGGCCTGGAAGCAATCGCACCTGATAAGGAGCCCCCTGGCTAATTTAAAAGGACTAGCTGCAATGTTAGCCGACAACCCATCGGACGATGAAATACTTCAGTATCTCCAGGCTGAGTTGGAAAGATTGGATAAAGTGATTATCGATATGGCGGAAGATGCGTCGGTTCATGACATTTGACACGATGCAAGTAGTTTAATGATTTACAGGGTTCTGCGGTCAAACTAATCCTGTAAATCTATTTAATCTCTAAATCGTATTTATTTAATCGCCTCAACCGCTTTAACCAGCGTAACATCGTCGCTGTTTATGGCCTCGAAGTAAACACGATTACAGGATTTTAATGATTTACAGGATTGATGATCATCAAGAATACAATCTTGTAAATCTTGTTAATCCCTAAATCGTGTTTATTTAACCGCCTCAACTGCTTTAACCAGTGTAATATCATCGCTGTTTATGGCCTCGAAGTAGGCATTATCGCCCCATTTAAAGCGGGCGGCATTGGCTTTTACCAGGGTTTTTATGGTCGATTTTGATTGCGCCAGCTCCCGCGAGTCGATCTCTTTGATGGTTTTCGAAACATACAATATAAAGTTATTGAGTTCAGCTTCGCTCATATTATATTGCTTAATAAAATCTTCTGCCGACGCAAACTGGTTTAGTTTGGGCTGCAGCTTATCAATTACATATGCCGAAAAAAGCTGCTGGTCGCCTAGTGTCTGCACCAGGTAGGTGTTGCCTGTTGTGTCCGCGGGTACAAAAACGTCGGGCATTATCCCACCTCCGCTGAATACTTTGCGGCCGTTCGCGGTGTGGTAGGGCGATGGGCGTTTAAAAATGCTGTCGTCCAAATTGCTTTGTGCCGAAAATAGTTCGCCCTTACGCATCCGTTCGGCAATTTCATTATGATAACTATCTACCCCGCCCTTGTACGATTTTTGGATTGAGCGGCCCGATGGTGTGTAATACCTGGCAATGGTTAAATTAACAGCTGAACCATCGTCAAACGAAAATTGCTGTTGAACAAGTCCTTTACCAAACGAGCGCCGGCCGACAATGGTAGCCCTGTCCAGGTCCTGTAAAGCGCCGGCAAGTATCTCGCTTGCCGAAGCCGAATATTCATCAATTATTACGGCCAGTTTGCCCTGCTGGAAAGTGCCGGAATCTGTTGCAAAATAATCGCGGCGATCTTCGTGTATGCCCTGGGTATAAACTATCAGTTTGCCTTTGGTTAAAAATTCATCAGCCAGTGCGGTTGCTGCATTTAAGTAGCCACCACCATTCTGCCTTAAATCCAGCACAAGCTTTTGCAGCCCTTTTGCCTTTAGCTTTTCTATGGCATCTCTGAAATCGGCATCGGTAGTCAACGCAAACTTGCTGATTTTTATATAACCAACGCCGGGCGCGGCCATGTATGCCGCATCAAGGCTGCTGGTATTAACGTGCCCGCGTTTTAGCGTATATTGTTTTTTTATAAGTGAGTTTGGCGGCACAACGGTAACCAATATTGCCGACTTATCATCGCCGCGCAAAGCTTTATTAACCGATTTTGTGGTAAGATGTGTGCCCGAAAACTTTTTATTGTTTACTTCTAAAATCCTGTCGCCGGTAATCAATCCGGCATTTGCTGCAGGTCCGCCGGTGTAAATTTGGGTAATAACAAGGGTGTCGCGCAATAATTGGTATTCAAGGCCTATACCGGTAAATCCACCCGCCAAACCTTCATTTAGCGAAGTTGCGCGCTGTTCGGGCAGGTAAAGCGAGTGCGGGTCGAGGTTTTGAAGGAGGTTGTTTACAGTTGCACCCTCAATACTATCGACATTTACAGAGTCGACGTAACTGTCTTTTACCAGGTTTAAAACCTTTGATATCTTATCGCCGTCCTGCATCGAAAAGCCCAGGCTTTGGTTCATAAGGCTGTGGTTACTGATAAACAACCCTATAGCTATCCCCAGCAACACCAACACCATCGTCCTGAAAATTATTCCTGCAGCTCGTTTCATTGTCTTATTAATCACAAAGTTAAATAAAAGTCCGGAAAGTCAGTAAAGTCCGAAGTCGGAAAAGTCCAGAAAGACAGAAAAGACGAAAAGTCAAAAGTTTGAGGCTATCTGGGAAATCGTCCAACCCTGGCCATGGCGCCGAAGCGTCTTTCGGACTTTTCCGACTTTCCGGACTCTTTTTTCTAAATCTTTTTCCTCAATTTTGTCCCATGGAAAGAACCACCGAAAAGGATTCGCACTACAACAACCTGGAACAAATGCCGGTGTTGCAAATTCTTGAGAGTATTAATCGTGAGGACCAAACAGTGCCAATGGCAGTTGCAAAAGCGCTGCCGCAAATAGAGGCGCTGTCGATAATTACAGCGGCCAGGATGAAAGAAGGGGGCAGGTTGTTCTATATTGGTGCAGGCACCAGCGGCAGGCTGGGAGTGGTTGATGCTTCGGAATGCCCGCCTACGTTCGGCGTGCCGTTTGACTGGGTGGTGGGCATAATTGCCGGGGGCGATGGTGCCATACGCAAGGCAGTTGAATTTGCCGAAGATGATATTGAACAAGCCTGGCTCGATCTTAAAGCCTTTGATATTACTGAAAAAGATGTGGTGGTGGGCATAGCAGCCTCAGGCACTACGCCTTACGTTATTGGCGGATTAAATGCGGCCAACGCGCGCAACATCGTTACCGGCTGTATTGTTTGTAATACCGGCAGCCCGGTGGCGGCCGCGGCCAAATACCCGGTTGAAGTGGTTACCGGTCCCGAGTTTTTAACAGGCTCGACCCGGATGAAGGCCGGTACTGCGCAAAAGCTGGTTTTAAATATGTTGAGCACCAGCGTAATGATACAACTCGGGCGCGTTAAGGGCAATAAAATGGTTGACATGGCTTTGACCAACAACAAGCTGGTTGACCGCGGTACCCGCATGGTGATGACCGAAACAGGTTTGGACGAACAAACTGCAGGCGAATTGCTTACAAAATATGGCAGCGTACGGAAAGCGGTGGATAGCGTGAAGAAATGATGTGCAGATGAGAGAATGATGTGCAGATGCGTGGATATGCAGATGTGCGGATGAATAAATTAAAATATAAAATTAAAAGTCTCCCCTTTAGGGGAGATTTAGAGGGGCAAAGGGGCAAATGCACGAGATAGAACCATATTATAAATGGCGCGATGATTATGTAGCCGCGGAGGATGAGTATTCGCCATTTTACGCCACGGAATACAGCGAGTTTGAGTTTGATAAACAGGTATACAATTACCTGCTGCACCCGCAGTGGGATTCGTTTGGCTCAAATACCTTGTATATGAAGGTGTTGTTTGCTGATTACGAGCGCGGTTATTCCATTATAGAATTTATAGGCGAATGGAACGATGCCATCAATAATGACATCATGCTGATGAAGCGCGAGATTTTGGAATTGATGATTGATAACGGTATAAACCACTTTATTTTAATAGGGGAGAACGTACTGAATTTCCATTCGTCGGACGATTGTTATTACGAGGAATGGTTTCAGGACGTAGAAGACGGCTGGATAGCCGGCATCAATTTCAGGGACCATGTGATTGACGAGTTTAAAAGGAACAATATTGACTACTATATCAACTTCGGCGGCGTGCTTGATGACTTGAACTGGCGGACTTTAAAACCTTTGCAGGTATTTAAGAAAGTTGAAGAGCAACTGACAAAGAGGTTGAATTAAGCGAAAGCTAATAAGTTTTACACGCTTCAGACATTCCTAAATACGTTTAAACTAAATTGCACGTTTTAAGTCCAATCTCCGATAAAAAAATGTGATGCCTCATATTTCAAATCTCACATCTATAATTATCTTTGAGTAATAAATTTTAAAACAAAAAATGGAAATTAACAACCCTAATTACGATTTCAACAACGTAATACAAATTAATGAAACTGATACCACACGTAAATTTTTAGCAAACGTGTTTATGTGGATGTTTGCCGCACTGGGCGTTTCGGCGTTGTGCGCATATTTGTTTGCCAATACTCCATCGTTGCTACTGACTTTAGTTGATGTTAGTACAGGGCAATTAACAATTTTTGCTTATGTAGCAATGTTTGCGCCGCTGGCTTTTGTGTTATTGATCAGATTCGGACTTAACCGGATATCGTACCCGGTTTTGTCGTTGCTATTCATTGCTTACGCGGCATTAACCGGTATTAGCTTGAGCTTTATATTGCTGATTTACACCTCTGCTTCTGTAATGGGCGTATTTCTAACCTCTTCGGTAGTGTTTGGAATAATGGCCATTGCAGGTTATACTACTAAAACAGACCTTACTAAGTTCGGCTCAATATTAATCATGTTCCTTATAGGTATCGTGGTTGCCAGCCTGGTAAATATGTTTATGCACAGTTCAGGTCTTGAAATGATTATCAGCTACATCGGTGTTGCTGTATTTGTAGGCTTAACAGCTTATGACGTGCAAAAATTAAAACAAATTGGTGCCGGCTTAACCTATGGCGATGCCACAGCATCGAAGATGGCGCTGATGGGCGGCTTAACACTGTATCTTGATTTTATCAACCTGTTCCTTTTCTTACTGCGTATTTTCGGCAGAAGAAGGTAATCAGCATAAGTACTTTTATAAAAAGCCGGTGAGGAGACTTAATAAATTTTTATTAGCCTTTTCATCGGCTTTTTTATTGATGCTAAGCGTACACGCCGAAACGCCGCGCATCGACACCGCACGCACCCGCGAAAAGGCCAAACAAGCGCTGGCTTATTGCCGCCAAAAGGGTTTCGATACCAAATACTGTATTTTAATTGATATGAGCCTCCCGTCAGGAGTAAAGCGTTTTGTGGTGTGGGATTTTGGCAAAAATAACATCCTGCTTTCGGGGTTGGTAAGCCATGGCTGTGGCAAAATGCCATGGTCGGGCATGTGGTCGAAGGATAAACCGGTGTTCAGCAATGCCGATGGTAGCCATTGCACGCCGCTGGGCAAATACAAAATAAACAACCGCGCCTACAGCGCCTGGGGTATTCATGTAAAATATTATTTGGATGGATTGGAAAGCACCAACAGCAACGCGTCGGCAAGGCAAATCGTGTTCCATTCCTGGGAAGAAGTAGCCGAAAATGATGTTTATCCGTTCGGAACGCCAGAGGGCTGGGGCTGCCCTGCGATATCAAACAATACCATGAAAATTGTAGATGGGATGTTGCGTAAACAGAAAAAGCATTGGCTGATGTGGATATACTCGTGAAAAGAGAACCAAGAGTCAAGAACCAAGAGTCAAGAACCCAAAGCCCCAAAACCAAAACCAAGAGTCAAGACCTAAAGGTGAAATGCAGGTTTTTCAATCTTGGCTCTTGATTCTTGGTTCTTGGCTCTCCGCACTTTCTTATCCTATGACAACTAAATCCTATTGCAACTTATTTCATTAATACGCATCTTTGTGATGCTTATGGAGAAAGACGGAGGGACAGACCCTGCGATGTCTTAGCAACCTGTACTTACAAGGTGCTACATTCTACCCGGCAGCCAAACGGCCCCGGGAAAGATAAGCGAAAGTCAAACTAACACCCGACTTTTCGAGATAAGCTTTTATTAGATGTGAGATATGAGATTTGAGATGTGAGACTTGTTTTTGCGCTGAATTTTCTGGCCGTAAAGTCTTTTATCTCAAATCTCACATCTCACATCTCATATCTGAACAAATATGGATATTAGAAAAGAATTAGAGAAACGCATCCTGGTTATTGACGGGGCAATGGGAACGATGATACAGCGCTACCAGTTAAAGGAAGCTGATTTTCGCGGGGAAAGGTTTCGTAACCATCAATCGGATCTGCAAGGCAATAACGACCTGCTGAACATTACCCGCCCGGATATTATCAAAGCCATCCACGCCGAATACCTGGATGCCGGTGCCGATATTATTGAAACAAATACTTTCAGTACGCAGCGCATATCGCTGGCCGATTACCATATGGAAGAGCTGGCCTACGAGCTAAGCTACGAAGGTGCCCGCATAGCCCGCGAGGTTGCGGACGAATACAATAAAAAAACGCCTAATAAACCGCGTTTTGTGGCCGGCGCTATCGGGCCGACAAACCGTACGGCTTCCTTATCGCCTGACGTAA
>Ga0105239_10008249_pt1 | contig 11880 bp, 12 predicted proteins | sample KBSC44metaG_FD_92761 | JGI IMG/M metagenome (GOLD analysis project Ga0105239, IMG submission 92761) | Corn rhizosphere microbial communities from Kellogg Biological Station, Michigan, USA - KBS C4-4 metaG | ecosystem: Host-associated > Plants > Roots > Rhizosphere > Soil | place: Michigan, USA...
TCGTTTATTCCATCACATCCCGACAATCCTTTGAGGAAATCGTCACCTTCCAACAACAAATCCTACGGGTCAAAGATAAAGATTACTTTCCCATCATATTAGTCGGTAATAAATGTGATCTGGACAACGAGAGGGTGGTATCCAAAGAAGAAGGTGCACAATTAGCCAGGAGTTTCGGGTGCAAGTTCATCGAGACTTCGGCCAAATCGAGGATAAACGTCGACAACGCTTTCTACGACCTGGTTCGAGAAATTAGGAGGTATAACCGCGAGATCTCAGGCTACTCAGGCGGTCCACAGCTTGGCTCCCACGCCCCCGGTCAGAAGTTCGAGATGGACAGTCAAGCCGACAACGCAGGCTGTTGCAGTCGATGTGTGGTCATGTAGAAAGAGAATGGGAAATGACAAAACCATATTCGCATGTCATCACGCATGAGCAAAAAATTCAACCAACAGGGAAAATGTGGGCTGAGGCTAGGCTTTGGGGCTCTTTCACCGCATGGAGTTGAGTGCTGCGCCACTGGTGCGTCTGGTGTGAACGGATGGGCGCTTCGCCTTGCATTTTATATTGGGAAGGGTGCACAAAAGTCGTCGAGAACATACTTCTTCAAGGCTTGCGCCACACCAACTAGGGATATTCTTTTGGAGTGACAGTCTAGAAACATTAGCTGTCTGGTGTTACCTTTACTTGCCGTCTGTTGGTATTACGAGTACGGAGTACCACTTTCTACTCTCTGATCCCTCCCCGCCCCCCAGCTATACAGAAAAACGGGCAATGGATGCATCTTCTTCGGCCTTCCAGTGCCTCATTCTAGCAGAGAATGATAGATCCGTACGTGTTAATGCTAGTCCATATTTCGATCCATCTCCTACAAGTACATTTGCTTTCCTCTTTGGCGACTGCCTGTTCAGTGTCCCGAGAATGGAGCACGATCCGGCCCCAGGTGATGAAACACTAGTTTCCTGGACTCGTGGATGGAAGTCCTGAGAGATCCCTTCCCCACGTGTTTCGTAATCGTACTCCGTATTTATTTAGTCTGTCACTTGACAGGCCAGACCATCGAATCCTTCTGCACGAGCTGACTGGCTGCCTCTGAACGACCATCCAACACAACATGTTGACATTGCACTTCCTGGTAGCGAACCGAGGAGAAAGTGATGTGGCTACGGTAAGTTGGGGAGGCAGTGGCAGTAGCGACATGGGAGGGAGACATTCACCCCTTGCACACCGCCAACATCGAGGTAGTCACAATCTCCCCAAGTTAACTATATTCATCTCAACAGCTCTTTTCACTCGATACCTGTAACCTGACATCAACATATCAACTCACCTCAACTCCAAGAAATATGGCAACGACCGAGGATGAAACCCAAGGCTCTCGTCCCACTGCAACCAAGCGGAAAGATGCTTTTAGCGAACTCATGTCACCGAAATTCAAACAGCAGAAGTCCACCACAACGGGCACATCCTCAAGTGCAAAATCTGGCAATCATGGCAACTCCAAGAATGCTCTACTATCTTACATCCTAAAACCGGAAAGATTTCCAGATCAAATCATCACGTACAATGAAAACACCGTCCTCATTCGAGATGCTTTTCCCAAAGCCACGCTTCATCTACTCCTGCTTCCAAGGGATGCCTCAAAGAGAGATCTGCATCCACACCAGGCGTTCGATGACCCTGCCTTCCTTGAGATGATAAGAGGAGAGGTCGCGGCAAGTCTCAAGCTGGCAGTGTCAGAACTATCCCGTTTAATCGGCCCCTTTTCCGAATCAAACAAGGCTAGAATGGCCGCCATGGAGAGCGATGAACCTCCTGACCCCCTCCCACCAGGAAGAGACTTTTCCAAAGAACTTCGAGTTGGCATTCACGCGCATCCATCCATGAACCACCTCCACATCCATATCATCAGTCGAGACATGCACTCAGATAGGCTGAAACATAGGAAACATTATAACAGCTTCAACACAAACTTCTTCATCCCATTGGATGATTATCCTCTGGCCAAGGATGATCATCGGAGAAGCACAAGCTATCAGAATGGGAACTTGAAGGAAGATTTCAAGTGTTGGAGGTGTGGAGATATGTTTGGGAATAAATTCACACAGCTGAAAGAGCATCTTGAACAGGAGTTTGAGGCTTGGAAGAAGGAATGAAAGCGACGAGACTAGAACACTAGTTCGTTCTACCTCTGTCATTTCAGGCTCCCAGAGAGATGAGAAGTGTCGACATATCCTCATCATCTCTCTGGACTGCGATATCGCCGTTCCGGCCTGCCACCCACATAGCTATTTCTTCGATTGTTCAGCTGTTCGGACGGCCCCGGGCCTGAAGCCCGAGCAATATCGACACCACCGACATTCCGACGCCTTGCTGGCGTGTCATCATCAGTGACATAGATCCTACCAGGCTGTACAACCTCGTATTCATATCGAGGTCCCGGAGTCCGCTCTCGCGGCCTGCCAGTATTGCTTGCTTCAAGATCCCTTGGACTTTCTGGACGAGCCCTTCGGATAACTTCTCTCGTCTCCACCTCCTCTCTGAATCGACTTCCAGCTCTGCTAGGTTGTCGGGATGGTATGTGCCGCACACTTCCAGCGCCAGATCTGACACTGCGCCTGCGATCCCTACCTGTTCCCCCACCACCGCCACCACCACCACTTCCTGATCCACTACTGCTATGACTACCACTTCGGCCACCACGACCAGATCCTCCCTGATTCAGGATCTTTAAACATCTTTTGATCAGCTCATCCGTCTCAAAGGCATCTCTCTCAATCCTTCGGATCTGCATGCGCTGGACCTGCTGGAGCATATTCTCCACAGCAGTTCTACTTTGCCACCAGATGAATCGATGGGCTAAGTCGGTGTTGTAGTACCGTTGCTGGTCCGAAGACAACCCCGCCTCGGCCATACCAATTCGATTATTGATCCTCTTCTCGGTATGTGTCTCGTCAGGTCTGGCACCTGGCTTCTCATCGATATCACTTTCACCCCAATAATCACCCTTGTGTACCTCCGCCGCCCGAAGCGGATTTCTGATCAGAAACGGCCGTTCCACCTTCTTGAACTCCTGCCACAGATCGTTGATGGTCAGACTCAGCAAGGCGGCAACCTCGCGTCGTTTCCGGCGGTGATGCCTCCGCAAGGCCCTAGGAAGCACGGAATACGGGTCGTCTTCTCGAAGTCGGTATCGCAAATATGCCCGTTCCGCTTCGATCTCTTGCCGAAGATTCCCCAGTTGCACAGGGATGCTTGAGTCCGCGGTGCGCATCGTTGAGATCAAGTCTCTGTAGACCCCTTTGAGGAAGAGAGGGTTTGTTAGTATCATTGGTTCGTTTGGGATTCAGATTTTGCTTCTTCTCCAAGACCCTTCTCCAGATTTGGAAAAGGGAACGAACACGGGCGTCCACCTCCTGAGGCTTAGGCACCAATGTTTTGATACGTGGAGAGCTTTCAGCGGACCGGGGATGGAGTCACTTACCCAGTAAAGTCATGAGTGTGATGAAGAAAGAAATGAATCCAATCACCTGAGAGGCCAATGCGAGGCTCATCCTTCCCAATTCAATTGGGGAAGATGTGCTGCGAGGTTGTGCACAAATCTTGGCTCGCGTGCACAGCTTCCCGGAAGCCTTGGTCAAACGTACAAACCTCAGCCTCGTATCAAATGCCGATAACTAGACCCGGGGAGCTGCCGGTTAAAATCAGGGGCGCTCTTCTTGGTCTCAGACCTCCTCAAGTCGCCAGTCGCCAGGAGGTCCGACGAATCGACTGTAAATATTTGTTCGTACCGAGCACGGGAGTACGGGAGTAATCTGTGCACAACAGTGGAATAACATGGGTATGCCCCCGTATCGTATTATTGCGTCCAGGCAACTTGCAAGAGAGCGAGCAAGCGATGTCAACAATCCAAATACTATTCCTTGGAACATTGAGAATGGTTGGTTTCTCCCTATGAGTAAGCCAACTAACTACCTAAAGCTACTTGGTACCGGGTACTTGATTTCCGCACGCATCCGGGGGACACGCGGGGCGATAGGCAATTGCATAACATGTACTCGTCGAACCCAGATCCTTGACTCGATCTCAGCCCTGCGAACTTGAGTTTACGAGTACTCGGTGGTTTCATGGGGAGTCAGGCTTTGAAACTCAAACAAGCAGAAGAAAAGGTAAAGGTTTGGGGAAGAAATAGGTCCGCCGGGAAGCCAAAAAGCCACCAAAAAAAGGGGGGAGGGGAGGGATCCTTGACCTTGGAAGATGTATGTATGTACATAATACCACGATAGTACGGAGTGCTCTGTACAGAGAAAGGTACGAGTATATATCCTAGCTACCTCTGTCGGTAGGTAGGTACTGTACATCTCTAGGCAAATAATCACCAAGGCGCGGTGGCACTACAAATGCACACTATGCGATGTACTTGATTAACGCGATGTGATGAAGTGTGATGAAGTGTGATGAAATGTGATGTGATGAGTGAGGGTGCCTTCCGACCCCGGATAAACATCCACCCGGGGCCGAGCATAGTCTCACCATCGCAGGGCTCTGAGGGCTTTACAAGTACGATTAGGAACACAGGTAGAACACCTCTGTCCTCCAGTGGTATGCACATAAGAAACGTGTGCTCCAACCATCAAGGGCACAGGCGAAGTCACATGCTAGCTAGTCTGGCCGCTAAACTGTGATAGAGGCCACTAAGTCAAAGTCTCCTTGGTGCGATGAGACAACATCGCTGCTCGGATGCTCCCTCCATACGGCAGACTTTTAACGCAAAGGCTCCAGCGAGGCTACAGGGAATACTCGGGTCTAAGAAAACATCAGTCAAATGGGGTCAGTCTTCAGCGCACGCCCGCCCGCCCAAACGAAACGGGAAACAAGGCAACGCAACCACCATGTAACTCGCAACGACGATGAATCAAGAAAGGCAAATGCCAAAAACTATGCCTCAGAGTCCTTCGCAGTTTCTCTCTGAGCCAACCTCTCCTTCTCTTCCTCCTCCTTCTTCCATCGCTTCTGCCTCCACCCCATCCCCCACGTCAATTCGACGATGAGAAACCCCGTCGTTGACGCCATGAGGAGCCCAACAAAAATAAAAGACCAACCCAGTCCCATAGACTTCAAAATATTATCGATGACTGCGGCACCTACGGCACCTAAACCACAACGCACGAGATTCGATGCCGCCGATGCCGTGGATACTTGACCGGGGAAAATATCGGTCAGCAAGGTGCTGATTGAATTCGAGGCGACCACGAGAGTGAATCCCAGGATGCCCTGCAAGACCAGTGGGACGGCAAGTGAGGCGTGGCGGTCGAGTGACCAGCCGTAGGGGAGGAGAGCGGCGACCTGGAGGGCTTGGGCGAAGAAGACGGGCTGGAGGCGCGCACGCTCAATGGGGAAGTTGTGAAGGTTGTCGCCACGTTTGCGGTCCACCGTGACCCCCATTTTGGTCGCAATGCGACGGTAGTTCCAGTCGAGGAGGCGACCGTTGCAGAAGGAGCCAATGGTGGCACTGATCCCTAGCGGTCTTGAAACAGTCCCGGATCAGTATCGTCCATGAGGGAGCAAAGAAGCCTCGACTTACAGAAAACACAGTCCCACTTCCAGCTCGTTGAGATGGTACAGTCCTGGGTACACGGTCGGAGTGGCCGTCATCAGAACCAGGTTGCAGAACATCATGATGCCCGTATACACGATGAGACAGCATGCATCTGGGTGAGCAAGGATGACGAACGATCCAAGAGGATTCGGAAATCGAATCTTCGCGCCCGCCTGTTGTCTTTGGAGCTCCTCCTGTGTTCGCTCGTACTCGTCCCTCTCCTCAGTGGTCATCTTCTTCAATTGGCGTCGGGCAGAAAGGTATTGCCACACCGACTTTCGCCACCATTGATGTGGTATGATGCTTCCGTCGTCCACGATCTTGCGATGAGTTTCGGGCATGAAAAGAATGTAGACGACGAGATAGCCGCCACTGATGATGGTCAGAAACCAAAAGACTGACCTCCATCCCAAAAATTGCGTCAAGAGACCGCCGATGGTCGGTCCGAGCGCTGGTGCCGTCAATATACCAGCTGCCATGGGACCAAAGAATTTCCCCCTCTCTCCGGTTGTGGTGATATCCGCAAGCACGCCGTAGCCGAACGCAATCGTTCCACTGCTGCCCGCACTCTGCAGACACCGGAGGACGAGCAAGGCTGCGTAGCTATCTTGCAGTGCAAGGCCAATATTTGCGCCCGTGTAAATGGCGAAAGCGATGATATATCCAGGCCGTCGACCACTGCCGTCCGAGAATGTGCCCATGAAGCTGGGCGCAAGACCCTGGAAGATCAGGTAGGTGGTGATGGAGACGTTGATCAAACCCGATGATAGATGGTACGCGTCGGTCAAGATCGGAAGGACTGGGAAATATATCTGGCTAGACAAGGGCGAGAAAAAGGATGCCATGGCTGTCATGGTCACAATGAACCATTTCGCACCAGGCGAGAAGGCCGTGTATGGCTTCTGGCTTTGGACCGTTGTTGACTTCTCTAGAGCGGCAGGCTGGGCCTCGATGTCCTCTTGTGATGGCTCCGAGGCTGACGGATTGGATGTCTCGTCTTCAGAGAAGATTGGAATCTCATTTTCGGTGTCGTTGGTGTTAACCGCCCGCTCCCCTTCTTTCATGGTGGAAACGGGAGGAATATCTCTCTCGGCCTGAAGGGAAGCCATAATTGGGAAGAGAAGTGCCTATTGTCTCGAGACTACGGAGCCTTGTTCGCAGAGCAAGCAGTTGGCCACGGATTCAATGCAGAAGATATATGTCAAAAACAGGCCATTGTCATAAGGTACGCAATGCAGGGGCACCGGACTTAAGAAACGACGTCGTCAAGTGAATCGGAATTAACAAAAGGTGGATCATTGGCGCCGCCCAGTAGGTGTGCCATGAGTCGAGGTTTTGGATCTCCTTCCATGTATCAATTCTGCAACATGTCCAATCGGCGTGTCTTCTGGAGCGGTTTCGGAAATCTGTGCGGCAAAACTGACCGGAATGTCCTGGTGAACCGGGCCTGAACCGGGCAATCTAGTCCCATTGCGGAAAGAGATCAACACACCACCTCAATGAGACAAAAATCTCTGATCCAAAAGCTCCCAGCTGATGTTCTTTCTCATGATTTCCAGTTTATTATGGGAGTTGAAGACGTACTCCTTTCTTTATTGCCACCTCGCGAGCGCAAAGGTGCCTTCTATAGGTGACAATTTGTATCCAGACCCCAACCGGACTTGTGATTCGACAATAAAAGTTCTGCCTTATCATCATTCTTCACCATGTCAGGCCCTTCGATTATGAAAACAGCACAATCTTTGATAGACAGCGGTGAATCCAAAACTCTCCAAGTAAAATTCGGGTCGCGGGAGGTTAAACCGGGAGACAAGGTTCCGAAAGGAGGTGAGTGGCAGGAGAGCCGTCGCTGCTGAATGAACAGCAGTAGCGACATGTTGTATTCTTGCTTGCTGACTTGCGTTTGCAGAGGCCAAAGAGGTCCCTCAACTTAGCTGGCATGCAGGCCCCACGGGGCAGAAGTTCATCGCCATCAACGTTGACATTGACGCACCCTTCCCTTCGTTTTCACCCCTTGGCCCGGCATTACATTGGTTCCAGACCGGTCTCACAGTTGGAGGCAGCGGTGATCTTACCTCCTCGGACCCTGTCGTCGCATTCTGGGCCGCTCCAGGTCCTCCGCCGATCAGCAGTCCCCATCGATATATCTTCCTTCTCTTCGAGCAACCCACTGGTTTCGACGCCAAGGTGTTTATGAAGCCCGGTGGTTACGGCATCAAGCATCGTATGAGGTGGGATCTGGGGAAATTTCGCAGCGAAGCGAAATTGGGTCCTGCCGTGGCGGCCTCGTATTTCTTCAGCAATTGAGCGACACTGGGTTCAGGTAGGGAGCAAGCGAGTGATTGATTGCTTAGACAGACGTAGGGGTGTTGAGGCAGCAAGCTACAATCTAGAAAGATCGTTTACTGCTCTCAGGTTATTAATATTTTCGACGACAGGGTCGTTGGTACAAGTTCCATGGGCTTAAATTTTAACGCAAATTATCCAATTGTATTGATTGCCGTTATTCCCGACAGGATGGTAGAGCTTCATTAAGAAGCTTGGGCCCCTTCTCCCGCGCGTCGATCACGACTCTATAGCACGCTGTCTGTCTGTAATTTAATTACATGATGTAAACTAATTAAAAATAGGCCCTTGGCCCAGTTCTAGTTCTAGTTTCTCGTTAAAGCTTCTTTCTACTACTTATGTACCTTCTCAAGTTCGCCTCGCTTCTTGTGGCTCTCTCCAGAGTCCACTGGTTTCTAGATATTTTCTTTCTTGAAGCGTGCACTGTGGGTATTGGTAACACCGCTGTTTGGTAAGTGCATGTACCTGAGAATAAGATGACGGAACGGGGTTAGAACGAAGCGTTATTAGTTAGAAGTTTCCTTCATTGATAGCTAATGAATAGGAGGTGTAAGTCCAGCATCGCGACGATATATATATAACACATTAAAAATCCTACTAAAGAGTGTATACCGTGTTTATCACATGAAAGGGATGGAGAGGAGGATCCACTGCGCCCCAACCATTTAGGGGCGCTGTCCTGCCGCGGAAACGCCGAAGGTGGAGAGAGAGAGAGAGAGAGAGAGACAGAGAGAGCCATGAGGCCACAAGCAGAGATGAGAGCCCGGAAGTTAGAACCGACCGTGTGTAGTAGCTGTTTGATCTTACTCCATCGCGACTCACTTTTCATTCAGCTCTCTTGCTTCCTCACAGGCAGCTGCAATGAGCGCAACCTTTGATCGTACTTGGAAATGGGTACTGCGTTGTCCTGTGGAAGACTGCTACCTGAGCTGTTCAGGCTGACCTGCTATGATAGCTTCTGCACCTTCTGGCCTCTCTCCAGCAACTTCGTTGTCGAAAATTAATGATTCTTCCTGGTTACCACCTTTTGCGGACACATCGAAGTCATTCAACGATCCTCCCACAAAACCGAAGCTCTCATTACCATCGTCATCGTCATCATCGTAGACTCGTGATACTAAAGGTAGAGCGAACAACGCAAGCTCCGGTTGATGCTTGCCCATGTGCAATTTTAAGCTGGCAAAGCGCAAGAGCTCAGCGCCACAAAGCAAACATGATGCAGATCGATTCGAGTCATTTCCGAGGTAGTGAGTCTCTACCTCGTGCTCCAACCACGCGCGGCGGCTCTGGTACATGCGGTCTGCGGTGTCGCAGCCATGGACGGTGCAAAGATATGGGCGCAAGTCTCTCCAAACATGTTTTCTGCAGATGAGGTTAGTCAGCGTGCATCGGCCGCGGAGTCTAGTGTGTATACATACTTCCATTTGTACGTCGTTTGAATGGATATAATACGAAAGCATATGGGGCATTCGAATGGTTTGCTATGATACACTCCCTTCGGAAGCGGCGGAGCTGGAATCGGGTAGTTGCCCATGGATGTCGCGTAAGACGTTTGTGATACCAACATGTCCTCATCATATTCCGTGTGAAGCGGGTCCCACACTTCGCCTTTGTGACTGACCACAGTGGCGGCGGTGGAGAGCTGTGTATAGGCCCTCTCGACGAAATTGGTCGTCTCGACATCTGCTTGGCTGTCTGCGTCATGTTTCCCCGGGGTTCGATGCCGTTCCACGCAATAGGAGAGATACTGCCGACGTCTTGTGATCGCTTTGCCCAAGCGCTCCACTAGATAGTCCGGAGCATCTGGAAACTTGGCCCGTACATGTTCAATGTCGAAGGCCCGGTAGTAAGACCTGTCGATGCTGTGTATTGTCTGCATGAATGGACTCAGGGCCTGTAAATGTACCCTCCTGAAAACCGTAAGTTCTCGTTTCGTTTGTTCAGATGGTTCAGAGCTTTTCTCCCAAAACTCTGACTCTTCTAAGTCTCCTTCTGGAGGCCCGTCTTGCTCTGAACGTTGTTTACGAGGACTGGCTCTGTTGCCGCGAGGCTGCTTGCTGCGCGAGGATTGGCTTGTTGCACCTCGTCGCTCTAGGGTCCGATCTGGTTTCCTCTTGGCGGAGGACAAATTGATGCTTCGTTCTGCGGCGAATTCCATCCCGCATTGGTCGCTGTTACAGTCAGTTGTTACAATGCCACAGGGGGCAATCTCATACCAAGTTTTGAAAGCCGGCCGATCTTTGGTCACCCCCAAACCATTACAGCCTATCCGAGGGCATTGGTTTACCCTCGATTGCGTTCCCAATTGCTCTACGAGTGCCGACATCACTAGATTTGTGCCCGGAAAAACCATGTTTCCCCATTCTTCTCCACTGATAGGGTTGCCGTTCGAATCAGCATCTAGAATGAAATACTGTCGGTGGAGCACCTTTTGCTCGCCCGGTAGTCCCTTGAATTGGGTTTGGAGGTAGGAAGTGAACACCTAAAACATTATGTCAGAGTCGGGCCATGGACCTTCTCGCGAGGGGTGTACCTCGATGTGACGGAAGTATTCATATGGCAAAGATTTGGTTCTTCCCAGCACATCTTCAAATCGAACACTGTCTTCTGGCTGAAACGCGGGCGCACGAAGAATGCTGCTGTGAACCGCTCTGAGCACGGCATACATCTGGATATTCGATTGCCTTGCACCTCAGTCAGTATTACCATGAATTCTTGGGACTTGATGTATGTTACACTTACACGACCTGCTCCAAAGTTTCCCGGACCTGAGACGGAAGATGATGAATCCTTTCTCAGTCAGATCTTGAAAGCGATGACCCACACGAAGAGACTTACGCCTGTAGGAGTTGGACGGCAAACGTCCGGAAACTCATAACAGCTGTGTTGACTGCGTCAGTAGTGTCTGAAACATGGCGTAAAGTTTCGGCGGCATGGTCCATCTCATTCGCAATTTTCTCCGTCTTCTCCGAATGCCTTTGTAAATCATCTCTTATTGAAGACTGTGTCTTGTGAATCTTCTCGTCAAGCCTTTTTATGCCCGCCCGCTGCTCCAGAATGCTCGCCAATGATGCGACATTTGATTTGTGGGCTTCAGCCTCTATGCGTGAGAGCGCCTCTCTGAACTTGGAATTAGCGCTATCAAGAGGAAGCACAAGCAGGTTATCTGGGAGCCTCACGAAGTATGTGTCGCCAGCAGCAAATTGATACTCAGCACTTTGGCTCCAATGACCGTTCTAAGCTTGGCAACCTCATCGCTCATAAAGACAGCCCACTGCGACTTTCGTCCCGCGGACTTCAAGCAACCTCTGCTGTACGTCGCGAACGGCCCCAGAGAGGCTTCATATTTCTGGATCCTCTCCAGGAACTCTTGCAGCGGTATTCGGCAGGTGAGTGCCATGCCACGAATGGCGTTGACATGGTCGGCACTACTAGTATCCCTCGGCTGAAGCGCTTGCAGATGTCGCAGAGTCTTTTCCAAGGCCAGGAGCTCGAGTAGAACATGCTGGTACTCGTTCGACGCGCCGGCTTTGTCTCTTACAGCCTTGCTGACCTTGGCGATGAGTCCTTCCCCAGGCACTGTAAGACACCCAGCAGAGCGTGCTGACGGGAATTGGACCTACCGATCGCCGCGATGAAATCTCCCACGGAAAAGCCGAATGCAGGTAGCATAACGCTAGTTTTGGAGCGGTAAATGTGAAGATTTACGGAAGAGAAGTTAATTAGTGACAGCTGACATTGAAGGCGGGGTATACATAGGCTGCTCATATTAAGGTGCCAATTGATGAAGTCACAGGTACAAGTTCAACCACTATAGGCCGAGACCCCGACCTTGAAGAAAAGACTAACTAAGCGGGAGAGTTCGTGTCAAAGAGGTTGGCGCTTAGATGCAAGGCATGGTTGGTCGGTTAGATACGCGCAGCTGGGCTCCAACA
>Ga0105239_10008250_pt1 | contig 11879 bp, 7 predicted proteins | sample KBSC44metaG_FD_92761 | JGI IMG/M metagenome (GOLD analysis project Ga0105239, IMG submission 92761) | Corn rhizosphere microbial communities from Kellogg Biological Station, Michigan, USA - KBS C4-4 metaG | ecosystem: Host-associated > Plants > Roots > Rhizosphere > Soil | place: Michigan, USA...
CATTCGGCCGACTATTTCTTAATCCTATCGCATTATTTTGCTGGTTACCGCTGCCATTTTATATAGCACTCTACAGAATGAACCCCTATAAAATCTTGTGCTCAGTATTAATGTTGGCATTGACAGGATTTTTAATTTCTTATTACGCTCAGCGTACGCTTTTTCTTTATCATGTGCTGCCACCATTTTCACTTGGCATTTTGCTATTAGTGCTTCTATTCGTTGTATTTTCATTGCAGCATAAGATTTCTCGACGTGATTATGTCTATATGACATTAACAAGTATGTTGACGCTGGGTTTTTTAATGTGTTTCGGACGCGCTATATGGACCGTACTGGTATTTAACCCCATGCTATTTTTTGGATTTTTTACTGTTTTATTTACATTTTTGTTTTATCTTATACAGGCTAAAACAAACACGATTCAAATTTTGTTTTATGTTTTGCTTATCATATCAATCAGTGCTTTAAGCGCTTTTTTGGCTAAATATACATCGTGGTATCCTTATCGCTTTTTGATAACAATCACCACTTTGATTGTGCTCTTTGGTATATTCTCACCAAAGAAGCATAAAGGTTTAGGGGGAAATATTTTTATTGTTATATTAGGGATGCTAGTGTTTAGTTTTCCCGTTTATACGATACAAAATACTTATTGGACAGGAATATTTTACAAAGAAAATGTGTTGGATACACTAATTAAGTTTATAGAAACTCAACCTCCGCGTCAGTCTATCTATGTTCTTTCCAGTGTCATTAACTATAACGCACCACTAATGGATTACATTAATGTGGAGTATGCAGGAAGATTTGATTGTTTGTGGATGATAAATGGGTTCGCAAAACAGGCGTTATCTGTATCGCCTGATACAGCGCACTCTTTAAATATTAAAAATAAAGATGCCGCTTTCTTTCTTGATATGCTTGCTGAAGATATACATGACCATAAACCCGGGCTAATATTTGTTGATATAAAGGACAAAAACACTATAATAAATGGTCGTCCTGCATTTTTTGACATACTGAGTTATTTTTTAGAAAGTCCTAAATTTCGTGATGAATGGCAACATTATAGCTACTCAACCACTATATCAAGTGGTGATCCATATGCTTACAACTATAAACTTCAAGTTTATAAGCGGATGTGAGATAAATTGATATGATTAATGGTCATAAAATTGTTGTTATTTTACCGGCTTATAATGCTGAGCTTACACTTGCAAAAACATACAATGAAATACCCTTTGATATTGTTGATGATGTCATTCTCGTCGATGATGCAAGTGTGGATAATACCATCGCCGAATCAAAGCGATTGGGTATAAAACATATTATCTGTCATGAAAAAAATAGGGGCTATGGCGGCAATCAAAAAACTTGTTATAGTGCTGCGCTTTCTTTAGGAGCAGATATTATCATTATGCTGCATCCTGATTATCAATATACGCCTAAGCTCATTTCAGCGATGGCAAACATAATCGCTTATGATATTTATCCAGTGGTGTTGGGTTCCCGGATATTAGGTAAGGGTGCCTTAAAAGGCGGTATGCCTTTATATAAGTATATTTCCAATCGTATTCTTACTTTTACACAGAATTTACTCTTGGGGCAAAAGCTCTCTGAATATCATACCGGGTATCGCGCCTTTTCGAGAAAAGTGCTTGAAACAGTATTTTATGAACGCTGTTCGGATGATTATGTGTTTGATAACCAAATGTTGTCACAAATTATTTATGCTAACTTTGAAATAGCAGAAGTGACATGTCCAACCAAATATTTTGCTGAAGCTTCTTCCATAGAATTAAAAAGATGTATTGTTTATGGGTTAGGTGTGATACAGACATCGCTGCGACATTTTTTTCAGCGCTGTGGAATACTGCGGTCGCCTCTCTATGAGATGCGCCCGCGACCCACAGACGGAAGCGCTTAAAACATTCTCCAGACTGAATCTTGTGGTTTTGTAACTAGAGTTCGCAACATATAAGGAATATTATGCAACACATTAAGGCAGAATCTGCCTCCTATCAGACTACTTTTGAAGCTTCTACTTCCGTAGCGAAATCCTGGCGTGCCAGTGCTATGGATATCCAGCGCGGCATTATCATTACATTAATGGCGTTTTCTCATTGTCGTGAGTATGTAGGCACAGACTATTATAAAAATGGTGAGTTTTTTAATTCGCCTGCATGGCAAGGCACGACCATTCTTGATTTTATGCAGCACATCTGTGTAACGATGCTTGCCTCAGGCGGATTCTTTATGATGATGGGTATAGGCATCGTATTTCTATATCAAGCCAGATTAAAAGCAGGATGGTCATTGGAAAAAACCTGTTTGTATCTTATCAAGCGTGGATGTTTGTTGGTTTTCTTGCAATTTACCTTATTGCTTGGTTTTGAATGGGTGGCTGAAAATCAAATATATCTTTATATAGGCGTATTATTTGCATTAGGTATGAATATGATATTTTCTTCCTTATGCATTTATTGTATTTATAAAATTAAGTCCAAATTAAATATTAATAATTCTTATATAGAATATCTTTTACCCTTCACTTTGATGATGAGTGTCATTGTGTTAGTACAATATTTTATGGATCAATTACGCATCAATCATGTTGATCCCAGTCCTTTGGTGTTTGCATTAATTACCGCTGGAAAATCAAATATTGGTCTTGATCTGGATATTAATTTCACTCCGATTCCCTGGTTTCCAGCGGTTGCATTTGGTCTAATGACAGGGCAAATACTTTATACATATCGTGAAAGAAGTTTCAAACCGTTGTTTATCATCGCTATTGCTTTACTTGCTGCTTTTTTTCTTATACGAACAGCGAATTTATACGGGCTTTTTACATTTGGTGAATATAAAATGCTTGCAGCGGATACGCCTGTTTCATTTGCTGATTATTTCGCTGTTACAAAATATCCGCCCAGCGTTGGTTACTTCTTGTGGGCTTTTGGTATAAATTTATTTTGTATATGCATGTGGCAGCTAGCAGAAAAGTACACACCATTTCTTGTTAATATTCTTAAGCCTTTCAAAGTATTCGGACAATGCGCGCTCTTCTTTTTTATTTTTCATTGGTTTGTCTATTTAGGAATTTCACGTTTGATTCCATCACCTGTTTCGGAACCATTTGATCTTATAAAATTCTGGTTAATAGGGTTAATTGCACTTTATTTTTTATGTAAAAAATATTACGCATTTAAATCTCAAAAGTCTCCGGAATCTATTTGGCGTATGTTTTAATCGCAATGACGTACACCTGAACATTTACGTTAAAAGCGGCTCACAATGACGTTTCCGTTAACTCTTACAGTTCATGCAATGGTGTTAACTTAAGCCTGTCATCCTTTGCTATGCTCAGCATGACAGGCTGCGTTCTCAATTACTTCATTTCGTCTATCCGCTCTTCGGAATCGCCAGAAGAGTCATTATCATTCTCAACAATGATTTTTGCTGCTTGATAATCAATTTTGCCGCTGCTTAAAACAGGGATGTCTTGTAAGATTAAAATCTTCTTCGGTATGCTGATTTCAGCTAAACCCCGATTCTTGAAATGCTGGATTAATTCACTTAATTCAGCATGTTTGCAATTAGTGAGTAAAACAATTTGTTCGCCTTTGCGTTCATCCGGTTTACTTAAAACGGCATGTTGTGAATCAGGCCATAAAGAAATAATTTCATCTTCGACTGCCGTGAGTGAAACCATTTCACCAGCGATTTTAGCAAAGCGTTTAGCACGGCCTTTTATAGTGATATATCCTTGATCATCAACAGCCACGATATCACCTGTGTCATGCCAGCCGTCTGCAGGAGCAACAATCACACCTGGTGTATGCGAAAATAAATATCCCAACATGATATTCGGCCCTGACACCATCAAACGTGCACCATCATTGATTCCTTCGACAGGTTGTAGTTTGAAATTCATCCCTGGCAAGATGCGTCCTACCGTGCCCATTTTATATTGCATGGTTGTATTCGTTGAAATGACGGGAGCTGCTTCTGTCGCGCCATAACCTTCCATGATGCGAACACCGAATTTTTGCATCCAGGTTTTACGTGTGTCATCCCGTAATTTTTCAGCGCCAGCGAATAAATAACGTAAACTATAAAAATTATAGGGATGTGCATATTTGGCATAATTGGAAAGAAATGTATCTGTACCAAAAAAGATAGTTGAATTCGTGTCGTAACATACTTCAGGGACAATGCGATAATGCAGTGGTGAAGGATACATGAATACACGCATGCCAGAAATAATGGGTAGTAATGTTGCACTATTCAAACCAAATGAATGAAACATGGGCAGTGCATTAAACACTTTATCAGTTGGATTGAAATCCACTCTGGCAGTTAATTGAAAACGATTTGATTGTAAATTTTGATGACTGAGAACAACGCCTTTGGGCGTGCCTTCAGATCCCGAAGTAAATAACACGACACTTGCTGTATTAGCGAGCCGCTCAATATTTTCTTCAGTGATGTTATTGACACTGCGATAATAACGAAATGGAGCAAGGGAAACCAATTTACCAAATAATTTATTGATGATACCAATTTTATGCCGAACCTCTTCAAGGTAAATAACGTGAACACCATTTGCTGTTAAGCTATCAATAACAGTTTCTAATCCGGCAAGATTGATAAATCGTCTGGATGAATAAACGGTTTTGATTTGCGCTGTCTTGCATGCAGAAAGAATATTATTAATACCCGCACTGAAATTAAGCATAGCAGGTACACGATGATAAGCTTGCAGGGCAAAGAATGTTACTACATTACCAATTGAATTCGGTAATAATATGCCAACATATTCTCCTTGGCGTGTTTGTTTTGCAATAGCACGGCCGAGCACAATACTGCCCAGTATTAATCTCTTGTATGACATGGGTATACGTTCTATATCTTCCAGAATGATATGATTATTCCCATGGATTTTTGCTGCATTCAACAAGGACTGAAACATGGTTTCAGTAATATTACTGCTTAAGAAGATAGTGTCAGACATAATGTCGTAGAGTTTTTCACTAATGAGTTGTCTACGCTCACGTCCCGTAATTTTTTCAGGTAAATCTATGGTTCTGGGTTCCAGTATGGTTAAGGTAATTTTTGGAAACCAGCGGATTTTGACTTTACCTCTGAGATAAGAAAATGGCGTAAATTGTGCGCCATTAATACGTATGGGAAGAAGTTTGGCATCTGCTTTATCGGCAATGAGTCCGGGGCCTTCATAAATTTTCATGAGTGCACCTGTCACCGTGATGCGGCCTTCAGGAAAAATAACAATGCGATGATTTGCACTCAAATATTCAATCAGTGATTTTGTTGCTAATGGATTAGTAGGGTCAACAGCATAAGTGTTCACCAATTTAAGCAATAATTTCACCCACCATTTTTGTGCAACATGAGTATTAATAGCAAAGGTCAAGCGGTCTGGTAATAGAGCAGCTAACAATGCTGCATCGAGATATGATGTATGATTAGAAACAATTAAAACCCGGTTTCCGGCTTTGTGATAATTTTCCAATCCTTGTACCTCAGCGCGGTAAAAAAATTTGAATATCCAAATGAGAAATGATTTTACCAAGGCTTCAGGAAGTAAATTACAAATTAAAATGGCAGCGAAAAGATTTGCAATGGCAACAACAAGAAATACCGACGTCACAGTAAAATGCATGAAAAGCATAAGGCTAGTGGCGATAGAGGCAATCACCATAAACAAGGCATTAATGATATTGTTAGCAGCAATAGCGCGAGATCGATACGATGGATTGCTGTCGTGTTGTAAAATGGCATATAACGGAACGATATAAATACCACCGCACATTGCAACCATCATCAAATCAATGAGAATGCGCCAGTTATAGAGATGAGATAAAAATTGCATCAGAGAAACAAGTTCGCCGGTATGAATTTGTGTATGTTTGGTAGCGAGGACCAGATCCACACCGAATAAGGTCATGCCCAAAGCGGCTAATGGCACATAAGTTGCGTGTATACGGCTCTTCAATAATCGGTTGCACAACATGGAACCCAAGCCGATGCCTGCGGTGAAGAATGTTAACATGACGGTGACGACAGATGATGCTGCGCCTAATACATCTTTTGCAAACGTAGGGAATTGAGAAAGATAAGTAGCACCAATTAACCAGAACCAGGATATTCCCAAAATAGAAAGATAAAGATCTCTGTTTGAGAAAGTCTGTCTGACGATTTTCCATGATTCATCAACGATGTTCAGATTAAATTTTAAATCGGGAGCATTAATTTTTGCAGGTGGAATAGAAAGACTCGTGATGAATCCAGCGATGGCAATCAGGAAAGCAGAGACGGAAACCAGCGTGGCGCCAATTTTGAATGTTGCAAGAATGCCGCCTAAGATGGTGCCTAGCAGTATGGCAAGAAATGTTCCGGATTCCAGCAGTGCATTACCAGCTATCAATTCATTCGTTTTGAGATGGTCAGGCAAGATGGAATATTTCATGGGACCGAAAAAAGTGGCCTGCGTTCCCAATAAAAATAATACGGTCATGAGCAAGGTGACGCTATGCAAATAAAATCCTGTAGCGGCAAGCAGCATCAACATGATTTCAGCAATTTTGGTATACCGTATCAACCGCGTTTTATCGTATTTGTCTGCCAGTTGGCCAGCAGTGGCAGAAAATAAAAAGTAAGGCAAAATAAAAATGCCGGCAGCGACAGTGATTAATATTTCCGGATTGATGCGGAGATTGTCCGAGAGGCGATAGGTAATTAATATAACAAGGGCATTTTTGAAAAGATTATCATTGAATGCCCCAAAAAATTGGGTGAGAAATAAAGGCAAAAATCTATTAATTTTTAACAGGCTAAATTGATTAATGGACATGAGAGAATACCTTGAATTTATTTCTAGATTTTATTGCTAAGGGAAAACTATATCAAAAACTTGGGGCGGTGTAACTATGGATTGCTTCCCAAAAAGCGCTCGCAATGACGACCCGCACAATGACAAGGCTATTTTTGAAGCAGATGTCTGGATGCCTGCACTCTTGGAGACGCGTGCAAAGCACGCGTCTCGAAGGGCATGTAACAACAATCCCGTTATTTAAGTGATTGAATGCTGCAGCGCATATCCGCATAATTTATATAAAAGACGTGCACCTACATTAGCATCCCATTCTCCGGCAGTATCATTCTCATTACCATTTGTAATGCCTGGAGAAACTTCATTCAAATCAAATCCAACAATTTTTCTTCCTGATTTAACCACCTTTTTTATCAAAAAAAGTGCTTCCTGAAAATCCAGGCCGCCTGGAACTGGTGTTCCGGTATGCGGGCAAAAACGTGGATCAAGGCCATCTATATCAAATGAAATATAAACTTCATGTGGTAAATGCTGAATGATGTCATCGCAAATTTCAGACCAGCTTTTACCATTCATTTTTTGGCTGAAGATATCTGAATCAAAAAAAGTTTGTATGCGATCATGATGATGGCGTATGAATTGATATTCTTCTTCGCAAAAATCGCGTATACCAACTTGTACAAGTTTGCCTAATGCTGTTTTGGTAATGACGTTATACATAATGGATGCATGTGAGTGTTCAAACCCTTCGTATGCATTTCTTGTATCTGCATGTGCATCAAAGTGTAGTATGCCTAAATCCGGATACACTTCCAGATATGCCTGAATCGCACCGAATGGTGTTGAGTGATCTCCACCAATCAAACCAACTGTTTTACCTTGAGCAAGAAATTTTTTCGTTTCAGTATAAACATATTCATTAAGCTGCAAGCTGTATTGATTAACTTCCTGAATGGCATTGTTAACCAGTGCATTTTCAGTGTCAGCGCCGGCATCAATGACTGTTTCTGCAAACAGACGGGCTTTATCATTCCATTGTTGAATTTCTTCCGGAATGTTAACCATGGCAATGCCAGCTTCATAAAAATTACCCAGGTCGTAGTCATACACATCAATTTGTTTGCTGGCATCAAAAATGGCTTGAGGTCCTTGTGATGTTCCGCCGCCATAGGAAGTCGTGACTTCCCATGGAACAGGAATTAATACAAGCTTGGCTTCACTGACAGCAAAAGGCAGGCCAAATATGCCGGAATCTTTTGCTGCAGCAGCATTGGGATCGAATGTACTCATAAGTCATTACTCTTCAAAGTAGGTATAGCCTTTTAATCCAATTGACAAGTCAGCCAGAAATTCTTCACATTCTGCTGGCGAGAGTTTGGCTGCATCTAGTTGTTTACGGTAAGACTTGAGTAAGTCATCACTGCAGAAATCAACGTAGTTTAAAGAAACTTCAACAGTGTCACCTTCCATTTCATTAGTGAGTTTATAACTGCCATCGTGTTGTAATTCCACATGTATGGAGTTAGTGTCTCCAAATAAATTATGCATATCACCAAGAATTTCCTGATAAGCACCAACTAAAAATATGCCTAGCAAATAAGGATTATTGGGATCATGAGGCATGAGTGGGAGCGTGCTCTCAAGTCCGTAATTATTAACATAAGTATTAATGCGACCATCTGAATCACACGTAATATCATGCAGGATACCGCGCAGTGTTGGCTTTTGTTCTAATCCAGAAAGAGGAATGATAGGAAATACCTGATCGATAGCCCATGCATCTGGTAATGATTGAAATAAGGAAAAATTACACACAAATTTGTGAGCCAACTTTTCATTTAATTCATCTATGATTTCTCTGTGCGCGCGTATGCTGGGTTTTAATACATCGCGTAATTTTGTACAGGTTGCATAATAGATTTGTTCTGCATAAGCACGTTCTTTCAAGCCCATTAATCCATGAATATACATGGTGTGAACTTCTGACATCCAATGGCAGGCATCGTGATAACTTTCTAATGCCGTTTGTTCAGATAAATTGATATAACTATGCCAAAACTCATGCAAAATTGAAGCTTGTTCTTCTTCCGGCGGTGTCAAATCACTGGCTTCGCAAGCAGGTTCGCTGGCTATGATATTGGTAATCATCATTGCATGATGAGCAGTGATGGCACGCCCGGATTCAGTGACGATTTGTGGATGAGGTAATTCATGCTCATTGCACATATCAGAAATGGTGTAGACAACATTATTGGCATATTCCTGGATGCTATAATTCATGGAACAGAAGCTGCGTGAATGTGTGCCTTCGTAATCGATACCTAAACCACCGCCTACGTCTATGGTATCTATAGGCGCGCCCAGTTCACGCAAGGTTTGATAATATCGAACGCCTTCATGCATGCCGCGCTGTATATCTGCAATATTAGCGAGCTGTGATCCCATGAAGAAATGCAATACACGTAATAAATGTAAGCGATTTTTTGACCGTAATGTTTCAACGACTTGCAGTAATTGAGGCGCGGAAAATCCAAATTTGGATTTTTCACCGCCTGATTCTTGCCATTTTCCTGCGCCGACTGATGTCAGGCGTACGCGTACACCGAGACAAGGTTCGACTTGTAATTTATCTGCTTCTTCCAGTGCAAGACTGAGTTCAGAAAATTTTTCCAGAATGATGAAAACCTTGTGACCCAGGCGTTGGCCAATGAGGGCAAGACGGATATATTCACGATCTTTATAGCCATTGCAAATGATGACAGGCATATGTTCGCTAGGCATGCCCAGAGCAGCTAATAATTCTGGTTTACTGCCTGTTTCCAGGCCAACTGGCGCTTTGCCATTTTGCAAGATGGACTCTACCACGTGCCGTTGCTGGTTCACCTTGATGGGGTAGGCGCTCAGATATTTGCCTTGATAATCATGGCTTTTGATAGCATTGAGAAATGCATCATTCAGGGTTTGGATGCGCTTGCGCAAGATATCAGTAAATCTCAGTAATATGGGAAAGCTGATCCCGGAGTCATGGATTTTTTTAGCTAACTCATTTAAATCAATACTGTTTTGATCGTTTAAACCGTCTGGTTGTACGCGTATTGTTCCCTGTTCACTGACATCAAAAAAACCATCACTCCATTGTGCAACATGATAAAGCTCGCGTGCTTGTTGAATTGACCATTCAGCCATAATGTACTACCTATAAGTAAGTGTTAATTAAGTAAGTGTTTTTACAATTACAGACTTGTTAGTACGTATAAGCAGCATCAAGATGAGCTGATACAACAAGACTTGGAATTACTTTACACAGATTATCTGTCAACCTTTGTTCATAAGAATTTGCTGTATGAACATGATACCTGGCTTGAAAAACAGTATTCTGGCTCTGACTTATCAAGCTGATAAAACCGACATGATTCATGTCAGGATGACGCATTGCTGTGGACAGAAATTCTGTCTTGTTTTTCCCCATCAAGATGATCTCCAACTGGTTAATGGTTAATTAAAAAAGCAATTATCCAAATATTGATTTTATTTGCAAGAAAAATGTCATAATTTGCAAATTCATGGCAGACTACAGACTTTTTATTCCCTGATATTGGTGGCGAGTTTAGATATGCATAAATTAATTAATAATATTAAAAGACGATTAGTGGCTGCGTTTTTATTATGCTTGATACTGGTTGGGCAGGTTTTTGCAGGACGTCCGGTTATCATAGATACGGATGTTGGAGTAGATGATGTCATTGCCATTTTGTATTTGCTACAACGCCCGGATATCAATGTAAAGGCTATCACTATCGCCAGCACGGGAAATGCGCATTGCGAACCTGCCATGCGAAACATGCTTGGTTTACTTAAGCTGGTGAATCAAACCAATATTCCTGTGGATTGCGGCTCAAAACGGCCTCTCAGCGGTCAAAATGTTTTTCCGGCAAATATCATGGAAGAAGCTGACACACTGGCTGGAGCCAGCAAATTATTGCCCAAGGTTAATCAGGGACCAAAATATAAGGCTGTAGATTTATTAATTGATACTATTCAAAAATCCAGACAACCGATTACTATTCTTGCAATCGGCCCCTTGACGAATATCGCGTCTGCATTACAACAGTCTCCAGAGATTAAAAATCGCATACAGACTTTATATATCATGGGTGGTGCGGTTAATGTTCCAGGAAATTTAAATATTGCTGGCAATAAAATAAATAACAGGACAGCCGAATGGAATATGTATATTGATCCGGTTGCAGCATCTATTGTATTTAATCAAAGTATTCCCATTACACTTGTTCCTTTAGACATCACTAATAAGTTGACGATTGATATGTCGTTTTACAATCAGTTGAAAAAAAAACACAATACTCCAGCTGCAAATTTTGTTTTTACCTTGTTAAATCAGAATTTGGAAATGCTGACAGATAACCAGTGGAATTTTTGGGATCCTTTAGCGGCTGTCATTGCCAGTGATGAAGAGATGGCGACTTTTGATGTTATGCCTTTAACTGTGACCTTGCACCCGGAGTCACAATTAGGTAGAACTGTGATTGATGCCAGGTCGGGTCAAAATATTCGTGTTGCTGCAAGTATCAATGAAAAACAAGTTAGGGATTTGTTGGTGGACGTATTAAATACAAAGAGGATGAAATGAAACTTTACCTGGCACGACATGGTGATTATATACTCGATGCAATGAAAGGACTGGATGTTCTTTCAGATAAAGGCAAGAGTGATATGCTGTTAATGGCAAATTTTTTAAAACAAAGCCGTTTGCAGGTATCCAATATATTACATAGCAGTAAAAACAGGGCGCAACAAACAGCCGAAATACTTGCAGAAGGCATGACTTCTGATCAGTTGCCGCAACTCTATCAAGGACTCAATCCCAATGATGACGTCAGTCAGTTAATGCTGGATATATCACAATGGAATGATGATGTTTTATTGGTAGGGCATTTACCTTTCATGGGAAAATTGGTGAGCCTGTTAGTGACTGGTTCTGAAGATAATGAAATTGTTAATTTCC
>Ga0105239_10008251_pt1 | contig 11878 bp, 16 predicted proteins | sample KBSC44metaG_FD_92761 | JGI IMG/M metagenome (GOLD analysis project Ga0105239, IMG submission 92761) | Corn rhizosphere microbial communities from Kellogg Biological Station, Michigan, USA - KBS C4-4 metaG | ecosystem: Host-associated > Plants > Roots > Rhizosphere > Soil | place: Michigan, USA...
GACGCAGGTATTCGCGATGGCGAGGTCTACTGCCAGGCCCTTGAACTGGTTCCCATCTTCAAAAGTGAGCATGCCGGTGGATGGATTGGCCATCAGTTTTTTCAGAGCGTCTTCCTCTGCTTTGGTCTTCGGTAAGTTCTCCTTATAGATGGGTGTCAGCCCGATTAGGCTAAGCTCAAAGTCTTCTAATTCCCTCCCGGCCGCTTTGAGAAATTGAGCTGGAAGCATGATCGCATGATCATCCTTCGTCCAATCCTCGTCTGGGTTGACATTTGATCTGGCCGCCTGCGCGACAACTTGCTTGGCATAGACAGTTCGAAACGCTTTCGCAATTGCCAGAATATATCGAGCCGTATGCGGTTCAGCCAATACCATGACACTCTGCCCGGGGAGACAGACAGAGGAAGCGGTGGCCGTGCCAGGCGCTCGTAAACCCCATGCCGTTGCAAGTGCGTGGCAGGTTAATTGGTGGATACCTTCCGACAGGTTTGTAAAGTCTTCCGTTGATTGTGCTTTTCCACTCCAATCTATTTCACCAGTCTCCGCATTCAATGCACGGACGAATAGCGAAGCTTTGTACATCGTGGATTGCCCCAAAAAAGATAACATCTCATCTCTTCGCGATTGGTAGACATCCGCATCAACGAAAACCACTTGATTGGCTCCCAGGGTTTTTGCCAACTTCAGGACGTCTGGGTTTGAAACGGGTTGATGCAAGCCTTTTTCGTGCGCAAGTTGGTTCAGTTTGACATCGTCGATCAGAGGGATGCGTTGCTTTAGAAGCCATGTCTTAAGACTTTTAACGGACTCCGGTTCAGTCCCCCACACACATCGCTCTCCGGGGCACCTAATAGCATGATGTCCCGTTCCTCCCCCTTCAATTTCTTCTACGGCAGTAGGTATGAGGGACGGGGGGACTTGTTTAAGCGAGCGAGGTAGATGTACGTATCATACCGACCTCAGACGGGAACAAGATGAAACAGACATCCTACTGTATTCGAGGTGACCATGATGAATTGGGCAAAGAAAATAGTGGATGAACTGCATGGCGCAGGAGCATCGCCAGAACACCTGTCAACGGCCGTCATTGCCATCTGCATGGGGCTGCTGTTTGTTGTGTTAGTGATCAGTGCAGTGGCTCTATTTCTTTGAAGGCTGAAGGTAGCTTAGAAACTTTCCCTAGCGTGAACCTCCTTGTGCGACTTTGCTGATATGATATCGTCCTCGCCATCGTGTAGTGTTTGAGCATCACTTCGCACAGGTAGTGAGTAGTGAGTATCATCTGATTTTCCATCCCTGCTGATAGCAGTACTCGCGAACGCTCATCAATTCGGGCTGCCGCTGTGTTCGTTTCGGCCATGCTCTCGCTGGGGATCACGCCTCTTCTCTATGCGGCAGACAACGACCAGACTCGCTTCCATGTGTCGATCCGGGTAGGTGCGGTTGGCAAGTCTACACACCAAGTTGCGCCTGGCTACCAGGGCACGTTGGGTGGTGAAGATGTGATCGGCCTTTTGGCCGGGATGAACTTCAATAAATATGTCGGCGCCGAGCTCAGCATGGACCGGTACGAGTTCATCCTGGACTCACCTAAGGGAGAGAAGGCCGCTGAATATAGTGTGTCGCCGTTTCTCGCGCTTGTGCGCCTTCGCTATCCGATGTTGAACGACAGATTAATTCCGTATGTGCTCGGCGGCGGAGGAGTGGGGTTTGTCCAAGTAGATGATAAATTTCCTCCCATCGGATCAACCTCGCTCAAGAACAATGATTTTTCTCCGGTTGGTGCGTTGGGTGGCGGACTGGAATACTTCATCGCCAACAATCTTGCGGTAGGCGGGGAGGCCAAATACTTGTTCCAACAGGCTGCACTCGGCGTCAACAGTTCGGATAACAGAATCTGAATGGTACGCAAAATGGCCCTATGAAACTTCCTAGTACAGCCGGTCCATCTTGTAGCGTAGGTTCATCGACGCCAATTTACGAGCATGCTTATCCTTCGTCTCACAGCTGCGATCAGAAGAACCCGCAAAGAGGTGTAGGCAGGCCTAAGAGTACTTGACCCACCAAAAGGAAGAGGCAGGGAGATGACAGAACCGAGGCTTCGCATTCGGGTGCTGATTGTTGATGACCATGAACTCCTACGAACGGGCATACGGAGCTTTCTGGGTTCCTACCATAACATTGAGGTAGTGGGTGAAGCAGGCGATGGGAAGAGTGCAGTCCAGCTCGTGCGTGAATTGCGACCTGATGTGGTCCTGATGGATATCACCCTGCCACAATTGAGTGGCATTCAAGCAACACTACAAATCAAGACGGAGTTCCCTCAGGTGGCTATCGTAGGGCTTTCCATGCATGAATCGCTGGAAATGGTTCAAGCAATGACTGAGGCGGGAAGCTCCGTGTATCTGACCAAAGAATCCGGTAACGACACTTTATTACCGGCGATCGAGGCGGCTTTTGATGCATGTCATCACTGACCGATGCCTCAGGGGCAATGACGAGGGGTTCTGCGCCAGGATGGACATCCTCTTTCCCGATAACCCGTACGGCATCCCAAGCCTTTTGAACCATCGGAATCAGACCTTTCTTCACCAGGCCAGCGAGTAATCGTCAATCTTTTCACCTTTATCTCCTAATACCAATGGCGAATAATGCAATCATCCTGGCGGCTCGATCGGGCCGGCCCAGTCACCGTGACATTGTTCAAGTGATTCTGAGGCATTATCGCCAAGTAGCCATACCACGCCTTTACAGTCATCTAGTACTTCTACTTTTAAGACAATAGGATCTTCATCGTTTGATTGACGATAGTAATAAAACCCTGACTTCGTCGGCTTCTCAGATGTCCATTGGCGCGGATCCATATTCATCTGACCAACGGTTCCAAAGTCTGATGCTCGTAAACATGGGGCCAGTTGGGCTGGTTTGTCCCGTCCCTGGTAGCAGCATGGTAGCAGATTCCGACGCTGAAGAGCTTGAGTTGCGGACGGATTGTCAGATCTACTCCGTGTCGAGGTCAAACATCCTACAATAGAAGGTCAAAAATGGATGCCCATGAAAAGGTCCGAAGAGGCTTCGCTTCATTCTTTTCGGTACAAGGCTGAACGTCCAATACATCCGCCGCTTCCGCTGACAATTCTTCGACAGCCTCATGCAGATTGGCTTCCAGTTGCACCTGTTTTAAGTGTTGTTGTTCCTCCGGATAGTGCGCCAACTGTTTTCCTGGAACCCGCACAACCAATTCATCACGAGACCAGATTTCACCAGGACACGACTTTACTTGAATGGCGTCGAGATGAAGACGGACCGGGCGGAAGGCCCAACCGAAAATCTCAGCACCGCCCCACCAAAGAGGGAAATCAGTCGTGGCATCGACAGCGAGATATATGCCAATCGCGGCCGGATTCCATCCGCTGGCAAACCCAACGATAGTTGTGGCAACCGCAACGTGTGCCAGGTAACCAGTGATCCAATATTGCCAGCGGACCTTGCCGTAATCGTGTATTAAGCCAGTTATGACGAGGTCAGTTCCGGTCTGTTGTCCCAAGGCTTGGATCTGGGCATCGGTCAACGGCTTTCTGCCCGATGGTATGTCGGCTAATAGTCTCCGAGTCTCGCCAAACGGAATCACTCGGATACCAGGGTGTTTAGCCAATTCTTCCGTAAATAAGCGTTGGACGCGGACCTCGATTTCATCCACCAAGATCGGCAAAAGCTGTCGATCGACGTCAGGGTCTGGCTCTTCCTCAAAGGTATGAATCTGTGGACTCTTGGTCACTGGTGCTTCAAAGACCACTGGTCCCACTGCGATGGTTAACGGCGATGCTGAACGGTCAGGAGGATGAGCGGCGCAGCCCAGAGTGAGAACACAAGACAGAATGAAACAAGTCGTCCATTGAAGATACGGCATGCACGATCTCCCATTGCCAGGCAATGGACACACTTCGCCAAGCCGGTACTATTTTTCATTACGCGGGAGCGAGCTATGCCAAGGCAGGAGGACGGAACAGGAGAAGAGGTGCGTCAAAGCTGTATGTGGTTGGCGGACACCTGGTTACTCTAGTCACCCGACTGCTTCGATGGACGATGGTAGACGGTGACGAGACAAACGTGAAGTGGCAGGGACAATCATCAGCTATACCTGTGGTTCCTTGAGAATAGATGTTTTGAGGCTCTATCGACCACTCATTAAGGCAGGAGAGACCGGTTAACTGGATTATTAACAAAACGAGAAAGAGCAATACGCAGGTCGCTCGGCTGATGGCAAACACAGCCATAATTTTACCTAGCAGAGAGAGAATAGACAACCGTGAAAGCGAGAGACCTTTGTATCCTGACGACCGTCTTCACATTATTGAACATCAATACGCCAGAAAACCAAAACCTGTTTTGTCTCTTTCGGATCACTGACATGCAACTGGAATCGAATGAAATTGCTCGCCGAGACTCAATAACCCAAAAAAGACTCAAAGTCTCCTACGGCTTACGCTGCTGTCCCGGCGAAAGAGGATAGCGTTGAGGGAAGGCGACCAAGCCTGACATAGATAAACGGCCAGGGGGGCCCTCACGGAAACGAACGACCACGGCCCTTGCGGGCAGTTTCACCGCATGAAAATGACCTTTAGTAGCCCTTTGCCAAGAATTTTATCGTGACACAAAGCTCGACCCGCCGAAAAATCAGTATTTCATTACACTGACCGAAGATGGGCGTGTGGGTACGGTACGAGACCCCTTTACAAGCCAGAAAACTGCTGTGTGCTAGTAGAGATTGGCTAGTTAACAATGACGGGCAATCAGCTGGTGTATGACGCCGCGCGTCGCTTGCGAAGAAAGAAGAGTATTCCTAGTGCTGAAGGGAGAAGCACGATTGTTGATGGTTCCGGAACCGACGCTACAGTGATACGTACTCCATAATTCCCATTTGGGTTGGAATTATCGCTGTAGTAGATGTCCTCGGCGGCCACGAACAAGTAGTTGGCTCCAAGTGGCACTTGAACGATGGTATTGGCGATGCGAAAGTCTTGGAGAATATCGGTGGCCATGTTCCCATAGAGGGTACTCCAGGTCACAACAGGCATTCCCGCGTCGATCGCACCCGGAACACGGTTCAAGAAATTCGGCGCCAACAGCACATTCGTGCTACTGAAGACCCCGATCATCTCGGTAGACACCGCGAGCTTCGAGGCGTCCACACCAGGTCCATAGCCGTAGGTCCCATCATAAAAGGACCCGAGCTGCTCGAGTTGGATAAACTGCCCTCCGCTGATTCCCAGACTCCCTAGAGCAATTGGCACAGAGCCAGGCACCGAACCATTTCCTGACCAGGGATCGTTATTGGTAAAGAGGAAGGTGTTGAGCGGATCAATCGAAATCGTCGTCGCTCCGGCCTCGAGGTAAGAACAAAGGAGGAGAACGCTCAACAGGGAGAATGTCACTAGCTTTATCCGCATGATCTCCTGCCCTAGCCTTCTGCTGATGAAAACTTACCCAATCAGGAGAGCAAGAGGTGTTCCAAGCTTCCTTGTGCTGTGCTGTCGAAGCAATCAACCTAAAGTAAAGGCTTTTTCAATGTTGAGACAATCCATCCTTGGTACGAGTGCGGTTTCTGCGCCGCATTTCATGCAGAAATAGGATGGGGAACATTTGCCGCAGGGCGGGCCGACTGTCACCCGGCACACGATACGGTTTTAGAATGCCCCCTGGGCCATGATCAGGCATATCTCAGGGGACTGGATCTCTAAAATTAAGCCCGATGGATTTCCCGCCTTGGCCGTCATCGAGCGTGCGCAGTGCTGGGTTTCTCCAGGAAGACTGGACGCGGAAGGCTTTAAGAACTTCTGAAACCCAGCAGGCGCGTCAACGTCTCTTCAACAAAGCCTGAAGCTCTTCTGGTATGGGCATGGGTTTAAGGGGATGAACATTCGCACCCCCGGTGTTCCCTAAAGGAACCCAGATTCTTGAGAAGATTAACGCCGCAAGAATTCTGCCGAATTGGCCTCTTATTTCTGTTGAGTCACGGCGTTTCCAGCCGATCCTCAGCATCCACCAGTGTGCTCTGACATGAGCGAACGTGAACGATTGGCCCAAGACATGAGCAGCCTCTAGATGATGGAAAGCTTCATGCAAGTTGTTGCCATAGTAGTCTTCAATCGCGGCATTCATCTCTGCGTCATAAGCTTTTCGTAACTCACTGTGCATTTCATACCTCCTAAGACTCCATAATTCAATTCTTCCTCGTTAACCTCTTGTTGCGGCGGAAACGCTTGGAATGGTACCCATGCACAGGGGGAAAGACTAGCTGGAACAGACACCTAAAGTGATGACCCAAGAGGGCAATAAGCTCAATGGGAAAGGCTATGAAACATGGTGTCGCACAGTGACATAAGAAGGGAGAAGGGCGCTCAGCGACTTCGTGGCCGAGGCGAAGAGCTTGTGTGAACGTATGCTCCTCTCTGACAGGACGAGGCTGAACGCTATGGACGTGCACCTTCTTCGAGCACAATGAAAAGTACTCGACGCAGAAGCTACCAATGTTGAGCACCAACCTCGCATCGACACGGCGCTGATCGCACAAACCTAAGAGAATTCTCCGCGAGTAAGACAAGTACCTACAGCCCGTAGTCAGTTTGCAAATCGTATTGCGGGCAGCGGCGGGAGCCATAAACTAGGGACCCTCCTAGTAGGTGATGAATACACTGGGAGAAGCAAAACAAACATGAATGTACACGGATTTAGGGCTGTGAGAGAAAAAGTGATGATTCTACGCGAAATCGCGATTGGCGTGGAGTTTGCTCAACCGATGGTGCATGCCCGCCCAAGACCATCATCGATATACAGCCAGTCCTTCGCAGACTGATCCGCCACCTAGCCTCTAAGAGCGCAAGCGCGATGCTGAATCATTTCCGCTTAGCTTTAGAGGTAGTTATGGCTCAAAGACTGCCGTTCCGCCCAGGCATCAAATACGCGGGTTCGCCAGCAGAAACCGTCCTCATCGCCATATGTTGTGTATGCGGACTGGTTCGCGCAAGGAAGACATTTACTAGCGAATCTGACCGATGGATCACATGCCGAGCGTATGAACAAAGATATGGAGTCGCCCTCATGGGAAGCGCCCTCACCCACACGTATTGTTCTGGATGCTACACGGACTTCATGCAACGGGTAAGGCACACTCGTCAAGCTACTGCGCCCTTGTCAACTTGAACGATGCTGTTCTCTTCGAGGTGACGACGTGCCTGCTGTTGTTCCGCTGCATGATTTAGCTAGAGGCGGCACAGTGGTTGTGATGTGAGCTACAGTCCACGCTCTTTGTTGTATTGTCTTACATAGGTTTCATACTCCATCCAGGCTTTCTGGGCCTCCTCTGAATTAGGTGTCTTCTTGTCGGCTACTTCGTGGTAGAGGCCGAAAAGCCGGTTTAATTCACTAAGTGTCGTGGTGAATGTCGTTGCAGGCACTTCATTCCTCACTTTCTTTCCTTTGGAGGAAATCGAAAGACTGAATCCAACAGAGATGACTGTAACTCGATTAATCGAATGAGGGATTGCGTTGAAGATGGAGAGATCGGGCGTTCATTACGAGGCTTAGAGGAAGGAGCAGCCTGGATTCTTCTGGGCGGGTCACAGCCGTGACGGTAGCGAGAGGCTTGGCATTCTATCGGACGGTGACTCGAAATCATTGCGAACATCTCACCGTATGACTTTTAAGGAGGCGTAACTCTAAACGAAATGGTCGAGAAAATATATCCAGTGGAATAACCTAGTAATATTTTCAGGACGAAGAACTCCTACCGTGGCCCTCGCGGATACAAGTCCTATTTAGCGACTACATGCTCGAGTCTAAGCTGCGGGGCGCTCCCGCTCGCTCGAGCACTACCCGTTCGTTGTCGTCTCGACAAGGGATCGCCGTCTGACAGATGAAATTGCCTCCCCCGAACATCGTCGAGGAAGCGGTTGGCAGGCTAAGGTCGTTGCTGATGACCACTTCTGACTGAAGCGCCAGAGCTAGGCAGCTCGAGGCAACGATACGATATACTCGCCGGCCTTTGTGCAGGACAAACACAGTTCGCCTGTGCGACTAAGCCGGTCCACTTCAAGAAAAACCTGCGTCCAGCTATGAGACGTGCATTCCCCTAAGAGCTCGTCGAGATCACAGGTCTTTTTCTTTCGCACAATTCGGAGGAGGAGCCTACCGAGCTTGTCCGGATTCGGTAGCGCAGAGCGAGCCATAATGCTTCCCTCCTTGCTTCGGGGGTAGTGTTATGATGCCTCCTTGCTACGGGCACTCAAGCTGGTTCCGTCGAGCTCTTTTACAGTAGCACCGAGCTGTCGAAGTTGCTCTGAAAGTATCCGCATTTCCATTTCAGAAAGATGCCTGCCATCCATCTTCAGACGTTGCAAAAGACGGTTACCATAATCAATAAACTCTGCGACTTCATGAGAAACGGAGAGGACCATACCAAGCTAAAATATATGACTCACGGGCGAGGCAAGGCACTAGGCGTTACCCAGATAGCCAGCACTCACAGTGCCCGATCCCGTAAGGCCGATTACACCTGTCAATGTTGACAGGTTCTACTCCTGGACTGTTCGCAGGAATTAACCGAGGCAGAAGTTTTGCCCTTTTGACGGCTTCTACGATTGTTGGATGAAGAGTTTGGAGTAGGCCTGCTTTATCGAGAACGGTCACCGCGCCGCGTTGAGCATTGCCTTTTCAGTATCATCTGGAACACCGGCGGTCAGACCAATCACAGCTGTTGATGAACTTTCAAGCTTGATCAGTTTGGTCGCCTCAATCCCGCCCATCGTGGGCAATTGGAAATCGATGATAACGACAGCCGGTCGCAACCTCCTGGCCTCAGTCACGTCATCCTCACCAATACCCGCTTCGCCTATTACACTGATTCCTGAATAGGGTGCAAGATGTCCCGAAGGAGCCGCCGCATCTACGGGCAATCATCCACAATGAGAACTTGGACGTTTCCCATCAGGGATTGAGGATAACCGTACAGCCGGTTGGGGCTCAATCGCTTTAAGATGTATCGAAGACACGCGAGGGACTTCTAAGCAGGCCTTAATCGCTTTTTAATTAGCTCGCCATTCAGTCTCATGAATGAGGAAATCTGGCGAGGCAAGCTTGAGCCGCTCTGCCCAATTAGCCTATTCCTTCAGGGGAGTGCAAGGGGGGGCGGCCAAGTCTTCCATCGTGGGTGATTGAGTAACGTGTCGGAAGTTATTTCTCCGCTCAGTGTTCTGGAGAAAACCGATCAGCCATCGATGATCGGTCGAGGAAAGACCTTCCCCCGACGTCACGCGGCTTTTGGGAGGTGCCGGTATTGATAACACACAGGACAGTAGGTGTGGATCAAAAGGCAATCAGTTGGATCGATCCCAGTGCTTCGTTGATACGTCTGCTGTGTGATCCAGGGTGCATCAACAGTTTCTTGCTCGTCACGAACGAGCCGACAGCGAAGACAAAAGAGAAGACAAACTTGAACCTCTTGAGAGGCCGATTGAGAGGACGGGCGGGTCGATTTGATGTCTTGTATGAGCTCATAAGCACAAGACAAGACCGCCTCGAAGTCGTCTTTGGGCACCCCCTTATGGTTCGTAGCGAACACAAGGACTCGCTCAGATGCGCGAATAAGCTCTTGGACTGGAAGACTCAATGTACGGTTCATACTTCAATCCTAGAAGCGACCAGAGACCAAGACAGCGTCTCGAAGGAGCCGGTGTGCAGATCAATCGTCGTCTCAGGTAGGAGGCTGCCCTCGGATTCCCAGCACAGCGGGCTTTCCCCGTCAATGTCGGCCATGCGCACGTTTTCGTTTTCGTATGGCATCGTCGTACTCCTTCGCCAGGCTTTGGAGTTGCTGGTCCAAGAGGACGAGTGGATTTCGAGCCATGGCCTTGCGGAGCCGCTGCTCCGCATTGCGGTCTTGAGACGAAATCATTCCTCGGCCTCGTAGAGCATAACGACTTGGAATCTTGTTCTTTCTGCTTAAAACCATTTAACGAGCGTACGCTGGCTGCATATGATCGCCTACCCGCGAGACCGCCAGTGCGCACGGATTCGACACTGGGTCTATCCCTATGAGTATCGTATTTCCGCATTCTGAGATTCACTAGGATGGCTTCATAGCCGATCTTATCTCGGCGAAGCCCTGGAACTAGGGTTGGCGCTAACCATCATTTTAACTAGTTGAGGGCAAAGTGTTGTGATCATGCGGGAATCTCCTTCCAGCGAAGGTGGATACGCGCTCGAACCGCGCTAGCAAATGGGTAAGGGAACGTGACTAAGTGCTTGAACAACAATTATGTATGTGGGATAGCAGTTAACGCGTCAGAAATTAGTAAGATCCCTTCCACGTTGAAGTTATTTTGCTTGTTCTTTTCAGAAGTTAGGAACGCTGCGAATGAAGCCTGTTTTACTATTGATAATGGCACTTATCAATACTAATGCGACGAGGTTCTAGGACACGCATCGAATGCGTCGGCCTGCCTCAAGAAGAGATTGTCATATTCGCCTAGGGCAGGACCATACCCACCTACCGAAAAGCAGGATCAGGCCCAGACCCCCGCAACCTATGCACAAGACATGTAACCAGTCGACGGAGATAAGTCCCAACAGGGGCTTGCTAAGAGAAAATGGATACAACAGCATCAGGTCCCAATGCATCACGGCATCAAGAAGTACATGTGAAAAAGTGCCAATGTAGGCAGATACAAAGGACATCGTCCACGTAAACCCGTGACATGGGACCTTCATCTCATAAAGCACACGCTCGCTAATCGGTTTGCCAATCGCACCGGCTAGCGTTCCTATTACAAGCGCACCGATGAGAGTATGTGTAAATCCGTGCAGAATCACACTCCCGATCATCATGCGCACAGCTGGTTCGAGATCTATTAATACTTGAGAACCGCCGAAGACCATGAAGCTGAAGCGGTCACCACCGACGGCCTTGAAGACGGCCCCTGGACCTAAATGAAAGGGAGTAAAGGGCATAGGTTGACCAGAGGGAACCCTGCGCTGAGCAGCGCCAGGCTGACTCGGAGAATGAGGTAAGGCCTCACGCTACATATTTTCATATGACAAGACGCTAAACTTGAAAGCATCTTTCACACGACAGAAACGTCTATAGCGTCAATCGTTCACCTTGTCCCAGTAGTCACAGACTTGGGATGTTGCGACACCTGTCATGCAATGATATTGCACCCCGCTGAATTTCAAGCGTCCTTGTTTTGCACCCAGAAGGGTTTCATCCCGCGATAGCATGGGCGGATCTCCTGAAAGTGAAATTGAAGCTACTTCTTTCCACGAGGTACTGCCGAACCGATTAAAAAGGGCAACTGTGTAATTTTGGCATCCATTGACCGCATATCCACATCCATTGAGAACGACGTATTCGACTTCAGCATCGTCGTCCCACTGCCCTGCCAGAATGTCGCAAGGATGGTCTGTGGAACAGCTATCAAAAAGATGTCGATGCGATTGCTCGTTAAGGGCAGGAAGCAGATCGGCTGGGATCGTGTGCCCCGGAGGGTACACGGTAAGTTTCGCGAGAATCGCTTCGGGTGTCGCGGGAGGCGGCGCTGGCGTCTTCCATTTCCATTTGTGTTGGACCTTCTGTAGCCGTGCCAGTTGCGCAGTGATTTGCTCGCGGGCCGGATGATCTTTCAAAAGCGCAAGGCGATCGAGAACAGCCTGACCGTGATGTCCGAGTTCAAAGCGCATGCTGCCAAAATCAAAATGCTTTACATCGACTGCTCCGTTAAGGAAACGGCGCTCTTGATCTTCGGCGCTTCGCTTTAGAGGATCCATGAGAGGGCTATGCAGGGCAAGTGCGAGTCCAAGAACGACAACGGAGAGAGCCACA
>Ga0105239_10008253_pt1 | contig 11877 bp, 11 predicted proteins | sample KBSC44metaG_FD_92761 | JGI IMG/M metagenome (GOLD analysis project Ga0105239, IMG submission 92761) | Corn rhizosphere microbial communities from Kellogg Biological Station, Michigan, USA - KBS C4-4 metaG | ecosystem: Host-associated > Plants > Roots > Rhizosphere > Soil | place: Michigan, USA...
GCCGATTGAAACTTCTGAGTGTGTCGCGATCCATTTGCAAAAATAGTTCGAGAACTTCAGCCAAGTTCTACACCTATAATCAAATCGCGGCGAAAATTGGCCAATTATAGTTAAGCTTTCGCCTCATTTTGAAGACGAGGCCGATTGATGAAGGACACAAAGCTGTTTTCAGTTGAGGGCCATTTTCACCCGATGGTAACACTGCGAGACGGCCCATTGCGGGTTCGCATTCCCTGCTTCGTACTCAATAAACAGCGTCTTATCCAGCCCTCATTCGCCCAATGGACGGGCGGCGCCGAGATCAGTAACGAAAGATCACAAAGAATCTTTGCAGTCTCGAGGAGCAGCGTTTTTGAGGATTAGAGCGGCGCCTGCGTATTCGTAGCGAGCGTGATTCTAAAGTTACTCACTTTTCGCACAGTCTGCTTGAGAGTAATCTCCGGACGGATCCGGCAAAGCTCCTTCATAGGACAATCGATAAAATGCATCACTTGGCGTTTTACCTTTTACCGCAGTGACTTGATGACCATCAAATGTTTTGCCGGAGAAGTCGGCACCGTTCTCCGAGGTCACTGTCAATTCTTCTTCAAAATCGACCATCCCACAATCTTGATGGTGATAGGAACTGCAGACCTGCGCATTTAGGCGTAGATGAGCATCGTCCTCACGAACAATATAAAAGCTAATGTTGCTATGGCGGCAGTTAACTAAAATTTCGGCTGCACTAGCAAAAGGCGAAATAAACATAGAGAAAAATAGAATTGGTATAAACGCATGCTTCATAACGGCCCCCCGTTTCCTCAGGTTGATCTATCAGAAAATATAAGGGTTGCAACCAGTCACAAATATTTAATTTATTTACAATATGACCAGTGCAATTCCATCCTAACGGGCGCGATTCTGAAGCTTCCGCAGCACTTCAGGCAGACGAATGCCTCGCTGTAAAATGCGCTGCACCTTTCCGTCTTCGATGATCACGCCACCGCCGGCGTTCATGCCAATAACCTCGCCATCAAAATTGAGCATTGGACAACCACTGGCGCCGTGAGTTGTGTCGGAGTCCGAAGCAATCAATTGATAGTAATCGAGTGCAGAATCTAAAATTCCCACGCGCGAATCGGATTTCCATTTGATCGTATCGCGATACTGTTCGACTTGGACGAGATCTTCGATTGGCAGGATATGACCGCGCATTAATTTTATCCCTTGCCCGTCAGAATCGGGTGCTGGTGCTCGTGAAACAAAATCCTCTTTGGGATCGATTCCCTCTTCAACAAATTTCCCAGTTCCAATTGGATAACCAAGCAGAAAAACTGGTTCGCCTACCGTCGCGTCGTGCGCCGCCACTTTTAGCGGTTTCCCGATGGGACTGGAGATCTTGATTTGAATGAAGTCGGAAGATGGGTTGTAAGATCCGTCAATATTCGAAAACGTCGACGAATGCGAAAACGGTTTCACCGTTAAAGTCGCACGTCCTCTTGCCTTGGTTGCTGAAAAAACCAAATTGCCCTTCTGATCAAAAACAGAGAGCGGCAAATTCTGCGACGCGATCGTCAAATTCGCGATCCATTTCGGTCGGTGAAAAAGCTCTCCCAGGGACTCAACAAAGTTTTCGACGGCGTGATAATTCGTCCAGAGCGTTTGCCCATCACCGATCAAAAAAGCGGTCGCTTGGACCGTATCGAAATAAATATCGCAACCTTCGAATATCCTCTCGATCAAACAATACTGAATTTGAAATTCGATGATCTTACGGACTTGAGGTCTGACATGAGCGGCTTCGATCTTCGTGCGCAAATCTTTCAGTTCAGTAAAGAGATTGTACACCTTCTTCGAAGCCGCGTTTACGAGATAAACTTCAAAAATTGAATCGGAAGCCTTCTGGACCGCAACAGGCACATCAGCCGTATTCACCGGAAAAAATCCAGGCTCCGCCCCTGCAGAATTTGTAAGAGCGAGTGAAAAAACAAAGCCTAAAACGATTAAGATCCGATTGATAGCCATGCCAAAATCGAGTGCAATTGCAGGGCCATAAAGTCGAAATGGTGGAGCGGACGCGGGCCTTTGGAGATTTCTTAATTGATCATATGAACGATTTAAAATACATGGTTGTTTTCGGATTTTTGCCGGCCGGACGTAGAGCACAGGACGAATCATTATGAAGTATAGGAGTGTTGATATGAAGAAATTTTCCTTTGCCATTGTAATCCTAGGTTATGTTCTTTGCAGCGGCGGGATCGGCCATGCGGAAGAAATATGGGACCTCCGTGTGGGCGACACAGTTTCACTTCCAGCCCACTACAAATTCGTTGAGGTCAACGGGCAAGCGATTCGTGAAATCGGAAATGGTTGCAAAGCCTACTTATATAACAGTGACGGCCGACATGTGAATAAATCTGTCGAGTTTGAGTCCGCTTCGCAATTGACAGTCACTGATGGCAGGCACGAGATGTTCTTCTGGGTCCAAAGCAACGATCCCGCCGTTCCCGTACAAGTGTTGTTTGAATGCAAAATAACACTTTATCAATCCGTTTCCATACTTGAGACCGCGAGCAAAAGAATTTCCAACACCTACGGATTTTACGGATCTTTAGAAGTTCTGAAGAGAGACGGCATTTCGACATTCCCCTAAGCAGCTGGTTATCAACCTTCTGATTGATCCGTCAAATGTTGGGCATGAATATGAACGGCCAATGGCAGATCGAGGGAACCGCGCTTGGTCAGATAAGAACATGCTGAGCGAACGGTTCGCAGACATTCATGTCCCCAGCATTCAAGCCAGTGTCAAACCAGCGTAGCCGCTCTTGAGAATTGCCGTGAGGATGACCCATATTCTGATTTCCAAGACCGTTCTTAAGCCTAAACAGAAGTTGCGCGTCGTCTCCACTATATTGGATCCGAATACGAACATCTGCAATCTGATCGGCGGACACCAATCCTTGCCTCCAAAGATAGTGAAAAAAAACGCCCGCCAGGCAGTCGGCTTGGTTTTCTATGCGATTCCAAAAGTAGTTATATAACTCTGGTGTATTGGCTCCCATGAGCACCCGAAGGAGGATGCCGCGAACGTTCTGAATATGATGGCCGATTTCATGAGATAGAAAAAATGTTAAAAGTGCATCGTTTCCAGGCCCAAAAAGAGCTACGCGATCTCTGAAAAAGTTTCGATCAAGGAGGACCGTCTTCTCGTTGGGATTGTACGATACGCCGTCACTAGCAACTCCCTGTGGCGTAACGACGAATTTTGAATAATGTGTGATCTTAAGTTCTCCAAATTCCCATCCACGCTCTTGAAATTTTGCTTTCCAAAACTGTCCGATCATCGACATTCGCGCATCGGCTAAACTATCGCTGATGAGATCAATATTTCCTGAAAGCAGCCCTTGGCAAGTCGCCTGACTGTTCCCGAAAATCTGCGACAATGTGTTAGCTCTCGCGAGATCGACTCCGATGACCGATAAACAGGCCAAGGCGCAGGCAAACCAGATCAGTCCACGCGCCATTTCTCTATTATAGAGTTCTTAAAGGCCGGACGTGACGTAAAAAGGCTGAGCTCCATATTCGAGACGCTTGACAAATGGTGGAGCGGACGCGGATCGAACGCGCGACCTTTACGCTGCCAGCGTAATGCTCTCCCAGCTGAGCTACCGCCCCACATAAAACTAGAAGATCATTTGGTTTTAAGGGGCGAGGCGCAGCTTGTCCAGGCTCTCCAATGGAACGCCGCTTCGTTGCAACGATTTCATAATCACAATTTTGTTTGTTCTTCGCAAAAACTCCCGGAAGACTGATCCCTTCTCTGGGGGGAGACTCATGAAACAGCTGTTTTTGCTTGCGGGCCTCGCATTTGCCTCACCGGCCTTTGCTTACTTTGGTTTTCATTCGAGCGAAGCCAAACTGACGTTCGATGCTTTTGCCGAGACTAAAATCGATCACAAACCAACGGATGAGGAAGCGCACAAAATCGTCGCGAACCACTTCGACTTTTTGTTTGGCGATCTCGCCCTGAATGAAACTCCGGGCGGTCCAAAAAACGACGGTGTTGGTACAGTTACGAAAATGGAGCCGATCAAAGGTGGCTACCGAATTTATTATTCGTTCGAAGGCACCGTGGTTTTACAAACCGGTCCGCGCACGCATCTAACCATTGAGCTTCCCAACAACACACATGAAATGTATTTGAAATCAAAAGCCTCGGGAAAATGTGGTGACCCCGATTATCCAGATGAGAAAGACTTCTCTTACTTCTGGAGTCCAAATCAACCGGGCTGCAAAAAAATCATCAAAGAAGACGATGACTATCAAGTAATCGACGCGACTCTCGAGCGTTTGCCAAACACCGAGCACACACGCCCCGATTATGAGCGTTTACCTGATGAGAACGGTGATATTCATATTTCACTTCTCATGGGCCTCAATGATTCAAGCGACGATCGTGATCCAATTGAATCCGAAGGCCGCAAGAACGACGATCTCAACGCGATCAACTTTCGCAAGATTCGCAAACAGTTGATTAAAGACGGATTTGAATCCACCGGCGCTTGGTCGCATGAACAGATCAAGGACGTCGTGAAAAAAGATGTGCGCCCGCTTCCTTACGTTGAAGACTTCACACAAGAGTACAATGGCAATCGGGTCGGCAAAATCACAATTACCATGTTCTTTGGCCCAACCGACATCGACGAAGATAGCTGGGCGTTTGATTATTTCTATAAACGCGCCATTGAAAAATCAGCGCTCATTATTTTTGATGGTCACACCGGCATGGGAACAAACCTCACGCTCCCAATTCTAGAAAAGAAATTGGACGCGAGCTTTAAAGTTCCGGCCGATCGTTATCAAATTTTGTACGCCGATAGCTGCAGTTCGTACGGCTATTACAATTTGGATTTCTTTAAGCGAAAAAGTCGCAAAGATCTAAATGTGATCACGGCAGGCCTTGAAACTCCGTTTGATGGCGGCGTTCGTACTGACACGGCGATCATCGAAGCGATTCACCGCTGGGCTCAGCAAGGCACGATGATTGGTTTTAAATCGTTGATGAAGCGCTTAGAGAACGACAACATGGCGGGCGTCAACGGCGACGAAGACAACCCGACGACGATGGATTAGGCCGCGAGTCGCGCCTCTTCCTGTTGCTCAGGTGAAATTCTTTTTCCTAATAAGGCCGGTGCGGATTTCAAAAGCGCCGGCAAGAAAATTAAATCCCCTAGGATTCCCGCTAAAATTGAAATGATCATGCACAAACCAAATGTGCGATTGATTTCAAAGTACGAAAACGAAAACACCGAAAATCCCATCATCACAACCAATGTCGAAACCAAACATGGGTTACTCTCAAGATAGAATGTTTTGGTGATCGGAAGATTCCGACCCTTTTTCTTCAATTCCTTCATCCGATTGAGCGCATAGACTGTGTTTGTGAACGCAAGACCAAGCGCAATCGAGAAGATGATCGCAACACCCGGCTTAATCGGCGTATGCATCAGAGCCAAGTAACCAAGCAAGATCACCGGCGGTACCAGATTCGGAATCACCGAGACCAGTGCCCAACGAAGTGACTTAAAGACGATCGAGAGTAAAATCACAACGAAGATTAGTGCTTGCCAGAAACCGAAAATCAAATCGCGCGAGATTTCATCGTGAATCGTGTGAACAATCGCACCCATGCCTCCGATTTGCACACGGCTATCCGGAAATTGTTTTTGCGCAATATGCCGGATTCTTCTGAGGAGCTTTTGCACTTGATCAGATGGCAAATCATGAATCTTCACGGCAATGCGAACATCGCGATTGTCTTCAGTAATGTATTGCGTGAGCGGATTCGACTGCGACAGCGCATAAAGGAAGTAACTTTCTGCGACTCCGCTTCGCGTTTTTGGCAAATGCTTTCCAACGACGGTGTTAGCACGTAAAAAATCTGGAACGCTCAATGCTGTTCCAACACCTTTTACAGTTCGGAGTGAGCTCACCAATTTTTCCAAACCTTGAACGCGTTTTGGATCGACCCAATCATGGCCCTTTGGTGCACGCACGACAACTTCCAGTGGAACGACGCCACCCATTGAGCTATCAATTTTTTCAGTCGAAATGCGAGCCTCTTGATCTTTTGGCAAATCATCGAATAAGCGACCTGTCCAAGCAAGATCGCGACCGAGGTAACCAAAGAGAGCGCAGAGCACCAGCGTGCCCACCAAAACCTCTTTGCGACGTTGCATGATCCAAAGCGACCAACGCGCAGGCTTGTGAACCCATTCGCGCGGGATCGGCGCAGGGAATAATCGCAGCAGCGGAATAATTCCAACGCTCGTAAGAACCGAAGAAACTAGGATGCTGAGTGCGACACCAAGTCCATAGCTTCGAATCAATGGAACATTGGTGAAGAGCAGAGTTAAAAATCCAACGCAGGTTGTGAGGGAGCCAACCGCATTTGGCAGCCAAATATTTTTAAACGTTCTTTTGATCAACGCCCAATCACGATCCGTTGTCAGCAAAGACTCTTCGTAATGACGAAGCAAGATGTGACAGCTGATTGTCATCACGTCGATAAAAACCAAAATCGGAATCGTCGAAGAAAGAACTGTGAAGGTAATGCCCAGCCACGCGAGCATCGCAAACACCATCAAGTTGCAGTAGAGCGTTAGAATCAAAGGAATCCAAATTGTCGACCAGCTCCTAAAAATCATAATGAGCGTGATTGCGCACGCCAGTATGGTCAGCAGAAGAAAGTGCACCAGCTCTTTATTGAGCAATAAGCCTAAGTCGGTTTGAATCGCAGGCACTCCCCCAACACTCGTGTCGGCTTTTGGAAACTCGATACTCAAAAGCGTTTTCATGTAGGATTGCACGCGAACCAAGCCCTGCACATCGGCGGCCTTAAGCTGCACGTAGATCAAAACGGTGCTGGCCTTTTTATCGATCAAGTTTGGCGTTAGCAAATGATCCTTCAAGATTCGCTGCGGCCAATCTTTTTGCGGCACCAACTGCACAAGCTCGCCTACAGAAACTGAACCATCGACAGTCGCTGCACCCGCGACGTTTGCGACACTGAGTACGCTCTCAACCTCTTCAAGATCTTGGATCTTTTTTGTAACGTGCGAAAGTTGCTCGACACGTTCCTGCGAAAGCCAACCACTCTCATCTGCGCTTTTAAGAGTGACGACACCAATAAATGTGGGTCGATCTTCGATGTGAAACTTTTTGCGAACCGCTTCATCCATCTTCAAAGCCGGATGGTGATCCGGCAAAAACTGCATGACCGAGTATTCCGTTTTGAGACGGGTCAATGAATGGAGTCCAAATAGAATGGTGAGCACTGCAATCACTGCAGAGACAATCGCTAAACCTTTGGTGCTTTTAATAAAATCTAACTTTTTCATGACTTGCTCACCAATCCATCGGCCCAGTCGCGTCTGGCCTTAAGTAATTCCGACCAAAGTTTTAAGACTTGGTCGTTGGTCGAGGTTTTTTAGATTATCGTCAAAAAAACCACTGAAGAAAAAAAACGTTTTATTGTTGGGTTCAATGCACCGATGCATCACCGATATACTTTTTTGCGGAGAAGACTGAGAGGAATGGTGGAAATGTTTTTTCAAGTCTGGACGTCCCTGGTTGGCGTTATCGTTTTGTTTGCTACTTACCGCACGATTCGCTTCACAAAAAATTTATTGTCGCTAAAAAGTCTTCCACCACATCTGCGACTCACTCCAGAAGAGATGAGAATAGCAGATGCAAAACAACTCTGGCCAAAAATCAGCATCATTGTTCCGGCTTGCAACGAAGGCGAAACGATTCAAGCTGCGATGGCCTCACTACTTATGACCGACTATCCAAATCTCGAGATCGTCGTCGTCAATGATCGCTCGAATGATAAAACTCGTCAGATCATCGACCAACTCACTCTCATCGATGATCGCATCATTCCTGTTCACGTCAATTATTTGCCTTCAGGCTGGCTCGGAAAAGTGAATGCCCTCGAGAGAGGTCTAGCCATGTCGACCGCAGAATGGATTTTGTTTACGGATGCTGACGTCCACTTTGTTGAGAATTCACTAAAAAACGCGATCGGTTATTGCATGAAAGATCAAACCGATTTCTTAACAGTGATCCCAGATGTGAAAACCAGCAGCGCACTTTTACACGTCGTGATCACACAATTGTTTCACCAAGCTTCTTTGTTTTTTAATCCAAGAAAAATGAATGAACCGACTCACCCGGCTTGTTATGGGCAAGGCGCATTCATGTTGGTGCGCAAATCGACCTATCTTCGCTCACAACGCATGGAATGGCTCAAGATGGAAGTCATCGACGACACTGGCCTTGCGTTGCTTATGAGACGCGCTGGTGCGCGTATGGCGGCGGTCGCTGGCAAAGACCAAATCGAAATCGAATGGTATCCGAGCTTTAAAGCTTTCGCTCGTGGCATTGAGAAAAATGCGTTTGCTTTCTCGCAGTATTCGAAACGCATTTTGTTTTCATTCTTCCTTAGTGTCCTTGCGGTATTTGGTGGATTCGCGGTTGCACCTTTCATGAGTGGCAACATGCTCTATCCAATTGCGAGCTTCTCGATTCTCGGCGCCTATTTGTTCGCAATGAATCGCCAGATGGATAAAATTCTTCACATTAAATGGTGGACCGTTCTCGCCTTCCCGCTCACCTTTGTGTTTGTACCGGTCTTATTCTTGCGCGCGGCACTTCTGACGATGAAACGTGGTGGCGTGAATTGGCGCGGAACTTTTTATGATTTGCAGTCTTTAAAAGACAATCAGCGAATGAAGCTCGCGAATCTTGTTTTCAAGCCACCGCAAGCCGCACAATCTAGCGATGTGGTTTCGTCATTCACAGATGCACAATCAGATTCCGCGGAAACACGAGTGAGCTAGAAATGTTAGCGCTGGGTGTTCTCGAAATATTTTATGGCCGCCCGTGGTCAGACGTGGATCGTTTGGCTTACGCCGAATTTTTGAAGCTACTGCGGCTTGATTTCTATCTCTATGGACCAAAAGCCGACGATGCTTTTCGCAAAAATTGGTCAAGGCTTTTGACCAATGAGGAGATGCGAAAATTTCGCGCGATGAGAGATAAATTTCATTCGAGCGGCGTTCGCTTTGGAATTATCTTGAGTCCACATGGATTGAACAAAGGCATGACGAATGAACACAGAACGGCCTTGCAAAATAAAATTCAGCAACTGAATGAGTTGGAGCTCGACTATCTCGGATTGTTTTTCGATGACATGGCCAGTGCACCAGATCTCGCGATACGACAAATTGAAATTGCAAACTTGGTTCAAACTAAAACAAAAGCGAAGATTATTTTCTGCCCAAGCTTTTACAGCTCTGATTCTTTGCTCGACATGTTGTTTGGCGAGCGTCCCACTGACTACTTACAACAACTGGGTCGCGAACTACCCCAAGAGATGGAAATCGTTTGGACCGGCGAACAGATTATCTCAAGCGAGATCTCTGCGCCTCATCTGGCAAACGTGCGAGAGACGTTGAAACGAAAACCGTTTTTATGCGACAACTTGTTTGCCAACGATGGCCCGATCAACTGCCCGTTTCTCAAACTCATTCCACCATCCGGCAGAAACGCGGACGCATTCGCGCACGCGAGTCATTGGGCTTTAAATCCGATGAATCAAAATCATTTGTCGAAACTTTTGATTCACGCATTCGCAAGTTTGGTGAAATCAAATCAGAAGCCAGAAGCGGCATTCGAATCGAGTGTTCGCACACTCACAGATGCCGCCACGGCCGATTTTATCCTGAAACACGCCGAACAATTCTCGCAACAAGGCCTCGAAGCACTTCCCGAAGCCGAACGCGAAAAACTCCGCTCTCAACTTTCCGCAACCGCGAATCCTTACCAAAAAGAAATCATCGATTGGCTCACAGGCCTCTACGCCATCGACTTCCTAGCGATGATCGAACAAAGCTGCTACACCGGCGAATCCGCTTAATTCGCATAGGGTGCGGACCACCTTATGCAGCAATTCTCCGGACAATCGATTGATAAATCTCCTCCCGTTTTACGGGCCGCACCGCCACGATGGCGGTCGGCATGCGTTCTCATGGATGGACGATCTTTGCAGATTCCTCACTGCATGTCAGAGAATTATTTTTGTGCATCGATGAACTCTACTGCCATTTTGGCAGTAGAGTGCAAACTAAAGAAGTGAATGTTACCTCTTTGGTCATTCGAGTGTTTGAAAGAGTTCTATTTGGTTGACGTCTTATTCAGTGAATTCTCATGGAACGTTTGGTGTTTCTGTTTCTTCGTCTTCGAGGTGCTGATCTTTTCCAGCGCTCAGATTCTCCGTCCTTGAGAGGGCCTTACTGACCGCCATCGTGGCGGTCAGTTCATAAAATGAAATGCGATTGATCAATTTGTTTTTGCGCTGCGAAGGATTGTTTTTTTGTTTGACTAGGCTTTTGTATCTACAAAATCGCTTTACTCAGGAGTTCGATCTTTGATCGCGATCCTTCGCGTGTTTTGACGTCTCTCGCCTCCATGGGGCTCTTATGCATTTACGCGTGACCTGGTGAACGTTATTTTGCTCGAGCGTCGATTCATCTTTGCTGCGGAAATGCGAAATAAAAACCCATGCTATCTTGCTCTCAATTCGGAGGTACTCATGGATCTTAAATCGTTTTCTGACTCAGTTTTGTTGGCTGAGATGAAATTGAAAGTTGAGACTGAGAAGCGGACCACCGCTGAGATTATTGAATTTGTGAAAGAGGTTGAACGTCGCAGACTTTTTGTCAAACTTGAGTTTAATTCTCTCTTTGATTTTATGACGGGATATTTTGGTTATACGCCGGGCTCTGCTCAAAGGAGAATTGATGCGGCTCGATTGCTTCGGGATATTCCTGAAGTGAAGGAAGATCTTGCATCTGGAGAATTGAACTTGATGCAAGTGTCCGCCCTCGCTCGTGCGGTTCGGGAAAAACAAAAAACGACCAATGTTTCCGTCGATGAGAAACGAGAGATTATTGAAACGATAAAATCTTTAGATCTTTTGAAAACGGAAGCGACGATTGCCAAGATGCTCGATATTCCTATCAAGACAAAAGAAACTAAGCGCATGCAACAAGATGGGAGTGTTCGTCGCGAGCTTACTTTTTCAAAAGAGCAGGAGGAGTTACTTGAACAAGTGAAATCTTTGATGTCGCATGTGAATCCGAATCCAACGGTTCCTGAGATGTTTGAATATTTGGCAAAGCGTTACGTGAAACACAAAGTTGGGACGACAAAGCCGGCCGACGCAAAATCTATGGACACGACAAAAGTGTCTGCTGAAGAACTAATGCCGATGCCACAATCTACTGCCAAAATGGCAGTGATTCAGACCCCTTCTTCGAAAGATGTTAGATATGTTTCTGCTCCTGATAGGAAACAGCTCTTGCAAAAGCAAGGCTGCTGCCAATGGAAGAAAGATAACAAGATCTGTGGCTCTCGATTCCAACTACAGACCGATCACATTAAGCCAATATGGGCTGATGGCACTTCTGAGCCGCCAAACCTTCAGTTGCTTTGCGCCTTTCACAATCGATTGAAGTATAGACAGGAGGCCGGCATGCGGCCGTAAGTTCTCCGCTGGAGCCTCGCACTCAACTCTCATCCGAGAAATGAGCTAATATCGAAACAGAATCGATCCGTAGGTCAGGCCGCCGCCGAAGGCGGTCTGTAGAACGAGTTGGCCGCGCTGGATGCGGCCGTCGCGAATCGCTTCGTCGAAGGCGATTGGGATGGAGGCAGACGAAGTATTCCCCGTCTTTTGAATATTCATGATTGCCCGATCAGACGGGATTCCCAAATTTCCGCCCACGCTCTCGATGATACGCACGTTCGCTTGATGCGGAATGAGCCAAGCGA
>Ga0105239_10008255_pt1 | contig 11876 bp, 7 predicted proteins | sample KBSC44metaG_FD_92761 | JGI IMG/M metagenome (GOLD analysis project Ga0105239, IMG submission 92761) | Corn rhizosphere microbial communities from Kellogg Biological Station, Michigan, USA - KBS C4-4 metaG | ecosystem: Host-associated > Plants > Roots > Rhizosphere > Soil | place: Michigan, USA...
CATCACGTCTACATGACCGACGACAGCCGTGTGAACATCGCCGGGTTGCGGCGTGAAAACATCGAGTACTTTGCACAGGCGGTCGGGAAGGTATTGACGGCGTGATGAGACGGCAGTGGGGTGTCGCTTTCATCGTCGCGACACTACTAGGTTGTATGACGATGGCGGCACTGGCCGCCGATCCGGAAATACCGCCGGCGGAAGGATCCGCGAGCAGCGAAGCAGTGCCACCGCCTGAGGCGACTGAAACCGCGCCGAAGACCGCGGGCGGCGCGAATGGTCCGACTCCATCGGCTAACTCCGTGCAACGGCCGCAAGATACGCCGTATCCAGGCACTATCGGCCTCCATGTCGATGTGACGGACCTGGATCGTCACATTTTCAGCGTGCATGAGACCATTCCGGTGCAAGCCGGTCCGGTCACGCTGTTGTATCCCGAGTGGCTGCCGGGCAATCACGCGCCGCGTGGGCCTATCGATGGGCTGGGCGGACTTCTCATCAACGCGAACGGCAAGCGCCTGGAGTGGTCCCGCGATCCGCTCAACATCTACGCGTTTCGGGTGCAGGTGCCTGCGGGTGTCAATCACCTGGATGTCGAGTTTCAGTACGCCGCGCCGTTGACCCAGGCCGAGGGCCGGATCAACGTGACACCCGACATCGTCGGGTTGCAGTGGAATTCGGTGGTGTTATATCCGGCGGGGTACTATGCCAGTCGCATCCCGTTTGCGCCGGAGCTCACCCTTCCGGAGTCGTGGGGGTTCGGTACGGCGCTGGACGTAGACAACCGGCAGGGCGGCACCGTCACGTTCAAACACGTCTCGCTGGAGATGCTGGTTGACTCCCCGGTGTTTGCCGGGCGCTATTTCCGCAGTGTGATCCTGGACCCGGCGCCCACGGAGGTTCCCGCATCGCCCGGGCGGCCGGGCGTGAGGCACACTCTCCTGGGGAATTCTTCGCCGACCTCGGGCGCGGTGGTGCGCCTGGACATTGTCGCGGACTCGGTCGCCAGTCTCGAAATCAAACCCGAGCAACTCGCTGCGCATCGCAAGCTGGTGCAGGAGGCCTATGCCCTGTTCGGGACGCGGCACTTCGATCACTACGATCTGCTGTTGGCCTTGAGCGATCAGTTCGGTGACATCGGTCTCGAACACCATCGCTCGAGCGAGAATCGCCGCGCGCCGGGGTATTTCTACGACTGGGACAAGGAAGGGCCGGGACGCAGCATTCTGCCGCACGAATTGACGCACTCGTGGAACGGCAAATACCGCCGGCCGGCGGGACTGGCCACGCCGAACTTCAACGTGCCCATGCAGGATGGGCTGTTGTGGGTGTACGAGGGCCTGACTCAGTATCTGCAAGGGGTGCTGGCGGCGCGATCGGGGTTGTGGACGGCTGATTTCACGCGGCAGGAGTGGGCTTACACGGCTGCCAACATGGATCACAACCGGCCGTCCCGGGCGTGGCGTGACGTGGAGGACACCACGTATCAACCCATCATCACGGCGCGCCGGCCGCTCGCCTGGCTGTCGTGGGAGCGCACCGAGGATTACTACCCGGAAGGCGCGCTCATCTGGCTGGACGTGGATACCAAAATCCGTGAGTTGAGCGCGGACAAGCTGTCGCTGGATGATTTTGCGCGCAGTTTTTTCGGAGGTAACAACGGGACACTGGGCCCGGTGCCTTACACGTTCGCCGACGTGGTGAAGGCGTTGAACGCGGTCACGCCGTTCGAGTGGGATAAGTTTCTGAATCAGCGGCTGCACTCGCATGGGCCGGGCGCGCCGCTGGACGGGCTCACCCGCGGCGGTTGGAAGTTGGTTTATACGGAAGCCGCGACGGAGTATCTGCGCCAGCTCGAGGATCAGCGTAAGACGGTGGACTTCATGTTCTCGCTGGGATTCGACGTGTCGAGCCGCGATCCGGGACAACTGACGGAAGTGCTGTGGGGCGGCCCCGCTTACGATGCCGATCTGGCGGTGGGAACGACAATCGTGGCGGTCAACGGGCGTGAATACCGCCCGGAGAGGCTGCGCGAGGCCATCACGACGGCGCACAATGGTCATATTCCCATCGAGCTGATTGTGAAAAACCTCGATCGCTACCGGGTGGTGAAGATCCCGTATTACGATGGGTTGAAATACCCACGGCTGGAGCGAGTGGAGCACACGGCGGATCGGCTGACAGCAATCACTAAACCCCGCACCTGAAGGGCGCGCCGCATGCGGCGCACAGGCATCCCGCGAGGCATGCCCCGGGGCGACACTGAGCAGGCGCATGCCTGCGCAAGAGGAGCTCACCATGTTGGCTGCTACGTCGCGACGCGAGTTTTTGGGCCTTGCAGGCAGCGTAGGGCTGGTCGGCGGCGTGCTGGTGGCGGCCAAGGTAGGTGCGCAACCGGCGGGGATGAACCCCAACGGGCCGGCGGCGGCCGCGGGGACGCTGGTGATCGGCGGGGACCTGACTGTGAATCGGTTGGGTTTCGGGGCCATGCGCATCACCGGGGATGGGATCTGGGGTGAGCCGGCGGATCCGAAAGAGGCGTTTGCCGTTCTGCGCCGTGCGCTCGAGCTGGGAACCAACTTCATCGACACGGCGGATGCTTACGGCCCTTACATCAGTGAGCGGCTCATTCGCGAGGCGTTATATCCGTATCCGCGCGGGCTGCTGATCGCCACCAAGGGCGGCCAGGTGCGGCCGCGTCGGGAGGAGTGGGTGCCGGATGGCCGGCCAGAGCACTTGCGCGCGGCCTGCGAGGCGAGCCTCACGCGTTTGAAGTTGGAGCGCATCGATCTCTACCAGTTGCATCGGCCGGACCCGCAGGTGCCGTTCGAGGATTCGGTGGGGGAATTGGCGAAGCTGCAGAAGGAAGGCAAGATCCGTCACATCGGGCTGTCCAACGTCAATCCCGAGCAACTCGCGAAGGCGCGTGGCCTGGTGAAAATCGTGTCCGTGCAGAACCGTTACAACGTCGCGGATCGCGATTCGGACCCTGTGTTGGCCATCTGCGAGCGGGAGCAGATCGCGTTCATTCCGTGGGGGCCGTTGGCCCAAAGGGCTCAGGTGAGCTCGACACCATCGAAGCAGCTCACGGCGCTTCAGGCTGTCGCGAAGGCACGCCACATCGATGTCGAGGAGGCGACGTTGGCGTGGTTGTTGGCGCGCTCGCCGGTAATGTTGCCTATACCCGGTACCTCGAAGGTGGCGCACCTGGAGGACAACGTGGGGGCGGCGAAGATCAAACTGACGCCGCAGGAGATGGCGCAGGTGGGATAGCCGTTACTCCGGCACCGCGATCTTCTGGGTCGACTTCACTTCCTCCATCACGAAATACGTGTGTGTTTGCTGTACGCCGCGGACGGCGGCGAGGCGGTCGCCGAGGAAGCGGCGGTAGCTTTCCATGTCCGTGACCCGGATCTTCAACAGGTAGTCGAAGCCGCCGGCCACCATGTGGCATTCCATGACCTCGTCATGGGCCAGGGCCACCTGTTTGAAGCGCTCGAACGCATCGGGGGTGGTGCGGTCCAGGGACACTTCGACATAAGCCAGCAGGCCTAAGCCGAGCTTGCCGGGATTCAAGCGCGCGAAGTAGCCCTCGATATAGCCGCCGGCTTCCAGCCGCCGGACGCGCTCCAGCGTCGGCGTGACAGTCAGATTCACTTCTCTTGCAAGCTGCGACACGGACGTGCGGCCGTCGAGCTGCAGCCGCGCCAAAAGCTTGCGATCGATGCGGTCGAGCTCGCGCTCGCCGGTGACGGAGCCCGGGATCATCGTGCCTTTTCGGCTCATGGTAGTGAAATCAACTTTTTTAAGCGCAATAACCAGAAAATATACTCTGCCAGTAGGGCTAATATAAGGATAAATATTCTGTGCTCCAGTTCACGGAGCGAGGGTGAGATTTCCATGGCGAGCACTGGGGCGGCTGCGCGGGTAAGCGCGCCGCAGACGTCGGAGCGGATGGGTGTTTTGCGCGAAAAGATTCGCGCGGCGACGGTGCGTTCGGAGCCTGAGGCGGTGAAGTCTCTGTTGGAGACTCTCGCGCCTATGCAGGGTCGGTTGGAAGTCGCCAAGCAACGTGCGACGCGTTGGGTCGAGGTGGCGCGCGCGGACAAGCGCGCTCGTCCGCTGGTCGATTCTGTGATGGAGCAGTTTCCGCTGGACAGTGCCCAGGGCAAGGCCCTGATGGGTCTGGCAGAAGCCCTGTTGCGCACGCCGGACCCGCAGCGTGCCGACCAGCTCATCTCGGAGCGACTCGCCACCATCCGCGGTGCCGGCGCTACCGGTAGCGATGACATGTTGCTGCGTACGGCTTTCACTCTGCTCGGCTCGGCGAGCCGGCTGTTGCCCGAAGTGGCGGCGGAGCTTTCCGGGCGCTTCTCGCTCGCCTCGGTGACCAAGCCGCTCGTAGCCCCGATCGTCCGTAAGACGCTGCGCAGCGCCATGGAGATGCTGGGGGATGCCTTCATTGTCGGGGAGACCATCGAGGCCGCCCTGAAGCGTGGGAAGTCGAATGCGAACCTGTCGCTGTGCTCCTTCGACGTGTTGGGTGAGGGCGCGCGTACCGACGCCGACGCGCAGCGTTATGCCGATTCCTATGCGGCGGCCATTCAGGCGCTGGGCCACCAGCCCCCGGGGACGGTACATAGCCGCTCCAGTATTTCGGTGAAGCTCTCCGCCCTCGAGCCGCGCTATTCGCTTTTGCAGAGTGCTCGTGTGAGCGAGCGTCTCATCCCGCGTATGTTGGAGCTCGCGCGCCAGGCGGCCCGGATCGGCATCGGTTTTACTATCGACGCCGAGGAGGCTGACCGCCTCGATTTGTCGCTGGATATTGTGGAAGCCCTGGCCCGCGATCCGCAGACCCGTGCCTGGGGCGGTCTGGGGCTCGCGATACAGGCGTATGGCCGGCGCGCGCCGTTGGTTATCGATTGGATCGCGGAGCTGGCGCGTGAGTCAGATCGGCGCATGACTATACGCCTGGTGAAAGGCGCGTATTGGGATAGCGAGATCAAGCGGGCGCAGGAGCGCGGTTTGGCGAGCTTCCCGGTGTACACCTCGAAGGCTGCCACGGACGCGAGCTACCTGGTGTGCGCGCAACACCTGTTCGCGGCCGCGGATGTCATTCACCCGCAGTTTGCTACACATAATGCCTACACCATTGCGGCGGTGTTGGCCATCGCGGCGTCAGCAGCGAGCAATAAGATCAGTTCAGCGCCAGGTGCGAGCGACACGGCCAATGCGCCATCAGGTGCGACCTACGAGTTCCAGCGGCTGCACGGCATGGGCGAGTTGCTCTACGAGGCGGTGCGCGCGGACGTGAAGCCGTTCCCGCCCGTTCGGGTGTATGCCCCGGTGGGTACGCATGAAGACCTGTTGCCGTACCTGGTGCGCCGACTGTTGGAGAATGGCGCCAACACCTCCTTTGTTCACCAGTTTCTCAATCCCCAGATTCCCGTGGAGCATGTCGTGCGCGATCCCATTTCCGTTTTGAATCGGCCGGCGGATCCGGCGCAGCCGGTCACGCGCATTCGTGAGCCGCATGCGCTGTACGGCGCCGAGCGTTTGAATTCGGGCGGGGCGGACTGGGGTGATCCGGCGGAAATCGCGAAGTTGGAGACGGAGTTGCGTGCCAGCACACCCGCGGGGGCTGTGGGCGGTCCGATCATAGGCGGTCGGGTGGTGAGCGATGCCGACGCGCCGGTGGTGTCACCGGCGAATTCCATGGAAACGGTGGGCATGTCACGCGATGCCACCGACGCCGAGATTGTCGAAGCCATGGATCTTGCGGCCAAGGCGCAACCGGAGTGGGATGCGACGCCGGCCGAGCAGCGCGCTGCCTGCCTCGAGCGCGCGGCGGAGCTGCTCGAAGAGCGGCGCGGACTGTTCCTGCGCCTGTTGGTGAAGGAAGCGGGCAAGACACTGCCGGATGCGGTGGCGGAGCTGCGCGAGGCGATCGATTTCTGTCGCTACTACGCCGTGCGGGGGCGTGAGCTGTTCTCCCAGCCGCAGGAGCTGCGGGGGCCGACAGGCGAGCGTAACCTGCTGTCCCTCCAGGGACGCGGTGTGTTTGTTTGTATCAGTCCGTGGAACTTCCCGTTGGCGATTTTCAGCGGCCAGGTGGTTGCGGCCCTGATGGCGGGTAACTCCGTCATCGCAAAGCCCGCGCCGGCGACGCCGTTGGTGGCGCATGCCATGACCCGGGTGTTGCACGAGTCCGGCGTGCCGACCGGGGTGTTGCATCTGACTCCCGCCGACGGCCCGGCCTTCGGAAAAGTGGCTTTGAGTCATCCGGCATTGGCGGGTGTGGCTTTCACCGGCTCGACCGCTACCGCAGCCAACATCAATCGTGCACTGGCGAATCGCAACGGGGCTATTGTGCCGCTCATCGCCGAGACCGGTGGTGTGAACGCGATGGTGGTGGATGCCACGGCACTGGCGGAGCAGGTGGTGGACGATGCCGTCACTTCAGCATTCACCAGCGCGGGCCAGCGCTGCTCGGCCCTTCGGGTGTTGTATCTGCAGGAAGAAATCGCCGACCGCGTCATCAACATGCTGATCGGTGCCATGAAGTGTCTGGTCATTGGCGATCCGGCGCAGCTCTCCACCGACTTAGGTCCTGTCATTTCCGAGGACGCGCAGCAGCGGCTGCGCAAATACGCCACGCGCATGCGAACCGAGGCGAAGCTGCTCTATGCCTGCGAGCTCGACCGCCGGCACGAGACGGGCCATTTCTTTGCGCCGCACCTGTTCGAGCTGAAGGCGCTCGACCAGGTCAAGACCGAGGAGTTTGGCCCGATCCTGCACGTGGCCCGTTATCGCGCGGACCAACTTCCGCAGGTGATCGACGCCATCCGCCGTACAGGCTTTGGTCTTACGTTGGGCGTACACAGCCGGCTGGAGAGTGTCGCCGAGCATGTGTATCGCTCCATTCCGGTGGGTAACACCTACGTCAACCGCAACATGATCGGTGCCGTGGTGGGTGTGCAGCCCTTCGGCGGCCAAGGGCTCTCGGGCACGGGACCAAAGGCTGGGGGGCCGCACTACCTGTTGCGATTTGCAACCGAGCGGACACTCACCATCAACACCGTGGCCATTGGCGGGAATGTTGAGCTGCTGAGTTAAGGATTCATTTCGACTTCAGCTTGCGTGACCGTCGCCAATTCCTGACAGGTGATGGAGTGCCGCTAAGACTTCAGGGCCCATACAATTGGGCCCATGAGGCAACTTCGTCCCGCACTGGAAACATCACCCGTGGAAGAGATCCTCACGCGCCTGGGGGAGATCGCTCCGATCTTCCGCCAGAGCGCCGGAGAAGCGGAGAGGTTGGCCCGCCTGCCGAAACAGGTCACCCGCGCCTTGTTGCGCTATGGCCTGTTTCGCCTGTGGGTGCCGAAAAAGTGCGCCGGCTTCGAGCTGGATCTGCCCGATGCGCTGGAGGTCTTTGAATCGGCCGCGCGGCTGGATGGCTCCGCCGGCTGGTCGGTGATGGTGGGCTCGTTCGGCGGACTGTTTGCTTCTCACCTGGACGATGCGACGGCCAACACGGTGTTTTCCCGGCCGGAGACGGTGGTGGCCAGTGCCATCGTGCCCGACGGCAGGGCCGTGCGTGTCGCGGGCGGCTATCGTGTGAGCGGCTGCTGGCACTATGCCACCGGCGCGCACTATGCGACCGCCTTCATGATGAATTGCATCGTGATGGAAGGCGGCACGTTGACCTTCGGCGAGAACGGCCAGCCCATCACTCGCGCCCTGATTCTCGACAGCTCGCAGGTCGCCATTCTTCCGGTGTGGGATTCGAGCGGTCTGCGCGGCACGGGTAGTGACGACTTCGAAGTCCGCGAAGTGTTTGTACCCGAGCAACGCAGCTTTTCACTGACTCACCCCGCACCTCGGGAGCCGGGCGCCCTGTATCGGATTCCGCTGACGACGGCGATGGAATTGTCCATCACGGCGGTCGCGCTGGGTATCGTGCGTCACGCGTTGGATGACTTCGCTACCCTGGCGCGCAACAAGAAACCTGCGGGCCAGGCTACGTCCCTCGCGGATGATCCGGTCGTGCAGGCCCGTTATGCCGAAGCGCGGGTGACCTGGGGCCTCATCAAGGCCGGTATGGACTCGCTGGCACGGCGGGTGTGGCAGGACGCACTCGCGAACCGCACGCTATCCAACACCGAGTTGAGCGAAGTGACGGCGAGTTGCGCGCTGTCCATCGGGAAGTTGCGCGCCGCAGTGAGCGAGCTCATTGCACTGTCGGGAATGAGTGGCATTCAGCCCGACAGTGAGCTGGCGCGCGCCTGGCGGGATTTACAGGCCCTGGCGGCCCACGGGTCGGTCTCGCCCCGCCACCTCACGAAGATCGGGGCGACACTGCTTGCCGTAAGTGAGCCGCTAGAGCACTGAAAGATTCCACCGGAGTGGAGCAAACACTTCCCCGGCAGACATAGGCCGCGGCCTGCCCCTGTACGGGCTTGTCGGCGAATGCCGGCATCAGGTCGGGTGTGTCTCCGGGAATGGCCAGGACCAGGCGCCGGGGAGCGTAGAGTTTTGCCAGGTCGCTCTGCCAGGCACCGAGGGTCGCCGCCTCCCCGCGCAGAATGACGGTTTCCGGCGGATTCAACAGCTCCTCCAGGGCGATGAGCAGACTCACGTGCCCCTGGGGATATTTCTCCAACACGGGCCACGCGGCCCGGATGGTGCGCTCCGCAGCCAGCAGGTAACGTGACTCGCCCAGCAGGTGGCCCATCCGTTGCAACACGAATGCGGCGATTCCATTCCCGGCCGGGGTGGCGTCGTCACTGAAAGACTTGGAGCGATGTATCAGTGTTTCGTGATCATCCGAGGTAAAGAAGAAACCGCCCTCGGGATCGGCGAAATGCCGGAGAACCGCATCCAACAGGTCGCGGGCGAAAGCCAACTCGTCGCTTCTGAAGCGCACCTGTTGCAACTCGAGCACGGCATCGGCGAGGTAGACGTAATCATCCAGGTAGGCGTTCAGGTGCGCGCGTCCGTCTTTACAGGTCGCCAGCAGCCGGCCCTCCTTCCAGAGGGTCGCGCGTACGAAGTCGAGCGCCCGGGTTGCGGAGACCTCGAAATCATGCCGCCCGAGGGCCCGGGCCGCCATCGCCATCCCCCGAATCATCAGCGCGTTCCAGGATGTCAGGATCTTGTCGTCCCGTCCGGGCCAGACTCGGGTGTTACGCAACGTGAGCAATTTCTGCCGTGCGGAGTCGACCAGGGTCGTGACCTCCTGCTCGGTACACCCAAGGCTTCCGGCCACTTCCTGTGTTGATCTGAACACGTGGAGGTGCCAATGCCCTTCGAAGTTCGGTGCGCGGTCGAGACCGAAGTGGGGCGCGAACGCGTGGTATTCTTCAGCGCTCAATGCCTGCCTGATGGTCTCCCGGTCCCAAACATAGAACTTGCCTTCGTGCCCTTCCGAGTCGGCATCGTAACTGGAGTAGTAACCGCCCTCGGGAGCCTGCATCTCCCGGATGGCCCAGGCGGCCGTCTCGGCGGCGACACGGGCGTAGAACGGGTCTCCTGTTGCCGTGGCCGCGTCGGCATACACCGCGAGCAATGCTCCATTGTCATAGAGCATTTTTTCGAAGTGAGGAATCATCCAATACTCGTCCACGGAGTAACGCGCGAAACCGCCGCCCAACTGGTCGTTCATGCCGCCATCGCCCATGCGACGCAAGGTCAGGGTCGCCATGTATAACGCATGCAGGTCCGGCTCGAGTGAGCTCGAGCTGGCGTGCCAGTCGCGCAGTAGTCTTTCCAACGACTTGGGGTGCGGAAACTTCGGCGCTCCTCCAAACCCGCCGCTGCGAGGATCGAAGGTTTTCGCAAGCTGCGCACGGGCAGCGCGGATCGGAGCATCAGTGAGGAGGGTATCCGCGGCTTCAACAGGTGGGTTGAGGTCCGCGAATGCAGACATCAACGCCGCGTTCTGGGCACGCAGCTCGGGTTCCCGCTCGCGGTAGAACTGCCTCACCCGCAATAACAGGTCGCGGAACGACGGCAGCCCGAAACGCGCCTCGCGCGGAAAATAAGTGCCGCCAAAAAACGGCCGCTGATCGTCGTGTGTCAGGAACATGGTGAGCGGCCAACCGCCCGAGCGCTGCGTGAGCATCTGCTGCGCGACCTGGTAGATCCGGTCGATGTCGGGCCGCTCCTCGCGGTCGACCTTGATGTTGACAAAGGACTCGTTCATCACCCGCGCGGTGTCGCTGTCCTCGAACGACTCGTGTGCCATGACGTGGCACCAGTGACAGGCGGAGTAACCCACCGACAGCAGAATGGGCTTGCGCTCGCTGCGGGCTTTTTCCAGCGCTTCCGGTCCCCAGGGATACCAGTCGACGGGATTGTGCGCATGCTGGCGCAGGTAGGGGCTGGTCTCGTGCGCCAGGCGGTTGGCGGGGGAAGCTGGGTTCAAGGAGTCCATAAGGCACTCGGGCCGGTTTCTAGTAGAATGGACGCTCACTATACCCCTACTGTTTCTGCCACCCGCGTCGCGGCTCCACCGTGCAGTGATTGCACCGTGCAGCGGTGAGTGCGCAGGATGCGAGCACCATGTCTTCCGATGTTTCTACTTTGAAGCTGAAGCGCGGCGAGGATCGACGGATCCGCTCCGGCCATTTGTGGATCTTCAGCAATGAAATTGACAACGCGGCCACGCCGTTGGCGGGCTTTGCCGTCGGCGCGCGTGTGCGTGTCGTCTCTGACCGGGACCAGTTTCTCGGCCACGCTTATGTCAATCCGCATGCGTTGATTTGCGCGCGAATCATGGGCCACGATGTGGCTCGACCCCTGGACCGCGCGTTTATCGAGCAACGTCTGCGCGTAGCGCTGGCGCTGCGCGAGCGCCTGTATGCCAAGCCTTACTACCGGTTGGTATTCGGTGAGTCGGACCAGTTGCCCGGACTGGTGATCGACCGCTACGGTGATGTACTGGTCGGCCAGATCGCCACCGCCGGCATGGAGGCGCTCGAGGCTGACGTGGAGGCCGCGGTACAGGCTGTTTTAAGTCCCAGCGGCCTGTTTTGGAAAAATGACTCCAGCGCCCGTGACCTGGAGCACCTGGCACAGTCGGCCGAAGTTGCTTTCGGTACGGTGCCGGATGAGATCGAGGTGGTGGAGTCGGGATTGCGATTTCACGCGCCGTTGGCGGACGGGCAGAAGACGGGTTGGTTTTACGATCAAACGGCCAACCGCCAACGATTGCTGCGTTACCTGCCGCCGGGTGCCCGGGTCCTGGATGTCTGCAGTTACGTCGGAGCGTGGGCCGTCACGGCGCTTCGCAATGGCGCAAGCTCCGCTCGTTGTGTCGACTCGTCCCAACTGTCATTGGATTTCACGCAGCGCAATGCCGCGGAGAATGGGGTTTCGGTCGAGACCTTGCGTGAGGATGCCTTCGATGCGCTGAAGGCGCTGCACGCTCAAGGGGCGCGCTTCGATGTCGTGATTCTGGATCCGCCTGCGTTCATCAAGCGCAAGAAGGACGTGCCCCAGGGCCAGGCGGCCTACCGCAAGCTCAATCAGCTCGCCCTGGAGCTCATCGAGCGGGACGGTCTGCTGGTGTCTTGTTCGTGCTCCTACCATCTTGGCGCCGACGACCTGGTCAGTGCCATACAGCTCGCCGCGCGCCACAGTGGCCGTTTTGTGCAGATTCTGGAGTCCGGCGGACAGTCTCCGGACCATCCGGTCCATCCGGCGATCCCCGAGACCCGCTATCTGAAGGCGTTCTTCTGCCGCGTGACCCGCGAGCTCGGCTAAACTCCACGCCCCATGCTGCAGTATCCCGGCTTCAATCCGATAGCCATTGAAATCGGACCGGTCAAAGTCCACTGGTACGGAATCATGTACCTCATCGGCTTCGCGGG
>Ga0105239_10008257_pt1 | contig 11872 bp, 2 predicted proteins | sample KBSC44metaG_FD_92761 | JGI IMG/M metagenome (GOLD analysis project Ga0105239, IMG submission 92761) | Corn rhizosphere microbial communities from Kellogg Biological Station, Michigan, USA - KBS C4-4 metaG | ecosystem: Host-associated > Plants > Roots > Rhizosphere > Soil | place: Michigan, USA...
CCTTGGTATAGAAGGCCAGGCGTCCGTCGATGGCGCTGCTCTTCACCTCGTTCTTCAGGCTCGGATCGACCACCGTGGCATTGGCCGAGGCGCTGCCGTGGCTGGCGGTGATGTCCGCCATGCCCACGTAGAACCAGTCGCGCTCCGGCAGGCGCACGCTGCGGCGATACGTACGCTCGCCCACGCTCACCTCGACCAGGCGATCGCCCGGCGGCAGGATCTGCTGCATCGCGAACTTGCCGTCGCGGCCGACCGGCACATCCGTATTGAGCGCGCGCACCGGCGTACCCGGTGCGAGGACGCGGCCGTTGACCGTCACCGCGGCGCCGCGCACGGGAATGTTGGCGACGTCGCGGCTGTCCTCGCCGTAGCCGGTGAGCGCTTCGCGTTCGGGCGTGTCGAGGTCGGCGTGGTGGGTGCGGTAGTCCACCAGGGTGAGCTGCTTGGCGCGCGTCTCGTCGAAACGGCCCTTGGCATCGCTCACGCGCAACACATAGATCAGGTCGGCCGGCAGATCGGCCGGCGGCTGCCATGCGGCATCGCCGCCGATCGGCAGCGGCACCACGGCCAGCGGCGTTTCCTGCGTGCTTTCGCCGCGCGGGAAGATGCGGATCTCCACATGCGCGATCCACGCCGCGTAGTTGCTCCACGAGCGGAAGCGCACCGGTTCGCCGCGCACGCCGCCGTCGGCGGCGGTCCATGCATTGAGCATGGGCTTGGCCACCAGCGGGTCGTAGCGCACCTGCACGGCGTCGTTGGCGAGCGCCACGTCCACGCAGCGCTGGCGGTCGGCGGCATTGGCGGCCTGGCCGTCGGCCGGCGCGCCGTCCACGCTCACCAGGAATGGCTTCGCATCGGTCGGCACGGGCGCGGCGGCGACGCTGGCGCAGGACACGCTGTCGCCCTGGCGCAGTTCGCTGGATAACGGCCGGCCATCCGCGGCGAGTGCCTGCAGGTTCTCGCTGGAAGGAGGATTGGCATGGTCCACGAGCGCACCGTTCTGCACGACGCGGCCATGGTTGTCTTCCGGCGCGGACTGCGCCGGGGTATCGGCGGCGAGTGCGTGACCCGGCGCGGCGAGGGCCAGCGCGATCAGCGCGGCGAGCGGTTGGCGGCGGAGCGCCTTCATGGCCTTCATGGCTGCACCTCGGCGATTTCCTGTTCGATCAGCACGGGGCGTCCGTCGCCGGCGCGATGCCAGTCGTCGTCGATGCGTCGTTGCAAGCTGCGCAATCGGTCGCGTGCCTTGCCGAGGTCTTCCCCTCGCGCCGGGTGATAGGCCAGGCGCAGCACGCTGGGCTGGCCCTTGATGCGCTCGTACAGCTGCGGCAGCTGCGCGGCCCAGGCCTCGAGCAACTTGTCGCCATCGCGCTCGAACGCCGCCGCGCTCACGTCCACGCGCACCACGCGATGCAGTGCCACGCCGAAGTTGAGCTTGGACATCTTGCCGGCGGTCATGCGCACGTCGCCGGGGTTTTCGGTGGTCAGGCGATAACCGGTCGGCAGGCTGCGCTCGTCCAGCTTCATCACGAAGTTGGCGCCGCGGTCGTATTGCGGGATATCCGCGCACGGCACGTGGTAGCGGCCTTCCGCATCGGTGGTCACCAGCAGGCCGCGCACCGTGGCCAGGCGTACCGCCGGCACGCCGGGTTCGCCCTGGTCCTGGTAGCCGTTGCCGTTCTTGTCGTCGAACACCTTGCCGATCAGGTCGGCGCAGTCGAAGGTCGGATCCGGCACCAGCCGCACCACCGCCGTGCCGATGTTCGACACCACGCGGTTGGCCAGCGTGTTGGCGGCCCAGGCCTGGTTGGTGTATTCGCCTTCGCCCACGCCCGAGCCGATCACCAGCACCACGGTCAGCGTGCGGGTCTGGTTCGGGCCGATGCTCAGTTCCGGCCAGCTCAGCGTGCGGCCGCTCATCAGCGGTTCGCGCGGCACGCCGTCGATGCGTGCGCTCTGCGTGCGGTACTTGAAGCCTGCCGGCACCAGGTCCACCGCCGCGATGTTGGTCAGGCTGACCGCCAGCGTGTTGGTGATCTCGATGGTGTACGGCACCAGGTCGCCCTTGCTCACATTGATCTTGGGCGTGGTCTTGGTGACGCGCAGCGCACCCTGCAGCACCGGGTCGACCGGGATGTGGTTGCCGGCGAAGCCCGCCGAGCTCGCGCTGACCGCGAAGGCCAGGTAGTACGGCGGCAGGTCGCCGGAGGCCGGCGGTCCGTTGAGCGGCGATACGCGATACGTGGTCGCCCCGCCCGGCACGCTCAGCTGCTTGCCCGCCGGCGGATGGATGCCCGAGGGCGGCGTGACGTAGCCCGCCGGCGCTTCCACGCGCAAGGTGTAGGTGCCCGCGGGCGCACCCGGCAGCAGCAGGAACTGATAGAGACCGTCCGTGCCGGTGGTCTGCGTGACATTGCCCACGCCGCCGGCCAGGTATTGCGGATTGACCGGCTGGCCCGAGGGATCGAGCAGGGTCACGCGCGCGCCGGCCAGCGGCTGGCGCGACACCGCGTCGTACACGATGCCGCCCGGATCCAGCGGCAGGTCCTGCTGCGTCACGGCCACGCCGGAACCCACGGTGATGCCCTTGATCGCGGGCATCGCATTGGCCTTGTCGACCGTGCCGTTCCACTGCTTGTCCGGATCCTGCGAGACCGGATAGCCGTAGTACACGCCGCCCGGGCTGCGGAAGCGCAGCTCGTAGCCGCCGCCCGCCGGCACGCCGGTGAGCACGTAGTTGCCTTGCGCGTCGGTGGCGACGGCGGGCACCGAGGTGACGCGGCTGCCGTTCTGGTACAGCTCCGCGTACCAGCCGCTCAGGCCGGCCTCGCCGGCATCCTTTGCCGTCGGGTTGCCGCTGGCGTTGTTGAGCCACACGCTGCCGGCGATGCTGCCGTCGGCGCCGGTCAGTTCCGGGAAGTTGTAGTCGGTGGCATTGATGCCGGCCGGCAGCGTGATCGCGCCGACGCTGTTGTTGCCCTTCGCGCCGCCGGCGCTGCCGACCTGCACGCCGCCGTCCTTGTACAGCGGCGGCTGCGTCTCGGTGACGGTGTAGCTGCCCGCGACCAGGCCGGCGAACTGATAGCTGCCGTCGGCACCGGTGGTGATGGTGCGGCTGACCGCGCCGCTCAGCGTCACGGTCACGCCCGGCAGGCCGGGTTCGCCCGCGTCGCGCACGCCGTTGCCGTTCTTGTCGAAGTACACCGCGCCGCTGAGCACGCCGCCGTGGTCGATGAAGTCGTAGCCGGTGGCCGCGGTGCCCTGCGGCAGCGCGATCGCGCTGATCACGTTCGGCGTGGTGCTGCCGCCCGCGGTGCCGGCGCGCGAACCGACGTCGCCCAGGCCCGGCGGCTGTGTCTCGGTCACGCTGTAGTTGCCCGGACGCAGGTGCTCGAACGTGTAGCTGCCGTCCGCCGCGGTGGTGGCGGTCTGGTTCACCGCCTGGCCGAGGTCGTCGGTGCCGGTGAGCGTGACGGTGACATTGCCCAGGCCTTCGCCGGTGTCGCGCACGTGATTGCCGTTGACGTCGTCGTAGACCGAACCCGCCAGCGAGCTGGGCGTCAGTTCGGGGAAGTCGAACTGGCTGAAGGTCTGCGCCGGATCGAACGGCACGTTGCCGTTGACGTTGCGCGTACCGGTGGTGCACGCCGCGCAGGGCGCGCCGTTGACCATGCCCGGCACGCTCTTGCCGTCGATATAGCCGTTCGGCTGCGTTTCGGTGAGCGTGTAGCCGCCCGCGCCCGCCTTGGTCAGGCCGGCGAATACGTAGCTGCCGTCGGCGCCGGTGACGATGCTGCGATCCACCGCCTTGCCGTCGACGTCGGTGCCGGTCAGGCGCACGCTGACGCCGGCGATCGGCGCTTCGCCGCTGTCGCGCACGCCATTGTTGTTGGCGTCCACGTACACCGAGCCGCTGATGCCGCCGGTCAGTTCGCCGAAGTCGTAGGCCGTGCCGCGCGCACCCGGTGCCACCGGAATGCCGGAGATCACGCTGGTGCCCGCCGCACCGGCGGTGCCGCCGAGGCTGCCCACGTGTTCCGCACCGTCCGCATAGGCGCCCGGCTGGGTCTCGGTGAGCGTGTAGCCGGCGCCGTTCGCCGGCAGCAGGCCGTCGAAGACATAGTCGCCGCTGGCGTCGGTGGTCACGCTGCGGTTGACCGCGCGGCCGTCGACGTCGGTGCCGGTGAGCGCCACGGTGACGCCGGCGATGCCGGTCTCGCCCGCGTCGCGCGTGCCATTGTTGTTGCCGTCGATGAACACGGCGCCGGACAGGCGTGCCGCCAGCTCGCCGAAGTTGTAGTTCGCGCCGACCTGCGACACGCCCAGCGCGACGCCGTCGAACACGTCATTGGCCGCGTGCGTGCCGCCCAGCGTGCCGACCTGCTCCTGGCCGTCGGCGTACTGCGGCGGTTGCGTCTCGGCGATGCGATAGGTGCCGGCCGGCAGGTTGGGCGCGAGATAGGCGCCCGAGGCATCGGTGGTCAGGTTGACGGTGGCGCTGGTCGCGGTGTTGGTGATGGCGATCGCCACGCCGGCGATGCCGGTCTCGCCCGCATCGCGCAGGCCATTGCCGTTGGTGTCGACATAGACGAAGCCGCCCAGGCCCTGGCCCAGTTCGCCGAAGTTGTAGTTCGCACCGGCCTGCCCCGCGCCGAGCACGATGCTGCCGATCACGTCGTTGCCGGCCAGCGTGCCGTTCGGCGTGCCGCCCACGGTACCGACGGCATCGCCGCCGTCCTGCCACTGCGCCGGCTGGGTCTCGGCCACCTGGTAGGTGCCCGGGCGCAGGTTGGGGAAACTGTAGCTGCCGTCGTTGGCGGTGGTGACCGTGGTGTTGACGGCCTGGCCCAGGTCGTCGGTGCCGGTGAGCGTCACGGTGACGCCGCCGATGCCCGCGGTCTCGCCCGCATCGCGCACGCCGTTCTTGTTGGCGTCGATGTAGACGAAGCCGGCCAGCGAGGTCGAGGCCAGTTCGCCGAAGTCGAAGTTCGCGCCCTGCTGGCCGATGCCCAGCGTGATGGCGCCGATGGTGTTGCCGTCCGCCGACGGCGTGCCGCCGTTGCTGGTGCCGGTGCCCGTGCGTGCCTTGCCCGGCAGGTAACCCGCCGGTTGCGTCTCGGTCACGGTGTAGCTGCCGGGACGCAGGTTCTTGAAGGCGTAGTTGCCGGAGGCATCCGTCGTGGTGGTGAGGCTGACCGCCTGGCCGAGATCGTCGGTGCCGGTCAGCGCCAGCGTCACCGGCGGACTGCCGATGCCCGCCTCGCCCGCATCGGCGACGCCGTTGTTATTCAGGTCGCTGTAGACCTTGCCGGCGATCTGCGCGTCCGGCAGCTCGCCGAAGTTGTAGGCCGTGGCGGCGGTGTTGCTGGGCAGGTTCACGCCGCTGATGGCGTCGCCCGGATTGGCCGCCGTGCCGCCCGCGCTGCCGGCGGCGTCGGTGCCGTCGCGATAGCCGGCCGGTTGCGTTTCGGTCACGGTGTAGTTGCCGGCGGGCAGGAACTGCACCAGGTAGCTGCCGTCGGCGGCGCTGGTCACGGTGCGGTTCACCGCGGAGCCGTCGACGGCCGTGCCGGTCACCTTGACGGTGACGCCGGCGATGCCGGTGTCGCCCGCATCGCGCACGCCATTGCCGTTGAGGTCGGCGAATACCGCGCCGGCGATCGACGAGCTGGTGACGCTGACGTTGCCGCCGTTGCTGTTGTTGCCCGGGGTCGGGTCCAGCGAGGTGGTGGTGATCGACGCGTTGTTGGTCAGCGTGGCCGGATTGGACGCAGGCTGGCCGGTGACGCGCACGGGCACGGTGATGGTGGCGGTCGCGCCGACCGCCGCATCGTCGCCGAGCGCGCAGGCGAAATTGGTGCCGCCGGCCGCGCCGGTGCACGGCGTGCCCGGGATCGACGGGAAGCCCGCACTGGTGGCGATGCTCGGCGTGCCGGCCAGCACCATGCCGCTGGGCAGGCTGTCGGTGACCTGCACGCCGTCGGCGACGCCCGGACCGTTGTTGGCCACCGCGATGCTGTAGTTGAACGCCTCGCGATAACCGATGCTCGACGGGTTGGCGGTCTTGCTCACCAGCTGCACGTCGGCCTTGGTGCGCACCGTGGTGTTTTCGCTGGGGTTGTTGTTGCCCGGCTGGGTATCGCGGCCCGCGGCCACTTCGTCCGAGCTGGTGGCCAGGCGCAGCGTGGTGGTGCCCTTGGCTTCGCCGCGCATGGTGAGCTGCACGACCTTGCTGCTGCTTGTCGCGACCGTGCCGAACTGGCAGGTCACGGTGCCGCCGATGGTGCCGACCGCAGGCGTGGAACAGGTGGCTCCGGCCGGCGGCGTCAGCGCCTGGAAGCTCAGCAGCGCCGACGGCAGCGTGACGGTGAAGTTGGCGTTCTCGGCGTACGACGGGCCGCTGTTGGTCAGCGTCAGCGTGTAGGTCATGTTGTCGCCGACGGCCACCGGATCGGGGCTGTCGACGATGTTGCCGAGGATGTCCAGCGCGGCATTGTTCACCGGCACGTTGAGGCTGCCGGCGTTGTTCGCGCCATTGAGCTCGGTGGTGCTGGTGCTGGCGGTGGCACTGGTGGCCAGCGTGCCGCCCTGGGTGGCGTCGTTCGGGCGCACCACCACGGTGACGGTCTGCTGCGCGTTGCGGTTGATCGCGCCCCAGTCGCAGGTCAGGGTCTGGTTGCCCGGTCCCGTGGTGGAACCCGCGGCCGGCTGCGTGCCACAGCTGCCGCCGCCGGATGCGGTCGCCGACACGAAGGTGACATTGGCCGGCAGCTGGTCGGTGACGCTGACGTTCTGCGCCTGGCTGTAGTCGCCGTTCTTCACGGTCAGCACGTAGGTCAGCGTCTGCCCCGCGGTGGCGGGCGACGGCGAGCCGGTGACGACCACGCTGACGTCGGCGCGCGCGTCGGTGGTGGTGGTGACGCTGTCGTTGTTGTTGCTGTAGTCCGGATCGGCCGTGGTCGGCGATACCGCATAGGCGCTGTTGGTGCGCGCGCCGCCATCGCCGCCGGGACGGATCTTCACCGTGATCACCGGGCAGTTGCTGCCGGCGGTGCAGGTGGGCACGTCGCCGAGCGCGCATTGCAGGGTCACGCCGCTGCCGGAGGACACCGTCGGCGCCGGGCAGCTGGCGCCGGCCGGACCGTTGGCGATGCTCGCGCCGATGTAGCCCGCGCCGGTGGCGCCGGTATTGCTGTTGATCAGCGTGTCGAGCTGGTCGACCACGCTGACGTTCACCGCGGTCTGCGGTCCGCTGTTGACCACTTCCAGCGTGTAGTCGAGCTCGTCGCCCGCGGCGACAGTGGCCTGCGCGGCCTTCTTGATCAGGCGCAGGTCGGCCGAATCCGGACCGATCTGCGCCTGCACGCCGCTGCCCACGCAATCGTTGCTGGCTTTGTTGTCGCTCCACGGCGTACCGGCCGCGGAAGCCACTGCAGACACGCACATGGTGTTGGTCAGCGTGCCGGCCGCATTGGCGGTCACGCTGTAGACCACCGCCTGCGAGGTGCCGCCCACCGCCAGCGGCGTGCCGGCGGTGTAGTCGCGCGTGCAGGTGACGGTCTGGTTGCCCGCCGCCGGCGTGAACGGCGCGGCCGGCGCGCAGCTCCAGCCGTTGGCCTGCTTGTAAGCGGTCAGCGTCACGCCGATAGGCAGCGTGTCGATCATGCGCGCGGTGCCGGTGAGCGGCGCCGTGCCGTTGTTGTGCATCGAAATGCTCCAGTCGAAGCTGGAGCCGACGGTGGCGAGCGCCGGGTTCGGGCCGCTCTTGTTCGCCGCCAGGTCGGAGGTCGGATCGACCACGCCGACGGTGGCCGAACCGGCGTTGTTGCCTGCCTGCGGATCGGTCAGCGTGCTGCTGGCCGAGGCGGTGTTGGTGATCGCGGTGCCGGCGGTGATCGCCTTCACCGGCACCGTGATCTGCGGCATCGCGATGTTGTAGCCGGGCGCCGCGCCGCCGAGCGCGCGCGTGCAGGTGATGGTCTGGCCCGCCGGCGCGCCGCAGCTCCAGCCGGTGCCGCTGGCATTGCCGGTGATCTGGAAATTGGCCGGCACCGTGTCGGTGACGGTGACGCTGGTCGGGTTGTCGCCGGTGTAGCGCGGCGCCAGGATGAAGCTGAAGCTGGTGCCGGTGAGGATCGGCGAGCCGGTGCTGGCGGTCTTGGTCAGGCTGATGTCGCTGCCGGCGAGCACCGCGGTGTTGGCGGTGACGCTGTTGTTGCCGCTGTCCGGATCCTGCGCCGCGCCGCTGGAGGTGACCGCGACACTGCCGTTCAGCGCCATGTTCGAGCCGCCGGCCACGCCCACCGCGCCGTTGATCGGGCCGACCACCCAGCTGGCGCCGCTGGCGATGCTGCCGCTGAGGTTGCAGGTCAGCACCTGTCCCGCCACCGAGCAGCCGGCAGGCAAGCCGCCGGCCACGTTGAAGCCCGGCGGCAGGTTCGCGGTGATGCGCGCGCTGGTGGCCGTGTCCGGGCCCTGGTTGGCGACGGTGAAGGTATAGGCCAGCGTGCCGCCGGAGGTCACCGAACCGCTGGGGTTCTGCACCACCGACAGCGCGAGGTCCGCGCCCTGGTTGATGGTGGTGTCCTGGGTGATGCCGGTGTTGTTGCTGGCATCGCTGTCCGCTTCGTTGGCGGTGGCCGAGGCGGTATTGGTGATGATGCCCGCCGTGGGCGCGCGCACCTGGATGCTCACCGTCACGTTGCCGGCGGCTGCCAGCGAACCGAGCGAGCAGTTCAGCACGCCGCCGCTGGGCGTGCCGCAGGTGACGCCCGCCGGCGTGCTGGTGCCGACGTAGCTGGTGCCCGCGGGCAGCGTGTCGCTCAGCGTGATGCCGGTGGCCGTGGTGCTGCCGTTGTTATCGACACGCACGGTGTAGGTGACGATGCCGCCGGCTGGCGTCGGATCGGAACCGGCATCGGAGTTGTTGACCACCAGGTCGACCGCGGCCAGCGCGGGTGCGGCGGCGAACAGCGTGATGCACGCGAATACGGCGCGGCTGAAGATGCGGCCGCTGCGCTTGCGCAGCGACGCGGGTTGCGTCCGATCGGATTCCATCCGATACCCCCTGAAGGTTGGCAACAATCCGCCGTCGCGTGCCGCTTCTGCAGGCACACGGGTGGATGGGTCGTTCCAAGGAGAAAAGCCGGCTCCCCTGCACAGCCAGGCGCCGACGGCCGAGCGTCATCCAGACGTCGGGTGGCGACTACAAGCAGATAGGAGGAAATCCGAAAACGCCGTACCCCACGGCGAGTCGTCCACGGCCCCTGTATCCGTGATCGAGCTCACGAAAGGATCGTGCAAGGCTGCGATTTGCGTCAATCGGGCTTGAAAGAAATTTCGATTTGTGAAGGACCGACACGGCGGGAATCACGCATAGTGGCGAGCGGAGGTAAGTGCTTGACTCTGCGCGATTAGCCTGGATCGCGAGCATGGCGCGAAGGGCGACTTCATCGCTCATGCAGGACGCAAAGTCTCATCCAGGTACACCTTGAAGGATCACGCTCCTGGCCCAGCGGCCCGCGTCGCCGCTTGCCCGCGCCGCCCTGCCCCTTCAACGATGCGACGAACGCGGCGAACGCATCGTGCGTCATCGCCGTGTTTTTTCCACAGCCGCTGTGGATGTTCCGCAGGCCAGCCTGTGGAAAAGTATCGCAACCGACTGATGGCGTTGCGTTGCGCACGCGCTGCGAACGTTTTGGCCAGTCGGCGCGACGCGGTGCGGGCGAGAAAAGCGTTGCGTCGACACTGCAAGTATGCATCGCCATCCGTCATGGCGACGCGGCAAAGGCGCGTACGTGCAAAGTCGTTGCCGACCTCGAGATGCGAGCAAAACTTTCGCAGCATGTGCATGCTTCAACGCGGTCAGACACTTGAGTGTCTTTTCCACAGGCTCACCCGCGGAACATCCACAGCGCCTGTGGAAAACATCATGCGTGCGCAGCGTCATCGCGATGGCAGATGCATGATTCCAAGCATTGCGCAACGGTTTTTTCGCCGAATGCGGCTTCGTGTGCATGGCGAAAATTTTCGCAGCGCGTGCGCAACGCAATGCCATCAGTCGGTTGCGGTACTTTTCCACAGGCTTGCACGCAAGCCATCCACACGAGTTGTGGAAAACGCTTCGTGGCGCGCAAAAAAATGCCGCCCTGCGGCGGCATTCTTCGCAAACTCCAACAGCAGGCGATCAAGCCGCGCGCGGCGCCCTGGTCAGAATGCCCAGCACGTCGGCCAGCTTGTCGCGCATCTCGCGGCGGTCGACGATCATGTCGATCGCACCATGCTCCAGCAGGAACTCCGAGCGCTGGAAGCCTTCCGGCAGCGTCTCGCGCACGGTCTGCTCGATCACGCGCGGGCCGGCGAAACCGATCAGCGCCTTCGGCTCGGCCACGTTGACGTCGCCGAGCATGCCGAGGCTGGCGGACACGCCGCCGGTGGTCGGATGGGTGAGCACGCTGATGTACGGCACGCCGGCGTCGCGCAGGCGCGCCAGCGCGGCCGAGGTCTTGGCCATCTGCATCAGCGAGAACAGCGATTCCTGCATGCGCGCGCCGCCGGTGGCGGAGAAGCACACCAGGGCGCTGCGCTCGGCCAGCGCGCGCTCGGCGGCGCGGGCGAACTTCTCGCCGACCACCGAACCCATCGAGCCGCCCATGTAGCTGAACTCGAACGCCACTGCCATCAGCGGGCGGCCCTTGAGCTTGCCGCTCACGGCCAGCAGCGCGTCTTTTTCGCCGGTGGATTTCTGCGCGGCCACGATGCGGTCGCGGTACTTCTTGGAATCGCGGAATTTCAGCGGATCGATGGGTTCCAGGTTCGACCACAGCTCCTGCGTGGAGCCCTCGTCCAGGAACGCCTGCAGGCGCGCGCGCGCCTCGATGGCGTGGTGATGGCCGCACTTGGGGCAGACCATCAGGTTGCGCTCCAGCTCCGGCCGGTACAGCACCGTGCCGCAGCCGCCGCACTTCTCCCACACGCCCTCCGGGACCTTGCCCTTGCCGGCGTTGGAGCTCTGCGTGCGCACACGCGGGGTCATGATTTTCTGCAGCCAGTTCATCGCCACACCTCAAACGTTCCTGGCCGAAGCGACCAGGAGGTCGCCTCAGCGTGCGTCCAGCGCCGTCCGGATCGGTTGCAGGAAAGCCTTGGCGCGGTCGGCGATCTCGTCCGCCCGCTCAGCCCCCGCCAGCCGTTCCACCAGCGCGCTGCCGATGACCACTGCATCGGCGAACCCGGCGATGTCCCTGGCGCTCTGCGCATCGCGCACGCCGAAACCCACCGCCACCGGCGCCTTGGCGCGGGATCGGATCCCGGCCACGCGGGCCGCGATATCCGAGGTGCTCAAACGCCCCGCGCCGGTGATGCCGGCAAACGACACATAATACAGGAAACCCTCCGCCGCCCCGCACAGCTGCGCCATACGCGCGGGTGCGGTGGTCGGGGCCGCCAGCAGGATCTGGCGCAGGCCGGCGGCTTTCAGCGGCGCCAGCACGGCCGATTCCTCCAGCGGGCAATCGACCAGCAGCACGCCGTCCACGCCCGCCTCGACGGCTTCCGCGGCGAAGCGTTCGTAGCCGCGGATTTCCACCGGGTTGAGATAACCCATCAACACCACCGGCGTATCCGCGTCGCGCTGGCGGAAGGTGCGCACCCAGCCGAGCACATCGGCCAGGCCCACGCCCTTGGCGATGGCACGCTCGCTGGCGTGCTGGATCACCGGGCCGTCGGCCATCGGGTCGGAGAACGGCACGCCCAGCTCGATCACATCGGCGCCGGCGTCAACCAAAGCGTGCATCAGCGCCACGGTGTGTTCCGGCGCGGGATCGCCGGCGGTGACGAAGGGGATCAGGCCGGTGCGGCCGTTGGACTTGAG
>Ga0105239_10008260_pt1 | contig 11871 bp, 10 predicted proteins | sample KBSC44metaG_FD_92761 | JGI IMG/M metagenome (GOLD analysis project Ga0105239, IMG submission 92761) | Corn rhizosphere microbial communities from Kellogg Biological Station, Michigan, USA - KBS C4-4 metaG | ecosystem: Host-associated > Plants > Roots > Rhizosphere > Soil | place: Michigan, USA...
CGCGCGCCTCGCCGAGGCGCTCGTCGAGCTGGACGACCGGCCCGAGCGCGACTACGCCGTCGAGTTCGAGGAGCCGTCGCTCATCACCCTGGGTCTTTGCTACCTCCAGAATGGTCGCTTTGCCGGGGCCTCGTATCACCCAGTGCTCAAGCGGACGGAAACTTTCGGTTCGAGCAAGCTCTCCCGCGCGCTGGCCGAGCGGCGCACGCGGGCGGAACGCTTGCTCGAGCTGGATCTCGCGGTGGGGGAGGCGGTGAAGCGGCTCAAGGAGCGGGGCTTCCAGAGCCCCTATCTCCGCGCCTTCGTGGTTGCCCGGATCAACCCCCTTCGCTTCAAGCGGGGAGCGAAGGCCGATCCGGACGAAACTCTGGCCAAGATGCTCGCGTCTGCGGAGCGGTTCGACGCGGGCAAAGTTCGCCCCGACCAGGTAGCAAGCGCCGGCGGTCCACCCGACGAGGGCTAGGCGTGCCCGATCTGCTCGACGAGCTGGTCTATCTCTCCAACTTCCTCGGCCAGGATTCCCGGCTAGTCCAGCCGGGGGGCGGTAACACGTCCGCCAAGCTGCGACTCACCTCCGACAGTGGCGAGCCGGTCCAGGCGCTCGCGGTGAAGGGCAGCGGGACCGACCTCCGCACGATTGGGCCGGACGGCTTCACCTGGCTCTCGCTGGCGCGATTGGCCCCGCTCCGGCACGCCGAGAAGATGAGCGACGCCGAGATGATGCGATTCATGGCGGGCTGTATGCTCAGGGAAGGGCCGGCCCCGAGCGTCGAGACGCCGCTGCACTCCCTGATTCCCTACCGGGTGATCGCTCACACCCACGACGTGGCCACGATGAGTCTCACCAACGTGCCGGACGCGACTGGCGAGCGATTGGTGAACGAGCTGTTCGAGGGCGCTCTCGTTTACGTCCCCTACGTCCGGCCGGGGTTTCCCCTTGCCCGCGCGGTGAGCATGATGCTCGACCGCATTCCTGCCGCCGCGATCGGGCTCGCGCTGGCGCATCACGGGCTCGTGGTCTGGGGCGACGATGTGCGGCAGTGCCACTCCCGCCTTTCGCATGTGGTGGGGCGGATCGACGAGTACGTGACGAATCGGAGACGCGGTCGCCAGATTCTCGGGCCGGCACGGGCGCCGACCCCATCACTCGAGCAGCGCCGAAAGCTGGCCGACCTCGTGCTGCCGGTGGTGCGAGGGGCTCTCAGCGGCTCCGAGCGGGTCATCCTCCACTTCGACGACGCCGACGACCTGCTTGCAACCCTTGCTGCGGACCGAATCCCCGAGCTTGCGGCCCGCGGGATGGCGACGCCGGAGCACTTGCTCCGTGCCGGTCGCCTTCCGATTTGGCTCGATCTGGATCCGGCTGCGCCACCGGAGCGCCTCGTGGAGCTGGTCAGACGCCACCTTGCCGACGCTCGGACGGAGTACGAGGAGTACCACGCGCGCAACGCAGCGTCGGGTGAACCGCCCCTCGCCGACTGGGCGAAGGTCGTTCTCGCCCCGGGACTCGGAATGATCACGGCCTTCGCCGACAAGCGCGGTGCCGTGACCGCGAATCTGTGCTATCGGGCAGTGCTCGAGGCCATGGCCAACGCGGAGGCGGTGGATCGGTTCCAATTCATCGGCGAAGCTGACGTGTTCGAGTTCGAGCACTGGCCGCTCGAGCGGAGGAAGATCGAAGAGCAGAGCGCCCGGGACCGGGCCACGCGGCTACTCCCCCGGCACGTCGTTGTGGTGATCGGCGGCGCCAGCGGGATCGGCAAGGCTGCGGCGCGACGGTTTGCGGAGGAGGGCGCACATGTGCTGGTGGCCGACCTCGACGCTGAGCTGGCAGGGAGTGTGGCGTCAGACCTGGCAGCGCGTTACCCCGCACGTGTGATCGCCTCATCGGTGGACGTGAGAGAGGACGCGAGCCTCGATGCGCTCTTCGAGCGATGCGTGCGCGAGTTCGGTGGCCTCGACTGCCTGTTTTACACGGCCGGACTTGCACCTCGCTTTGCTCCGCTCACGGAGGTGAAGAGAGAGGACCTCCAGCGGCAGCTCGACGTGCACTACCTCGGCGCCGTGGCCGCCGTAAGTCGCGCCGCGACCATCATGCGACGACAAGCGCTCGGTGGGTCGGTCGTGGCATCGGTCTCAAAGGCAGCCCTGGTTCCGGGGAAGGAGGCCGTGGCATACGGCGGCAGCAAGGCAGCGCTGCTCCAGGCTCTTCGCGTGGCTGCGGTGGAGCTGGGGCCGGACGGCATCCGGGTGAACGCCATCAACGCCGATCAAGTCGAGACGCCGCTCTTTCTCGAGTTCGTGCGAGAGCGCGCCGCGAGTCGCGGTGTAACTGTCGAGCAGCAACTCGAGACCTACCGCAGTCGAAATCTGATGGGGGCGAGTTTGATCCCGCCGGAGGCGGTGGCGGATCTCGCGGTCCTGCTTGCCAGCAACCGCTTCCGCTTCACCACAGGCGACATCCTCACGGTTGACGGCGGGCTCCCGGAAGCTTTTCCGCGATAGAGTTCGAGGTTTCGGATGGATACTCGGGAGCTTCGCGATGCATACCGGCGCCTCGCGCGCTGGTACGACCTGGCGGAGGCGCTCCCGGAAATGCTGGGGATCGGGCGCTTGCGCCGACGGATGCTCGCTCGGGCGCGCGGGAACGTGTTGGAGGTCGCCGCCGGTACCGGAAAGAACTTTCGGTTCTACCCGGCGAGACTAAATCTTGTCGCAGTCGATCTCAGCGCCGAGATGCTGCAGCTCGCCTGCCGGCGCGCGGCTCAGCTGCATCGGGGCTATCGCTTCGCGCTCATGGATGCTGCCGGACTGGCGTTTCCCGATCGCGCCTTCGACACCGTCGTCTCTACCTTGTCCACCTGCACGTTCCCCGAGCCGGTTCGGGCTTTGCGGGAGATCTCGCGGGTGTGCTGTCCCGATGGCCGCATCCTCCTGATCGAGCACGGCCGGAGCGATCGGGCGTGGGCGGCGCGTCGACAAGACCGGCACGCCGAGGCCCACGAACGGCGGTTCGGGTGCCAGTGGAATCGCGAGCCCATCGAGCTGGTGCGCGAGGCCGGGTTGTCGATCGTGCAAGCCGCCCGCCATTTCGCCGGCATCTTTCACACGATCGAAGCTCGTCCCGGGTAGGATCGCTTGCCTGGAGAAAATGCAGGGGGGATGCTCGTTGATCCGAGCATCCCCCTTGCATCGCTGGTGTGGCGCGCTGCCGTGATCGATTTCTACTCTGTTGCGCTCGAGTCCGTAGTGCTCGCCACCAAGTTCCCGAGTCCTGCAGTTTCCAGCGAGAGCGGGGCGTGAGGGTCGGGGTACTCTTTCAGAAGCTCACGTGCGGTCTGGACCTGCCGATCATAGGCGATCTGGCGACGCTCCGCCGCGGTCATGCCGAACGCGGCCCGGACCATCGCCACGCCAAGGTCGCGGTCCACTGCCGACCGGGCCTGCGCGTACAAAGTGTCTGAGATGTGGAGCCCGGATCCTTGAAGGCGCTGGAAGAGCATGGCCCGCATCCGGGAAGTCACCGGCGTCGAGTCGGTCGAGACCGCTCCCGCCCTGACGAGGTGCGCGGCGATCACAGTCAGGGCCTCCTCGTACTCGCCTCGGTCCCGGCTTACTGCGATCCCGTAGGCTCTCTCCGCGTCGGTCGGCACGGCCGGAGTGACGACGGTGTCCGGGACCACGCCGACGCCGGCGGGAAGGATGCGCCCACCATCCGACGGGTATCCCAGTCGGGCGGGCTTGATGCCGCGCTGGATCCACCGGCCGCTCGGGGCATACCAGCGGGCCGTGGTGAAGCGCAGGGCGACGTCGTCGGCCAGTGCGTAGGTTCGCTGGACGACGCCCTTACCGAAGGTCGGTGTGCCCAGCACGATTGCGCGATCGTGATCCTGCAAGGCAGCACTCGCAACTTCCGCCGCACTCGCCGTTCCACCGTCAACCAGGATGACGACTGCCAGACCCGGCCAACGCTGTGGATCGGTCGCTTGGAATACCTCCAGGTCACGCCCCTTCATCGTCGCGACGTTCTGGCCCGGATCGAGGAATAACTCGGCGATCTTTGCGCCTTCTTGCACGAGGCCGCCGGGATTTCCCCTGAAGTCGAGCACCATGCCACGAGCGCCCCGCGCGACGAGCGCGTCAATCTGTCGGGTCAACTCGTCCGACGCCCGGGTCGTCATGGCCGTGACCGCCAGGTAACCGATGCTGTCGCCGACCAGGAGCCCACGCTTCACCGCAGGCTGGTGAACCGGGGCTCGAATGAGGGTGACGCCGTACGGTTCGGTACCGCCCGGTCGCATCAGCGTGAGCTGGACGGGGCTGCCCTCCGGTCCACGCAAGGCAGCCATCGCTCTTTCTCCGGACCAGCCTTCCGTGGTGCTGTCGTTCACGGTCAGCACCCAGTCCCCCGCCATCAGGCCGGCCTGCGCCGCCGGCGAACCCGCGACGGTGCTGGCGATGGCCACTCGCCCACCGCGGGTCTCGACGTCCAGCCCAACGCCAGTGGTCATCCCGTCGAGCTGCGCCTTGAACTTCCCGTAGCGGTCACCGACCAGCAGCGCCGCCCAGGGATCGTGCAGCGATTTGACCACACCTTCTGTCGCACGGAGGTACAGGTCGCCCTCGTTCAATGTGTCCACCGCGTGGGCGCGCAGTAGCGTCAGCGCCTCTTCGAACACTCTCGCCTTGGCGTACGCGGATGCTCCGGGCGACGCGTCAGGTGCCGGTCGGGACACCCAGGCACCACTAGCGAGGGCAGCACCGGCCGCAAAGGCCACGGCGCCGATCACGCGCGGGCTGAAACGAGGTAACGAAAAGGGGAGGATAGGACGAGGATACCGCGAATCGAACCAGGACATAGGCGTGCTTCCCTCCGAACCTGCGCTCGCGGCACCGTCATCGACAGGTGCCCGCTCGTCGCATCGCAAATGGCGTTCGGCAAACTGCGGGCCAATTCTACCGTCTAGAGACGAGACACCACTGACCCCTGGTTTCTCGCCTCCGATCTTACGGCTCACCCTCGCAGCTCACCGCGTGAGCAGTCCGGCGTCCAGCACCAACTGCGCACCGGTCACGTACCGTGCCCGCTCGGATACGAGGTAGAGCACTGCCCCCGCGACGTCTTCCGGCTCAATCCATGGGACTGGCAGGAGGTTCCCGGCCGACCGCTCGGCGATCTCTCTCGGGGTGGCGCCCTCAAGCGCTGCGAGACCGTCGTTCATGGGCGTGTTGACGCCGGTCGGGTGAATTGAATTTACACGAATATTGTACGGTGCAAGCTCGATCGCCCACGACTTCGTCAGGCCGGTCAGTCCCCACTTGGAGGCGGCATAGTGGCTCAAACGGCACATGCCCCGGAGCCCCGCGATCGATGAGTTGTTGATGATGACGCCCTCGCGCTGCTTCATCATCACGGGAATTACCCGCCGAGCGACTAGCCAGCTTCCCTTCAGGTTGATGTCCAGCATCGCGTCCCATGCCTCTTCGGTGAGTTCATGGGCCAGGCCATAACCGCAGATGCCGGCGTTGTTCACCAGAATCGAGATCGGTCCGAGTTGAGCCACGGTGCGTTCTACCGCGGCACTGATAGCGCTGTCGTCGCGCACATCTCCCGCGAACGTCAGACAACGAGCATCGGCTGCCGCGCACTCAGCCGCAAGCGAGGCTAGCTCGTCGGCGGACCCCATCGCGTACCCGGGATACGCGAGCGGCTTGGCCACATCGAAAGCCGCAACCGCTGCTCCGGCGCGAGCCAGGGCCAGAGCAATCGCGCGCCCCTGGCCATGCGCCGCGCCGGTGACGAACGCGATCTTGCCTGCCAGCTCGCGGCTCACTGCTTGGCTCCCGCCCGCTCGACCGACGGCGGGTCGCGGCGAAACGGTTCGAGGTAATCGTCGAGGTCGACCTGGAGTGCGTTGTTGAGGACGTTGGTCGCAAGCATGATGCTCCCGAACGCCGTCAGCGTGACGATCTGCGCCGGCGCGAACCAGCTCCGAAGTCGATTGAACAGAGCGTCGGACACGTCGTGCCCTCCGGTGGCAAGTCGCCGCCCATATTCGAGCACCACCACATCCCGCTCATCCAGGCGCAGGTTTTCCGGATCCTCTCCTCGCTCGATCAGGATTCGGCGAAAGAAGGTGGAGCAGATGAGGCAATCGTTCTCGGCGGAGACTGCGTGAGCGAACAGATCGGTGAGACGCTCTCCCAGAAACGTCCTGACCTCGTCGCGCAGGGGATACCATTCCATCAGCGCGTGGAGCGCGGTGCCGTTGTGAGCCAAAGTCCGTTTCATGTTCGTCATGCGGCCATGCTCGCGAATCTGCCGGTCCCACTCCGTCCGCACCGACTCGGCAGCATCCGCATAGCTCTGAAGCTCGATACGAGGCATGATTCCTCAGTCCTCCCCTCTACCGGTCTGGCCGCCTTGCGTCCGCGGCACTCACGTTCAAGATGCCTGGAGTTTGGGGTGTAAGTTAGGACGGCTGGGGTCCCGTTGCGTGGAGCGGTTTCATGTTACTAGCTGGTGACATTGGCGGCACCAAGACCGATCTCGCGATCTACTCCCCGGAAGGGGGCCCCCGGCGCCCTCTGGCTGAGGCCGAGTACCGCAGCGGGCACTACCCGAGCCTGGAGGCGCTGGTTCGCGAATTTCTGGCTGCGACCGCGTTGCCGGTCACCTGGGCCTGCTTCGATGTAGCCGGCCCAGTAATCGATGGGCGTGCCAAGATCACCAACCTTCCGTGGGACCTCAGCGAATCGGGATTGGCGGGCGCCCTCAATCTGCGCATCGTGCATCTGCTCAATGACCTCGAGGCAGTCGCGCGGGGCGTGCCCGCCTTGATTGCGGAGGATCTCGTCACGCTCAACGTCGGTGAGCCGGTTGCGCACGGTGCCATCGCGGTGGTCGCGCCGGGCACGGGGCTCGGCGAGGCATTCCTCATCTGGGACGGTACCCGCTACCAGGCGTTTCCCTCCGAAGGCGGCCATGCCGAGTTCGCGCCGGCCACCGAGCACGAGGTGGGACTTCTCGTCGAGCTGCTCAGGCAACGAGACCACGTGAGCGTGGAACGGGTGTGCTCCGGTCCGGGCCTCGTCGCCATCTACGAGTACCTCAGGTCTGCCGGGGTTGCTCCCGAAGGAGCCGACGTGGCGCGCCAGTTGGCTGCCGCACCCGACCATGCACCGATCATCGCCAAGGCTGGTCTGCGCGAGACGCCCGACCCCTTGAGCGCGGCGACGCTCGCGATGTTCGCCGAGATCCTCGGCGCTGAGGCGGGCAATCTCGCGCTCAAGGTTCTTTCGACCGGCGGCGTGTACATCGCAGGCGGGATCCCGCCGCACATGTTGCCCATTCTGCAGCGGGGGGACTTCCTGCGCGCGTTCGTTCGAAAGGGGCGGATGGCCGGGCTGATGGGTCGCATGCCGGTGCACGTGGTGATGCGCCAGGCGGCAATTTTCGGCGCCGCCATTCGGGGACTCGAGCTGAGCGCCGATCGGGAGTGGCCAGCGCTTGCGGCGAAGATCCCGGGCAATCCCTCAGTCACCCGTTAAGGAGTCGACGATGGAACTGGGAATGATTGGGCTGGGGGCGGATGGGCGCCAATATCGTGCGGCGGCTGCTTCGGGCGGGGCACCGCTGCGTCGCGTTCGACGTTCATCCGGATCCGGTTCGCGCGCTCGCGAGCGAGGGCGCCGTGGGCGCCACGTCGCTCGCGGATCTGGCGTCCAAGCTCACCCCTCCACGCGCGATCTGGCTCATGGTGCCCGCCGGCGTCGTGGACGACGAGCTCACCGATCTCACGCCGCATCTTGCCGCGGGCGACGTCGTGATCGACGGCGGGAATTCGCACTATCACGACGACATCCGTCGAGCGGGCGAGCTTGCGAAGAAAAAGCTGCATTACCTGGATGTCGGTACCAGCGGCGGTATCTGGGGGCTCGATCGGGGATACTGTCTCATGATCGGCGGGGAGGAGCCGGTTGTCCGTCGGCTCGACCCGATCTTTGCCGCCCTGGCCCCGGGTCTGGCGGCGGCGCCACGAACTACCGGCCGCGAGCAGCGGAATGGAACCGCAGAGCGCGGCTATCTCCACTGCGGCCCGACCGGAGCAGGCCACTTCGTGAAGATGGTGCACAACGGAATCGAGTACGGTCTCATGGCCGCGTACGCCGAGGGGATCAACATTCTGCGACACGCTGATGCCGGATTGCATCGCGAGGCCGCGGACGCGGAGACCACACCGCTCGCTCGTCCCGAGCTATACCGCTATCAGTTCGATCTGAAGGACGTGGCCGAGGTCTGGCGGCGAGGCAGCGTCATCGCGTCCTGGCTGCTCGATCTCACTGCTCAGGCACTGGCCGAGAGCCCCGACCTCGCCGACTTCAGCGGACGCGTGTCGGACTCGGGGGAGGGGCGCTGGACACTGGAGGCAGCGATCGACGAATCGGTGCCGGCGCCGGTGCTGAGTGCGGCGCTGTTCGACCGTTTTCGCTCGCGAGGCGAGGGCGACTTCGCGGACAGGCTGCTCTCGGCTTTGCGGTTCCAGTTCGGCGGCCATCGCGAGAAGGCCGTGCGTTAGAGGAGACTGTTGTCCATGGTGGACATGCGTTCGGATGCATTGGTGTTCTTCGGCGCGACGGGTGACCTCGCGGCCAAACAGATCTTCCCGGCGCTCCAGGCGCTCACTCGACGTGACCTGCTCGATGTGCCGGTGGTGGGCGTGGCCCGGTCCGAATGGACCGACGATCAGTTGCGGGCCCGAGCTCGCGAGAGCCTGGCGGAGCACGGCGGAGTGGACGAAGCCGCCTTCAGCCGACTGTCGGGACGGCTCCGGTACGTGAGCGGAGACTACGAGGATGCCACCACCTTCTCCCGTCTGCGCGAAGTGCTCGGTCCCGCCCGGCGCCCGCTCTATTATCTCGCGATCCCGCCGAGTCTTTTCGAGGCCGTCGTCACCAGCCTGGCCAAGAGCGGGTGCACTAAGGGGGCCAGGGTCGTGCTCGAGAAGCCCTTTGGACGCGATCTGGAGTCGGCCCGGGCGCTCAATGTCGCGCTGCACCGCTTCTTCCCCGAAGAGGCGATTTTTCGGATCGACCATTACCTCGGCAAGGAAGCGGTCCAGAACCTCCTCTACTTCCGCTTTGCCAACTCCTTCCTCGAGCCGGTGTGGAACCGGCATTACGTGGACCGGGTGGAGATCACCATGGCGGAGAGCTTCGGGGTGCAGGGCAGGGGGCGCTTCTACGAGGAAGCCGGGGCCATTCGGGATGTAGTGCAGAACCATCTCCTTCAAGTCGTAGCCCTGCTCGCCATGGAAGCGCCGGTGGGAAACGACGCCGAAGGTGTCCGCGATGCCAAGGCCCAAGCCTTCAAGGCCATGCAGCCGCTCGATCCGGGGGAAGTCGTGAGGGGACAGTTCCGGGGCTACTGCAAGGAAGACGGTGTGGCCCCCGACTCGAAGGTCGAGACCTTCGCGGCGCTCCGGCTCCATATCGAGTCGTGGCGCTGGGCCGGCGTGCCCTTCTATATCCGCGCGGGGAAATCGTTACCGCTTACCGCGACGGAGGTCTCGGTTGAGCTCAAGCGTCCTCCGCAACTCCTGTTCGCCGACGTCCCTACCGCAACGCCCAATCGCTTCCGGTTCCGCCTGAGCCCACACGTAGAGCTGGGCCTGGCCGCGCGGGCCAAGCAGCCGGGCGAAGTGATGGCGGGTGAGGATGTCCAGCTGGTGGCCTGTCACGAGCATGGAAGTGAGATGGCGCCGTACGAGCGGCTGCTTCGTGATGCCATGCGCGGGGATCAAACACTGTTCGCGCGGGAGGACTCGGTCGAACACGCTTGGCGGGTGGTTGAACCGGTTCTGGGCCAAGCAACGCCACTAGAGCGGTACGAGCCTGGGACCTGGGGGCCGCCCCAGTCGAGCGCCCTGCTCAACGGCGCCTCCTGGCATGACCCGGTGCCGGAGGGGATCTGCAAGTGACCGACCGCAGCCGGATGGTTCTCTTGTTCGACGTGGACAACACCCTGCTCGACAACGACGCTGTCGAGCGGGATTTTCGAGCCTACATGCTCCGCGAGGCGGGTGACACGACGGCGGGCCGCTACTGGGAGATCTTCGAGCAATTGCGCGGCGAGCTGGGCTACGCCGACTACCTCGGCGCGCTGCAACGCTACCGACTCGACCACCTGCACGACCCTCGTCTCCTGTGCCTCGCCGGCTTCCTCCTGGATTATCCGTTTCCCGAGCGGCTCTATCCCAACGCCCTGGAAGTGCTCTCGACTTTTGAACGAGTCGGCCCCACAGCGATCCTCTCCGATGGCGATGTAGTGATCCAGCCGCGCAAGATCGAGCGATCCGGCTTGCGCCGCGCGGTTGGCGGCCGCGTGCTGATCTACATCCACAAAGAGGACGAGCTTCCCGACGTCGAGCGCTTCTACCCGGCGGATCACTACGTGCTGGTCGACGACAAGCTCCGGATTCTGACCGCGGTCAAGAAGGTCTGGGGCTCACGCGTCACCACGGTTTTCGTCCGGCAGGGTCATTATGCCCTTGACCCTGCCGTGCTCGCCGAATATCCCCCGGCCGATGTCGCCCTGCCGGCCATCGGCGACCTGCTCCATCTGGACCCACACGTGCTGCTCGAGGCCGCCGCGGCCGGTGGCACGATCGGAAGGACCGTATGAACCCGACAAGCCAACTCCATGCTATCGGCCAGAGCCTCTGGCTGGACAACATCACCCGCGGACTCCTGAGCAGCGGTACGCTCCGGCGCTACCTTGCCGATTTCTCCGTCACCGGCTTGACCTCGAATCCGACCATCTTCGATCAGGCCATCGCTCACACGGCGTTCTACGACGACGCCATCCGCCGCAAAGCGGCCGAGGGTAAGTCAGGCGAGGATCTGTTCTTTGAGCTTGCGTTGGAAGACCTGGGACAGGCGGCGGATCTGTTCCGGCCGATTCACGACCAAACCCAGGGCATGGACGGGTGGGTTTCGCTCGAAGTGTCTCCCCTCCTGGCATACGACACCCGGAGCACCATCGAGGAGGCCAAGGCCCTCCACGCCCGGGGCCGCCGTCCCAACCTGTTTATCAAGATCCCCGGTACGGAGCAGGGCCTCCCGGCGATCGAGGAATCGATCTTCGCGGGTGTGCCGATCAACGTGACGCTGTTGTTCTCGGACGAGCAGTATCTCGCGGCGGCCAACGCCTACATGCGAGGCATCGAGCGTCGGCTGGCCGCCGGCCTGAATCCGGTCGTGCGCTCCGTGGCCTCCCTCTTCGTGAGCCGCTGGGACAAGGCGCTTCAAGGCAAGACGTCCGAGGAGTTGCGGGGTCGGGTCGGAATCGCGGTCGCGGGCCGGACCTATCGGGCGTATCGCGAGCTGTTGAGTTCGGCGCGATGGAAGCGGCTCGCGGCGGCGGGCGCTGTGCCGCAACGGCTGCTCTGGGCCAGCACCGGGACCAAGGATCCGGGCCTGTCGGACGTGCTCTATATCATCGCGCTGGCCGCACCCGATACCATCAATACCATGCCTGAAAACACGCTGCTCGCGTTCGCCAATCACGGGATGGTTGGTGAACTGATGCGGCCTGACGGCGGCGACGCCGACCTCGTGCTCAACCACCTTGGCCAGGCAGGTACGGACGTCGGCGCGCTGGCCGCGACGCTCCAGCGCGATGGCGCCGAGGCCTTCGTGACGTCCTGGAAGGACCTGCTGAGTTGCCTCGAGGCCAAGTCGGCTACGTTGCGCGATGCCGCCCTGGCCGGGGGCCGTCGATGACGACCCTGGCTTCTGAGCCCAGCCTCCCCCTCACGCAGCGCCGGGCTTGGCGCGCCCGGGCGCTCGCCTTCGGCAAGACGGCGGAAG
>Ga0105239_10008262_pt1 | contig 11868 bp, 7 predicted proteins | sample KBSC44metaG_FD_92761 | JGI IMG/M metagenome (GOLD analysis project Ga0105239, IMG submission 92761) | Corn rhizosphere microbial communities from Kellogg Biological Station, Michigan, USA - KBS C4-4 metaG | ecosystem: Host-associated > Plants > Roots > Rhizosphere > Soil | place: Michigan, USA...
TTCGCCTAGTATACGTCGTGGAGTGGCCATTGGAGGTTTGAAGAAAAAAGATACCTGGGACGCGTGCGCGGTAACACGTAAAAACGCGCTAAGCGTACGGAAACTTATGGCGTGTGACTGTAACTTCATTATTTAGATGACTCAGCTCTGATTCTCATAGTCGGAAATGGTCCATCTTAGAATGGAAATGAGCGAACGGACAGCTTCAAGATCGCGATGTGTCGGTCAGCGAAGGTGCACAGGCGAAACCCTTTTCGCTTCTTTCCAGATATGCCGTGGTGAAACCTAATAGGGATTTCTCTTTTTGTATGTATGTATGACGAAGGTCTGTGACGGCCGCGGGGGCCTTGGCATGGTATCAATGGGTATCGAATACTGCCTGTGGTAAGTGCCTAGGTACCTATGTAGGTATATGAGGTGTGGGTGGGACGGAGGATATGGCAGCGTCTGGAGTCACACAGCGCGAAGTCCCAAGGTGCAGGTGACTGCCAAGGTGGGTACGACTGGGTGTCTAATAGATTACGATACACTCTGGAACTCTTAGAATGACAACTTATTCCTCCGCAGGGCCAGCGAGCCAATGCGGATGCCAGAGGGGCCGCAAGTGAACGTTAACACTGCATCAGCGAAACTGGATTATATGTGGATGAATTGTGGATGGCTATTGCGCATCTCGAGAGAGCCCTGATGGCTCTCTGCCCGAAATATATATTTTTTGGGGTGTTTAGATGAGTCCATTATCTTGTAGTTAGTTAATGAAAGATCATAATGCTGAAGTGTCAGGAAAACCCGAGAAACTTTCCATTGGTCCCTGTGCCAGCCGTCATAATATATTAATTCATATTCCTCGCTCAGTTTGATTTCTTGGGGACAATCTAGATTGATGTGGTCCACATGCCTAGGCCCCCGCTCCGGTAATAGCATGATTGAGCAGACGAACTAGGTCCGCGCTCCACATCTGGCGAAAAATCCGATCCACGTGTCCAATTGCTAAGATAGAGAATGGAAATCGAAGACGCCGACGCCGATAAAAAGAAACCTTTGAGCAGACTTCTTCACCTTTTCTGAAACTGTGTTAGAGCCTATTGTGTCTTGTGCACGAAGTTAGGCCCAGCCGAAAGAGTAGGGCTCCCTCCTGCCTGTCACTCTGATTAACAGGCAGGCAGGTTGTTGATGAAGGGAAGCCTCAGCACGATTAACTTCGCCGCAAGGATGACCTTGAGTCACTACGTTGAATGAAACTCAGCGATCAGCGATGCGGCAGAGACAACCCCAGGGATTGGAAATGTGGCTCAGTGTTGGACTTGATTTGATCTCCTCCGGGAGATTGAACGGGTTAAGAGATACCGGCAAGACCTGCGGTGCACTTCAAGACAGCCACACCCGCTCTTTGCTCTCCCCTTCCCTCCCCGCACCGAATCCGTTGTGAATGAAGTATCAAGAGGTGCCGGTGAGCCCGGAGGCTGCAATGGACTGTTTTCACCTTGCGCTGACAGAGCGGAATCGGCGTTCAATGCCGATAGATTCTGATCTTCAAGATTCTGAGAGAGCGCGGGCCGCTCAGGAAAGTAGAGGTCCGATTCCACCGACAGATCAAAGTTGACGTCGGCAGATAGTGTGTCAATAACGGAGCAGAGTCTCGTGAAGTGAGCTGGCATCCATATATCGTACAGATTCTTGATGAATTTGTACGTTGTCCATTTCTCCCTCCCTTGAAGCTCGGTGAAGTCGAAGACGCGAATAGTGTGTCGGTAGAAGGTGGTTTCTGTATCCTCGATTATAGGGTAATGCCCATGAATCCTCACAGATCTATTATCATGTGAGATTGAAAACGCGATTATTTCGCCATCCAGTTCGTTCTCACGGTTGACAAGACGGAACAGTTCAACAACTCCTCGTAGGGCAAGGGCCATGCTGTGAGCATTTTGCCTATCTGCCACGTCAAGTGCGACGCCGCTACCCTTCACCTCGCATGTCAAAAACGGGAAGTATAGGTAGTAGGTGGCCTTGAAGAACGATCGGTCAAAAAGGCCGCCGACGAACGGTTGCAATTTCTCGAGCTGTTTGTCAGTGAAGGCCTGTCGGCGGAATCCAACAGCGTAGTGCGGCTGTGGCCGAGGTGCTGTCAGCGGAATACTGTTGTCCCATGCCTCATCTACACTTTCGATCAAACAACCGAGATGCTCATGGTCTCGAATCGCCAGAGTCTCGGCAGAGGGAACAATCAACAGTGAGATATCCCGGATGACTCGTGCCTCAGTTTTGTTTTGAATGGCGTAACATGTTTCTTCGAATATCTCGTCGCTGAATATGGTATCCCAGGGATGTGACTGGGGTGATTCAAGGAGTACTCGACATGCGTGCTTGCTGGCGACACTGATGCCACGAGGATTCTCCCGCATAAAAGTGCCTTTGGTGGCCAGGAAGGTCTCGTAGCGCGCATCACGATACGGGGCGGTCCTTGCTTCCTGGGGTTTCTGGTCGCTTGGAGTGTTTGAGCTTTGCGCGGCCATGGCACTGTCTGACGGCTTCCGGGCCAGCAGGTGGCTCATTGCATGGATTGTGTCTACTGATTTCTTTGACCAATCTCGTCGAGGCCAGTAATAGCCCGACCTTCGCCAATAATCAATAGGGTCAAAGGCCCCGACTTCCTGTGAACTGTCTTTGGGATCGGGCAAGGGGTCGCCAGTCTGGTGCCGCTTCGTGCTGCCCAAGTCGTGCTCTTGCCCAACACGTTTCTGGCCTCTCAGATAAGAAAGGGGTGTTGGACTTGGACTTGGAATTGGGCTTAGACGCAGAGGTCCGCAAGGTCTTTGTTCCTGCGGGGCTGGCACACCTGTGCTCTGCATCAGTGAATGTCATCAGATGAGGGGGGTGGAAGGAGGTATTGACCTCGCCGGCTTGAAGAAGAGCCTTGCACCTGTGGGTAGTCCATGATGGGGAAGAGAGGGATGTGAGGGAGATGAAGTTTGTTACGTTGAAGTCACAAGCGCTGAAGCAAGACCAGAGAGGAGGTGGTAGGGCAAGGCTGAGAAAGACAAGCCTGCTTGGACGTCTTGCTCGTAGCCCACTGGGAGTGCAATGAGATCACTCTTGGGTCATGATTCGCTGGAGGAGGGCAAGTCTGGAGGGGTCAGACTACTCAAGCACCTATACTCCAGACGAAGACTCGATGTAGGAGAGTGAAAAAGACACAGAGAGTCTCGTTTGGAATGGTGCGAGGTGGCCTCAGGCCGAGATTCTGAGGGCAGACATGTGTTCAGCCGCTTTTAACAGCAAAGACCTCAATGCAGACTAGCGGCTGGAGGGGTTCCTCCCTGGCAGCTGGGGAGGGTAAAGCGGCCTCATCCTCATCCTCATCCTCATCCTCATCGCAAGGCGGGGTGGGGTGCATTCACACCCCCTGCAGTGGTTGGCGGTGTTGGTTGTTGGTTGTTGGTTGTTGGCAGGATTCACGTCAGGAACTCAAGAAACGCGAAAGAAGATATACGAAGCACAATAGTCATCCGAGGTTTAAATTTTACCTCACTCGTGCGGAATACTATACTACACTCGGTGTAGGGGAGGAGCCTAATTAACTTAAAGCCTAAAGTATGAACGTGAGCACTCCACCTGAAACTGTAGTGGTAGTAGTAGTAGTAGTGGTGGTGGTAGTATTAGTAGCACACCGTCCAATGTATCCGTGACTCGTTCGTAGGGGGCACCCAGGCGGGCACTTAGGCCTTGGAGGTTTGGCGGGTCCCCTGGAGGCGCCTAGAGGCTAACAGTAGTTAGTTACCAACTTACTTACTACTTAACTATCGGCTAGTGAGTGTGACAGCTGCCGAGGCCCCTCGACCCTGTCGCCTGTGTCAGTGCTTCTCGCAACCCACAAGCTTCCCCACCCAACACCAACACCAACGGCACTCGACTGGGGCGTCTAAGGATAGTTTGGATGGAGACCAAAACCCCCACTGACATGGACGACGCCCTGATGAAAATCCGTACTGTATGAGCACGTCATATTGCTCCTGTAAAAATGGGTCGTTTTGAGGAGCCTCGTCTCCTTGAGGTGTCACATTGTGTGTCCAGGTCCCAGGAGTGCTGGGGTGTTCAGGGTCGCTCGTCTGTCGCCCTCCTCATCTCCCAGGCTCACCGCCCACTTTCGGTTTGTAGAGATCTTTGGTGTTTGGCTTGTTTGGGTGTGTGCTCGCGACACTGTTGATAAGCATCGCGGCCGGGGGGCATGGGCCCTCACCCCATTCCCAATGGCAACAAGCGTGCAGGCTCGCGTGTATAGCGTGGTGCGAAGTTGTTGGTCAGGTCAGCACTTTGTATCTATCGCTAAAGCTATCGACAGAGGACAGACATAGTACAGACATACCCGTAATGTGCAGCACTGGGAGGGATGCTTGCTATTATGGCCTCAAACCCGCCCCTAGAGCAATGAGTCTCTCTGACAACCCAGGTCATTCAAATACAGTTGCTCTTGGATGCCTTGTCGCAGATGATGTTGTGCTTCTTTCGCCGAGTTCGCTTGGAGTGCTTGTTTCCCGTAGCCTGATGATGCCTCCCAAGAATTGCTTCTTTTCCACCGCCAAGCAATCTGTCACACAATTTTACTCTGACTAGTGCTTCCCGGGATAGCAAATCTTTGCTTCCCACCCACAATGGCATCATCCGCTACTCTGAAGAGGCACGAGAGGATGGCCTTCGTCAACTCAAACTACCGCATCTCCGACCCTCTAGGTCGATCGCTCAAGGTTAGCCCCATCTTCCCATGTGCAGTCCTTCATCCCTCCCATCTCAAATCTTTCCTGATTCGTCCAACAACCGATTGCACCATCGCCCTGGCCCCGTCACCATATCATCATGCCCTCCCAGTTCCTTCATCTTCTTCCACTGTCTGGGAGTCTGGAGTGCATTGTGCTGCTTACATGGAGATATAAAGTCTGTGAATTCATTTCCCTTCCCATCCCCGGGTCCAGATCTCGCATCAATTCGACAAGGATCCTTCCGAAGTCCACCTACGCTCACCATCTCGCCTCGCCTAGGGATCTGCAAGGTTCTGTCCCTCCTCAACCAGGGGTGAACATATAAACCTGAGGCCCTGCCAGCAATCTCAGCATACCACCCTCAGACTTTTCCGTTCTTTGATGAAAACTCTGAGTCGATCATCCTAGTGCCTCTTAGCCCTCGTGCTTGTGGGAGTCGCATCGCGTGGCGGGAATTCCGAATATCAAGCTTTCATCTCATATACCGGGGTATTCTTCAGAAGGATCAAAGGGCTCTAATCGTCCTTTATCTGCTCTAATTGCACTTCCTTTCTCTTCACAAGCTCTTTTCTCGGACCCCGGCCTGCGTTCACATCGTTACTAGCTCGTTCCGACACCCTTTACACGAGTCTAACGCGTACCCTGGTCCGATCTCGCCAATACTACCCCCAGCCGTGCTGATTCCTTCTCCTTGGCAATCACCACCGCTCCCTCCACATCAGCCACCCGACGGTGACAAACCAACCACGCTGGGAAGACCCTAAATAACAAAAGATCTGCCCTACCAGCCCTCTTTCTGATCATCATCTTGTTCCCATTGCCACGGGTGTGACTACCACCCGCGCAGCGTTTGTGGGAGTTTTGAAGCATATTATCAGGTCTACCTAGATTACCAGCGCCTACTTGGCCATGGCTTCAACCTCAACAAAGGTTGGCCACAAACTCGCCAAGGTCCTCGGTGTTGATCTCAACCAGAATCAAGAAAAGGACGATGCCATCACAAGGGGCGAATCCACTTATTCTGTCAACACCGCTGATACCTATGTCGAGGAGGAACCACGCACCATTGACTGGTTGAAGGACCTCGTCCCTGATAGGAAGCAAGTCGTCCATTACGTTTGGAGCTTGTTTCCCTTCACCCACTGGATCTTGAGGTACAATGTCCAATGGTTGATTGGAGACTTGGTCGCCGGTATCACTGTTGGCTGCGTTGTCGTGCCCCAGGGTATGGCCTATGCAAAGCTAGCAGAGTTGCCTGTTGAATTCGGACTCTACTCCTCCTTCATGGGTGTCCTCATCTATTGGTTCTTCGCAACATCCAAGGATATCACCATCGGCCCTGTCGCTGTCATGTCCACCATTGTGGGCAATGTTGTCAACAAAGTTGCGGAGGAACACCCCGAAATCCCCGGATACGTCGTGGCTTCTGCACTTGCAATCATCTGTGGCGCAATTGTTGCCTTCATTGGCCTGATTCGCGCGGGATGGATTGTTGACTTTATCCCCTTGACCGCCATTTCAGCCTTCATGACTGGCTCCGCCATCAGCATTGCGGCTGGTCAAGTCCCTACCATGATGGGTATCAAGGTCAAAGGATTCAACACCCGCGACCATACCTACATGGTCATCATCAACACGCTCAAGTATCTCGGACACACCAAAATTGATGCTGCCATGGGCTTGACGGCTCTGTTCCTGCTCTACCTCATTCGATTTACCTGCACATTTTTGGCCAAGAAGTACCCCAATAGATCAAAGACCTTCTTCTTCATCTCCACCCTCCGTACCGCTTTCGTCATCCTTCTCTACACCATGATCAGCTGGCTGGTCAATCGAAACCATCGTGCAAAGCCTATTTTCGCCATCTTGGGCAAGGTGCCACGAGGATTCCAACACGCTGCCGTCCCAACCATCAATACAGAGATCATCAGCTACTTTGCCAGCGAACTTCCTGCCTCCGTCATTGTCTTGTTGATCGAGCATATCGCCATCTCCAAATCCTTCGGTCGAATCAACAACTATACCATCAATCCCTCTCAGGAACTCGTCGCCATTGGTGTCACTAACCTCCTGGGCCCCTTCCTCGGTGCCTATCCCGCCACAGGCTCTTTCTCGAGGACTGCCATCAAATCGAAGGCCGGCGTCCGAACTCCCTTCGCTGGTGTCATCACCGCCATCGTGGTTCTCCTGGCCATCTACGCTCTTCCGGCTGTTTTCTTCTACATTCCTAGCGCCTCACTGTCGGGTGTCATTATCCATGCTGTGCTCGACCTGATCACTCCCCCTAAGACTGTCTACCAGTTCTGGCGTGTCAATCCTCTAGAGGTGATCATCTTCTTTGCCGGAGTGTTCGTCACCATTTTCTCCTCCATTGAGAACGGCATCTACACGACCATCTGCGTCAGTGTGGCCATCTATCTCTTCCGCGTAGTCAAAGCACGCGGCCACTTTGTCGGCAAAGTGAAGATCCACTCCGTCATCGGGGACCATTTGTTGGAAGACAAGTTCCACGATGGACGCAGGGCGTCGGATGAACGGGAAGAGCGCAACATCTTCTTGCCGTTGGATCATGGCGATGGCTCAAACCCGGAAATTAACGTCGAATCACCTTACCCTGGCATCTTCATCTACCGTTTCAGCGAGGGCTTCAACTACCCGAACGCAAATCATTATACCGACTATTTGGTCGATTACATCTTCAAGCACACCCGCCGGACGAACCCCGACTCCTGGCCACGTCCTGGTGACCGACCATGGAACAATCCTGGTCCTCGCCGAGGCCAAGTGGAGCAAGTCGACGACCACCTTCCCACACTGAAGGCCATCATTCTCGATTTCTCTACCGTGAACAATGTGGACGTGACAAGTGTTCAGACCCTCATTGATGTCCGCAATCAACTTGATCGCTATACCACCCCCGACGTGGTTCAATGGCACATTGCCTCCGTCAACAACCGCTGGACCAAGCGTGCGCTAGCTTCGGCTGGCTTCGGCTATCCCACTCTTCCAACTGAGGAATACGCCCGGTGGAAGCCCATTTTCAATATCACTGAAATCGGAGGTAGCAGCTCTGCTGCCGCAGCGGCAGAAGCGGAGACCAACAGAAGATTGTCGCACGCGCGTGACGAGGAAATTGGCCGCCCAACAAGCAAGTCCGATCATGCTGCCGCCAGCAAGCTTCGTGACGACTCCAGCTCCAGCAGTAACCACGATATCCAGCGGCAACTCAGCCATAGCAAGGCATATAACAGGACAAATGTGTCGTCGAAGAAAGCGGTCGTTCACAGTCTGAACCGACCCCTTTTCCACATTGACCTGACAAGTGCTCTGGAGTCTGCAATCACCAACGTCCAAGCACAGGAGCGAAACCGGACGGTGCAGTTCGTGACCAAGGACATGGAGCTCGACAATGAGGTCCCAATTGAGAAGTAGAGACTCGTCGGCTTGGACGGCGTTCGGTCGAATTCAGGGTATCGGTCCTTGGGAGGACTTGACGAGATTTTAGCCACCTCCCCCACAACGGAACAGTGTTTATTGAATTGAGTGTGATTATTGGGGCTTCTACGAAAGCAGGATAATATAGCAGACGGGACATTCTGAGAAGCAACCCAGTTTCGTTGAATATTAATGGAAGGACGATATCTACATAAATGATGGTGGGGCGTCTCTGGCCGCAGGAACAACTACCTACGACGGGGCCATTGAAGACAGTATAATGAAATGGAACAGCAACAATTCGTTGCTTTATACCCCATAATCAGGCAACACTTGTGACTTCTAGAAAATGCATTTTATCGCCGCTATCCACACCGTCATGCCCAAGGGGGGCGACAGCGAAAGATTGCTGCCTCAACCGATCACTCAACTACCACGTGGTTGCCCTTCAACGATGATCGATTCGCATGTAGCAACGAGTGACCGAGTTTGAGTTAGTGCTGCTATTGTAGAAACTTAGAGGGCCTCCCACTCATTTAGTTCAAGCGTGTCGCGCACTCCACTCTTGCCTACTGACCACGTCGCTTATAATATTAATATTGATTTAGTGCTTCCATATCCGGCAGGAGCCATCCCTTATCAAACCTTTATCTTTTGACCTCACTCCATCTCTGCTCTCAAGACTCATCATCACCCGCTTGCTTGTAACTAAAACTACTCTTTCAGTTAGCTCTCCCTGGCCACTTGGACCGGTATTTGACACCATGACGTCGCATGCGGCTCTCCCCGCTTGAAGCTATCGCAAAAGCGCCTCAGCCTTTGTCCAGATGAGTCAACCGTCGTCCACCCACACACACCATTTATGCAAAGAAGTGACCACGGCGCATTATTAACGGGGCTTCTTCGAGCTATCAGCCATGGGCTCTCCGTAATAGCGCACCTGGAGATAACAAGCTCTGCAAGTGCTCTGACACAATCGAGGATATCAGTAAGCAAATTCTACTATGCCCTTCTCACTATGCTTCCGTGCTGGACCGACCATTTGTCCCTGGACGTTCATGTCCGTTCATACTGCCGATCTATTGCGTTGCACTGTCGTGCCAGCCAGCATAAAACTCCCCAGGTAGGTACTTACATGGACGGTGCTTTCCTGCTTCTGTGTTGATTTGTTGCTTCCGTCTCGTCTGAGCCTTTGCCACCCTTGTGTGTGCTCGCTTCAAGTTCTATCAAGATGTTGTTCAATGGCCGTTCTCATTGCGCGTCGCTTCTCAGCCTGGGTACTCTTTGGTGGCTGTGCACCGTAGGAGAAGCACAGCTTATCTCGACAGGCTTCTCGGTGACTTTCAACGATGTCTACTATTACGTCTCTCCATATGCTGTCGGCAACGTGTCGTTGGATCCCACTGTGCTCAGTACTGCATCGGCTGTGCATGGTTTCTATCCTGTCACTGTGATACAAGAGGATATCGGGGTTAGTGGTATCAGCTCTGTGGTCGAGAACTTTACGAGCACGGATGATGTGTTTCAGGAAGCGTTTTTACAAGGCAAGTGGACTATTTCGTTATTTAAATATTCTCGCTCAGTTCAAACGGAGACACTTGGCGTTCGCTGTGGCCTAGTTGCCCAAAATTAGTGGAGAAACAGCATAGAGCATGTCTACAAATCATACCCTGAAAACTCATCTTGAAATTTACAGAGGCTGACTTTTCATTCAGCCGTACTGCTACCGAATGCAGTGACAGGGCAAGCAACATCTCCAGAGAATATCACATTCAACATTTTGGCTCTAGACTCAACAACCATTCCGAGTGGACCTTATTTTCTAGAATCGGCGACTGGATCCCTGTATCCAACCTACCGATTATACTCGGACTTCACCGGTTCATTCTCTGAACCTGTACTGCAGACGCCTGAAGGTACATTCACCAGTCTAAGTGCACAGATCCCTGGCACGGCATCTGTAACCATAGGTGTCCCATCCCGTCTTTACTATACCAAGACAGAGGATCAACCCCTGGCTGGCGTTCGCATCGCTGTCAAAGATATCTTCGATCTGGCTGGCGTGAGGACATCCAATGGAAACCGGGCCTGGTGGAATCTCTATCCTCCTGCCAACGTCACAGCACCATCTATGCAACGCTTGATTGATGCAGGGGCGATTATTGTTGGAAAGCAGAAGCCTTCACAGTTCGCAAATGGTGAGCAAGCCACGGCAGATTGGGTTGATTACCACTCTCCATTTAACCCTCGAGGAGACGGCTATCAAGATCCATCCTCTTCATCTTCCGGCGCCGGTGCTTCAATTGCCGCATACGAATGGTTAGATATTGCCGTGGGCTCTGACACAGGAGGCTCTATTCGTGGACCGGCAGCAGTCCAGGGGCTCTTCGGAAATCGGCCTTCACATGGTTTGGTGGAACTCACAAACGTCATGCCGCTTTCTCCCACTCTCGACACGGCAGGCTTTCTCGTCCGAGATCCCTACCTCTGGGACATTGCACAATCGGTCCTCTACAGCTCGAACTACACCTACACTGACCCAGTGGCACCGACAACGTGGCCTACGAAGATTTATACGTGGAGCTATCCCAAAAATGCCTCCGAATCCAACTCATCGGCACTGCTAGTCTCATTCGCGACCAAGCTCGCGACCTCCCTCAATGCGACTATCTCTCCCATCAACATCACAGCCCTATGGAGCAACTATACTCCTCCAACCATAGCCAACATCGACACCCCCATCACAGGCCCCCTTGCCTCCTTCCTCAACCTCACCTACGCAATCCTGATCTCGAAGCAACAAACGGCACTCGTCCGCGACCCATTCTACGCCGACTACGCCGCACAACACGATGGACGAACTCCATTCGTCGACCCCGCTCCTCTAACCCGTTGGGCCTTCGGCGATTCCTACCCAGCCAGCGCCCTGACCGACGCTGTCGCCAACAAAACCACGTTCATGGACTGGTTCAACTCCGAGATCCTCCCGCCCGGCGGCCCCAACGGACCCTGCAGCGACGCCATTTTCCTGTACGTGGGCAGCACGGGTGGCGACGAGGACGTCAACACGCGCAACGAGTACATCAAGCCGCCGCGTCCGCCCGTGGGGTTCAGCGCAGGCCGCATCAGTGTGTTCTCCGAAGCGCCGGACAGTGTATTCCCCCTCGGCGAGGCCAGCTATTTCTCCAATGTCACCCACCATGAAGAATTCCTGCCTGTTGCCGTGGATGTCATGGTGGCGAAGGGGTGTGACGCGCTACTACCGCGGCTGGCGCAGAAGCTGGTCCAGGAGGGGATCATTGCCGTGCCGCAGACAGGGAGCTCGGGCATGCAGGGTGGCGAGGTGTTGATGAAGAAGAGGATGGCTGGGTAGTGTGGGTGCCAGGTAGGCGTGGATGTGGACGTGGATGTATGTAGACGTGGATGTGGACGTGGATGTATGTAGACGTGGATGTGGACGTGGATGTATGTAGACGTGCAAACTACTCAGCTACGATTTATCCCAGTTAGTGCCGAGTAAATAGGAAATGGTTACGTCAATAACAAGCCTTGGGAATGACTGAAGAATTCTCAATCTCACCGCCCGGCCCCCCCCCCCCCCCCCCCGGGGGACCCACAAAAACACAAAAAAAAAAAAAAAATAATATAAATTTGAGCCCCCTTGAACAAAAACCCAAAA
>Ga0105239_10008264_pt1 | contig 11867 bp, 11 predicted proteins | sample KBSC44metaG_FD_92761 | JGI IMG/M metagenome (GOLD analysis project Ga0105239, IMG submission 92761) | Corn rhizosphere microbial communities from Kellogg Biological Station, Michigan, USA - KBS C4-4 metaG | ecosystem: Host-associated > Plants > Roots > Rhizosphere > Soil | place: Michigan, USA...
CCCGATTTCGAGTGCTCGCGCAGCCTCGCTGGTCGCCACCTGCCGGCCCATATAGACGTCCTGCGTGATCGACGGGTTTGCGTGGCCGAGATGGTCCGCGATCTGGCGGGCAGTGAGGCCGCCTTCGTCGAGCCGAGTGGCCACCGTCTTCCGGAATGTGTGGGACGTGACCCACTCGTAGCCGAGCTCGTCGAGTAGCCGACGGAGGTCGGCTGCGGTGTTCGAGGAATCGCGGAGCCGGCCCAGCGGGCTGGGGAAGCAGACGTGCTGGGCTAAGTCTGAGTTCGCCTGGCGGCGACGCAACAGGTCGACGACGTTCGACGGGACAGCGATGACCCGCCAGCCGGCAGCGGTCTTCGGTCGGTCCTGGATCTGGATGCCATGGCCCTTCGTCCGGACCATCGTGGCGTTCACCTCGACGACGCCAGCTTCAAGATCCAACACCTCCGGGCGGAGAGCCAACGCCTCGCCGAGTCGGAGGCCGGTGCCGAGCATCGCTTCGATCAGATCCGCGAGATCGAGATGGGCTGACGGCTGATGCCCTCGCGAGCGCCCCAGGAGGTCGGCCGTCTCTTCGCGGGTGAGCGCGCGTGGCGGGGCTTTCCGCGGCCGGGTAATTCTTGCGACGTCTCGGACGGGGTTGGCAGTCATCGCGCCGTGCCGAACCGCCATCCCAACGACGCTCGACACGACGCTCTTAGCGCTCTTCGCTGCGACGGGTCCGCTTGACGCTGCGACGGCCTTCAAGAATCGGTCGACACGGGGGACAGTGAGTTCGCCGAGCCGAAGCTCGCCCAACCCGGGGTCGACGTAGCGGTCGACCGCGTACCGGTAGTGCTCTTTCGTCCGTGGTGCGCGCTCGCCGCGGTCGACCTCGTCAAGCCAGAGTTTGGCGGCGATGGACACCTTCGTTGTCGATGTCAGCTCACCATCGAAGGCATCGTCGCGGCGAGCGCTAAGCGCCACCTTGAGTGCTGCCTCGGCCTTCGCCCTGGTGGCGCCGTGGCGGACGACGTAACGGACTGAGCCGTCGTAGTCGCGAAAGCGAGCGCGGGCGCGGACGTTGCCGGGAGCGATGGCGCGCGTGCTGATACTCCCCCAGGTGCCTACAGGGAGGGGCGGACGCGCCATGGACGAATTGTTGCAGACGGTCGTACTGCTCGCGTGTGGTCGCCGGAGTGGCAGTCAAAAGAGCCTGACTTCTCAGTGACTTCGGTTCGCCTTGGTCGCATCTTGGTAGCGCGCCGAGATAGCCCCGCTCGGTCGGTGCGCCGCTATCGCAGTCCGAGCGCGCTTCTAATCGTCGCGATGGCAGGTCTGGGGTCGAGGAAACCAACAGCGAGCGCGAGGTAGCCGAAGCCGTCCGCGATGATCTCTGCGGCTTCGAGTGTTGTCAGCCAGTCTGGGATTTCGGCACCGAACCCGAGCGAATACTGCTCGGGCGGACGAGGATGTGCAGGATCACTTTGAAACATATCCAGGCCAACGCGCGAGTCGAGTGTGTTGTCGCGGGTTCGAGCTTGACCGTCGTTGCGACTCGCGAGAAGGTGGATTTCTGCTCGGACCACGGTGGTATCTGGCGGCAGGATGTCCGAGACTGCGTCAGGAAGGGCTGAGCTAACCAGCAATAGGCCCCCGCGCAGGACTTGGGCCACCTCGGTCAGCGGGAGCTGGTCGACGATTGAGACGCCGACGTCGAATATGAACGTCGGCTCACCAAATCCGACGCTCGGGAGTCTCACCTCTGCGACCGCGCTGACTCCGGCCCGACCGTCGCCCCCGATCCGGTACACGGCGCGCGCCACCGACTGAGTTCCCGGCACGGCTGCCCAGCTGTCTAAGCGGGGTGACTCCGGGTGGGTCCGGTAAGTCTGATCGATCAGTCCGTCTTCTCTGGTCCGTGGTGGCGAGGCGTCCAGAACGGTGTGGGAGTTCCACGCCGTAAGCTGCCCCAGGAATCGAGTCGGCTGTAACGCTTTGAGAATCTGCTCCCTGACCTCGGGTCCGAGCAATCCGATCTCGTCCGCTTGCACCCCTGTCGCGCTAGCAGCCGCCCGAAGAACCAACCATGGAACGGCGGACCAACCGTTGCTCAAGCCATCGCTTGGCTCATTGACGTATCCTCGCAACACCCGCGGGCTTGCCCGCCGATGCGCACGCTCACCCAGGCGCTGGACCCGGGTCATGAGATCGGGCAGGAAATCGTCGGCGCCGTCGCTGACCACATGGCTGGCTTGACGGTTCTCAATGACACGCTGAGCTGTGTCTGTGAGGGCACCGCGGTAGGACACCCAATACAGCGGGTAGCGACGGCTCATCGTGCCTTCAAGTTCCCGCACAAGGGCTTGGTCCCATTCCGCCGACCAGCCGACCGCGATAACCCCGTACTCATCAAACACTTGACGCAAGAGGGAGCGCTGTTCGTCCCCATACGAGCTCAGCTCTAAAGGTGAGTTTCGCAAGCCCAAGTTGCGGTAGTCGCCATGCAGCTTGATGAGTGTGAGCGCGGAGTGGACTAAGGGGATCTTGGCGCGGATTGATTCTTCGCCCTGCAGAACTTGCACGGCTACCCCCGCGGCGTCGAGCGCTTGCTCGATCAGGGTGTCGAAGTTCGTCGTTAAGACGACGCGCACGTAGCCATGTTTGGCTAGTTCGGAGAGGGCGCGGTGCGCTGGCGTGGGTGCGACAGGAGCCCCGGTGTCAGCACGGACCTCAAAGTATCTACGCAGCAGAGCTTGACGGGCGCCGTCCGTCGTTGCGAGCTGTGCCATCAGCGCGTCGTATCTCGGCTGATGCCCCGTTTGGGATTCCCACCATGCCCGTGGATTCTCTTCGTACAGACCCACGGGCACGCCCCTCTGGAGGGCAATCTGCCTGACCAAGTCGTCGACAATGCGCTCGCCAGTCAAGATTCCGCCAGCCGTGGACATGCCGCTACCGACCAGCAAGGCATATACGCCGGGCGCTGCGTACATGGAGGTCGCGAGGGCATCGCGCGGGTCGACGCCCGCTGTCGGCGTGAGCACAACCGAATGTTCAAGCGATCTCTGATTCGACTCGTCATTGGCTATCACAAACAAGATCATCGCCGATTCCACAGACAGTCCGTAGGTCATGCCACTTACCGTGCCCTGGAGGTATATGAGGACGGAGTACGGCGACGTCGCTGATGAGCTGCGAATCCCGACAGTGGTGAGCGGCTCGACGACGGGTTTCGAGGCTTAGCTCGCAAATGGCAGCCGTAGCTAGATGCGGCCCGACGCAGCGCGTGCAAGAAAACTCCCGACGATGTGTCTCGCGCATCGTTCGGCGGTGAGCACGACCTGATCGGCCGCGATTGGCGCGTCGTTCCCGTCGACCTCGAACGAGGTCTGAACCAGATGGTCTGTTGCGCTGGGGATAGGGCTCCGCGCGGTAAATTTGACGGCATAGTGCCGCCCGAGGGTGCGGTGCGCGAGTGGGTCGCGAAGGCCGTCTACCACTCTGAAGTCGTCGCTTTCGACCGCCTCGCCCAGCCACTCCCGCGCGCCACAATGCACGTGCGTGTCGCGCACCTTGGCCGACAGCTCGCGGAAGTCGTAGTACCTGCCGGACCTGCGAGTCGGCAGATACAGGAGACCGAGCACTGCGGAACACAAATCGACCGCCGTCGTAGCCGTCGTCGCAGCCCATCGGGCGTGTGCGACATGAACGGCCAGTAAGTCGTGACCTCCTGGGAGTTGCCGAGTCGATGGCAGCGAGGCATGAAGGTCAGACAGGTAGGCAAGGGATTGGGTTGCCTGAATAGCCCACCGCAGGCATCGCCCGGCTTCCTCGTTGCGGCTGGCCGTCACCTGTACGGCGATCTCGGCATCAGGCCCGCCCCCTAACACCACAGAGACCCCAAACGATCGTCGAACTTGACCGGCAAATAGCCGTCGTCGGGCTCGTGGTAGGCGCTGTGGTGGGCGCGCTCCCACTCATCCGTTGGCTGGAACGTGGCGAAGTGGGACGGCTCCGTAGCTTCGCACCACCAGGGGCAGGGGGCCGGCGCTGACATGCTGCTGCCTCCGAGTCTGGGCGCTTTCTGGTCGGCTCATTCTGCTGTGATGACTCAGTCCCCCGCTATCTCTGCAGGCGTTTCCCGGGGTTGCGCTGGTGCCGGTGCTACCAGAGTTTCGCGACGGCCTCTTCCCATTTGACGGTGAATCCGCATCCGGCAAGTGCTGACAGGATCAGCGGTTGCCGGTTCGTCCAGAAGTATGACGGTGGCTGCACTCCGGTCTGGAGGCCAATGCCTCCGCCTAGTCGAAGGCGGCTTCCGGCTGGAAAGACGACGGTGTCCGCGCCGGGCACGTAAGTGACGGGCTGGTATCCGATGAGGCGTTGAGCAATGCCCGGCCGCATCTCGATCCGAGCCCAACCTGGTGCCGCGAGCAGTAGCGAGAAGGGATACGTCGCGTTGGCTCGGCCCGTTGGGCAAGGCACGTTGCAGCCGCCCGTCCATCGGAAGCCGGCCAGCGGTAGGGGAGGTAGTGGGACAGGCGTGAGCGTTCGCGACCCAGCGTTCGTGCTCCAAGCCGGTCCGTGCGGACGCCCGAGTCGTCTGCGCCCGAAGTAAGTGAAGGCGATCCCCAGCACAGGCCCAACGCATCCGCAGAAGATCAGCCAGGACGAGCCCGTTGCTATGCCGACGGCGATGAACGCCAGACCGCCGATTAGGGACGAGGCGTAGTACAAGCGCGGCTGCACACAACAACCATCGACCTATCGCGTGAAGATCTGAACCCTACGTGGATGTCGGCGCGTAGGCGTGCCCCTACTGCTGCGCTCCAAATGCGGTCGAATCGTTGAAGCCTGTTCGAGACACTGGTCTAGTGGGCACCGATGTTGAGCAGCTGTGCCTGGATCGGAGAGTAACGGCCATCAACACTACGGAGCCGGGCGTGCGAGTCTCTGTCCAGGTAAAGCCGCCAACGGAGGTAGCCGGGCTGAGTTTCGTCGAGAAACCACCTCGGCTTGACTAGAAACGACACGATCACCAATGCGGCATCTTGGACGTGTCGATGGAGCGGCTCAGCTGACGTCGCTGGACCAGGTCGAGCCGTTCCACCAGCGCAGCGGGGCTTGGCCGTGCGGGTCGGGATACCAGCCGGGTGGCACGGCGGGTTGAGGTTGGGCACCTGCTCCGACCGGCTTATACATCGGGTGATAGCGGAACGGCTCGGCGTGGAGCCGCATCGCGTCGGCTTGATTCGCCCGCAGTAAGCGGGGCCGCGCGACGAGGTAGCACGGGAAGGCAATGAGCCAGAACAGGAAGCAGGAGAAGAACCAGCCGACTGGCCCCATATCGAGGAGGCCGCCTCCCAGGCGTCCGCGGCGCGCTCCCAGTTTCGAGGCGTCGATCGCAACCCAGATCGTCAATGCGAACACGCCGAGATAGAGCCAGGCGGTGATCATCCCGTCCCCTCGCGCGGAGTTGTCCAAGAAATCCGGTCCATCTCCCTCCTATCGACCTCTGGCCCGCGAGCTTGAGGGACGGTCGCCGACTGGCCCGGCGCGTGCATGGGACTGCGCCATCACCCGGCGGTGGCGCAACCGCTATCGGCCGCGAGGCTAGCCGCGCACCAAAAAGGGATGACTATGTTGTGGGAGATCCACACGACCGCGGGGTCTGCTGCACGGATAGGTCACACTGTCACCGAATCGTGCAGCAGACCCTTGCGGTACAAGCGACCAGCCCCGAGGAAACATCAATCGGTTCGGGCAGCGACTCGCTGGTTAGATATCAGCGTGCGAAAGTTCCGCACTCCTGAATGAGGGGAGCCCGAATGGCGTTCACAATGCTGGGACCAGAAGCCGCTGAAACGCACATCGACGACCTTGCGCCGCTGCTCGGCACGCCGTTCGGCCCCGGCGAGTGGCACGAGGTCGACGAGGAACTCTTTGACGAGTTCTCAGACGTAACCGGCGACCACGCGTGGTACCACGTTGATCGTGAGCGAGCGCTTGCCGAGCTGCCGGGCGGCAAGACGATCGCCCACGGCTTGCTGACTCTCGCCCTGGTTCCGGCGCTCTACATTCAGGTCTTTCGCCTCGGACACCCCGGCCGCGGCTTGAACTACGGCTACGACAAGCTGCGGTTCATCGCCCCGGTCCGAGCCGGTGACCGCATCCGGATCACGGCGGTGCCGTCGGAGATCACACAGCATGCCCGCGGCAGGGTGGTCCGAGTCGGTCTGACGGTGGAGATCGAGCGCGATGCCCAGATCGCGCTCGTGGCAGACCAGCTCCTGTTTGTCTTCTCGGAGGCGGAGCTGGAGCAAGCTGACACCGACTAGAGGTTGCCTGCGCGTCGCCGCAGGCTCACGGCGGTGACAGCCACGAGCGCGAGGCTTACGGCGGTCATGATCGCGCCGATCAGGTGGACCCCTCGGTCGGTGACCCGATCGCGGAAGACGAGGCCGGTGATGGCGCTGGCGGCGATCGAGCCGACATATCCGAAGGTGCGCAGCAGGCCGGCTGCGGTGCCAAGTTGGTCGGTGGGTGCGGATTGGTAGAGCGCGGTCTGGTTGCCGGCGATGCCGAATCCCGCAGCTAGGCCGAACAGAATGGTCAAAGCGATTACCAAGCCGATCCAGACTGTGGAGCTGAGAAGGAGCACGCCGAGGGAGCCGAGCAGGCACGTGAGCGCTGCGGCGATGACGGGTCCGCCAACGAGGTTGCGTCGTGAGATAGGAGCGATGACCAGCCCGGAGACCAGACTCATCGGAAGCACCAGTAGGCCGGCGGCTGACTCGCTATAACCTCGGACGGCCTCGATCCACTGCGTGATGCCGTATAGGACGACGTAGATGCAGAGGTTCGCAAGACCGAAGCGGAGGTATGCGCTGGTCAAGCTCAGGTTGGAGGCCAACAGCCGCAGGTCGAGGAACGGAGATTTGGCCCGGGACTCCCAGACGACTAGAACGGTCCACAGCACGACTGAGACCGCGAGGATCCACCACCGCGTCGCCGGGAGTTGGAAGACGAAGACGAGCAGGGTGAGCATCGCGAGGGCGAAGCCGAGAACGCCCGCCAGGTCGATGCGGGCGGCGAGGTCCCGCGCGCGGAGGCGAGCATCGTCCGTCGGATTCGGACGCCTGTCCGGCTCGACCCAGGCGAGCGTGGCCAGGAACGCGATGATCGCAACCGGCACGTTGATGAAGAAGACCGCACGCCACCCCCAGAGTCCGACCAGTAGGCCTCCGAGGGGAAGGCCGAGCGAGACGGTGGCGATCGCGGAGATCATCAACCCGCCAAGCACACCACCCGGCGGCGCGGCCATCCCCGCGTCGTGCGCGCGCCTACGGATGAGGAGCATCGCGGTTGGGTACGCGCAGGACGTCCCGAGCCCGATGAGGACGCGGCTGATCAACAGCATCAGCAGGTCCTGTCCGAATCCGCCGACCAGGCCACCGACTGCGACCATGACGATGCCGGTGAGAAAGACGCGACGAGGCCCGAAGACCTCCGTGGCCTTTCCCGCGGTGGGCTGCGCGATGGCGCAGGCTAGATATAGGGCCGCCACCAGGGCGGACGTCTGCCCGATGCGGATGCCAACCCCGGCCGCGATCGGCACCAGCGCGGTCGCGAGTAACGAACTGTTGACCGGGTTTAGGGCCGAACCGATAAACAGCGGTGTCGTAAAGCGCCACGAAAACGGGCGACCTCCGCCCGCGACAGGTGCCACGGGTTCGGGGTCAGCTGGCAACCGTTCTGGCACTTTCGGCAGATGAGGCGTTTCGTGGGCCCCTATTGGCTGGCCGTTGTCTGATTGGCTTCGGCTTGCTGCGCCGGCGGGTGGTCGTACTGGTGCTTGAACTGGATGTCGGCGAGTTGAATCGCGCCGCAGCGCTCCGCGAAGCTGTCGTAGGCGGCGAGGAAGGCATCTTCCGCGTCGTAGTCGAATGGATCGCTCAGCTGTTGCTCCTCTTCCCCGCCTGGCTGCAGAGGGTGCTGCCGATACCACTCGACGGTTCGCTCGATGGCGTCGGTGAAGGGCACGAGATCGCGATAACCCAACTGTTCCCGGATCTTGTCCGAGGACACGATGAAGTGAGTCGTGGGGGGCCCGTTCCCCTCAGCCGACCAGCTGAGATCCCTGCCGATTCCCCAGTACCACGCTGGGCGCCCAAGGGCCGCGGGGAAGGAGACCAGTTCCAGATCGTCAATCCCCAGGGCGCCGGCGATCGCCAGGATCCGATCGGCATCCGACGGGGTGTCCTCGTCTACCACGCTGTACGCCTGTCCCCTCGCCGCTTCCGGGTGGTCGACGCTGACGAGGACTGCGTGCGCGGCGTTTTCGACGTAGGTGCGGCTCTCGAGGGTGCGGCCGCCATCCAGCACCGGCAAGCGCCGTCTGCCGTCCGTGAGCCGCCGGATCACCGACCACTCACGCGGCGCGAGCTGTCGCGGGCCGTAAAAGTTCGGATAGCGCAGGTGAGTCAGGTTGAAGAGCCCGGCCTCGTGGGCCTGCATGAGGACGGCTTCCGCCTCCACGATTCGAGCCCCCAACTTGTGCCGCACGTCGCGTGGCGCATCTTCCCTGGCCGGTCTGGACATCGGGTATTGATAGATCGTCCCGCCGATGCTGATGAGGCGTTCCGTGCGTCCGCCCAGCACCTCCGGTAGAAGCCGCAAACGCCCGTACGACGCCACGACGAGGTCGTAGGACCGGCCGGCCAATCCCTCGGTCAGCGACTCGGCGAAGTTCGGATTGGCGTGTATGTGCTCGAGGCGTTGCTCCGGAAGCTCAGGGAGCTCGTGCTTCCCGGTGTGCAGCATCGACACCCGGTAGCCGCGCTCCTCCAGCCCCGTGATGATCGAAGGGCCCGTCGGCCCCGTTCCTCCGATGACGAGCGCGGTAGGCGGCACGCTGCTTCTCCCTGATTTAGTAGCGACCTCGGACGCCGTCTTCTGGTCGCTTCGACTCGCTCCAGTCTGTCATTGCCGGTAATACCGCCCCAACACGGCGGCCGGCGAGAGACGTGACCAGATTCGCTGTGACAGGTTTGTCGTATCGACGGGTCACCGTTCGTGGTGAGGGTGAAAGGCGGCCGACGGAGCCGCCGTCAGCAAAGGAGAAGGCAGATGACGCACTACCTGCTCAGCGTGCACGGCCCGACGGAGATGGGCGAATACGGAAACTACGGGTCGAAAGAGGAGATGGAGGCCGCTTTCGCCGCCACCGGCGTCTTCAACGACACCTTGCGTGAGCGGGGCTACTGGGTTTTCGCCGGCGGCCTGGAATCGGCGTCGACGGCAACTGTCGTGGACGGCCGGGGCGGCGCGCCGGTGATGACCGACGGTCCGTACCTGGAGACGAAAGAGGTCATCGGCGGCTTCTGGGTGATCGAGGCGCCTGACCTCGACGTCGCGCTGAAGCTTGCCGCCGAGGGCTCGAAGGCGTGCGGCGGCAAGGTCGAAGTGCGCCCATTTCAGGGCCTTGCCTGAGCCCCCAGCCCGTGCCCCAGCCACGGCCCGTGCAGAACGACACGTCCGCGATCGAGCGCGTGTTCCGTGAACAGTACGGCCGGGTGATCGCGTCGCTCGTCCGCCGCTTCGGCGACATCGATCTTGCTGAGGAGGCGGCGGGCGAGGCTCTGCTGACGGCCATCCAACGGTGGCCGGAACAGGGCGCTCCCCCGAACCCGGGTGGGTGGTTGACGACGACCGCCGGCAATCGGGCAGTCGACATCATCCGTCGCGAGCGCAGACGCGAGGCCAAGCACCAGGCGGCGAACATGATCTACGACGACACGGCGGCGCCGACGGTCGGCGCGGTCGAGGACGACCGGTTGCGACTGCTCTTCACGTGCTGCCATCCCGCCCTCTCGCCCGAAGCGCGGGTGGCGTTGACCTTGCGGCTGCTGGGCGGCCTCACGGTGCCTGAGATCGCCCAGGCGTTCCTGGTGCCCGAGACCACGATGGGGCAGCGCATCACCAGGGCGAAAAAGAAGATCGCGGCCGCGCGGGTGCCCTATCGGGTACCGGAGACCGCTGATCTTCCCGAACGGCTCGGCGGCGTCCTGGCCGCGCTCTTCCTGATCTTCAACGAGGGATATCTGTCGACCGGGGGCGGAGCGCCGATCCGCGCGGAGCTGACCGGGGAAGCTATTCGGTTGGCGCGAATCCTCCACGGCATCCTGCCCGGCGAACCGGAAGCCACCGGCCTGCTCGCGCTGATGATGCTCATCGAGGCGCGTCGTGAGGCCCGTGTCGTCGACGAACGGCTGGTGCCACTGCACGACCAGAACCGCGCCGATTGGGATCACGAGCTGATCGCTGCCGGCCACGATCTCGTTCGGGGGTGCTTGGCAATCAACCGTCCGGGCCGATACCAGATACTTGCCGCGATCAACGCCGTGCACACGGACGCGCCGAGCTCGGCGGAGACGGACTGGCCGCAGATCGTCGCTCTCTACGACCAGTTAGCCGCGCTCGATCCGTCGCCGATCGTCGCGCTCAACCGCGCCGTCGCGCTCGCGGAGCTCGACGGGCCCACGGTCGCCCTCGCGGTCATCGATCGGCTGCCGCTCGGCCAGTACCACGCCTGGCACGCGGCGCGCGCGGACCTCCTCCGACGCCTTCGTCGAGACGCCGAGGCCGTCGAGTCCTACAACGCCGCTATAGCCGCGACCGCGAACTCGGCCGAGCGGGCCTACCTGGCCGCGAGACGCGACGAGCTGACCGAGTGACGTCCGGTCAGGTCCTGTGCTCGAACCCGCCGGCTCATTCCGACGGGGGCGACTTTCGTACCATCACCTGCCGGACGGCCACCGCGACGACACTTCCGTCCTGCTTGGTGGCGGTGTGCTCCATAGTCACGATCCCGGCATCAGGACGAGACGCTGACTCCCGCTTGTCGAGCACGACCGTCTGACCGTAGACCGTGTCACCGTGGAAGACCGGGCTTGGAAACCGCACCTCGGAGAAGCCGAGGTTTGCCACGATGGTTCCGCGGGTGAGGTGAGACACCGACATGCCGACGAGAGTCGCCAGCGTGAACATGGAGTTGACCAGGGGCTGATTGAAGGGCTCGAGTGACTCCGCGAAGGCGAAGTCGATGTGGAGCGCTTGTGGGTTCATCGACAACGATGAGAACAGCAGGTTGTCGTACTCGGTCATCGTGCGCCCGGGCTTATGCACGTACACAACGGCCGTCTCCAAATCGTCGTACCACAGCCCACGTTGCTCTACGCGTGTCCAGGACGAGCGATCCAGCGAGTTCACTGCGAGTGTCCCCTTCCGTTGTCCCCTTCCGTCGGTCAGAGATCATGCCTCATGCTGTGGCGTCGCGTGGGCGCCGCAGCGAGCGGCGCTGGTCGTCGACGCGGAACGTGCGATGCGTCCGGTCGAGCAACTCCAGCAGCGGCATGGTGACGCGGCGTGTCGTATCGAGGGATTGCCGCGCTTCGCTGACCGTGAACTCGCCCGGCAACCGGCGCAGTCGTTCAACGGCGACGTCGGCGGCGTCGGGCAGCAGATAAATCCCCGGAGCGACCCGCAGCAGCCGTCCGCCCCGGCTCGCCACTGCCAGCAACTGGTCGCTCAGGCCGGCCGCCGCCAACTCCGCGCTCTCCATCGCGGCGAAGGGCTTCTCGCGTAGGCGCATCTCCAGTGCCTCGACCGCGCTGGAGGCCGCCGCCGACAGCTGAGGCGCCGTTTCCGGGCGATGGACGCCGCCCTGGTCGATGATCAGCTCGGGCGATTCGGCGACCAAACGGGCGATGAGTGCAGCGTCGGGCACGTCGAGGGCCCTCGCCATCTCACGCGCCGGAACGCCTGGGTTGAGCGGGCGATGGCGCGACCACATGTCGGCCACGGCGACCAGCCCGTCGAGCCAG
>Ga0105239_10008266_pt1 | contig 11865 bp, 8 predicted proteins | sample KBSC44metaG_FD_92761 | JGI IMG/M metagenome (GOLD analysis project Ga0105239, IMG submission 92761) | Corn rhizosphere microbial communities from Kellogg Biological Station, Michigan, USA - KBS C4-4 metaG | ecosystem: Host-associated > Plants > Roots > Rhizosphere > Soil | place: Michigan, USA...
AGAAAGGCAGCACGACGAGGAAGAGGAGGAAATTCTTCCACCGCCCGCTTCGGGTGATGGCGTACGCGACGGGGTAGCCGAGCAGGAGACAGATCAGGGTGCACGCAATGGACACCACGAACGTGCGTACCAGGATCGAGAGATAGATGGGAACGAAGAACCGCTGGTAGCTTTCGAGCGTGAAGCCGCGCGCGACGCCGCCATACTCCCCGCGCGGCATCGCGCTGTACGCAAACATGATGAGCAATGGGACGAGAAAGAACGCGACGAGGAAGAATACACCGGGTCCGAGCAGCCCCCAGGCCTGCGCCTCGGGCCGGCGGTGGAACCACCGGAGGATGCCTTCGCGCGCGGGGCTCGTCAGGACTCCCCCGCGGGCGTCACGACTCCTCCAGTATCTGGCAGTCTTCCGGCAGCCACGCCACCGCCGCCGCGTCACCCCGCTTCCAGGGCAGCGGCTTGATGAGCTGCCCCTCGTTGCGCAGGGCGACGGTCACCTCGTTCCCGTCGCGCAGCGTCACCATGACGTGCATGGTCTCGCCCAGATAGATCACGTCGCGAATCTCGCCGGGGAGTGCGTTCTCGCCCGACGGCACATCCGCCGGCCGGCACACGTCCATCCATTCCGGGCGAACCGCGATGCGCACGTCCTGGCCCTCTCCAATACTGGGGCTGTCCGGTACCCGGATGCATTCGCCCTGCGGGAGTGACAGCTCGATCTGGCCGCCGGCTCGCCGGACCATCCGGCCACCGAAGAAGTTCGACTCCCCGATGAACTTGGCGACGAACGCGGTGCGTGGGTTCTCGTAGATCTCGGCCGGGGTGCCGAGCTGGGCCACCAGGCCGTTGTCCATGACCGCGATCCGGTCGCTCATCGTGAGCGCTTCCTCCTGGTCATGCGTCACGTACACGAACGTCATCCCGAGGCGCTGGTTGAGGGCCTTGAGCTCGAGCTGCATCTCCTTCCGGACTTTGAGATCGACCGCGCCGAGCGGCTCATCGAGCAGAAGAATGGCAGGGTTCAACACCAGCGCCCGTGCGAGCGCGACCCGCTGGCGCTGTCCACCGGAAAGCTGGGAGGGCATGCGCCGGAGGAAGGTGTCGGGTGCGAGCCGAACCAGGTCGAGCGCCTTACGCACCCGGGTCGCAATCTCTGTCTTGGGAGTGTTTCGCTGCTCGAGTCCGAAGCCGACGTTCCGCTCGACGGAGAGATGCGGAAAGAGGGCGTAGCTCTGGAACACCATCCCGATCTGGCGCTCGTACGGCCGCTTGGTGTTCACCACTTCGCTCAGCAGGCGAATCTCGCCGCCGTCGGCGTCCGGCTCTTCGAAGCCGGCGAGGAGCCGGAGGGTGGTCGTTTTGCCGCAGCCCGAGGGGCCCAGGATCGAGAAGAACTCGCCCCGCCGGATGTCGAACGAAATATTGTTGACGGCCTTGACGTCACCGAAAGTCTTGGAGACTCCCGCGAATTGGACTGCCGGCTGGGTCTGGTCGATCACGATCGCGCGGCCGCCACGGCCTCTCCCAGGACGTCGAGCCCTTCTTCCAGAACTGCGTCGTCGACCGAAAGCGGGACCAGAATGCGAACCACGTTGCCGTAGGTTCCGGCGGAGAGAAGGAGAAGTCCGCGCTGGAGCGCCTGGGCCAGGATTCGACCGGTGAGCGCTTTGTCGGGCTCCTTGGCCACTCGATCCTTTACCAGCTCGATCGCCACCATGGCGCCGAGCCCGCGGACGTCGCCAATCGGCGGATGCTTCTCGGCGAGCGCCTTGAGTCGGGCCGTGAGCCGCGCCCCGATACGCGCCGCGCGATCGGGCAGGCATTCACGCTGCATCACGTCGATCACGGCGAGCGCGGCAGCACACGCCACCGGATTGCCGCCGTAGGTTCCACCGAGCCCGCCCACCGGGGATGCTTCGAGCACGTCTGCCCGCCCGGTGACGGCGGCGAGTGGCAGACCGCCCCCCAGCGACTTGGCCGTCGTGATCACGTCGGGCACCAGGCCGTAGTGTTCCGATGCGAAGAACTTGCCGGTGCGCCCGAAGCCGGTCTGGATTTCGTCGGCGATGAAGAGAATGCCGTGGTCCTTGGCGAATGCGGCCAGCGTCTGCACGTAGTCGACCGGGGCGACCACGAACCCGCCTTCGCCCAGCTCCAGCTCGATGATGACCGCCGCGACCGAGTCGGGATCCACGATGGCAGCCAGCAGATGCTCCAGCCGCGAGCGATCCGCCTGGCAGCAGCGGCCACCCTGCGGCCCCTCGGCGCAGCGATAGCAGTAGGGATACGGGATCCGGTAGATCTCCGGCGCGAACGGCCCGAACCCCTTCTTGTAGGGGTTCACCTTGGAGGTGAGCGCCATCGCGAGATTGGTGCGGCCGTGAAAGCCGTGCTCGAAGCACACGATGGCCTGCCGCCCGGTGAACGCCCGGGCCGCCTTCACCGCATTCTCCACTGCTTCTGCCCCGCTGTTCAGCAGGAAGGTCCGCTTCTCGTGAGTGCCCGGGGTGATGGCGTTGAGCCGCTCGGCCAGGGCGATGTAGGGCTCGTAGCTCGACACCGGGAAGCAGACATGGAGGTAGCGATCGAGCTGCTCGCGGACGGCGTCCAACACGGCGGGATGGCGGTGCCCGGCGTTCACCACCCCGATCCCGCCGCCGAAATCGATGAAACGATTGCCGTCCACGTCCGTGAGAACGGCGCCTTCGGCGTGCGCAATCGCAATCGGCGTAACCGCGGGAACGCCCTTGGGCACCGCCCGCGCGCGGCGCGCGAGGAGCGCCTGGCTTTCCGGCCCGGGGATCGCGGTCTTCAGGCTGATGGTGCGTCCCATGCGTGCCTTGTCGTCGTGAAGCCGGTGGTGAATGTTGTGGGGCGGTGATAGGATTGTAACCGGTTTCCCACAGACCTCCCATGTCCAGCTCTTCTCTTCGGCGTCGCCGCGGATGGACGACCTGCGTTGCCCTCGGCGTGCTCTTCGCTGCGTGCGGCGGCGGGAAGGAACCAAGCGCCGCCCGCCGACCGGTCGCCAAGATCGTCATTCCGCCCACTGGCAACGCCCGCGCCGACGCGGAGGCGTTTCTCGCCAAGCTGTGCCCGACGCCCATCGGCGGCGAGCTCAATTTCATGGTGTGGGAGGGTTACACCGACTCCGTCTTCGCCGCGCCATTCGAGCGAGTCTGCGGGGTGAAGGTCAACGCGACCTACATGGGCTCGTCCGACGACCTGGTGGCCAAGCTCCGGGGCGGCGGCGCCCAGACGATCGACCTCATCTCGCCCTCGAGCGACGCCGTCACCCAGATCGTCCAGGCCGGGCTTGCCCTCCCGCTCGATCTTTCCCGGATCCCGAGCTTCACCGACCTGATGGCAAGCTTCCGGGCGCTTCCGGTCGCCCGCAAGGACACCGTGGTCTACGGCGAGCCGTGGGCATTCGGGCCCAACCCGCTCATCTACGACAGCTCCAAAGTGTCGCCCGCACCGGGTTCATGGGCGATTCTCTGGGACGACAAGTTCCGGGGCCGGATCTCGCTGCAAGACGACATCGCCACCTTGTATATGGTGGCCCAGCTGCTCGGGCTCGATGATCCCAGGGATCCGGCCAAGCTGTACAATCTGTCGGACGCCGATCTCGCGAAGGTGAAGGCCAAGATGCTGGAGCTTCGGCCGCGAGTGCGCAAGTACTGGGCGACCGCCGGCGACCTCACCCAGCTCTTTCAGGCCGGCGAAGTCGTCCTGGCCGAGGGGTGGCCGCTGATGACTCATCAGCTCCGGCAGGCAAAGTTTCCCGCCGCCGAGGTAATCCCCAAGGAAGGGACCACCGCCTGGGCCGACCACTGGGTGTTGACCTCGGGAGCGAAGAACCTGGACGCTGCCTATGCCTGGCTCGAGTATGCCGCCCAGCCGTTCACCCAGAAACTGCTGTACGATGTGACCCGATACATCGTCGCCAACCCCGGGGCCAAGGCGTACATGACGCCGGATGAGGCCACCAGCCAGCACGACATCGCTGAGTATGGTGCCAAGGTGAATTTCTGGCAGTGGGGCAGCCGGCGCGACAAATACCAGGAGATCTGGAACGAAGTGAAAGCGGCGCAGTAGGTGTCCGAGCCGCTGCTCCGCCTGGTCGGTCTCAGCAAGCGGTTCGGCGACGTCATCGCCCTCGATGGGATCTCGCTCGACATCGCCGCCGGCGAGTTCCTCACGGTGCTGGGGGCGTCCGGCTCCGGCAAGACCACGACCCTCCGATTGATCGCGGGCTTCGAGCCGCCTACTGCTGGGCAGATCCTGATGAACGGCGCCGATATCGCGCCACTCCCGCCGTACCGGCGGAACGTCAACACCGTCTTCCAGCAGTACGCCCTGTTCCCCCACCTCGATGTCCGCGAGAACGTCGGCTACGGACTCCGGATGCGCGGAGTTCCGGTGCCGGATCGCGAGAACCGGGTGGCCGAGGCGCTGGCCATGGTGCAGCTGGGAGATCTCGGCGCGCGGAAGCCCCGCCAGCTCTCGGGCGGCCAGCAGCAACGGGTGGCGCTCGCACGGGCGCTGGTGAACCGTCCCCAGCTCCTTCTGCTCGACGAGCCGCTGGGCGCGCTCGACCTCAAGCTCCGGCGCGCCATGCAGCTCGAGCTCAAGCACCTGCAGACCCGTCTCAAGATCACCTTCGTCTATGTGACCCATGATCAGGAAGAGGCGCTCACGATGAGCGACCGCATCGCCCTGATGCGGAGTGGTCGGATCGAGCAGCTAGGCACGCCGGACGAGATCTATCACCAACCCGGGACCCGATACGTCGCCGACTTCATCGGCGAGACCAACCTGCTCGGCGGGAAGGTGATGGCGCTGACCGACGGGGAAGCCACGCTCGCGCTGGGCGCCGCCGTGGTGCGTGCGCCTCGTCCACCTGGTGCCGCCATTCCGCTGGGCTCCGACGCCTGGCTGTCGGTTCGGCCGGAGCGGGTCACCGTAGGCGTGCGAGGTGACGCGCGGCCCGAGCGAAACACGCTCGACGGCGTGGTGGCAGACGTCGTCTTCGTGGGCGCGGGCAGCAAGGTTCACGTGGCGCTGGCGAACGGAACCCGTGTCATTGCGGACCGATCGGGTGACAGGGCTTTCGCCCCGGGCGATCCGGTCACCGTCGGGTGGCCAGTGGAGGCGGGAGTGCTCCTGCGTGACTAGCTCGTCTGCCGCAACTCGGCGCCGCCTGCTGCGCCTCGGCGCTCTGCTGCCGCTCGCGTGGGCCGTGGTGCTCCTCTTTGTGCCCTACGCGTTCCTCCTGGTCCAATCCTTCTGGCGGGTCGCGGGCGGCGTGCTCACGCCCGGTTTCACGTTGGACAACTACCGTCGATTGATCGGCACTTCCTTGTACCCGCGGACGATTCTCTACTCCGCCGAGACCGCGCTGTGGGTGACCGGGTTCGCGCTCCTGCTGGCCTACCCGCTGGCCTATCTGCTTGCATTCAAGGCCCGCCGGCACCGCGATCTGCTCTATTTCGCCGTGATCATCCCGCTCTGGGTGAGCTATGTGGTGCGGGCTTACGCCTGGAAGATCATCCTCGGCCAGCATGGGATCCTGAACGGCCTGCTGCTCTCACTTGGACTGATTCACGAGCCGCTTTCCGTGCTGCTCTACAGCCGATGGGCCGTGGTGGTTGCGCTGACCCACATCTACACGCCGTTTGCCCTCATGCCGATCTTCGCCGTGCTGGAGGCGATCCCACCGTCCCTGAAGGAAGCGAGCCAGGATCTGTATGCCGGCCGGTGGCGCACCTTCCTCCACGTCACGCTGCCGCTGTCGCTCCCGGGGGTGCTCGCCGGTGCGACGTTTGCCTTCGTGCTCAGCATGGGCGATTTCCTCGCACCGCAGCTGCTCGGCGGCAACGACAGCGCCCTCATGGTGTCCAACCTGGTCTGGAGCCTGTTCGGTGTCGCTTACAACTGGCCGCTCGGCGCCGCCGTCGCGGTGGTAATGCTCGGGCTCACGCTCGGCCTGCTCACTCTCACTGGCGCGGCCGAACGGCGAGGGCAGACTCGATGAGGCGGGGCACGGACTATCTGCTCTGGACGGCGGGGGCCGGCGCGCTCGCGTTCCTGTATCTCCCCGTCGCCGTGGTGGTGGCGTTCTCGTTTCACGACCAGGGCATCATCGCCTGGCCCCTTCGGCTGGGCACGCTGCGGTGGTACGGCGTGCTTGCCGGCGACACCGGCATGCTGGCGGCAGCCTGGGCCAGTGTAAAGCTGGCGCTGCTCGCGGTTGCCATCGCGTTGGCGATGGGCGTTCCGGGGGCGTTCGTGCTCGATCGGCTCGACTTTCCCGGCAAGACCGCCTTTCGCCGGCTGGTGCTGCTGCCGCTGATCCTGCCCGGCATCATCACCGGCGTGGCGCTGCTCTCCTTCTTCAGCCTGCTCCACCTGAGTCTGTCCAGCGGGTATCCCCTCGTTCCGGGGTGGCCGGTCGTGCTGGGGCACGGGGCCGCGCTCACACCGGTAGTGACCACTCAGGTCTTCGCGCGGCTCCAACGGCTCGACCGGAGCCTGGAAGAAGCAAGCCAGGATCTCTACGCGGACGAATGGCGGACCTTCCGCTACGTCACCCTGCCGACCATCCGGTCGGCGGTACTCGGCTCGGCGCTGCTCGTGTTCACTTTGAGTCTGGACGAGATCGCGGTGACGTTCTTCCTAGTAGGCCGACAGAACACCTTGCCGCTCCAGCTCTGGGGTTTGCTGCGCCGGGGCATCACGCCGGAGGTCAACGCCGCGGCGACCGTCATTTTTGTCGTCTCGGTCGCGGTCATCGTGGTCGCCGCGCGGGCGATGCGGCAGAATCCGGATTGACAGCGTGCGGGTCGGGCCGTAACATTTGCGTAACTATCCCTTATGACAACACCACACACAAGCTTTCCCTTGCGCAGCGCGCCGCTTCGCACGGTCTCGGAGTTGCAGGGCATCGCGCGCCGATCACATCCCCCTGGCTGCTGACAGTCCGGGAGTGACGGCGGATCAATAAGGTCCGCCGGCGGAAGCCGGCCGCGTCGCCGACCAGCAGGTCCCTCACTCCTTCTGCTCAACCCCGGCACGTTAGCCCGTCCGTTGTTTCCTAAATCAGTCCAAGGACCGACCCGTGAGCCCCCAGCCTCTTGTGCTGTTGCTCGCTGCCACACTCGCCACTCTTCCGCTTGGCGAGGTTCACGCGCAGCAACCCCTTGCTCTGACCGGCCGGATTACCAACGAGAACGGCAACCCCGTTCCGAACGCGACGGTCGCCGTGCCCGCGCTGGAGATCGGCACGACCGTGCGGTCCGACGGCAGCTACACCCTGGCCCTTCCCGACCGGGCGCGGGGTCAGACCGTCACCCTCTCGGTGCGGGCGATCGGCTACAAGCCGTTCGCGGTTCAGGTCGCGGTCGGTGAGACCGGCGCGACCCAGGATTTCAAGCTCGAGAACAACCCACTCCAGCTCGGCGAAGTCGTCGTCACCGGCGCCGGAACCGAGAGTGAGGTCGAGAAGCTCGGCAGCGTCCGGAACAACGTGGACTCCGCCCTCATCGCGCGGAGCAACGAGGCCAGCGTCGTCAACGCCATCTCGGCCAAAGCGCCGAACGTCGAGGTTGTGTCCGCCTCGGGTGATCCCGGCGCCTCGGCCTCGATCCGGATCCGCGGAGCCAACACGCTGGGAAGCGAAGGGCAGCCGCTCTTCGTGGTGGATGGACAGCCCATCGACAATTCGGTGACCACCACCGCCTCGCTCGATCCCCAGACCGGCGGGCCCGAGGGCGGTGTGTCCTCGCCCAGCCGAGCGATCGATATCAATCCGGAAGACATCGAGTCGATCGAGATCCTGAAAGGCGCGGCCGCGGGGGCGGTCTACGGCGCGCGGGCGGGGCAGGGGGTCGTCCTGATCACCACCAAGAAGGGTAGAGCAGGAGCCACCCGATACAGCCTTCGCAGCTCGTTCAGCTGGAGCGACATCAACCGGTTCCCCAAGCTGCAGCGGCAGTATGGGCAAGGCGATGGAGGCTTGCCGGACCCATGCGCCGAATCGGCCAACACGGCGGATCCAATTCTCGATTGCTACGCCACCGAAGACAGCTGGGGCCCGGCGCTCGCTCCCGGCACCGTCTCGTACGACCATGCCTCCGAGCTGTATCAGACCGGTTTCGGAAGCGACAATACGCTCACGATCTCGGGGGGAAACGAACGAACGACCTTCTACCTCTCCGGTTCGCTGCTCGACCAAAACGGCCAGCTTCCCGGCCCGAACACGAACTTCAACCGTAAGTCGTTCCGGCTGTCGGGCGAGCATCGGCCGTTCAACAATTTCAAGGTTGCCGGGAACATCAGCTACACCAACTCCCGGCAGTACGCAGTCCAGAAGGGATTCAACTTCAGCGGCATCGGCTGGGGCGCCTGGCGCACCCCGCCCGAGTTCAACAACTTCGATTACATCACGACGCCGGACAGCGTCCAGCGCTCGTTCCGGTTCCCCAATCCTTCGTTCGGTAACGCCGACTCGACCCGCGGGTACGACAATCCGCTCTGGTCGGACCTCAACGCCGTCAGCTCGTCCATCGTCGGCCGCACCATCGGCAACCTCACATTGGATTTCACCCCGTGGCACTGGCTCAAGCTGAGCTACACCCTGGGCGTGGACGACGGCCAGGACAGCCGGCTCCAGGGGCAACCGCCCTCCAGCTCCAATACGCCGGACCCGCGTGGCCAGGTGATCAAGCAGACGCTGGTGAACACCCAATGGGATGGCAACTTCCTCGCGACCGCCAGCTACACCTTGAACCCGAAGGTGCAAGGGACGTTCAGCTTCGGGCAGAACCTCAACAACCGGAGCTTCCGGCAGCAAGGCCAGGTCGGCAACGGGTTGATCGCGGACCAGCCATTCAACCTGAGCAACGCCGCGTCGTTCCCGCCGCCTCTGGACATCGAGACCAAGATTCGCACCGAGGGATACTTCGGCCAAGCCACCTTTGACCTGTGGAATCAGCTCTTCGTGAAGGGCGGGGTGCGCTACGACGGCGCCTCGAGCTTCTCCAGCGACGACCAGTGGGCCTGGTTCCCGAGCGCCAGCGCCGCCTGGCAGTTCACCAAGGTGACGGGTGACTTAGGTGGCGTGCTCTCCTACGGAAAGGCGCGCATCGCGTACGGGCAGGTCGGGACGCAGCCGTCGCCTTACCTCGGGACGACCATCTACACCTCGGCGTTGTTCAACGATTTCGACGCCTTCGGCACCAGCGCGACTCAGAACGGGCTCGGCGGCCTCTTCACCCCCGACACGAAGCCGGCGACAAGCCTCGCGCCCGAGCGGACCAAGGAGCTCGAGGCCGGCGTGGATCTGGGGTTCTTCAAGGACGTAGCCGACTTCAGCTTCACGTGGTACGACCGGACCTCGACCGACGTGATCCTGCTGATCCCGGTCGCTGCTTCGGGCGGCTTCACGGTCGAGGGCGCCAACGCGGCGCGCATTCACAACGCAGGCACCGAGTGGTCCCTGAATGTCCGTCCCATCACGCACAAGAACTTCGGCTGGGACTTCGGCATCACACTGGGTACCAATCGCAACAACGTGGAGGACCTTCGGGGCGCCCAGTTCGTCAACTACGGTGGCTTGGGCGGCGCCATCCAGGGCGGCCCCCAGGCGGTGGCCGAGGTGGGACAGCAGATCGGGACCTTCCGCGACTACGACTACGTGCGTTGCGGGCGTGGCGTAATCCTGACCACTGGCGGTGGCAGCCCGTACAATGTGGACGCCAACTGCTCCGCCGCCCAGATCCAGAGCAAAGCGCTGTTCATCGATGACGGGACACTGGTGAATAGCGCCGGCATAGGCAGCAACGGTCCGGGCTACCCGCTGCTCGATCCCAATCAACAGGTCATCGCCGACCCGAATCCCAAGTGGACCGGCTCGTTCCGGACCAATGTCCGGTGGCACGACTTCTCGTTCTCCGGACTGGTAGATGTGCGGCATGGGGGCGCGGTGTGGAATGGAACCCGCGCCGCGCTCAACACCGTCGGCACCTCGGCCGAAAGCGCGCTGCGAAACCAAAGCGTGATCTTCGGCAGCAGCTTCCTTCCCGGTCCGGTCGCTGGGCCGGGAGCGGGAACCGCCGTGACGCTGGACCAGAACTGGTTCGCCAACTACTACGGCTGGTCGTTCGCGAGCACCATCGGCCAGCCGTTCTACGAGGACGGCGGCTTCGTGAAGCTGCGCGAGGTTTCGGTGGGCTATTCGCTGCACAACCGCTTTGTGACCCACACCCTCGGGCTCTCGACCATCGATCTGCGCCTGGCGGGGCGGAACCTCGCGGTGTGGAGCGACTATACCGGTGCGGACCCGGAGACCAACCTTGCCGGCGCAGAGACCGGGGCACGCGGCATCGACTTCTTCAACAACCCCCAGACCCGGTCCTTCGTGTTCACCGTCGTCCTGGCCCGGTGATGCGGCCGCCGACTTCCAACGGGATCAGACGCATGCCAATGCGCAGACTTCTTTCGTCGGTGACGCTCGGGTTGACCCTCGCTGCGACCGTGACGGGGTGCGGCGATTTCCTCACCGGCCCCAAGCTGCAGGACGACCCGAACAACCCGACCACGGCTCCGAACAATGCCTTGTTCGTCGCCTCGCAGGTCAACATTTCGACCCAGCTCGAGAGCCGGCTGGCACGGACCATCTGCATCTGGATGCAGGGATGCGCCGGCCAGACGCAGTACCTGTCGCTGGGCAGCTACTCCGTGGGCGAGGACGACTACTACATCAACTGGTCAGCCTTCTACGGCGGTGGCGGCCTGCTCGATCTCCGCACCATCCAGACTCGCTCGCTCGAGAGCGGCGATTCGGTTTTCTGGGGCACGGCCGCCGTGCTTGAGGCTTACGTGATCGGAACCACGGCCGACATCTGGGGCGACGTGCCGTACAAGGAGGCCGACAACCCCAAGATCCCGACGCCGAAGCCGGATCCGCAGCAGGCCGTCTTCGCCGCCATCCAGGCCAAGCTCGACTCCGCGATCAGCTTCCTCGCGGCCACGGGACCCAGAAACCTCGGGCCCAGCATCAACGATCTGGTCTACGCAGGCGACCCGGCCTTGTGGACCGCGTTGGCCCATACGCTCAAAGCCAGGTACTACCTCCACGTCGCCCGTCAGGATCCGACGGCGTACGCCAAGGCGCTGGCCGAGGCAACCAACGGCATCCAGCCGGGCGGGGACTACGTCATGGCGCTCAGCGGCCAAAGTGCGACGTCGTCCAATCTGTGGAGCGTGTTCCAGGGCATCTTCCCCGGCTATGTGGTAGCGGGCGCGTTCATGGTAAACACGCTCAAGGGACCGCCGGAAGACCCGCGCTTGCCCCTGTACTTCGCGCCCAACGGGAACAACGATTTCATCGGCGCGGACCCGGGCGTGCCGGGTTCCCCCGAGCTGCTCTCGACCTTGAGCTCCACCCGGCTGGACGGCGCCTTCCCGCAGCCGTTCGTAACCTGGGAAGAAAACCAGCTCATCATGGCGGAAGCGGCGTACCAGGTGGACCACTCGGACGGCGCATCCATCGCGCGAAACGCCTTGCAGGCGGTCTGGGACGCAAACGGCGTCACGCTGCCTATGCCCGCCCCGGGAACGCCCGGCCCGAACGACCCGCTGCTCAAAGCGATCATGACCGAGAAGTACATCGGCAATTTCCAGAACTTGGAGGCCTGGCAGGACTGGAAGCGCACCAGCATCCCCAACCTGCAGCCGGCGCCAGGCGGCGTAATTCCCCGGCGGTTGGTCTATCCGCTGAGCGAGCGGAACGCGAATCCGAACATTCCCGGCCCGGGCCCGGCCAGGAACTGGAACGATCCGCCCTGATCCGGAGGAAGAAGG
>Ga0105239_10008270_pt1 | contig 11861 bp, 3 predicted proteins | sample KBSC44metaG_FD_92761 | JGI IMG/M metagenome (GOLD analysis project Ga0105239, IMG submission 92761) | Corn rhizosphere microbial communities from Kellogg Biological Station, Michigan, USA - KBS C4-4 metaG | ecosystem: Host-associated > Plants > Roots > Rhizosphere > Soil | place: Michigan, USA...
AATTAAGAGGTAGCCGCCGCCGACGTGCGGTGTACATGCTACTTTATTGACCGTACAACTTGTCTGCTTCATGCCGACTTGAAACAAGTCCGCTTGGTGAGTGGAGAAGCTTTGCACTTGAACAGTAAATGTCGTCGTTGAATTCTCGGAGACGGTGAACGTTGGCATCGTCGGAACGAGCGAAGTATTTTGCGGCCGCCATTTTGCGCCTGGAATCGCATTCCCCAATGAATTGTAGATTGTGGTTGTCGGGATCGCCGGAGTTTCAATCACCGTGAGTGGGAAAGTATAGTCGATACATGAATAGCCGGAGGCATTGCCGTTGCAAGTCGCTGGCGGCGGCAAGATCACACCTTGAGCCGTGTTTGGAAAATAACCTTTGTCGACCATTCGCAATAGAACGTTAAAGGATGGTTGCAATCCTGATTGTGTCGCCAACAAGTTTCCGTCGGCGGCAATGGAGTAAGGTGGCGTCCAAGAGATCGCGGGCGTCGTCATCGAGCTCGGGAACGATGGGCTGAACGAATAGTTGTTGTCACTGTCCATCACGGAGCCACACGCCGTGTAGGTCGGACCGGAGCCGACAATCCAACATTGAAAGACGTAACTGCTTTCACGTGGATCTAAGTTGTAAGTGTTTTGAACGGTGATCGTTGGCAGTGTTGCTCCAGACGCCGGTACATTCGGTGCTGTATAGACGGCGCGAATGTATGGTTTCGCCGGATTAATCGTGAAGAGGAATTGTCCATTCCCCATGGCGGCAGGGTTCCCACCTGGCAATTCGGCCATGAAGGAGCTGATCGGTGCGTGATAAATAGGACCAATTGAAACAACGGACGTGTTACTTGCCGCGACTGATCCAGGAAGTGCGCCGGGTACTGGCGTTTGTCCCGAGGCAGGGGCTGAGTGCGTGACATTGTAATTCCCCATGACTGAACCCGTGAGAGATCCGCTCGTGTACGACGTGATATTGACGGCAAATAAAACCGATGGATCTGGCGTGACGACATATCGACCCGATATGACGTCGCTACCCGAATTAGTCAGCGACGTATAACTGACGCCAGTTGCGAGATTGCGGAAAGACATCGACGACCAAACACCAGTTGTTTTGTTGAACGATTGAAATGCAATTGTTCCAACAAAACTGTTACTGTTTAGTTCGACTAACAGTGAACCGCCCGCCTGCGAGCGAATGCGGCCACTAAATGTCGACCAAGTGGTATCGTCCGCAGATTCCTGAATGGAAATTGATCCGCCCGTTGGAACTCCACCAATTGTCGCAGCCATTTCTGGCTCCCAAGCGGCAGCATTGAAATTGAGCAATGTGTATTGAGAGCCTGAGCCAGTGGCTTTCGTTATGAGTTGGGTGGAGAGGACATCGGCCAAAGGACCGTTATAGGAGCCTAGATCGGGATCGTTAAAAACGGCCCCAATAAACGGACGCAAATCGTAAGGTTGACCTTCAACAGGATAGCCGAGGACGAAAGGCACCTTTGGTGCTGGGATCGGTTGCTGGACATTTTCGATGGCAATCGGCGCGCCGGAGCGGATCGTTGGAGTGGTGTTCACATCTTGAATGTAAATGCTGTAAATTCCAAGTGAGACCCAGGCTGACGCTTCGGATCCTGTGTGTGCAGTCAATGTAAATGAGCAGACCTGCGGTGAGTAATAAGGTATTGGATCCTGAAGTCCGGTTTGTTGATTGTAGTTCAACATTAGCGTCAAACAGTCCATCGCGTTGGCGGGACTCGCACTGCAAGTCGACGGAACCACCTTGACCCGACCGCTGTTGAGAAATGGACAGGTTACAGACGGGCCGTCGATGCTGTAAACAATTGGAGTGATGCCGTCGCTCGGAACAGCTGTGATTGGAACTTGAATTGTTCCAATATCACCTTCAACAAGTGGTTTTTGAATATGGTTGCCGGCAATAACGATTGGCGTGCCGTCTCTTGGCAACGTGAGTTTAGCCGGATAGGCGACAGGTTGGCCCGACGCCGGCACGGTAAAAAACGATGGAATATAACTCGACACGTTCGAATTGGAGCAGGGTAGTGCACCACAGTTGGCAGCTGTCGGAGATGGCGTTGAAAACGGCGGATCGACATAGTTGGTAATCGTCACCGGTAAACTAATAGTTTCAACTGTCTGACTATAGAGACTCGGATCGAGTCCGGTGTTGTAAGAGATTGCAAACTGAATCATTACTTGATTCGAGATATTCAACTGCGTTCGCGTGCTCGTCACTTGGAGTGCGCTTGGCGTGAATTGCCAGTCAAATGTTGTCAGGCTGGGTGGTGTCGATTGAACGACCGTCACAGGTTTAAATAAGTTGAGGTTTGTGAAACTATCAATCACAAGCGGAACAAAACTAGAATTCGGTGGCGGCAGCGCGGCCGCCGATAAAAGAACGGGATCTCCGTCAACATCGCTGATGGCAATGATTTCGTTTGCCACGAAAGTTTCATTGTAAACGTTGCCCGAGGTCGGAAGAGAGATCGGCGTGGTTCCCGGGCCGCAAGCGTTACTGCTCACAGAACTTTGGAGACAAAGTACCGGCAAATGATCCGGGCTGATTAAAACGTTACCTGTATATGTTTGCGACCCACCTGATTGCGATGAGACGGTGAAACTAAACGGTGTTAGTTTCGTTGGGTGAGCGGCGTCGTAGTCACTCGCGAGTGGCATCCATGACACAGTTCCACTCGACGAAATGATCATGCCGGGAGGGCCACTGTTTTTGATAAAGGCGAGGCCGGCGACAGTGCTTGGATTGGAATCCATGCAACCCAGTTGATCGACAAATGTTGGGCTGCCTGCCGTCGTATTAGGATCGTAAGGCACGGTGAAGCTGACATAGTCTCCTTGAACTGGAATCCCGGTAAGAATCAAGGCCATTGAATCAAAGGTGATCAGCTGTCCACTCACATAAGCAGCAGATGGAACGACGACCTGAACGGCGCCACCGGCAATCGGTTGTTTCGAAATTTGATAAGTCGTTGATGAGCCCGTGACTGTGAAACTGATGGTGTAGTCCTGGCCATTCGCAATCGTTGGCAGTGCACTCATGCTGGTCGCGGCAATATTACTCGAGGCAATTCTGGTAATTTGTTGATTGGTGATGTCGAACGCTTCCGGCGCAACGGTTTTGTCGAGTTTGACCTGAAAGGTTTTGTTCACGCGACCGTTAATCACTCCACTCAGGAGACAAAATGGAAACCCGGTCTGCGAATTGATCGTCATCATGACGGAAAATGGTTGTGTCAACCCATTGTCGAAGGTGGCATCGAACTCATGTTGACCAGCCGAGAGATCGTCAAAACTATAAAGCAAAGGAGTTCCAGAAATAGTTCCAGCGAAACTCATCGCGGTGCTTTGAGACGCGGCGAGTTTGGCAGAGTGAGCCCAGCTGATAGGCCGAATTTTATCGGTGGAAGAATTGGGATCGACAAAAAGGACGTCAAACGAATATTCAAGCGGCGTGAAGGACGAAGTCGTCGGATCTTGCACGGGCTGATTGCCCGATGCGAGAACCTGCCAATTGGCGCTGAGAGGTGCCGAACTCCAAACGTAGTCGACGCTTGGTGGCTGGTAATTCAACGCTGCCAGATTCAAACTTGGATTGGACGCGTTGACATCATCTAAAATGGAAGTCGTAAGAAAGCTGTCGTTGAGGATCAATGCGACGACGTCCGAAGTGCTGCGGCTACGGCAGTTGGTACAAGCCACTTCCACTTTAGCCACAAGGTCATTGAATTGATTCAGACTGATCGACACGAAGTTGCCTGAACCAGCGGACCAGCGCAGAATCCAACTCAGAGCGGTCGTCGTATTGGTCGGCGTCAGTGGCGATCCGAGAATCGGCATTTCGAAATAGAAATCCGGTGATGGACTGTTGGGACTATAAACTTTCAAGATCAAATCGACGGGAACAGGCTGCGATGGATCCGTTCTGGCAATATACAGCAGTGGATTTGATGGCACACCTGAGTTGATAATCGGAAAAAGCAGCGTTTGCGGAATCTCGATGCTATTACCAGTCGGAACGATTTGTGTTAAGCCCGTCGGCGAACCGGGTTTATATGAATAAATTGAAACAGTAGAGCTTGGCTGAACATAGAGGCTCGCGGCGCCGAAGCCAGCGGTTCCTCCGGTATTGAGATGGTTACACCCGGTCGTGAATACCAATGCAAAAGTGAGCAGTGACGCAACCAATGCGCTGATCACTCCAATCACTTTGGTATGGTAAGACCATTTCACCACAGCGGTTCTCCACCCAAATCCGACGGTTATTCTGCCGAAACCACACATCGAACCCGCGACATGTAGTTGGAATAGTTGTTGTAAGTCGTTGATTTATCGTTTTGAAATCCTGTCGTCCAACGGCTGCTTGCGCCACCATAAAAGCTCGCCGTTGGCCCGCTTGGGAAAACTGCTAGCGTGGACATGCCATAGTTACTCGCGCTCGAGCGATTCAAACTATAGTTGCTGACACCTTGTTGGCTCGATAAAACTGGTAAGCCCAGCGGCACGTCAAAATTGGTTACAGCGGCGGTGGTGTACGGATTCGGTGTCGTGGCCAGGATGTTCATCAAATATCCTGTCGAAAGCCCCGAGGCGATATCATAAGACGCATCGACGTTACCAGAATCGAGCGCCGAGCTTAAGCCCGAGATGACACCGATAGTGGCGCTCGTGCCCTGCGACCACAAAAACAAATCTGAAACTGGATACCAAGCGGATGTCACACCATATGTGATAGGTGTCATGTACGTTGAGTTGAGGGACGGAGATTCAAGGATATTGGCGACACCAAATCTTGAGACGCAATCGGAATTGCCGCTCGCCCCAATGAAAAATCCGGCGGGACCATTGAGCGCAGAAAACGAAAGGTTTTGCAAATTACTCGACGTAAATGCGGTCGCAATCGAATTCGGAACTGACGTGCCTGAAGGCCAAGAAGAGGATTGAGTGACATCAGAAAGTGTACAGCCACCGGGTTTCCAGCTCGCACCGATGTTAGTTGTCGTCGCGGCTGTGACCTGACTGTAGTAAAAATCTTTGACCTGTGAACTTCCGAGAGTGAGTGAGAATGGCGGCGCCAAATAAGCGCGATATTCACGCATGCGCGGAATTCTCTTCACACCATAGTACGGAGTTGAAAATGAAGAACAAGCTTCATTGGCCGTCGTAGAATCCCAATAGGGATAAGAGAACAGCGGTCTTCGAGCATATGCGTTCGTCGCACTGTTATAAGGACTATTGGTCAACATGGTCTGATAGAGTGGGCTAGATCCTGAAGTCGTGACCGAAGGCGCACTGTCTAAGTGAGAGACATCATACCAAGAGGAGCCATCGCTATAATAACAGTTGGATAAATTGTAAGCATAGTCGGGAGAGCCGCCGTTAAAAACAGAATACTGAACGGTTCCGGACGCACCAACTGTTGATGTTGGCATGATGTGAGCTGAAAACGTCCGCCCCTCATCGACGTAAGTGGTCGCGTTGCAAGCCAATGGGTATCGGTCGACAAACAAATTGTAACCGAAATCATAGTAGCCACTGTCGAGATCAAGTGAAGAATGTCCCGGACCAGAGTTGAGCGCTGTTGCACCGACTTCGAGACTTACACAGCGATTGAAATTGAGCGGATCCGGCGTCAGATTTTTCTGAACGGAACACATCTCAAAATTGACCGCTTCACGATTGACCAAAACCATGTCATCGGGAGGAACTGGCACTAAAACACTAAACTGTGAGCTAACGGTGAGAGGCATGGTTTCGAGATAACCTGTCGAGGCGTTCGCGGCCGTCAAATGGCGAATCACCATCGTGTACCGATAACGTGGCGGGCGAACGGTTGCAGACATCCCTGCCGACCATACACTCGTATCTTGGATCGTGATGAGTCCATTTGACAAGCCCGTAACCGGATGGATGTTGTCACGTAAAATGCAAAGGTTCGGAGATGTGGTAACCGAATATGTCGTCGGACAAGACGGAATATTCGCGGTCGTTGTATCGAGCGGAGTGTTCTCATCGGCTCGGAGAATCACGTAGCGATAAGAATTAGTCGATAACCCTGCTGGCAACGTGAATGGCAAAAAACCAATGTCAATTTGTGCATTGCCGGTTGGAATGAACAGAGGGCCGGTGACGCCAGAATCGACGGCCGAGCCCAGCGTTCCTGGTGAGCGACCAAAGGCTCTGACGGTGGCCACGTTGTTCCATCCAGGACGTCCGTTGACGGCTGAATCAAAACCATATGAGAGGGTAGAAACCGGGATATTGGCGTTGTTTCCATCCGACTGAGTCGTGCCGTTCTGGAAAACTTCTGCGTGCACTTGATATTGAGCACCCGGAATAAGGTTTGTGCCGTCAGACCATTTTGTGATCAAGAAGGAGCCAGCAGAAAGAGCCGCGGATGTGTTGACGACGCCAACCAAGTCGCGCGTTTTTCCCTCTCCAGTGAGGTAGAATTGTAAGTAGACGCCTTGAAGCTGCGGATTGAATGAGACTAAAATGGAAGTGTTGTTCGGAGTGGAGACGGCCGTTAGACCACTCCATGAATAGCCAGTGACTGTATTCATGTTGGTATCTTCATCGCCATTCGGATCGACCGCGCGAACCATGTAAGTGTAGGAAGCGCCAGACTGAACGTTGCCGTCAACGTAGGAAGTGAGTTGCGACGAAACGGTTGCAATGCGCGTGAGTGCTGCGCTCGAAACTCGATAGACGCGGTAAGAGGCGACGGCTTTACCATTTGTGACTTGGTTCCACTGAACTTGAATACCGGTTAAAATATTGACGGCGGATCGCGCACCAGCAAAATCGGTGCTGCCGATATAAGGAGTTGTTGGAATCGATGCCGTATTCGAACCTTTCGAATCGACATTGGCCACACACCCAACAAAGAAGAAGGTCGCTAGAAAAATGCAGAGACGACGGCAAACGTCGTGGCTGAATTTAATCATGGCGCCTCCACGGCACACCAAGCGAGTCCGCCTGAGTTGAGACCGTTCGATTCAGAGATTTCAAAGCTCCAGCGGCTGCCATAACCCGAAGACATGTAGACCGTCACTGGAGACGTCGAAACCGAGTAAAAGCGTCCGTAGGCTTGCAAGTTGCTCGAACTCGAAGCGAATTCGTTACCAAAGAGGAAGCTCGAAAAGTTCACTTGCTGCTGAGTCGAGTTGAGAGCCGTCGCGTATTGGGTGAGTGGCAAACCTAAAATCGGCAGATATCCAGTAAACACAGTTTGATTACGTTGTGGTTGCCAAGCTAACGTTGCAAAAGTTCGAGCGCCTGACGACGAGCAAGCAGGAGCCGTCGCTAACGCGTTAAATCCTGAGCTCAAATAATAGTAGTTATTCGTAAAATAACTTTGACTGTATCCGACGACGTTGTCTGAGCAAGTGAGAGTGCTACTTCCATTATAGCCAGTCGCGGTGTAGCCGCTGTTGTCATTGGCAAACAAGATCGTCGTTGAACCATTGTTGTATGTGTAATCATAGTAAACGCCGTAATCGACACTGTTAGAAACCGGTTGATAGATAGGTGGATTGGTCGATTTAGTCAGAGTCGAATTCTGCTGAAATGCATCGGTAAAGAAAATTCCCATCGCACTCGCCTCGTTCGAGGTGAATGAAGAACCTGCTGCGAAAGGTCCCGACGGGCTAGGATCTTGTAAACCAAAACGAGAGACACATTGGTTGGTGGCAAGGGAGCCGATGAAGTATCGATTGGAAAAACCGTTCCCCGGCGTTAAGCCATTCGTGCCAATCTGTGCATTTTCATTTTTAGGATCGAGGAACACGTTGAGATAAGAGCTTGGAAAGCTCGAATAAACGGTGCCGTCTCCGCCCGTCGCTCCGCCAGAGGTGAACCCGCCATTGTTGAGGGTTGGGTAGACACATTTTCCACTGGTGTAATAAGGCGACGAGGGACTGCAAAATTCTTTGCTGAGAGAGGAAACCGTCGTGTTGGTGGCGACTGGACAGCCCGATGGACTCGCGAGCGAGTTGCAATAAAGTGGACTTGCACTCAGCTGTCCGAGTATGGGTCCCGCGGCACAGCCTCCGGGATTTAAGCCAAGGCCAGCGTTCGTGCCATTGCCATAGATTTGTGCGCCGGTCGACCAATTGTAGAGAGTCTGACCGTTGCTTCCAGAGAGCAGCGCGGATTTGGCTAAAGGTGATGTAAAACCCGGTTCGCCAGGGAAGGTGCTAAAAGCGCTGGCCGCGATGTATTCGCGTCGACGCATCAAACGTTTGGTTCCATAGGCGGAACTGGATTGCGTGTTGCAAAGTGCTTGCGCTTGTTGGCCCGTCAAACCCGATATGACAGGACGCTTACGATTGGAATAGATGGCGCCCAGTGGACCGGGATCGGCGGTCACTGCAGTTGAAAGGATCGAGGAAATCTGATCGGAAGTGACGGGCGCCGCCGCAAGTTGGGCGCTTGTGGCGGCCAGTGCGCCCACTGGCACCCACGTTGTTGTATTTGGATTCGCAGCGGCTGGATCGGTTGCATTCGGCAACGTGATATTCAAGTAGTCGACGTAACAATTCGCGCCACCGGCTTGCAAGTTGAAGAGAACCATCGGTGATAGCGCTGCGTTCGCAGCAGACATCGCCGGAGGATTTGGTGCGCCGGAGCTGGTCGGGATCGTATTGATGGTTGTTTCGGCCACAAAGCTACTGCCGCCTGTCGCAGGCAGAGGTTGTGTCACGGCAAGATTGATACATCCGTTGGCCGAGCCACATGGCGCTGGCGTTCCGGCTGAAGGCCTTGTCCAGTTACAAGCAAGTCCATGTCGATCAACGAAAAGATTGTAGCCAAAATCATAGTAGCCACTCGGAAGTCCGTAAGAAACACCATTCGTACTATAAGGTGTTGAGGCAATTCCGGTGTAAGGGCAGCGGTTGAAGTGACGAGGATCACTTGCTTGTCCAAGGAGAGTGCACATCTCATAGTTCGCCGAATCACGATGCACAAGAACCATATTCGCATCAGGAATGTGAACCCCGATCATAAAATCGCTGGTATTTTGTGACGGTAATTCTTCAGGCCAAAGAATGCTATTGAACGTGTTCACGAATGTAATCGTATAAAAATATTTTTTTGGCGGTGCTGCAACCGATTGATCAATAAAAGTAGGAGGCGTCGTTGAAATCGTAAGATCACAATCGCCATTCGTCACAACTTGGCTGCTGGTATTGTGATCGCACACGACACACGAGGTGTCGGTTGTCGATGTGCAAGCTGCCGTTGCTGTCGTGTCGATCGTTGTAGGCGCTTCTGTTCCAGTGAGTCCAACGCCGGCGGCGCGAACGACCCGGAATTTTCCACTTAGGCTTCCGCCAAATGGATTCGGGATGATTTTCACCATTGGGATGTCGGGATTCACGATTCGAGTCATCGTCGTTGGAACGTTGGATCCCATTGTGTGCGTATTGATTTCGTTTGGTGCCGATCCGTACGCTTGAACAAGTCGAACGTTACGATAGTCGTAGACCGAGACTCCTTCGGTGGACAAACCACTGCCAAAACTGTTGCTCGAAGTGGATTGAGTGATGGAAAGCTGGTTGCCATCCGTGGTTCCGTTGTTACCGACTACGACTTGAGCGGAGAATTGATAGGTGGTGCCTGGCCACAAACCAGTCAGTGGAACGACGGCCTGAGGAGGACTTGCATCCACTTTGATGTCAGCGGTTGTATCACTCGCGGCTTTTCGGACTGGATGCGCGATAACAACGACCTCGGAAAAAGAACCAGATGGGTTAATGTTGATGTTGGCAGTGGTTTGACTTGTGATTGTCACTTGGGTCACGCCTTGGAAGGCGACGGTGCTCAACTGAACTTCGTTCGGGTCTTCTGTGCCAGTCGAATCGAGCGCTTTTACCATGTACGTATAGAGGCCACCAAGATTGAGAAGACTTGGGTCGTTGTGAATGAAAACGGCGCTGGTTGGCGAATTCAGAGACGAAACCAAAACCCAAGACTGAGTGCTTGAGCCTGACGAGGACTGTGAAGCCATGTAGACGTGATAGCCCTTTGCTAAATTTGAAGGCGTCCAAGAAATCTGGATCGAGACAGGATAACCACCAAGATTGACGACACTGCCAACGCCTTGAAACCACGAATTCGGGAGCGAGACCGCAGCTTGTTGTGCAGTTTGCGACGGCGCGAGACAGCCGCTGATAGTCAACAGGCTAACTACCACGAAGGTCGTCGCTATAGAAGATTTAATAAATCGTATTTGATCAGTCAAAACACGCTCCTGCACCTTGTCTGATCGGCCTTTGTTAACGCCTTCTTAAATGGTTTCTATACCTAGATCCGAATCAAAACGTTCGGAAGGGGCCGAACGACTTCGGTTTACTTGGTGAAAGTCTTGGACTCGACCACGGGTATAGAATTGCATAAGCGCAAATGAGATAATCTCCTGTGCAAAATGAACTTCTAAGGTCAATCAAGCATCAGGTTCTGACGTCGTTGTTGATCTTGCTGTCGTTGAGTTTGCGCCAAGTTTCAGCTCAAGATTTATCCGCTTTGCCACAATCCGCGACCGAGTCAGAGCAAGTGCAATTGCCGATGGCAAGCCCTGATGACAACACGATGACACCCGAATTAAACACGAAAGATCTTTTGCTGCTGCCCGGATTAACGGGTCACGCCGTTGTTGAAACGCCCGTCGAGCCAACTGTTCAGGAGCGCGCACCCGAGGTGCCCACACCTGTCGTGGCGAATGAGATCGATGATTTCCCGTTATCAAATGTAAAAAAGGGTCGTGAGTTCCATGAATTTGATGCTGGTGGGCTTGGCCCTAAGATCTCGGATTCATTTGAAGGCGCACTTCTCGTTTGCGCACCTTATTGCGAACTCGTCAGCGTCCGATTAAAAGGCGCTTGGAGCGTACCTCTCAAGGGAATCAAGCTTCCTTCAGACCAGATGAAATTGATCGACAAAAATGATCCGCTGTTCTTGGCGCTCGTGGGGACTCCTGATGATCCTTCGCGCGACAAAGACAAAAATGTCGTTGCGCCGTTGGCGTCGAACGATACGGCCAAGTCGAGTTCTTCGAGTGTCGATATGAAAGATCGTGAATCAGAAAAAGATCACGAGTCGCATTGGCGACTAGGATTGAATCTTCGTCGGAACAGTTTGAGTCTGACGACGAATAGCAATATCCAGAGTAATTTCTCACCGAAGGCCAACTACAATCTCGCGCAACTCGAGTTGGGCTATTTTCGACCGAACGTAGCGCAACTTTGGCGGGCTCGCTTTGATCTCGAGGTCGATGTGAGTGAGGATATTTTCAGTACCGGATCGAGTCTCACAACTGGAGCCGTCACTAAACTTCAAGACGGCGAAATCGCAGCGACTTGGTGGACTCGCATGTCCCCATTCGCAGTCGGTCTTAAGTTTTCGCGCTTTTCTGAACTCGTCAACGTAAGCAACAATGACATCAACGCATTTTCATTCTCGGAAACTTCTTATCTTGCGGGCATCGCGATTCGTTACCATCGGTTGCGGTTTGACTATGATACGGCCGTCTCCATGCAGCTCTCTGAAGCGCAACCATTTCGCGATCAACTTTTGAACACGAGCCTCAATCGAATGACTCTTTCCTATTGCACGAGCGGGTGGTCGGTTGGTTCAACACTTCTGACACCTTGTTTAAGTTACAGTCAGCTGCAAGCGAAGAACTCTGCGACGTTAGCGCCGCAATTTAATTCCCATGCGATTACGACGCTTCAAAGAGCTGAGTCGGCGATCGTTCTCGGATTTGTCTATGGAGGAGATTTCCGGCCATGATGCATATGCTTTTTTACTTCGTTTTAGATTACTCAGGT
>Ga0105239_10008272_pt1 | contig 11861 bp, 8 predicted proteins | sample KBSC44metaG_FD_92761 | JGI IMG/M metagenome (GOLD analysis project Ga0105239, IMG submission 92761) | Corn rhizosphere microbial communities from Kellogg Biological Station, Michigan, USA - KBS C4-4 metaG | ecosystem: Host-associated > Plants > Roots > Rhizosphere > Soil | place: Michigan, USA...
AGGCGCCGTCGGCGGCGCGGGCGGCGATGGCGTTCGCGGTGTGGCGGGCGCCGGCGGTCATGATGTTCGCGGCGTGGCGGGCGCCGCGGGTGGGGGGAAGGCAGGTGGCGGCGGTGCAGCCGGCGTTGCCGGCGGGGGAGGGGCCGGGCCAGGGAACGGCGCAGGCGGATTGGGCGAAGCGCCGATTCGCATCGTCGATCCACGCGCCGGGGCTGGCGGCGTGGGCGGGACCGCTGGCGTGGGCGACAATGTCGGGGGCGCCGGTGGGCGGCTCCCCGTCTCGGGCGTGCTCGAGGTTCTTGCTGGCCAGCTCGGTGGGCCCGGCAACCTCGATGGCGTCGGCCCTGCGGCCCGCTTCCTGTCCATCGCAGACTTTACGTTCGATCCGGACGACGATCGGGTGTTCGTCACCGACTACACGGCGCTACGCGCGGTCGACGGAGAGACAGGGCGGGTGACGACGCTCGACACGAACGGCATGGCCGCCGCGCTGGTCCGCTATCAACGAGGCTCCCTCTATCTGTGCGAGTTCGTTTTCGACAACGCGGCGGGGCAGCCACCGATGCTGATGCTGACGCCCATGTCGCCCACCACCGGCCAGCTCGGTCCGACCAGCGTGGCGAGCCTGCCGAGCGGATTCTCCGCCAGCGTGGTGGCCTGGCCGACCGACGACGCGTTCTTCCAGGTGTCGAGCGAGGGCAAGCTGATGCGCCTCGACCCGAAGGACGGTTCGGTCACCGTCGTGCCGCTGACCGGATTTCCTGCGTCGGACTGGGTCGACAGCGCCGTCATGCGCGCGCCCGGCACGATGCTCGTGGCGCTTGGGTCCAGGCTCGGTGACGGGACCTTCTCCGAGCGCATCGTGTCCATCGACATCTCCTCCGCCGTTGCCACGCCCCTCACCACGATTCCGCCCGGTTTCTACGTGATGGGGCTGGATCCGGACGGGCAATTCGTGGTGCTCAGCGATGGGTCCGGGACCGAATCGGCGATGGCCATCGGTCCTGGCACGGCCCCCTCGTTCTCCGTGGGCCTGCCGATGGTACGCGGGCCGCACGGCGACCTCCTGTTCATGGGCAATTACGGGATACGCCGGTGGGATCGCGCCTCGCCGGCGTCGGTGGCATGGGCAGGACTTGATCGGCCCGCGGGGCCCGAGAACCTCGGGCCGGCGACTGGGGTGATCTTCTCCGGCGCGCCCCTCGCGATCTCCACCTCTGCCGGCAAGGCCTACTTGACCTGGGCGCTGCAGGATGGCCTGGCCGTGGTCGACGTCGCGGCCAAGGAGGTGTCGTCGTGGACGCAAGCCCACGCCGTCAACGCGGCGGCGGCGCTGCCGACCGATGGCGGGCTGATCGTCAGTGAACGGTCCGATTGTTCGATCTGGCAGCTCGCAGCAGATCCCAGCGTGCCCGACGTGCCGATCTGGCCGGCATCGGCATCCTGTCGATCCAACGGCGGCAACCCCACGAATCCGGCCAATCACAACTTCGCCAGGCCGGCGCTGGCGTGGTTCGACGGCGCGCTGGTGTTCGGCGCGGACGCCATGTACGGGCTGTTGCAGATCGATCCGGTCACGCACACTTCGACGCGCCACCTCTTCTACGACCGCAACCACATCCGCGAACTGGACTACATCGGCATCTCCAGCGCGGCCGTCGCGTCGGACGGCCTTCTGTATGTATCCGGCGGCGGGTCGTTGATGCGGATTGATCACGGTTTTCAGACCGCCACCGTGCTTGGCCCGGCTGGCGGCAGCGTCGCAGCGGACCGCGACGGCCATGTGTACACGACGCTGGGCGACAGCGTCTGGCGTTGGAACATCGCGACCGGACAGGGGCAGCCCGTGGTGGGGGTGGATGGCGCCATCGGGATCACGCTGGGCCCTTTGCCGGGAACGTTGAACAAGCCGCAGGGGTTGGCGGTCACGGATGATGGCGATCTTCTGATCGGCAACGGCGGCGAGTACGCCGTCCTGCGCGCGCACTTTCAGTGATCATCGCAGGACCGCGCGCGCCCGTCGGGCATCGTATGCGCGTGACGTCGATGCCGGCGGGGGCGCTTGACGCGGCCCGCGCCGACCCCTACGGTCGGCATTCATGACCTCAGCCGTGGCAACCAAGCGACGGAACAGATCGAAGGGCCATTGGGCCTGCGTCCTCGCCTTGGTGCTGGCCGTGCCGAGCGCCGCCGCCGCCGCCCCCGACCACGCGGTCGACGAGGCCTACCACGCAGGGATCGAGCTGCGCCGCCATGGTGACAATCGCGGGGCGCTGCGCGAGTTCCGACGCGCGTACGCCGCGACGCCCAGCCCGCGCACGCTGGCGCAGATCGGGCTTGCGGAGCAGGCGCTGGGCATCTGGGTCGACGCGGAGACGCACATCGGCGAGGCGCTGAAGGCGGTTGGCGACAGCTGGATCGTCACCAACCGAGCGCCCTTGCGAGAGGCGTTGCAGGTCGTGACCTCGCACCTGGGCACGCTGGAGGTGGAATGCGACACCGCCGGCGTGGTCCTGGAGATCAACGGGGTGGCCGCGGGCACCCTGCCGCTACCGCGGCCAGTGAGGGTGGTCGCCGGCAGCGTGGTGTTGAGCGCACACGCCCCCGGGTTCTTTCCCGTCCAGCGCATCTCGACCGTGGCGCCCGGACAGCTTGCCCACGAGCAGATCGAGATGGTGCGGATGTCCGCGACGACACCACCGCCGCCGACCGCGCGCGCCACGGTGGTGCCGCCGGCGCAGCTCGCGACCTCGGGGACAGAGACCCCCGGCGCCGCCGTCGGGAAGCCGCCGACGGAAACGCCGAAGCCGGCGCAGCCGCCTGCCGGGGAGAGCGGACAGTGGCGGCGACCCGCGGCCTGGGTCGCGCTGGGACTGGCCACGGCGTCGCTGGGAACGGGCGTGACATTTCATGTGCTGCATCAGACCCGAACGTCCAGCTACAACCGCACCGACGCCAGCGGCGCGCACGTCTGCAACCAGGACGCGTCGGGACACTTCATCGGCCCCAGCGACTGCGCCGACGCGTTCAACGGCGCCGCCCGCGCGCGAACGCTGATGATCGTTGGCTACTCGGGCGCGCTGCTGTTCGGCGCCGCGACCGCGTTCCTGTTCTTGACCGCCCCCGATAGCGACGGGGCCGCCGCGGGGACGGCGGCTTTTTCGTCCGACGCGCCACGCCGCCAGCGGCTCGTCTGCGGGTCTGGCCCGGGCGTCTTCGGCCTGGCCTGCGCCGGCTCGTTCTGACGGGCGCTATCGGTCGCGGGGGCGAGGGACCCGGACACTTCGCCGCGGGCGTCTGGCCGAAAATGGGCACGATCGGCACTTTCGACGCGTCGAGCCGCATGGTTTGGCAAGTTTGGGATGTACGGAATGGACGACGTCGTGTTTACTTCGTGCATGTTGTTAACTATTCCCAGGGGGACGTCGGGGGGGGCGCGCGCAGGCGCATTTTGCTTCGCGGCGGCTCTTGTCGCCTTTCTGTGCAGCTTCGTGGCGTGTTCCTCGCCTCACGGCGGGGTGGTGGGGAACGGTAGCGGCGGCGCGGCGGGCGGAGCCAAAGGAACGGGCGGCGCCAAGGGCACGGGCGGGGTTCAGGACGCCTCCGTGGCCGATCAGTCGCTCGACTTGTCTGCGTCGCCCGATGCGCCCACGGGCACAGGGGGAAGGCCGGATGTGGCCGATTCATCGGTTGGCGGCGCGGCAGGGGCAGGGGCAGGGGGAGGGACAGGGACCGACGCGGCGCTCGACGCCTCGACCAGTGACGCCCCGATCGACGTCCCGACGATGACCGACGCGGCACTCGATGTCGCGATGACTGACGCCTCGGTCACCGATGTAATGATGACCCCCGATGTGCCGCCGCCGGCCGTGTCGATCTCGACGACCGGGACGCTCGCGCGCGCCACCGTCGGCACGGCGTATTCGGTCACCATCACGGCGGCGGGCGGGGTACCGCCTTACACCTTCTCGCTCCCCTCGCTGCCGGCGGCGCTGGCGTGGCTGTCGATCGACGACACCGGCAAGTTGAGCGGGACGCCCTCCCAGGTGCTGGCATCCACCAGCTTCACCGTGGCCGTGCACGATTCACGCAGCGCCACCCTGACTGACTCGATCGCGTCCAAGATGTATTCCGTCGTGGTGGGCGCTTGCGTCGATGGCACGCAGGTCGACTGCGTCGGTCCGTTGACCGGCGGCGCCGCCTGCGGCTTTGGCAAGAGCACCTGCACGAACGGCGCGGCGGGGCCCTGCGTGGCCAGCATGCCGTCGACGGACACCGCGCGCTGCGGAGGTACCTGCACCACCTGCGATGCGACGTCGGCCAAGAGCTGCGTGGCGGGCCTTTGCAAGTGCGGCGCGTCGGACGCGTGCACGACTGGAAATACCTGCTGCACCAGCGGCACCAGCGCGTCGTGCGTCAGCACCACCACCAGCGTCGACAACTGCGGCGGCTGCGGAGTGAAGTGCCCGGCAGGCGGGTACCACTGTGAAGGATCGTGCAAGTGCGGCAGCGGCGGCCTGTGCGCTGGGAACGACACCTGCTGCGGCACCGGAACCACCGCCGCCTGCGCGACCCTCGCGGACGACAAGAACAACTGTGGCGCGTGCGGTACCCGCTGCGACGCCACCCGCGCCGATTCGTGCAGCGGCGGCAGCTGTCGCTGCGGCGCCGCGGCCCAGTGCGCGACGGGCCAGACCTGCTGTGGCACCGGCGGCTGCGCCAACGTGTCCCAGGACATGAACAACTGCGGTTCCTGTGGCAACCGCTGTGACGCCACCCGCGCCGACTCGTGCAGCGGAGGCGCCTGTCACTGCGGCACCGGCGCGGCGTGCGCCGCCGGCCAGACCTGTTGCGGCGGTGTCTGCGCCGACCTTGCCCACGACGCCAATCACTGCCTGGGATGCAGCAACATTTGCGACAGGAACAAGGCCGACAGCTGTAACAGCGGCTGCCGCTGCGGCTCTGGCGCCGCGTGCGGCACCGGGCAGACCTGCTGCGGAGGCGCCTGCGTCGACACCTCCACCAACACCAGCAACTGCGGAGCGTGCGGAAGGAGCTGTGGCAGCGGAACAAACAGCTGCCTGACCGGAACGTGCAGTTGCGGCACCCATGTCGGCGCGTGCAGCGGGGGGCAGACCTGCTGCCCGAACAACGGGAACACCTGCTACGACCTCTCCTCGTCGGCTTCCAGCTTCAACTGTGGGACCTGTGGTCACTCCTGCCTGGGCGATCCCTGCAGCGGCGGGACCTGTCAGGCCGCGCTGGTCACCGGGACGGCCGCGGCGCCGTTCAACTATCCGCCGGAGAACGGCAACTACGGCATCACCGCTGGCGGCCACACGTACACGTTCAACTACGGCGTGGCGCCGAACGGCGACCAGGACCCCGCCATCCAGAAGGATGGCACCACCATCTGTATCTGGACCACGTACGGGGGCGCCAATGAAGAGGTCTCGTTCTGGGGCCTCGCCGCCGACGCCAACTACGTCTACGGGTTGCTCCAGGGTGGGCCACTCGGAGTGTTCAAGTGCCCCATCAACGGCGGGACAGCGATCAGCCTCTTCCAGGACTCCAGCGCCTACACGAACTATGGTCTGGTCGACAGCGGAACCGCCATCTACTGGAGCGTCTATCCCAGCAGCGGTGGTGCCAACCAGATCTACCGCCTGGTCAAGTAGCGTCGCGGGGACGGTCGTCGGGCGACAAATCGATTCGCCGCTGCCGACGGCCGTTGGATTCACGTAGAACTGGTACTCGTCCACCACGCCGGCGACGAGAACTCGCGAAGCCCGTGCCTCCGAAGCAGATGAGGTCGCCGGCCCCCGCTCGCTTCAACGCTCCGACGGCTCCTGCCAGCGGGCCGCGCGCAATCGTCGTACGCTTCCATCGAGACGCGGTCAGTGCGTCGCTCAGCACGACCTTTCGCCCTCACCAATCAGCGGGCGCTCGATCCTCAGCGAGCGGTCCGCGAACTGAAATACGCGCGCGCGCTGGGGCGGCCGAAGACGAGCAGGCAGAAGCCCGGGAACCATACCACCGACAGCAAGTAGTAGACGAGGCCGGTGTCTAGCAGTCCGCTAACCTGAACGTTGCTCGAGTAGAGCACATGGTCGCAAAACCACGGCATCACCAGTGATGCCCCCCGATCGACGATGGAGGCGTACCTGGCGGAAGCCACCGTCGCGATATGCCCTGACGCCATGCTCATCACGTCGCGCAGCGCATCCATCTCGGTACGGGCGATCGCCGATTCGACCTGGGACACCGCGACGAAGTCGACAACAAACGTGAACGCGACCAGCGCACACCAGACCAGTGCGACCCGGCGCGCCCACCAGCGCCGGAGCCACAGACCCCAGCTCACCACCACGAGCAATCCCGCCACCGCCGCCTTTACCAGCAGCGAGACTTCGAACGCGCCGACGAACAGATCCCAGAAAGCCACGGCCCGATTCGCCACCGGCATGGCGATCGCGCGCTGTTCAATTGGCGAGATCAGGTTAGCCAGGCGTTGCAGGACGAGCAGGAACGTCAAGTGGCCGGCGCAGCTGACGGTCCCGACGATGAGCGCAAACGCAGCGAAGACCTGAGGCAAAACAGGACGGTTAGCGGTAGCGCGCGGCGACAGGCCGGGCAGGGGCTCCTCGCAATGCTGGCAGCGCGGACCGGCCGCAGGCGTGCTCTCGCCACAGGCGGGACACGTCCGAAAGTACTGCGCAGGCAATGGCTCTTCGCAGTGCTGGCAGCGGCCCATCTGCGCCGCGGTGTCCTCCCCGCATGCCAGGCACGTTCGTGCGGCCGACTTCTGCGTGTCCAACGTGGTCATCCTCAGGCCGTCTGCTGTTGCAGGGCCGCCGCGATGCGGTTGTTGTCCTGGCAGAAGAATACGAGGGCCAGGGTGACGGTCACCAGACCCACGATCGGAACAAAGCCCGCGAACCAGAGGACCGCCAGCGCCGTCTTACCGAATAGAGGTACCTCGACACGTCGCGCGCGCACGATGTCCGCGCGCAGGTTCAGCACCTCGAGGACGACCATGACGCTGACCACGATCGTCCCGACATAAGCGAGCACACCGGGCACGCCACCGACGGCCGAGAGCCCGATCGTGACAAGCGGGCCGGCTATCACCTGGATCCAAAAGAGGGTGGCGAAGCTCGAAGGGCGACCAGCGAGCTTTTGATAGGCAATTCCTGTTCGATAGAACTTAACCAGTCCGTAGATTCCCAGCGTGACGATGCTGAGCGCAATGATCGCTCCTGCGCTCAGCTGCGGGAGCACGGCCGTGGTCGACGTTGCGGCGACGGGATCAGCCGACAAGGGTGGGCTGGGCGTGCCCCGGACGACGGCCACGGGACCCGTGCCAGTGACGTCTGCCGCGATGTCGCTCTTGCAATGCTTGCACTTGACAGCGACAGCCAGGATGTCCTCACCGCACTTCGGACACCGTTTGGTCGCCCGCGCCTGCGTCGCCAACCCCTCATTCGCCATCGTACGCCCTGCCTTTCTCTCTAATCCAACAGCGTTTCGGCCCTTATAACGCGTTCAATGACTGGTTGTCACCAGCGCGTGAAAACTCGCGGCAAGGGACGTTGGCTGTCGGAACGCTCAATTAGTGGTTGGCGACGCCATTCGCGAACGCCACGACAAAGACCAGCGTGGACAGGGCCGCGCCGATGATCGACAGGAGGATCCATCCGGATAAGTAGGGGCGTCATCGCTTGGGAGTTGCCTGGTAGTCGGTCGGGAAATGTGAGCGGACTCCGCACTGGCCCCGACGTCCAGCACGCCATCGTCAGGCCGGACCACCGACGGGATGCGTTGCATCTCGAGTTGTGACCGGGCCCTGGTGCGATCATGACCGTCTTGTGTAAGACGCGGGCCCAGCGAGGTGCCACGATCCATGGATGCGAGTCACCCCCACTCAGCCAGGACGCGCGGTCGATGACTGTCAGTCGATGCGAGACCTTCGCGCCCGTCTCGAGCAGCGCGGCCTGCTCGAGCCCTCCCGCTTCTGGACGCGAAAGCTGCTCCTCTGGATCCCGACGTTCTTCGCCTCATATCTGGGCCTGCTGGCTCTACCATTTGGACCGGCCTGGCTGCTGCTGGCGATTGTTGCCTCGGTGGGCCTGCTAACGATGGGGTACGTTGGCCACGACGCTGGACATTATGCGCTCTCGCGGAAGCGCTGGGTGAACGACCTGTGGGGCCAGTTCGCGATGACGTTCCTTTGCGGCATGAGCTTCGGATTCTGGCGCTCCCGCCACAATGTTCACCACGTCCATTGCCAGGAGGTGGGCGGGGATCCGGACATGCACTTCGGCGTGCTGTTCTCCGTCTACCCGGACTCGGCGAACTGGCACACGCCGCTGGGCCGCTTTTTCCTTCGCATCCAAAAATGGGCCTTTTGGCCACTGGCGGCGTTCTACTGGGTGACCCTCCGCTACGATGGCTTCCGCGATCTATTCCAGCGTCCTGACGAGACGAAGATCGATCGCTTCCTCATGCCGCTGCACTGGATCGTGCTGCTGGTCATCCCGGGGCTCACCTTCGGCTGGCCCGCGGCGATCCTCGCTTACGTCGTGGTCTCGTGCATCTCGTCATTGATGACGGCCTCCGTCTTCATCCCCAATCACATCGGGATGCGCCGCCTGGTTCCGGGGCACGGGATCAGCTACCTCGAACAGCAGGTCACCACCAGCCGCAATATCGCGAACCCGCGCCTCCTCGACTTCTACTACGGCGGCCTGAATTCGCAGATCGAGCACCACCTGTTCCCGCGCGTGTCGCACAACCGCTACCGCCAGATGCGCCTCGTCGTCCGCGATTTCTGCGCAGAGCGTGGCATCACCTACAACGAGGTCTCCCTCTACCGCGCCCTCGCCTCCGTCGGGCAACACCTCGGGGCAATGACGGCGGCAGCCCGGCGCCGGCCAGTGAAGGTCACCTGACGTGGGCCCAAAAGGGATCACGGTGCGCGGCTGGATCGCGCACCGACCCCTCCGCCCTCGATCCTTGTTGGCTATCTTCTTGGGCCAAGGACGATGATCGCCATGCCGACCAGCGCCACGGATGCGCCGATCAGATCCCACCTCGTCGGTCGCTCTCGCTCGACTAGCGACAGCCACAGCAGCGCCACGGCGATGTAGACGCCTCCATAGGCCGCGTAGGTCCGGGCGGCCCCGGTCGGGTGAAGAGTGAGGAGCCAGGAAAAGACACCCAGCGACATCGCCGCCGGGACGAGCAGCCACGGCGTTCGGTCCTTCTTCAGCCACAGATAAGGAAGGTAGCAACCCAGGATCTCGGCCACCGCGGTGATCACGAACAGCAAGGTGGTTCTGACGAGAGACACGGCCCCCTTTATACGTCGAAACCTTTCGACACCCTCACGCCCGGCGCGCATTCGAGCAGGACCCCAGCCGATCAATGCGCCCCCGGCGATGGCTCCCAGCACCGCGAGCGCACTGCCCAATTCCGAGGCCCACGCAGCCGAGGGCGGTGGTGAGGCTCGCGACGAAGCCGATCTGCGTCCACATGCGAAGGCGCCGCCTGGGCGCCGTCGCAGCATCACGTGCCATCCCGCGTCCATGGCACTCTGCTCCAATTGGTCAAGCGAGACGGCTCCGACCTCGCGTTTCACCGTGTCGAGATCAGAAGTGTCCGTGTACGGCGCGAATGCAGACCGCCGTCAGAGCGGCCCTATGAACGCATCGGTGCGAGGACGCTCACCCACTTGCTGAGGCCGTCGAGCATCGCCTGGGCGCCGGCTTGCTGAAGTTCACTCGGGTTGAAGACGCCCTTGTCGTCGATGCTGTGCAGGAACAGCGGCGCCATGACCGATTCGTGCAGGACCACCATCTTCAGCGCCGTCATCATCGGCTTCACCATCTGCACGGCGCGGGTACCGCCGGCCGGGCCGCCGTAGCTGACGAAACCGACCGGCTTGTGCGCCCACTCGTGCAGCAGATAGACCAGCGCGTTGATCAGAGAAGGAGGCGTGCCGTGGTCGTATTCGGGTGTGACGAAGATGAAGGCGTCCGCTGCGTCGATCTTCGCGCTCCATCGCTTCGTGTGCTCGTGCTCGTACTGTCGGAGGCGCGGGTGGCGTGGCTCGTCGAACATTGGCAGGTTCTCATCCTTCAGGTCGACCAGTTCGACGTCGAACCGGCTGTCGGTGGTGGCCCGCTCGAAGATCCATCTGCTCAGCGGAAAGCCGGAGCGTCCGGGGCGTGTGCTGACCGTGATCACATGGAGCTTGGGCTTGGTTTTGCTGGCGTCGCTCGCGTTCATGGATCATGTGGTAGCTCCAAGAGCCTGGACGGCCAATGGACGAAAGCCCCAAACAGTTATCCAGGAGTCCGCACGAGCTGGCGCTCGAGGACCCTCGCGGTGACGTGCTCGCCGACGTGCTGGGCACCAGCCTGCTCCGGAACGCCATGTACCGGCGCATCGAATGCGGAGCGCCCTGGGGCATGGCCGTGCCTGAGCACGACCGGGCCTTGTTCTACGTGCTCGTCCGGGGCAGCGCGCGAGTCGAGGTCGAAGGGGAGCCGGTCTGTGAGCTCTCCGCCGGCGATACCCTGTTCATCCCCCACGGAACGGCCCACGTCGTGCGCGACGCGAAGCAAAGCAGGCCGATCACCGTCTGCGATGGCACGCCCCAGCCACGCGGGGTGATACGTCGCCTGGGGGGGGCCGGCGCGCAGAGCACGCTGATCAAGGGGTTCTTCCAGTTCGCGGGCCGCAAGCCGACCCTCCTGCAGGGCATGCCGCGCGTGATCCAGCTGAGGTCGACCGACCCGACGTACCACCGCTGGACCGCCGCCACTCTGCAGTTGCTGCTTGCCGAGAGCGCGTCACCCGGCCCGGCGAGCGTGCTGGTGCTGCAACGTCTGGCCGACGTCCTGTTCGTGCAGACGCTGCGCGCGCTGGCCACCGAGCACAGCGGTCTCGCCGCGCTGTCTGACCCGGCGATCCACGAATCGCTGTCAATCCTTCACACCCAGATGAGCTATCCCTGGACGGTGGCGGCGCTGGCGAAGCGGGTTGGTCTGTCGCGGTCGGCGTTCGCCGCACGGTTCACCACGCTGGTTGGCGAGCCCCCCCTGCAGTACCTCACGCGCTGGCGGGTCGGTCGCGCAGCGGAACTGCTGCGCGAGCCTCGCCGGCGGATCGCCGAAGTTGCGGGAGACATCGGCTACCAGAGCGTCCCGTCTTTCAACAAGGCGTTCCGCAAGTGGCAAGGTGTAAGTCCGACCGGCTTCCGCGCGCGCTACGCCTAACTCGGATAATTGTCCGATGAAAGCGCGCCACGAGCGGCGTCACGAGCGAGACAGGAGTGCTGATCGCGAGGTCACGTCTTCGTTGTTGCCTGTGAATGCTGCTGGCGACCAGAGCGATCCGGAGGGCGGGGGCGGCCGTCGCGCACAGTCCGGCTTGCTCCTGCAGCCGCGAGGCAGGTACTCTCTTCCGGACGGCCTCCGTTGGTGCGAGGTCAACTACCTACCGGAGGCCGCGATGCTCTCTGACTGGTCCCCCAAGCGGCGCCGTGTTCTGACCGCGGGGCTGCCCCTGCTACTGGTGGCATGTTCCGGGACGGGGACCGGCAGCGCCGGAACCGCGGGCTTCGGCGGAGCAGCCGGCGCAGGTGGGAACGCCGGCCTCGGTGGCGGCGCGGGCGGCGCGGGTGGCGGCGCGGGCGGCGCCGCGGTGCAACCGGACGGCACGATCACCTGGCAGATCAACGGCAACACCATCACCGCGCCGGGCTATTACCAGAGCGCAGGGGCGACCTGGCAGTCTTTCGCCTTCCAGATTGGGGCCGACTACGCCATGTCGCAGCGCGCGTGCACATTCTGGGG
>Ga0105239_10008273_pt1 | contig 11860 bp, 9 predicted proteins | sample KBSC44metaG_FD_92761 | JGI IMG/M metagenome (GOLD analysis project Ga0105239, IMG submission 92761) | Corn rhizosphere microbial communities from Kellogg Biological Station, Michigan, USA - KBS C4-4 metaG | ecosystem: Host-associated > Plants > Roots > Rhizosphere > Soil | place: Michigan, USA...
AGATCTCACGCATGCTCTGCAGCCGCCGATCGACGTTGCTCCATGGGAGGTGGCCACGCAGTTCCTTCATGCCCGTCTCAGGACGAGTGTGCCTGAGGCTTCCCGCCACAAAGCGAGCGCGGGGGCTAAGGCGGACAGATCGGCGGCCCCCGGCGACTGTAACGGGGCGTTTCTCCCTCTCCGCCTGCCGCGCGCCAGCATCCTCTCGTCAGAGGGCGTCGGCCAGGCCGGAAGTTCTTCTTGCGCGGCGCGGTGGCGGGGTCATGCTTCGCCGCCTAGGGAAAACCTGAGTGAAATCAGAGTGACTCTCGAAGGTCGTTGGCCGCCGCGGTTAACCCGTGAACTGCTCGAAACCGCCAGAGACCGAGACCTTCCGGCCCGTACGATCGAGGTCGTTCTGCTTGCGGCGTTCATCACCTGGAAGCACGGGAACGAGGAAGATGCTGTCCAACTCGCGAAAGCCGCTGCCGCGGAACGAGTGACGCTTGGTATGCCCGCGTGGGAGTCCCCGGCATACCCATACGCCGAGGCGCTCGTTCGTGGCCTCGAAAAGAACGGACACGATCTCTCCGGGCGCGAGCCACAAGGGCTTTCACTCGACGACGCAGTTGAACTCGCCCTCCGTTCTCTCGACTGACCACCGGGCCGATTGGATCCCTGCAGTCCGAGCTCTTCGCCGGGTTGGTCGAACCACGAAAACGTGAGAGTCCCAAGCTCGCGGGGTACCCACCCCCGTCAGGTCCCGCGATCCCACTCTCATGGTGGGTTTGCCTATGGCTGCCCCGTCCTAGCGGGCAGTCGTCAAGTCCGAAGACCGTCGGCTGCGCCAGTGTTCGGGAATGTCACCCAAAGGTCTGACCCGTCTCCGACAGCGTTCGGTGGTCGAGCCTCGTCCCTGAGAGGGCGGCGGTGTCGCCGCCCCTCGACGATCGGCTTCTTGCTGGCCGTGGATTCCTGCGGCGACCACCACACCGGTCCGGTGCTCGTGGAGAGCCGTCTCGTCCTCATGCGTGACGCGACCGGCTGCGAACCGTCATGCCGCCGAAGGGCAAGCCGCCCGACTTCTCACCAACATTGCTAGCAATCGGTCTCACGCGTGACTCCACCGTGATGGCGAGTAAGCGATGGCGTCGTTTCTTGGGGTCGAGTTCTTTGCGGCGTGCAGCAGCACGTGCGGCCCGAGAGAGACCCGATCCTGGATCGCAGCCGCCGATCTCATCAGCGCCCCGGTTGCCTTGATGCGCCTGCTCGGCTGGCAGGCGGTCGCACGTCGAACCCGCTAACGACGCGGCATCGCGCGATTCGTGTTCAATGTGTGTTCAGCGCGCGCGAGGCCGACCAACGCGAGAACGTATGCCCATGAGCCGGCCGAGGAGCTGGCGGCTGCGGCACCCAGACAGCCGACATCGATCCTCCGTCGCTGCCGACCTGGGGGCGAGGAGTACCGGTACCCCGCGCGCAATGAGCCTCTCCGCCGTGGACGTTCCCCGGGAGGGGCGGCAATGAAGTTTGATCTTCTGGCATTGAAGCGTATCCTCGGAAACTGCTGGTGGTTCACGCCGATCACGCATGCCGTGGATACTGAGTAATCCGTACGGGATCCTTGTCGATGAGGAAGCCGACGCCTGGCACACCGGGGCTGTTACTGCCGTCTTACCGGTTGAGAACACTCAGGATCTGCTAATCGGCGGCGAGACCGGCGGCGTATGGCGCGGCTCTCCGGCCGATGAGGCCGCGACTGCCTTGAGTGATGCGTGGAGCGATCCAGACATAACTGCGCTCATACAGACGCCTGACCCAGCGGTGGTAGTGGCTACGACGGGGAAGGGCTCCGTCTACTTGTCGGATCTGCCAAGTTCAGGCGGATCCGCCCCGTTGGGAACGTTTCGGCAAGCGCGGACGGTCGACGGTGGAGGTGCGCCGGTCACGCCCGGCAGGATTTGGGCCGGGGTGGTGGAGCCGACGACGCAGCGGCTCGTGCTCGCGTGTCAGAACGGGTTATTCTGGGCCGAGTTACCGCTTGCGGAAGACGATCTTGTTTTCGCCGCAGCGGTCGGTGCAGCCGGCCCTTTCAGCGGAGTCGCGCTTGGACCCGCTATGTCCATTATTGCTGCTGGTTATGGCCCGGCTCTCTCGGGCCTCTTTCTTGGCACTTGGACGCGGACGCCGACTGGAGGCTCGCTGCTCAGGGTTAAGCCTGTTAGGCCTGCACTGATCAACGGCGTCTCGATAGGCCGAATGGGACGTACCTCGGTCGCGTCTTGCGCGGGCAGCCCTCGTTTTGCTTTTGCCGTGACGGCAGAGGCTTCCGGCGCAAATAAGAATTCCTTCTATGCGGTCTTGCGGTCGCTGGATGGGGGTCAAAGCTGGAACGTCTGTGGGCAACTGGGGGCGTTCGCGAACGCTGGTAATCAGGCGGACCGAAATGAAGCGATCGCGGTCACGCCGCAGGCTGGCGCATCCAGCTATCAGCAGCTGAACGTAGCGATGGGGATGCGGCGGGGGCCGTTTATCTCGAACGATGGCGGCGACAACTGGGTTGAGCACGGTGACACGGGATCTGGTTCCGGGAAATCACCGCACCTCCACTCAGATACTCGCTGTCTTCTATTCGACGACCGCGACTCCTCGGGAAACACCCTTTACGTCGGGTCCGACGGCGGCGTCGCTTGCACCCGCGACCTTGGCGCAAGTTGGGAGACACGCCCGTTCAACAGCCGTCTCCCAATCCTTCAGTTCTGCGGGTCGAATCGCGGCTATCGGGGCGGCGCTTCAGCAGCACCAACCGCAGAGATCGCCGGCGGAGGTCTTCAGGACAACGAGAATGTCTGTGCGTCGTTGTGGCCGCAGCCAGCTGCCTGGCGAGCACTTGACGCCGGCGGAGATGGTGGCTACGTCTGTTTTGTCAGACGTGACTCATGGGGAAACCAGCCGCAGTCAGGTGTCGCCATCTCTTGCAACGCAAACGCTGGTCGGGCGCTCGAGCTGACGGAATGGGTAGGTCAACAGCTCTCTTCCAGAGGAGTCATTTCCGTCAAAGCCGCGGGTGGATATCCCGCTCAGCCATCGGGGGTCGCGGCGGCGGCAGGGCAATACGTGTCGCTGAGCACCGTGGCTCATCCTGCTTGGCCAGACCGCCATCGGCGTGTCATCAGTGTGTGCGGCTCGGGTTCAATTGTGTACGGCTTCGTGCAAACGGGTGGCATCTATGGCACCTGGCTTCGGCTCGCCTCGGTGCCACTGAAAGGCGGGGAGTTCATCACCGCGGTGGGCTCCCGGACAGGCGACCCCATCTATGTCGGTACATCAAACGGCAGCTTGTTCGCCGTTGATCCGAACGAGGACGACCCTGATCAGGCGACAATCCTCGAGCTGCAAATCAAGATTGGTCGCGCTGCGCGCGCAACGCTCGGCGACACAAAGTTGATCCTTCACGCCGAAGAGGATCTTGTTCTGGCAGCGTACGACAGGCAGCTCCTGACGATGGAGGTGCTGCACTTTCGGCCAGTCAAGCAGCTACCAGTAAATGAGCCGCTGACGGGCCTTGCGTACGATGAGCGCTCCGAGGTTGTTTTCGCGTCCTTTGATGGCGGCGTGTTCCAGAGCACGACCGCTGGCGATAGCTGGCAGCCATTCTCGCAGAGCCTTCCGAAGATGGCTCACGCCGCCGAGCTCTTCGTGGGCGAGAGTCCAGCAGGGCAATCTCTTTATCTCGCGACGTGGGGTCGCTCGCTCTACCATTGCGACCTCTAAGCGAGTCGGCCGTCACACGCCCCTAGGTCACATCGTTCCGCAGGCGGGCATACAGCTCATTATTTGGGGCCGGCCCGGGCACAACCCACATCCTCGTCAGCCGGATACAAAGCAGGGGCATTTCAAGCCATCTCTCGCCTGTGTCGATCGCGAAGAAGTTGTCGGTCACGACGCTAACGCCGCCGCCGCCGGACGCGCTGCGAGGATGCAACAGCTAAGAGAATAGGCACGGATGCGACTGCGTAAATGGCAGCCTCGAAGATTCCGTTGCCGCCGTCCGGACTCACGTGCAAGAGCTGCTCGATCCAGTGCATCTTTGCTCCCTCCGTGGTACGTCACCTGCGAGCTGCAAGCAGGATCGGCTCAAGAACAGTGCTGTGGGGATATTCAATCGCGCCGGCTGCGCAGGATCTAGGCCGCGAGGAGTTTCGGTCGTGTTGCGTTCTACACTAAGTGCACGTGGGCGTGGGCAACGAGCAGGTTAAGTCAGGAGGGATCGGAGCGCAGCTACCGGAGACCGACGTCACGTTCGAGGAGCTCGTGCATGCGCATTGGCTGCGAAGCCAGGCGCCGTCTGACGACGAGGAGCGGTCCCGACGCGAGCTCGCCTACGCGGAAAGGCGAGCGGCGTTCGAGCGGCAGAACGGCACGATCACAGAGGCGTACTGGTCCCAACGCTCGCTTGCCGCGGCGGCCGTCACGGAGAAACGCTCCCGCCATGCCCTCCTGCCCTTCCTCCACATTGTGCGGTCGCGAATTCACCGCGCGGACGACTGGACCGCGCGACCGGCTTCGGCTGACTTCTTTTACCGGTGCGACCGTCTCGGCGTTCGGGAGGAGGTACTGCTTGACGGCACGCCTTCCCGTCTGGCGGCGACATGGCTCTTCACCCTCGTATCGCGAGTCCTCGCTCTCGCCGACGTCTCGGAGTCGAAGCCCACCGAGCGCGACGCGCTCATGTCGCTCGAGGCCGAGCTGACGAGGATCGAGGCCTACGTCGAGCGGGCATCACGCGCGTCCGCATTTCGCCAGTACTTCATGGGCGTCCTGACGGGCCTGGTGGCTATCGCCCTCGGCTCGGTTTTCGTCGAGCTGCTTGCCGGCTCGACACCGTTCAGCGATGCGGCCGCGGTGGCCGTCGTGGCCGGGGCTGTCGGCGCCGTCGTCAGCGTCCTCCAACGGACCGCGAGGGCGACCGACATTCCTCCTCCGGGCTCCGACGACGCGCCGGATCTCAACGGCGGCGCCCACCCCGGCCGGATCGGTCGGGCCCTCCCGTTCGACGAGGAAATCGGCGGCTCCTTGATCTTTGGGCTCGGGGTCGTGCGCCCTTGCCTCGGTGCCGTCGCCGGAACGGTCGTGTACGCCGCCCTTGCGACTGAGTTCATCGTCATCAACAGCTCCTCCTCGCTCCTGCTGTATGCCTCATTGGCCTTCGCGGCGGGCTTCGCCGAGCGCTGGGCGACGACCGTGTTCGAAACCTCCGGACCGGATATCTCGGACCCTGAGGCGCGTGAGGCCCTCGACGCCGTGTCAAGCCTCCCCGAGACGCTCGAGGAGTCCCTGCGCTCGACACTTCGTGGCCCTCGCCTCGTGAACTATGACGGTTGGCTGACCGTCGACGTGCGCCGCGACGGCGAGTCCTTGCCGATCGGCGCCGGGCACGAAATCGAGCTTCGGCCCGATTCGGAATACGAGGTCGTCGCGATGATCGGCCGCGATCAGGCCCCCGGGCTCACGGTTCCGCTCACGATCAGCGGAGGAGTCGAACAGCAGGAACTCGACTTCTTCGTCGAGCTCGACAGCGACCGGCCCGCCCTCCGGCAGGCCGGTCAGGTCGTTCGTGTGCAGGCAGCCGAGGGCTCAGCGAGCGTGCGCTTCCCCGTGGCTCTACCTGCGCAGACGGATCCGCCGCCGTGGTTATGGATCCGTGTCGAGCAGCAGCATCGCGCCATACAAAACGTCGAGCTCGTCGCGCTGCCGACCGTCCTCGAATGAGTCCCGCCGCCCCGATTGCCAAGATCTCACTCAAGCCGCTCGGGACGGTCGACGATTCCACCGGCGCCTCGGTCGGCATCACGGTTCGGTTCGAGTTTCCGCAGACCGGCGAGACGATCGACCTGCCTCTACCCGATCGCGGCCCGCTCGACATCGGACGGGCGCGCGCTGGCGGATACCTCCAGCGCCTCGTTGCGTCGTCCGCAACCACGCGCGGATCGCTTCCGGTCGCGGCCGACGCATTCCGGCTGCTTCTGAGCGCCGGCCGGGAGCTACGCGGCCTCCTCGTCCAGGATGATCCCGACAAGAAGATCCGCCTGGAGGACGCGTTCCGGAGAGCCTGGCCGAGCTACGCGGACCCGGATTGGAACGATCGGAGCACGCCACTGCCGTACGTCCAGGTCGTCGGCCAGCGGGAGGCATTTCCCTTCGAGCTGTTGCCCCTCTTCGACTTCAGCGGGCTCCCAGAGCTGAAGACCGACCTGGACCTCGCCCGCGCTGCGGCCCGCTTTCTCGGGTTCACGGTCGTCGTGCAGCGCGATCTGTCGCAATCGGTCCATACGGGCGGAGTCCTGCTGAACGATCCTCAACTGCCAATACAGTTCGGCCGGCATCGAAGCGTCGGTCGCGACGAAGAGTCATTCTTGAGGCGACTCGAGCCGTTCGTCGACATCGACGGCCCGTGGCCCGACTCGGATCGCGAGGACGTCAAGGAGACGCTGCTCGAGGCGCTCTACCACCCGTCGAAGCAGCGGCTCGACCAGACTGCGCCGCGAACCCCGCCCGTCCAGGTACAGCACTTCGCGTGCCACTGCGACACGACACCTGCGTTCGATCGCGACTACGAGCTCGTCCTGACCACGAGCAACCGGAAGCGTAGGCCGATCACGCTCGGTGAGATCAAGGACGGCTACGAGGACCGGCTCGCCAATGATCGAGATCCGAAGCAGGAACGCGCGGTAATCATCATGAATGCCTGCGCGTCGTCGCATATCGATCCTACGACCGCGAGCTCGTTCCCGCACTGGTTCATCGCCAACGGGCACCGCGCTTTCGTCGGGACGGAGACGGACATCCCGGACGGCGTGGCGTCAGAGTTCGCCTTCAAGCTCTACGCCGAACTACTTGACAAACAACCCCTCGGCGCCGCGCTCGTGCGCGCACGTCGCAGCATGCTCGTCGACCACAAGAACCCGCTCGGGATCCTCTACGTGATGTACGGAGACGCAGAGCTAACGGTGCAGGTGCAGCGTCCGATCTTCGACCGGCCAACCGCAACGGCCTCGGGCTGATCAGGCGCCACGGCGACGCTTGACGATCTCGAGGGCCACACTGTCGCTGAGTGGGACCAGGAAGACGGCTGCTCCGAGAAGCGCGCCGCTGACAGTACTGTCGATGTTGACCAGGTTGGCCACGTTGCCACGTGTTCCGATCGCCCAGCAGAAGAACGCGATGACTGCAAGCACGTAGAAGTACGGCAGCGGCCGCTCTTCGACCTCCTGGCTCTGCGCGGACGTCCACAGATAGCCGATCGTCCCGAGAGCACCCAAGATGAGCACCGCGATAAGCCATCCGTCGTGATTTGACCCGAGGGCCGTCGCCGTCGGAAAGAAGAATGCGAGAGTCTCGGCTGGGACGTACTTCACCAGCTTCTCGGGTAGCCCATCGCCTCCCTGCGCCTCGCCGCCGCGCACGAACACCGGTGGTACCACGGTTCTGGCCATTGACAGATTCTTCCACCGGACCTCATCCGGGGGAACAAGCCGCTGCCAGCCGCGAGCTTCGGTCTTGGCTCGATCGCGCTCTCGTACCCGCCGAGACGGCGGAGCTGCCCGACTGTGACCAGCTCTCAGACGAGCAGCTCGACGGTCTACGTGCGTGTGTGCAGCGGCTTGTGGGGGTCCTGGAGGGCGTCGTCCAGCCCAGCCCAGAAGAGCTGGCCCTCTTGGCCGGTCAGGGCGTCAAGCTCGCGTCAGAAGAAGGGCAGCCAGGGTCGTCGTCAACCGCCACGTTAACCCTGTCGCTGCGCCACCGTTGCGGACTGACAGCTCGTGGTTGGTTCAAAGAGAGCGGCGCCTCCGCCTCTAGCTTGTCGCGGCGGCAACGCGTAGGATCCTGCCCTGTCGGTCGAGCTGAGCGGAGGCCGGCTTTTGACACTCCGGGGAAGGGGGCCTGCGGTGAGTGTGGACCAGAAGCGAGCGCGGTGGTTCGGCGTTCTCTATCTCCTCACGTTCATCACGTCGATCCCGGCGCTGGCGCTGTACGAGCCTGCGCTACGTCATCCGGTGGCGTTCGTCGCTGGATCGGGCAACGTGAACAACATTTATTTCGGTGCGCTGTTGGAACTGCTGCTCATCCTCGCCAACATCGGGACCGCGGTCGTGATCGTCCCGATCATGCGGCGTCGGTTCGAAGACCTCGCGATCGGCTACGTCACCGCGAGGATCGTCGAGTCCACGTTCATTCTCGTCGGCATCCTCGCGATGCTCGCGATCGCAACGTTGCAGCAGGAGACGGCGGGCGCGGCCGAAGCAACGGTCGCCTACACACTCGCGGCGATCAAGGACTGGACGTTCATCCTCGGGCCGGGCTGGATGGTCGGCTGGGGGAACGGGCTGATCCTCGGCTACATGATGTACCGCACAAGGCTCGTGCCACGCGCAGCGACCTGGCTCGGGCTCGTCGGCGGGTCGCTCATCATCCTCACCGGGACGATCGCGATGTTCGGCGGCGGACACCCGAGCGGCACCTTGCAGGGCCTCGCGACGATCCCCGAAGCCGCGTGGGAACTCTTCCTCGGCGTCTACTGCACCATCTGGGGCTTCAAGCGCGACGCCCCGATCCTTTCGGAGAGGGCCCGATGACGACTCAAACGGGGCCTCTCGGAGACGCACGCAACTGGAGAATGCACGCGCGTCAGTCCGGTTCGGGTGCGAAGATACGCCGTATGAACGAGCGTACTTACCACCGAACCCGTCGGACTTGATCCCGTAAACCACGCCGGTAACACGCACCTGGCTCGCCGAGTTGGGCTCAGCTCGCGGCGGCTCCGGGAGCACTGAGTCGAGGGGAATATCTCCTATCGCAAGCCACCGGCGAGGGGAAGGTCACGCAGCCAGCCAACCGGCTGATCGATTGGCTCTACGAGCTACGCGACGCCGGGTCGATCACCTTCGACGATTCGGACGCCACGGCGGCGCGGAGTCCTGACAGCGAACTCGCACGAAAGGAAACTCTTCCTGATCAGAGGCATCGCCGTGACCGCAGCTGGCCGAACATCCCTGGCGCGGCCGAGGCCAAGCTAGTCGTGTGCCCCAGCCCGCGCGAATATTCCCCGAGGTCGTCAGAGGGCGCCGGCGTTGTCGGGTGCGGAGGCCGAATAGGTATCCCATTCACCTGGCACCCCTTTGAGGCTGCGCCGGCCGCGGTTTGCGAAGACGAGCCCCGAGCCGACGACGAGGTCTCTGACCGTGCTCGTCACGAGCACATCACCGGGTTCTGCCTCCGCCGCGACACGTGCACCGATGTGGACGGCGAGGCCGCGAACCGCCGCTCCGTCGAGCTCGTCAGCGCGTAGACCCGCATTCGATGGGGTGCTCCCACACCGGCCGCCCGCCGCAATTGACCCGCTCGTGTCACATCGCGGCTGTGCCGCCGGCCCTAACGTTCCCTAAGCCGGCGTCGTGGGGCTTTGCCGATGACCCTCCCCGTCGTTGGGAGCCCCTCCGCTGGCCATCAGGGGCCCGGCCTTCGGCGGCGGGATATACCCCCACCAGGAGCGCCGAGGGAAACCCGGCACCAGGGATGAAGCCCTGGCAGCCGGGGTCCTTTTGAAGCCAGCCATTTCGTTCAGAAGCTGATGAAGCTCGCCACTCACCGCTTCTATCGTCAGGCTCAACATAAACCTGTAGGGGACTCCTATTTGGCGCCGTTTTAGTAGTAGCCCGCGCCCGAGCGGAGGCTGCCGAGCTTCTGACCCACCCTGGCCAACGCCGCGATCACCGCGCTGCTGCTCGACCCGTGCGGCAGCCCGACCCACGCTTCAAACGGAAGCCTCTAAACGGCTGCTCTGGTGATTCCTTCCTCGTGGGAAGGTAGAACGGTTATGACGGTCGCGCGCTGGGGCTTGGTCGACGCCAGGGATGCCTCCCTTTACGATTGGAGCCGTGCCGTCGACATACAGGGTGCGAACCGCGCCGTTGAGTAATGAACACAACGTCTCTGATGAGCGAGTCGAGGAGTTGCGCACGGCGCTCGAGGCGGTCGGCGCGCGCAGCATTGACGTCTCAAGCGAGGTGACGTTCGAGCTCGATGCGCAGCGTGGCAGTGACGCGATGGCTGATGTCTCTGAGCTTCTCTTCGCGCTGAGCTGGCCACCGGCCGTAACCGCGAGCATCGTCCGCTGAGTCTGTAGATCGAACCGCTCGAGCGCGGCTGACGAATCAGACTCGGCTGCGCCCGTCGTGTCTGCGGTAGCAAGCGCCTTGGGGCTCCACTCGCAAAGGAGGAGTGCGCAGGCCCCGGCAGCCAGTCCCCCTACCGCTGCCTAGACCTAACGCACTCCCGACGGCAAAGCCCGAGCGAAGCGCCAGGGTCCAGCCGAAGCAGATTTTCGCTCTCAAGCGCCGCACCGCGCAATAGGCCGTTTGGCCCATCTATTAAGTCAATGTCCTATCTGCGGACGGTCGCGATCGAGCCCTGGAAGCAATCTGCTTGCTCGGCGGCGGCCGGAACCCTCACTCTCCCCTCCGGCCCCGTGCGGACGCAGCCAGCCTTTCCCGATGGCGACTTCGCGCCTCCTCTTGCACGAGTGGCGAGCCCTCGCCGCACAGTCGGTCTAGCCGAACGACGGCTAGTTCGCCGACTCCTCCCGCTAGTCGAGTTCGATCGGCACGACGGGCAGGACGGTCACCCATTCGGGTTCGTCCTCGAAGATCTCCCGGAGCTGCGCCTCGGCCGCGTCCTAGGTCAGGAAGAGATCGACGTCTCGTGGAGTAGTCGCGAGCTGGTGAGCGCGAAGACCTGGATTGGAAGTTCTCGGGGCGGGCCTGCGGCTAGGGAGCAAGCCGGGCGCAGAGATTGACTAGGTTGCCCGTGGAGCCGACCGACGTAGTGTTTCCTTCTGCGTCGAGGGTGGCACTCACCCGGCCGCTTTGATACCAGATCCCTGGCTCTCCGGTTACTGGGTTTCCGAACCAAGCTCCGAGGCCAGTCACCATGGCGGATGCCGAGCCGTCCGGGTTGGCCCGAAGTTGGAAGGACCCGGTGGCGCCGAGCGTGATGGACTTGTTGGTATCGAGATTGGTCAAGGTCAGCGTGTTGCCGGGAAACACTCCGATCAGCTTGACGGGATTGCCGGCCTTGTCGGTGAAGGTCGTGTCGATCTCGCTACCCTCGATGTGGCCAAGTACCGGGAAGGCGCATTGGTCGGTGATGACCATGTCGTCTGGGCTTGGGATGATCTCCCGGATCGGCTTGTTCGCGCTTGCCACTGGCGCAACTACGAGTGCAATCAGAACAGTCGACAGAAGCAGAACTCCGTGCCGCATGGACCTCGCCTGCATGGCTCTCCTTTCTTAGTGGATCTACCGCCGCATGGCAGATGAGGAGATTTCAACGCAGCCTCGTAAGGGTGTCAAGCGTCAGATCGAGACGTTAGGCTCACTCAAGCCGTAGCCCCAGCGGCTATCGCAGGATGACCAGCCAGGGCACAGCACACGGCCGCTTCCAGCGGGCGATCAATCGCCGTCACGTTCAGGCCGCGGAGATGGCCGCCCGGGAGATGGGCGGACTATCGCTCGCCGATGCTCTATCGCTCTGCGAGCTCCTGCCTGGTGACGCTCGCCGCCGAGTCGGCCGACTCCGACGGACGCTCGCGCCCCACCGAGAGGTCTTCGCCACGCTGAGCCACTCCGAGTTCGACCCGCTCTCCTCCGAGGCGTCGGCGAAGCGGTTCGTTGCACTCACGGCGAGAGTCGACGCTGCGCTCGCCTCCGCACGCGATGTGAGGGATGGAATCGCAAGCTCTTTCGATGTTTTGATCGTCGGCACAGAACACCGGACGAACGAGATCGTGAAAGTCCTCACGCTCGCGTCGATCCTGCTGCTC
>Ga0105239_10008274_pt1 | contig 11860 bp, 17 predicted proteins | sample KBSC44metaG_FD_92761 | JGI IMG/M metagenome (GOLD analysis project Ga0105239, IMG submission 92761) | Corn rhizosphere microbial communities from Kellogg Biological Station, Michigan, USA - KBS C4-4 metaG | ecosystem: Host-associated > Plants > Roots > Rhizosphere > Soil | place: Michigan, USA...
CGGTCTGACCCGCACCCTCGTCGCGAATATGGTCGAGGGCGTGACGACCGGCTACACCAAGCAGTTGGAGATCATCGGCGTTGGCTTCCGCGCCACGATGTCCGGGCAGACGCTGGTGCTCGCGGTCGGCTTTTCGCACACCATCGAAGTCCTGCCCCGCGAAGGCATCGCCTTCTCGGTCGCCAACGACCCGCAGACGCGTAATGCGGTCGTGACGATCACCGGCATCGACAAAGAGCGTGTCGGACAGACGGCGGCCGAGATCCGCAAACTCCGCAAACCGGAACCCTACAAGGGCAAGGGCATTCGCTATAAGGGCGAGGCCGTGCGCCGCAAGCAGGGTAAGGCCAGCGGCAAGGGCGGTAAGGGTAAGAAGTAGGTTCGGCCCACGGGGTTAAAACCCCGCGCTGAAACGGGAAGTCCACCTGCGTGGACTCGAATGCGTTGAGTCCACGCAGGAAATTCTCTGCGCGGAAGCGGAGAATTTGGGGTGCCGCGAAGCGGCTTCCTACTTTCCTTCCCGTATCAGAACGGCAATTCATTGCCGTAAGCCTGGAAAAACGGGCTCCGACTGTGGTATAATGAACCCTTGCGTGTGGCGGATTCCGCTCGCACGGCAGGAATAGCGTTGGGTCGGCAATCCAGCGCGAGAGGAAACCAGAAATCATGCGACTTGCAGAGAAGGAAGAACTGCGCAAAAAGCGACACCGCAGGCTCCGCTTCAAGGTGATCGGCACCGCTGAGCGCCCGCGCCTGAACGTGTCCCGCAGTCTCCAACATATTTATGCACAACTGATCGACGATTCCACCGGCACCACTCTGGCCACCGCGTCCACGGTCGATAAGACCCTGCGCGAAGCCCTGAAGTCCGGCGGCAACGTCGATGCGGCCAAAGCCGTCGGCAAGATGATCGCCGAGCGGGCCGTGGAAAAAGGAATCACCGCCGTCGTCTTCGACCGGGGCGGATACAAATATCATGGTCGTATACAGGCTCTCGCTGACAGTGCGCGCGAGAATGGACTGAAGTTCTAAGGAGCAATCGTTGGCGAAGATAAATCCTGATACGCTGAACCTCGAAGAGAGAGTCATCAAGACGAACAAGTGCCAGAAGACCACCAAGGGCGGACGCACCATGAGCTGGAGCGCGCTGGTCGTGGTCGGTGATGGCCAGGGCCATGTCGGTGTCGGTCTGGGCAAAGCCCGCGCGATCCCCGATGCGATCCGCAAGGGCGTGGAAGCGGCCAAAAAGGCCATCATCCTCGTTCCGATCGTCGGCGGCACCCTGCCCCACGAACTGTTTGTCACCGACGGTGCGGCCGAAGTCATGCTGAAGCCGGCCTCCGCGGGAACCGGTCTGGTCGCAGGCAGCAGCATGCGCACCATTCTGGAACTGGCGGGCGTCCACGATGTCCTGGGCAAGTCCCTGGGCTCGTCCAACGCCACCAACATCGCCTGGGCCACCATCGCGGCCCTGAAGAAACTGAAGCGCGTAGAGGACGTCGCCCGTCTGCGCGGCACCACCGTGGAGGCTCTGGCCCCCTGGATGAGCAAACTGGAGGGGGGACATCATGGCGGTTAAGTTGAAAATCACCCTGCGCAAAAGCCCCATCGGCTACGACTCGTCGCACCGCGCCACCGCGCGTGCGCTGGGCTTCACCAAACTGCAGCAGGTGCGCGTTCACGACGACAATAAGGTCATTCGGGGCATGGTCCACAAGATCCGTCATCTGGTCTATGTCGAGCAGGTCACCGAAGAGCAGGCCTGAACCCCCGCATTCGACGATGCCGCCACTCTTTTAGGGAGGCGGCTCCTCGCGCCGAGAAAGCCCCTGACGGGCCGCGCGGGGTTTAGGAGAGAAAATGTCTATCGGTATCCATAATATCCAACCCTCCGCCGGGTCCACACACCGCCGCAAGCGGGTGGGACGCGGCGCCGGTTCCGGTCACGGTAAAACCAGTACACGCGGTCACAAGGGCAACAAGTCCCGCGGCCAGATCAACCCCAACTTTGAGGGTGGTCAGACCCCGCTGCACCGCAGACTGCCGCAGATCCGTGGCTTCAAGCCTGTCAACAAGAAGTTCTATGCCCTGATCAACCTCTACATTCTGGAGGAGAACTTCGAGGCGGGCGACACGATTACTCCCGAGCTTCTGGTCGAGAAGGGAATCCTTCGCGACCTGCATGCCGGTCTCAAAGTGCTGGGAACGGGTGAGGTGACGAAAAACCTGACCGTTCAGGCCCAGAAATTCAGCGAGACCGCGGCAGAGAAGCTCAAGGCCGCCGGCGGCACGATCGAAGTGCTCGCAGCGCGCAAACGCTAAGAGGAAATTCCATGATAGAGGCGATGATTCGAGCCTGGTCTATCCCTGAACTGCGCAAACGTATCTCTTTCGTCCTCGGGATGATGGCGGTCTTCGCAGTCGGGGCCCATATCCCCGTTCCCGGTATCGACCACAGCGTGATTCAAAACATGCTGCGGAACGGCGGCGGCGGTATTCTGCAATTGATCGACGCTTTCGGAGGCGGCGCACTGCGGCGTATGTCCATCTTCGCGATGGGCATCGGGCCGTATATCAACGCTTCCATCATTATGCAGATGATGACCATCGCTCTCCCGCAACTCGATGCACTCTCGAAAGAGGGCGAATCGGGACGCAAGCAAATCGCCAAAATCACCCGCAACCTGACAGTCCTGCTGGCCTTTGTGCAGGCGATGGGAATTATCCTGATGTTCGGCCAGAACGGCGCGCACCTCAGCCTCTTCGCAAGGTTCGAGATCTGTGTCGTCCTGACGGCGGGCTCCTCCTTCCTGCTATGGATCGGCGAACAGGTGACGCAGAAGGGAGTCGGCAACGGCATCTCGCTCGTCATCTTCGCCGGCATCCTGCTCAGCCTGCCCACCCAGGGCAGCCTGGTCCTGGCGCAGGTGAAGGCGGGAACGCCCTGGTTCAACGTGATCATCCTGATCGCCGCGTTCGTCGCGACCGTCTGGTTCATCATCATGATCACGCAGGGAACGCGCCGGATCCCGATACAGCATACCAAACGTGTCATCGGTCGCAGCCAGACGCAGGGCGGAGCCTCCTACTTCCCGATCAAGGTGAACTCGGCGGGCGTTATCCCGATCATCTTTGCGATCTCGCTCATGCTGTTTCCGGCCACGATCGTCAACGCCATCCCATCGAAGACACCCTTCTTCCTGAAGATGAAAGAGTTCCTGCTGCAGTTGAATCCGGGCGCGAATATTCCTTCGACCCTGTTCTATGCGCTGCTGGTCGTTGTCTTTACCTACTTCTACACGGCCATCGTCATGAATGTTCAGGAGATCGCCGACAACCTGAAGAAGTACGGCAACTACATTCCTGGTATTCGTCCCGGCAAGCCGACGTTCGAATATCTGGAGCGGACCATCTCGCGCATCACTCTGGCAGGCGCCTTCTTCCTGGCTCTGATCGCGGTGGCGCAGTATATCGTGCCGAACATCACCGGCTTCAAATCGGTCACCCTCATCGGAGGCACCTCGCTGCTGATCATCGTCGGCGTCGCCATCGAGACCATGCAGGCGATCGAAGCGCAACTGCTGATGCGGAACTACGAAGGGTTTATCAAGAGCGGCCAGGGAACCGCGATGTGATTCCGGCGGACGCCCTATCGTCTCGGTGCGAGGAAGCGCAACCATGATTCTGGTGTTGCTGGGGCCGCCGGGAGTCGGCAAAGGAACGCAGGCAGGGCGGATCGCCCTGCATTACGAGATACCGACCATCTCCACCGGGGCGATGTTCCGAGACGCGGTCACCCGCGGCACGGAACTGGGCCGGATCATCCAACGGTATCGGATCGAGAAGGGGGAGTATGTCCCGGATGAGGTCGTCATACAGGCGGTAAAGCTGCGGACGGCGGAACCGGACTGTGCGCAGGGGTTCCTGCTCGACGGGTTCCCGCGCACCATTCCGCAGGCCGATGCGCTGGCGGAACTCCTTCAGGAACAGGATCGTAGAGTAACGGGCGCTCTGGAACTCCAGGCGCCCATTGCAGAGATCGTCGGGCGCTTTAGTGGTCGCCTGGTCTGTCCGCTGGATGGATCGAGCTACCATATCGTGACGCAGCCTCCGCTGCAAGCGGGCCTGTGCGATATCTGCCATACCCAGCTTATACGCCGCGCCGACGACGATCCCGAAGTGGTGCAGCGCCGACTGGAAGTCTATATGGAGAAGACCACGCCGCTGATGGACTACTATCGGCAGCGCGGGATGCTCATCACGGTCGATGCGACCGCGGAACCGGAGACGGTGTTCGGACGTATATTAGAGGCCATCGGGCGCTTGAAAGCGTTACCCGTTTCGCCCGTTGGAAACCAGAACTTATGATCCATTTGAAAAAGCCCGAGGAGATCGAGAAGATACGCGCCGCCGGGCGAGTCATCCATCTGGTCATGAAGGCGGCGGAAGCAGCGATCAAGCCGGGCGTGACGACGGGCGCCCTCGAAGATCTCGCCGTACGGATCATTGCGCAGAGCGGAGGGACCTCGCCGTGCGTGGGCTATGCCCCGGCCGGTCACCCGCCGTATCCGGCGTGGACCTGCATCTCCGTCAATGAGGAGATCGTGCACGGGATTCCCAGTCGGCGTGTCCTCAAAGAGGGCGATGTGGTGACCGTAGACTGCGTCGTCGAACTCAATGGCTGGATCGCGGATAGCGCCTGGACCTTCCCGGTCGGCAAGGTCTCTGCCGGGACCGAGCGCCTGTTGAAGGTGACCGAAGAGGCCCTCTATAAAGGCATCGAGCAGGCCAAAGCCGGCAATCGTACCGGCGACATCGGCTATGCCGTACAGAAGTTTGTCGAAGCGCACGGATACTCGGTCGTGCGCGAACTCTCCGGACACGGGGTCGGTCGATCGCTGCATGAAGACCCTCAAGTGTACAACTACGGACAGCGCGGTAAAGGCGAGCTGCTGCAGTGCGGCATGACCTTTGCCATCGAGCCCATGGTCAACGCCGGACGGAAAGAGACGAAAACTCTCTCCGACCGCTGGACTATCGCGACGGCGGACCGAAAGTATTCGGCCCACTTTGAACACACGGTCGCCATCACACCGGATGGCGCCACTATTTTGACGAACGGAGACTGAATGCCACCACCCAAACGACCGGGAGGACCGCCCAGACCGGGCGGAGGAGGACCGCCGCGACCAGGCGGCGGAGGGCCACCGCGGCGCGGAGGAGGGGGAGGACCCCGCCCACCCGCAGGACCGCAGCGACCAGGAGGCGGGCCGACCCCGCGTCCGGCGCCGACCGAAGAAGAAGAGGCCGCAGGCGGCAAAGAGGCCGGAATCGAAGTGGAGGGCGTGATTACCGAAGCGCTCCCCAACGCGATGTTCCGCGTCGAGATCCCTGTCGGCGATCAGAAGAAATCGGTTCTCGCTCATGTCTCGGGCAAGATGCGCCAGAACTATATCCGCATCCTGCCGGGCGACAAGGTCCTTGTCGAACTTTCGCCCTACGACCTGGAACGCGGCCGCATCCGCTACCGCTACAAATCGTAATTCGGTAAGAGCGGTTCGAAAGTGATTCACGGGAGGCGGAGGAGAGGGATCTTCTCCTCTGCTGACCCTGTTTTTGTGTGTCTTAACCCATCCGGGTAGGCGTTCGCCGGTATCTACTGTCGTTTGGCGAACGGAATTGCAACGCATCGGAGGTGCCTCATGAAAGTGCGAGCTTCTGTCAAGAAGATCTGCGAGAAGTGCAAAGTCATCAAACGGGAGGGCGTGGTGCGGGTGATCTGCATCAATCCCAAACACAAGCAACGACAGGGTTAGGTTCGAGCGCAGCGTGAGGAGAAGACCCTCGGGTTTTCTGCCCTCCCGCTGTACTCGCCCCGTCCCGAAGGAGGAGCGGTTTGGCACGTATTGCTGGCGTGGACCTGCCACGCGATAAAAAAATCGAATACGCGCTCTGCTACATCTATGGAATTGGCCTGCCCAGCGCCAAAAAGATCGTCGTCGATGCAGGGATCAACCCGACCACTCGGGTGCGTGAACTGACGGAGACGGAGACGGCCCGGGTACGCGAAATCCTGGAGCGAGAATATCGGGTGGAGGGAGACCTGCGCCGCGAATTCCAGCTTAGCATTCGCCGTCTGATGGAGATCGGCTGCTATCGGGGCGTACGCCATCGGCGTGGCCTGCCGGCGCGCGGTCAGCGGACGAAAACCAACGCCCGCATCCGCAAAGGTCCGAAGCGCACGGTCGCCGGTAAGAAGAAGGCGAAGAAGTAGGAGAGCGACACTATGGCAAACAAACAGACAACCAAGCCGGGCGCGAGCAAGCAGAAGTCCCGCGAAAAGAAGAACGTGGTCCAGGGTATCGCGCATATCCAGAGCACCTTCAACAACACGATCGTCACGATCTCCGATGTGCAGGGCGCGGTCATCTCGTGGGCCAGCGCAGGCAGCGTCGGAATGTTCAAAGGTACCCGCAAGGGAACTCCCTTTGCCGCACAGATCGCGGCGGAGAAGGCGGCGCGCGCCGCGCAGGAACATGGCCTGCGACGCGTAGACGTTTTCGTCAAGGGACCTGGCGCCGGCCGTGAAACGGCCATCCGCGCTCTGCAAGGCGTCGGACTCGAGATCACGCTCATCAAAGACGTGACCCCGATCCCGCACAACGGCTGCCGCCCGCCGAAACGACGGCGTGTGTAATGGGCGTAACGTGTGTAATGTGTAAAGATTTCCATAGGAGCGCAGGTGGAGGAAGCGTCTGACGACGTGTAAACACCCGGTGATGCTCGGCCGCAACGCCGACGTCCCGTGACTTCGTGGCAACGATCACCGAACCACAAGGAGCATTGTTTAAGAATGGCTGATAATCACGATCCCAGGTGTCGCCAGTGTCGCCGTGAGGGGATGAAACTCTACCTCAAAGGCGACAAGTGCTTCACCAAATGTACGCTCGATAAGACGAGCCGAGACGGCAAGACCCAGTGGCGCGCCAAACCGCCGGGCCAGCATGGTCTGCCGACCTACCAGAAGAAGACCACGGAATACGGACATCAGTTGCGCGAGAAACAGAAACTGCGCCGCATCTACCGTGTCCTGGAGACCCAGTTCCGCAACTACCTGAGCGAGGCCCTGCGTAAGCCGGGCGTCACCGGTGAAAACCTCCTGCAGTTGCTCGAAACCCGCATGGACAACGTCATCTACCGACTTGGCTTCGCCGCTTCCCGCGCGCAGGCTCGCCAGATGGTCACGCACCGGCACTTCACGGTCAATGGTCGCCGCATGAACATCCCCTCCTACATCCTGCAGCCGGGAGATGTCATCGGTATCCATGAGACCATGACGAAGAATGAGGGCGTGAAAGAGGCCCGCAACCGCGTCCTCAAGCGTTCCATTGCGCCGTGGCTCGATGTCAATGTGAACGCACTGGAAGGCCGTCTGATCGCTGTCCCGAGTTTGGCAGAGATCAAGATGAGCGGCGACATCAAAGACATCAATGAACAGCTCATCATCGAGTTCTATTCGCGCTGATCGGTTCGCACCGACAGGAACCGAAGCCGATCTGTCGGCATGTGCGGTTCGAAATCCAGGAGAGTAGGAATTCATGGAACTGACTCTACAGAACGTGCAGACGCTCGATACGGGAGCCTCCTATGGGAAGTTCGTCATCGAGCCGCTGGAACGTGGCTATGGCGCAACGCTGGGCAGTTCGCTCCGGCGTGTGCTGCTCTCGTCCATTCCCGGCGCAGCGATCACCTACGTCAAGATCGACAAGGTCATGCATGAGTTCTCGACCATACCGGGTGTGAAAGAAGATACGACGGAACTGTTGCTCAACCTGAAAGGGTTGAATATCCGTGTGCATCCCTCCGGCGATGCGAAAGAGCCGAAGACCATTCGGATCGATCGCAAAGGCGAGGGTGTCGTGACCGGAGCCGACGTCGAATGTCCCAGTGATGTCGAAGTCGTGAATCCGGAGGTCTATCTGGCCACCATCAACGACAACGAATCGACCCTGTCCATCGAGTTGACCATCGAGATCAACAAGGGCTATGTTCTGCCCGATCGTCTCGAACGGCGCAACCTGATGAACATCGGCACGATCCCGATGGGAGCGGCCTTCACGCCGGTTCGCAAAGTGAACTATATCGTCGAGCAGACCCGCGTGCAGTCGAATACCAATCTGGAGCGACTGGTGCTGGAAGTCTGGACGAACGGTACGATCACCCCGGAGACAGCCATCAGCGAGGCGGCCAAAATTCTGGTCGGCTACTTCAAGCTGTTCGAGGGCTTCCGGCCTGTGACCGGTGGGGATGCCAAGGGAACTCCTCTGCTGGAGACCGGCCTCGAAGGGCCGCCCGCGCCCAACATCCGCATCGAAGAGCTGGACTTTTCAGTCCGCACCTACAACTGTCTGAAGAAAGCCAATATTCTGACGGTTCCCGATCTGGTGCACTATACCGAAAACGACCTGATGCAGATTCGCAACTTCGGACGCAAGTCGCTGACCGAAGTGCGCGAAAAGCTGACCGCGCTGGGACTGATTCTGAGGGGTGGGTCCACCATCAACCTCGATGAAGACGAAGGCGACGCCGAACCGGACACCGATAATGAATAATGGCAGGTCGGGGCCTGAGGGAACATTGGGCGATTGCCGCCGCCTCTCTCCGCTCCGCTCTCCCTGCCGTGGAGGATACAGACTATGCGTCACCGAAAGGCGCACCGTAAATTCGGACTGCCCAGCGACCAACGCCGCGCACTCCTGAAAGGTCTTACGCGCAGCCTGCTGCTCTACGACCGCATCGTCACTACCGAGACTCGCGCCAAAGAGGTCCGGCCGATCGTCGAGAAACTGGTCACGATGGCGCGCAAAGGCGGCACCGAGGCGACGGTCCCGATGCGCCTGCATACGCGCCGCGAAGTCCGCAAGTATGTGGACAGCAACGTGGATGAGTTCGTGCGGGCGAAGGGCGGCAAGATCGCGCGGAACCCCTACTACTGCGTCCCGCGCCTGTTCGAGGTCATCGCGCCGCGCTACATGGAGCGCAACGGCGGCTACACCCGTATCGTCAAAGTCGGTTTCCGACGCGGCGACGGTGCGCCTCTGGTGCTCCTGGAGTTCGTCGAAGGCAAGGAACCGGATGTCGTCGTCGAGCCGGAAGTGGCGCAGACCACCACGGGGCGCAAGGGCCTGTTCGGCCTGGGCCGCAAGCGCAACTAAGCTCCGATCACCAGCCTTCCTTCTCTCTTCTGGTAAAGCGGGGAGAGGGAGGGTTGAGAGGAGTGACGGTGAGGTATTTCAAGGCGGTTGTAGAGTATGAGGGCACGGATTTCGCCGGGTTTCAGTGGCAGCACGAGACCAGAACCGTGCAGGGAGAGTTGGAGCGCGCGATCCAGATCCGTACCGGGCAGACCCTGCGTCTCTCCGGTGCAGGCCGCACCGATGCAGGAGTACACGCATTGGGACAGGTCGTGAGCTTCGGCGTGGAGACGCGCATTCCCATAGAACGGATGGCGCTGGCGTTGAACAAGACGCTGCCGCCGGATGTGACGGTACGCTCGGTGACGGAAGTCGATCCGCTGTTCGACGCCCGGTTCTCAGCTTCGTCCCGTGTCTATACCTATCTCATTCTCAATCGGCGCACACCGTCGGCGTTATGGCGGCGTTACAGCGCGCTGTGTCTCGAACCGCTTGCGGTGGATCGAATGCGGGCCGCGGCCGGAATGCTCCTGGGGGAGCAGAATTTCCGCGCCTTCTCCAACCAGCACGATCCGACGAAGACCTCGATGCGCGATGTGATGCGGCTGAATGTCGGGCGCTATCGCGATTTCGTGATCGTGCGCATCGAGGCCAACGCCTTCCTGCGCGGCATGGTCCGAAATATCGTAGGCACACTCATGGAGGTCGGAACGGGCAAACGGGACCCGAACGACATCCCTGCTATCATCCAATCACAAGACCGCAGACAGGCGGGTTTCTCGGCTCCGGCCCAGGGGCTCTGTCTGCTGCGGGTACGATACGAGGAGCGTAAGGACTACGCTCGACATCGCAGAGTCGCGGATCCTGCTCTGGAGCGCGGCGAGGAAACTACCGGGGAACAACTATGAAAACAACCATCTCGGCACGTCCCGAAGATATGGAGACGGAGCGCGTCTGGTACGTGATGGACGCGACCGATAAGCCGCTGGGACGCCTGGCGGTGGACGCGGCCAAAATCCTGCGCGGCAAGCACAAGGCCATCTTCACACCGCACGTGGACACCGGCGACTTCGTCATCATCATCAACGCGGAGAAAGTCGCCATCACCGGCGGCAACAAAGGCACCGAAACGGTCTACCACCACACCGGTTGGCCGGGCGCGCTGAAGTCGATTCAGCGCCAGCAGGAGCTGGACAAGCGGCCTGAAGAGGCGATCCGGCGCGTCGTGCGCGGCATGGTCCCGCACAACAAGCTGGGCGATGCCATCATCAAGAAGCTCAAAGTCTACAAGGGCGATGTGCATCCGCATGCGGCGCAGCAGCCCATCACCTTCACCGGTGGCGTCCAGGATAGAGGAGATAAATAAGCGTGTCTGACGTAACTCGCACTCGCTACTACGGCACCGGACATCGCAAAAATGCGACGGCCCGTGTCTGGATCACCCCCGGAACCGGTACGGTGACCATCAACGAGCGCCCGGGAGCCAAATACCTGGGTCGCGCCGTGCTCTCCCAGATGGTGCAGCAGCCGTTCGATGTCACCGAGACCGTGGGTCGCTTCGACGTCATTGCCAAGTGCAACGGCGGCGGACTCTCCGGTCAGGCCGGCGCCATTCGCCACGGCATCGCCAAAGCCCTGCTGGAAGTCGATCCGGAAAACCGACCCCGCCTGCGCCGCACCGGCCTCCTGACCCGCGACCCGCGCGTCAAAGAGCGCAAAAAATACGGTCGCAAGAAGGCGCGGCGCGGCTTCCAGTTCAGCAAGAGATAAGCTCGTTTCGCTTACTCGACAATATCGAACACTCTTTTTCCGGCAGGAGGAATCGCGGATAAAACCGTCGAATCCTTCCGCCGGAACGTCTGTTTTCGGGCATGCCCCCTCCGAAAACACCGTTTGGCTCAAATTCCGCTTGTAATCGCCGTTACCAATCCCTATTCCAAGCGTCTATACCTATCATCATGTTAAAACGCCCGCTAGAGGCGATGCCTTCGGTCTAAGGAGCAAGACTTTGCGCTTTCCGTGGATTATGCTGGGTTGTACTATCACAAGTCTTATCATGGTTCGACCGTCCCATGCGGACGATACTTTAACACTGGACCTGCCGCCTTCTCAGGCTGCAGTCCAACTGCGCGCGGCGGAGCGAGAGAAACAGAAACAGGCTACAATCGACGCGGCGAAGCAGTTGAATCGGCAGGAGACTCGCCGACAGACCCGTTCGAGCGGGAACACCCTGAACGGCTTCAACATGCCGTCTCGTGGGGGGAAGGTGGAGCGTGTCGTAGGCCGCCTGGGCGAACTGACCAGTGGCGCTTCGATCTACCGTACCCGCAGCGCCCGTTCCGGCAAACTGACGACGGCACCGGCAGGGACCTATGTCGCTATCGAGGACGAATCGGGTGACTGGTTCGGCGTCCTGATGGCGGATAACTCCGTGGGGTGGCTGCCGAAAAGCGCCGTCCATCTTCTGGAGTATCAGGTCGTGTCGTCCGCGACTCCACAGATGCCTTCCTTCGATGGGCTCGATACCTGGTCGCATACGGCCGGAGCCTACTTCCAGGGCGATTCACAGCAGCTTATCCGCGAAGCCTACCGGTATCTTGGCGTGCCCTACCATTGGGGCGGCAATACCGCCAGTGGGATCGACTGTTCCGGCTTTATGAAAAACA
>Ga0105239_10008275_pt1 | contig 11860 bp, 10 predicted proteins | sample KBSC44metaG_FD_92761 | JGI IMG/M metagenome (GOLD analysis project Ga0105239, IMG submission 92761) | Corn rhizosphere microbial communities from Kellogg Biological Station, Michigan, USA - KBS C4-4 metaG | ecosystem: Host-associated > Plants > Roots > Rhizosphere > Soil | place: Michigan, USA...
CACCGAACACAATCGTCAAAAAGGAGCAGCTCCAGGCCGAACTGGCGCAAATCCGCAAGCAAGGATACGCGCTCGATGCCGAAGAGCTGATCGACGGCCTGACCTGCGTTGCGGTGCCGGTGAGGAGCGGAGAACAGGTTCGAGGCGCGATATCGGTCGCCGGCCCAACGGCTCGCCTTGGGAACACCAAAGCATTGGCCAAGATTCTGCAGGCAGCGGCGAAAACATTGCCGACCTCGTTGTAGGGTTCGTGAGGGATGCAAGACGTTCAGGCGGCGCGCATCGCTGATTTTGCAGCGCGCCAGGCGCTAGCGGTTTTCAATCGGCGCCCCGCATTTGCCGATAAACACCGGATTGAGACGAGACGCTGCGGACGCGACCTCGGTCGCCTGCCGCAGAATAAGGGCGCTCTTGCGGCTTTGCGGCTACACGGTTACAAGCGCCCGCACCCGTAGCGGACTGCCCGAGCCCGCCTGTATCTTCAGCGGCGCAGACACGAGCACCGCCCCGGTGGGCGGAAGCTGGTCCAGATTCTTGAGACCTTGCAAGCCATAGCGATTCGAACCGTGCATCAGCGTGTGGCACCGATATGGCACAGGCCAAGCGTAAGACTGACCCGCGTCGGTATTGACAATACGAAGCCACCACCAACGCCCATCTGGCTCCTCGATGCGTAGAAGCCGCGCTTGTCCGCAAGTGCCGATTCGCTGATCATCGGCAGCAGTTCATAAACGCCGAGTCGCCCTTTGTAGCCTGACCGATCGAGCGAAGCGCGCGCGAAATCCATCCCGATCCGCTCGTTGACCTGGGTCTGCCCGATCCCAACCAGATCACATTCAATGGGGTCCTCGACCGTCATGATGTTGGCCGCGGCATATCGAAGCCGGGAGAGCGCCGCGAGCATTCGGTCGACCCTCATGCGCCGGAGGCCATCCCCTCTCTGGCGAGCCATGCTCGCCAGCCGCCAAACTCCGTGATGTCGGTCCCTGACTCGAGCCCATATGATTCGCACACGAACCCCGTCACCCACTCGCCGTTTGACAGTTCGATCTTCCCTAGCGCTAGCGGAGAGGGAATGGTCGCCATGAACGAACCCAATTCCCGGCTGGCCATTTCCCAAATCTCAATCGCAATCGCCGCGCCACGGTCCGGCACTCGCCGCAAGCCGGGCCGCCGGGTGTCATCCGGCGTGGCTGCCAGCGCGGATAACCGATAACGCGGCGCAGTCAGAGTAGCTTCGACCAGGCGTGCGCCACGGCAAATCAGGTCACGATTGAGCGGCAAACCCTGCATATGAGCACCGCACACAGCGACCTTTACACGATCGTTGTTTGCCTTGGGCCCGACGTTCGCATCGGGTTTTCCGCCACCAACGCATTGGATCGAGCTCATCCGTTGCAACATGTCCGCCACGCTCAGCAGATACTGATCCGTGAACGCACGGCCGAACACGGTGACGCCCCACGGCAGACCATTCGCCATGAACGCAGTCGGTGTCGCAACGGCGGCATAGTCAAGCAGGTTCATGAAGTTCGTGTAGTAGCCGAGCAACGAGTTCGGCCCGATGGGATCGCGTTCCAGCTCCGCCAGCGTAACGGGCCGCGGATACGTCGGCGTCAGAACGAAGTCGAGCGGGTCGAGCGCCGCGTCGCAGATCGCCTTCAACGCTTGCAGGCGATATTGCGCACGAAAGAGTTCGACGGCGGTGGCCCTCGGCGCTTTCGCCAACACGTCACGAATAACCGGCAACACCGCCTCGGAGTCCGCTTCCAGCAACTCGCCTGCGACGCTGTAGCGCTCCGCAACCCACGGGCCTTCGTAGAGCAGACTCGCCGCTTCGACGAATGGCGCGAAGTCGATTTCGACGGCCTCGCCGCCCGCCGCCTCGAGCATCGCGCAAGCCTTCGCGAACAGCTCGGGACTTTCGGTACAGCCTGCGAACTCGAGCTGCAACGGCACACCGAACCGGAATTTGCTGAGCCTTCCAAACGCGCGCGCATCGTTCCATTCGGGGTTCTTGCGACTGTACGCATCGCGACGATCGGCTTGGGCGCTGAGTGCAAGCAGTTCGCTGGCTTCGCCCGCGGTTGCCGTGAAGTACGTCACGCAATCGATCGTCCGACAGGCTGGCACGACGCCGGCCGTCGACAGCAGCCCTTTGCTCGCCTTGAGTCCAACGAGGTTGTTCAGTCCTGCCGGCACCCGGCCCGAGCCTGCGGTGTCAGTGCCGAGCGCGAAGCTCGCGACGCCCAGCGCGACCGCCAGCGCGGACCCCGCGCTAGAACCACCCGAAGGATAGTCAGGATGCACACTGTTACGACACTTGCCGTACGGGGAACGTGTGCCATTCAAGCCAGTAGCGAACTGATCGAGATTCGTTTTGCCGAGCGGCACGGCGCCTAGCGCGATCAACTGTTCGACGAGCGTCGCTGAATCGGCTGGCGTATAGGCGAACTTCGGGCAGCCGGCTGTTGTCGGAATACCGGCCAAATCGATATTGTCTTTGATCGCGAATGGGATGCCGTAGAGGGGCAATGCCTCGATGTCCCGTGCTTCCAGCCAGTCCAGATACGGCGCGACTTCCGCCTCGGTCAAAAGGTGAATGAACACATGAAACTCGGGATTGAGCGCAGCGGTTTTCGCCAACAACTCGCCGATCAGCTTGCGTGGGGTGAGCGTCCCAGCACGGTAAGCGGCTCGCAGCGTGGACAGGCGCAGATCGAATGAAGACATAGTGTTGTCCTGGGTAATCAAATAGGTTTGATGACGGCAACCCGCTGCCCCGCGCACACCGGCGAACCGGGCGCAACATGAATCTCGCCGATGATCCCCGCACACGGCGCGTATACCGAGATTTCCATCTTCATCGACTCGATGATGAGCAGCATGTCGCCTGCCTGGACCCGATCGCCGGGTAGCACCCGCACTTGCCAGAGGCTGCCGGCAATCTCGCTGTCCACCGCAATTTCACCCTCTTGAAGCGGTGCCAATTCCGCGTTCTCGGCAACCGCCACGTCGAAAGACTCCTCCGATGTCCCCGCTTCGCGCCAGCGCTCGCGTTCGGCCTGAAACGCGGCTTGCTGGCGCGCGCGGAATTGCTCGATGCCGATAGATTCGCGGATGAGAAACGTTTGATAGTCGGCCAGCGACAACTCGGTCTCATCGATCTTCAACGGATAGCGTCCTAGCGGAAAGTCTGCACGGATGCGCAGCAGTTCATCGGCCGACACTTCGTAGAAGCGGATTTGATCGAAGAAGCGCAACAGATAGGGTCGTCCCGCGAAATCCGCAACTTCGCGATAGCGGTTCCACATCTGCAACGTGCGGCCAACGAACTGATAACCACCCGGCCCTTCCATTCCATACACGCACAGATACGCGCCGCCGATGCCGACAGAGTTCTCCGCCGTCCACGTGCGCGCCGGGTTGTATTTGGTCGTCACCAGCCGGTGGCGCGGATCGAGCGGCGTCGCGACCGGCGCGCCGAGATACACGTCGCCGAGCCCCATCACGAGATAGCTGGCATCGAAGACGATCTGTTTGACGGCGTCGATCGAATCGAGGTCGTTGATGCGGCGGATAAACTCGAGATTGCTCGGACACCACGGAGCGTCCTTGCGCACCGTCGTCATGTATTTGTCGATAGCGAGCCCGCACGCGGGGTCGTCCCATGACAGCGGCAAATGCACGACCCGCGACGGCACGCGCAAATCCTTCTGCAACAAGACGCCCTGCCATGCGCGCTCGACGATCGTGAGCAACTCCGTGAGCGGCAGGCTTTCGGGCTGGTAGTGAATCTGCAGTGAGCGAATTCCGGGCGTCAGATCGATCACGCCAGGCAGCGCCATCGCTTCGAGCGACTGCATCAGCGCATGGCCCCGGAAGCGCAGTACGAGATCGAGCTCCGTCGGACCGATTTCGAGTAGCAGATGCGTGTCCCCGGAAACTCGCGCGACCAACCGGTCACGATCCGTCCCGATATCGAGGACGATAGGCGATGTAAGCGCCGCGGCCTTCGTGAATGCCGGCCCCACGTCGAATTCGAGCGTCCGCAATTCACGTAGACGCTGGCGTGCAGCCTCACGCGCTTCGTCGATCCGCGCCGGCACGAAACGCACCTTGTCGCCGGCCTTCAACTGGCCGACTTGCCATAGATCCGCCTCGATGATCGTCACCGGACAGACGAAGCCGCCAAGACTCGGACCATCGGGTCCGAGAATCACGGGCATATCGCCGGTGAAATCGACGGCGCCGACCGCATACGGGTTGTCGTGAATGTTCGATGGATGCAGCCCCGCCTCACCGCCGTCCTCGCGCGACCACTCGGGCGTCGGTCCGATCAGACGCACGCCGGTGCGGTTCGAGTTGAAATGAACCTCCCATTCGGTGTCGAAAAACTGCTCGATATAACGCGGACTGAAATACTCGGGCGCGCCATGCGGACCGTAGATGACGCGCAACGTACGCACGGTTTCCAACACGGGAACGTTGGAGAGTACCGCACCCGCAAGCTCATTCTGCAACGGATGAAGATGCAGGACATCGCCCGCACGCAGTGCCCGCCCGCCATGCCCGCCGAACTGGCCGAGCGTGAAAGTGCTGCGGCTGCCGAGATACGCCGCGACATCGAAGCCGCCGCGCACGCAGAGGTAGGCACGCGCGCCCTCGCCGCGAATCGCGCCGAGCGCGAGGGTCGAACCGGCGGGAACAAGGAGCGTCGTGTTCAACGGCTGTTCGATATCGTCGAGCAGCACGCGCATAGTCGCGCCCGTCACGGCGGCGACGGCATCCGTGTTGAAACGCAACGTCGGCCCGGTCATCGTCATTTCGAGCGCGGCAGCGTCAGCATCGTTGCCGAGAAGCCGGTTGCCGAGCCGCAGCGCACGGTCGTCCATCGGACCGGACGGCGGAATGCCGACCGCCCAATAGCCCACGCGACCGGGATAATCCTGCACGGTCGTCTGCGTGCCGCCGGAGACGACTTCGATCGTGGTCGCTCTATATTCGAGCCCTTCGAGGCAGCGCGTCCACGGGTTGCCCGACGCGAACGGGTGGTCGTCGAGGACTTGCCGCAGATAGTCGCGGTTCGTCTCCACGCCATAGATGCGCGTGTTCCGCAACGCGTCGGAGAGCGCCTGGCGCGCCGCGTCGCGCGTTGGCGACCACGCAATCATCTTTGCAAGCATCGGATCGAAATAGGGCGGCACTTCGCAGCCCGCATCGATCCATGTATCGATGCGCAGCGCACGGCCGTCGGCGCGCGGAAACGCGACGTCGGTCAGCAAGCCCGGGCTTGGCTTGAAATCCCGGCCAGGGTCTTCTGCGTAGAGGCGCGCCTGGATCGCATGTCCCTGGGGCTTCAACCCCGCCGCGAGTCGCTGCAATGGCGCGAGCGTGCCCGCCGCCAGCTCGATCATCCAGCGCACCAGATCGACGCCCCACACCTGCTCGGTCACGCCATGCTCCACCTGCAGGCGCGTATTCACCTCGAGGAAGTAAAACTGCTGCGTGGCGCTGTCGTAGACGAATTCCACCGTGCCGGCCGAGCGATAATCGACCGCTTTCACGAGCTTCACGGCGGCACTGCACAAAGCGGCCGACACGCCGTCCGGCAGATTGGGCGCTGGCGTTTCTTCGAGCACCTTCTGGTTGCGCCGCTGCACCGAGCAGTCACGCACGCCGAGGGCGATTGCATCGCCGCGTCCATCGCCGAACACCTGCACTTCCAAGTGCCGCGCTCGCTCGATGTACTTTTCGAGGAAGACGCCTGCATCGCTGAAGTTGTTCTGCCCGAGGCGCTTCACCACGTCGAAATGCGCACTCAACTCCTCGACGCTCCAGCACACACGCATGCCGATACCGCCGCCGCCCGCCGTGCTCTTCAGCATCACGGGATAGCCGATTGCCGCGGCCGCCGCCAGCGCATCGGGAAGGCCGTCCAGCAAGCCCGTGCCGTTGAGCATCGGTACACCCTCGCGCGCGGCAATCTCGCGAGCCGTGTGCTTGAGACCAAACGAGCGCAACTGGCCTGGCGTCGGCCCAATGAACGCGACCCCTGCCGCTTCGCACGCTTCGCCGAAGGCGGCGTTCTCGGACAAGAACCCATAACCTGGATGAATAGCCTGTACGTTTTCGCGGCGGGCGATCGCGAGGAGTTTTTCCGTGTCGAGGTAGGTGGACGAGGCCGGGCCGTCGCCCAGACCGCACGCGATAGGCGCCTCGCTCACATGAAGGCTCGCACGATCCGCTTCAGCATAGACCGCGACACCTGTTACATCGAGTTCACGCAACGTTCTGAGGATGCGGCACGCAATGGCGCCGCGATTGGCGATCAGGATTTTCTCGAACATGAGAGGGAACGAAAGTCATGGGCGGGCCGTCCCGCCACAATAGGCATTGCATGCCGCGGTCGTCCGCGGCAGGGGTCGTGTCAGCGGCGTGCGTGCGTCAGTTCTTCACGCCCGCGAGTGCGGCATCGTCCGAATGCGAACCTGCGGAAACGCCTCAGTTCCAAATCAGCAGTTCTGCGGGTGTCGGGTTATAGGCGTTGCACGGATTGTTCAACTGCGGGCAGTTCGAAATCAGTACGATCACATCCATTTCCGCGCGCAGTTCGACATACTTGCCCGGCGCCGAGATGCCGTCTTCGAATGTCAGACCGCCTTCGGAGGTCACCGGCACGTTCATGAAGAAGTTGATATTCGCGCCGATATCCTGTTTCGACAAACGTCCGTCGTGCGCGCAAGCGCGCAGGTAGTTGTCGCGGCAGCTGTGCATATATCGCTTTTCGAGCGCATAGCGCACCGTGTTGCTCTCCTGCGCACAGGCACCGCCGAGCGTATCGTGACGGCCACAGGTATCGGCAACGATCGTCAGCATCGGATTGCCGAGATTCGAATACAGCACGGTCCCCGTCGTCAGATAGAGGCTTTGCTGCCGACGGAGCGTGCGTTGCGGATCGAAGCGCTCACGCGGATCCGCAAGACAGTAGAACAGCGTATCGACCGCCTGATTGCCTTCCAGATCGAGAATGCGCAGCGTCTGTCCGGCTTTCAGTTCGTGAAGCCACGGCTCACCGGCCGCGAGTGTCTCGCGAAAGATCGCCTGTTCGGGGCGTTTGTCGCTGACTGTAAGCGTCGTTGTCATGGTGTCAGGCTCCACTCAAAGGAAAAAGCGATCTGTGTTGATAAAACCGCGCACATTTTCCTCACATGAGGTTCGGCAAAGTTCGGCGACGCTGCGCTCCGCTCGGCTTAACGCAAGCCTGACCGGCTTCGGTTCGTATTGCGGATTCGGATCGAGCGGATGCTGGATCGCGGTAAGCACGAGGAGCGTGTTCATCGGAGCATAGAGATCGACGTAATCGCCGGCTCTCGAGTTACCGGGCACGAAACTCAAGGCGCCGGCATCGGTAACATCGACGCGGCTAAACAGATTGAGCGTCATCAGAAGATCCGCGATGCCGAGACCCCACTTGCCCATTTCGACGAGCAGGTTGTCCGTGCCATTGCGATAGAACGCGTTGCGCAGATCCTGGTAGCGTCCCGTGCCGTACCGCTCACGTACTTCTGCGGCATTCGACACGCCGCCGATGCTGTCGTGCCAACCGCAGGTGTCCGCGACGATCGCGGCGAGCACGCGGCCCATATCGGAATAGAGGCAATGACCAGCTGTTAGTTTCGCCGTGTGCTGGCACTTGAGTGTATCGGGGAGGTTGAGCCGTTCGCTCTTCTCGGCGGCGTTGATCAACATCACGCTGACGTTCGCGCCGCCGCGCAGGTCGGTGATTCTCAACGACTGGCCGCGCTTGACGATCAGCGATGTATGGCCACCGCCGGGGACGGTTTCTTCGAGTAGCAAATCCATGTTGTCGGGATTCCCGTTAAGCTGAGACCGCTTCGACACGCGATGCGCCTTCCACCGTGGCTCGCGCCATATGGATGGACGAAGCGCAGTCGCGGCTGTGGTCCAGCGCAATGTCGTAGGTAATGCGCGCGCCATAGGCGCCGGGCGCTTGAGGATCGACACGGACCTTGTCGAATACCAGCACGCGGCTGCCAAGCGTGAAGCCTTCCTTCAGGTCATGCGTGACCATGAAGATCGTCAGCTTCGATTCACGCCACAGGGTCAGCAGTAATTCCTGCATGTCCTTGCGGATGCCAGGATCGAGCGCGCCGAACGGCTCATCGAGCAGCAATACGCGCGGCTTCATCATCAGCGCCTGGGCAATCGCGAGACGCTGTTGCATGCCGCCCGACAGTTGCTGTGGGTATTTGTCCAACGCAGCACCGAGGCCCACGCGTTCGAGCATCGCGGTGGCTTCGTCACGTGCGGCACGCCGCCGTGCACCGAACAGACGGCCCATGAACTTTGCACGCGGCAATTCAAGGCCCAGCATGACATTGCGGACGACGCTAAGGTGATCGAACACCGAGTAGCGCTGAAACACCACGCCGCGATGCGCATCGGGTTCGCGCGGCAACCGTTCGCCGTCGAGAAGAATCTCGCCGCGCGTTGCGCGTTCCTGGCCGAGCAACAGCCGCAAAAATGTGGACTTGCCGCACCCCGACGCGCCGACCATCGAACAGAACTCGCCCTCTTGGACTCGCAGGTTCAATCGTTCGAGCACGATCTGATCTCCGTATTCCTTCCATACGTTGCGAATTTCGATCATCGTGTGCCTCCGCCGTACCAGGGGAACGCCCACTGCGTCAGACGCCGGAGCAGTTCGTCGGCAAGCCATGCGAGCAGCGTGATCCATGCGACATAGGGCAGGATGACATCCATCGCAAGATAGCGGCGCATCAAAAAAATGCGGTAGCCGAGGCCGTCCGTCGAAGCGATCGCTTCCGCCGCGATCAGAAACAGCCATGCCGCGCCGAGCGAGAGACGCATCGCGACCAGCAAACGAGGCAGCAATTGCGGCAGCACCAGACGCAGGACCAAGGTCCAACTCGTTGCGCCAAGGGTTTGCGCCTTGACCCACAATTCCGTTGGTATCTCGCTAACGCGCGCGTGCAGATCACGGATGATCATCGGCGTAATGCCGACCACGATAAGCACCACTTTCGACAACTCGTCGAGGCCGAATACGATGAACAGGATGGGCAACACCGCGAGCGGCGGGATCATGGAAATTACCGTAATGAACGGTGAAAAGGCTGCACTCACCATTGGAAAAGCGCCTGTCGCGATAGCCGCCAACAAGGCAATCACGGCACTGACGACGAGGCCGATGCCGAGGCGCCGCAAGCTCGACACGGTATCGTCCCAGAGCAGATACTCGCCCGTGCGCTTATCCGCGTTGAAAGCGATGTCCTTGACGGCATCGACCATTTGTGCCGCGCTCGGCAGCAGCTTGTCATCGGGATTGACCGCGAGCCGCATCGACGAGCCGGTGAAATAAACCGCCATCAACACGATGAACGGCAGCAACAGCAGCATCAAGCCGCCGCTTCGGCTGGGGTGTCGATTGATGAGTCGCATCGATGCATGCCTCTTCAAATGCCGGTTGTTTTGAGTCAGAGCTTGCCGTCGGCCGCCATTTGCACATAGGTTGGATCGAAGCGAAGCTTGACGTTGTGCTTGTTGCCGATTACGACGCCCTTGTCGAACGCCATGCCGACCGCGTCGGCGCTCTTCGCGTCTTGCCCGAGCAGACCGTGATCGAACGAGAACTTCGCCACGCGCATCATGATCTTCGGCATGTCGAGGCTCGTGACGAAATCAAGCGCGGCCTTCGGCGTATAGAACAGCGCCGTGGTCGACAGTTGCTGCTTGAAGCCCGCGAGATCGGTGCCCGACGCCTTCGCCATGGCGGTGAGCGCGGCGGCGCCGTCGGCGTTGTTGGTGCGCATCAACGCAACTATCTCGAACCACGCGCCCGTGAGCGCCTTGCCGAGGGCCGGGTTCTCCTGCAAGGTTTTGGTGTTGACGACCATCATGTCCATGATTTCGCCGGGGATCTTGCTCGAATCGAAGACCTCGGTGACGTTCGGCTGTGCCTTGAGCTCGGCGAGCATCGGATTCCACGTCACCACGTTGCGGACAACGGGCGTCGCGAACGCACCGGAGATGTCGGCATCCGACGTGTTCACGACTTTCATGTCGCGTTCGCTCATGTGCGCGCTTTCCAGCGCGCGAGCCAGCAGATAATGCGAGACGGAGAACTGCACCAGATTGACCGGCTGACCCTTCAGGTCGGCAATGCGCTTGCCGTTGCCCTTTATGAGCACACCGTCGTTACCGTTCGAATAGTCACTGACGACGAGCGCGGTCGAATCCATGCCACCCGAGGCCGGGATGGTCAGCGCATCCATGTTGGTCATCGCGCAACCGTCGAACTTGCCGGCGGTGTACTGGTTGATGGATTCGACGTAGTCGTTCAGTTGCACGACATCGATGTTGACGCCGTATTTCTTGGCCCACTTGGAAACAATGCCCTGCGTTTTCGCCTCGCCCCACGGCATCCAGCCCGCGTAGATGGTCCAGCACACCTTGAAATCGGTGCGGCTCGCGGCAAACGAGGAGGTGGAAGTAAGAGCGGCGAGGGAGACGGCGGCGATACTGAGAAGGCGAACGAGCTTACGCATGAGGTAGACCTCGAAGGGACGGTTAGCGACGGCAGGGAGCAGCGCAAACATCGCGTTCTCTCCCGGGCTTTTGTCCCGCCGTGTAACCTCGCCTGAGGTCGACAGCTCTCGGACCAGCACCTGCGAGAAGCAGGCCGGAACCCTAGCCGTCCATTTCCAGATTGTGTGCTAAACCGGATGACGCGCCGGTCCCTTGCACACCGATTAAGCGAGAAGCGTGCCAATCGCAAAACGCTTTGATTAACGGAGTGTGCGACGTTTTCCTGCTCCGCTTTGGGTGGGTATGCACCTCGAAGTGACAAATCGAGTCTTTATCGGTGCATAGTCTTGGCAAGCGTCGGCGCCCTGCGTCGCTTGTCCGCACGTTTTTAATTCTCGACCGAAAAGACCCAACGACGCCGGACAGTTCGCTGTTTACCCACCTCCCATCGAGTTGCCGCATTTCGAATCGACCATTCACTAGCATCAACTCTATGAAGCAGATGACGGGAACCCGTGGCTCCGTCAGCTGCTGGTAGACGTTGTGAAGCGATAAGCCGAGCGCGGGGAGCGGCAGTGTTACTTCACAAGCGCCTCGTCGATCGGACTCGTTCTCATACGCCCGCATTGTGAACATCAACAGGTTGCTTTCTGTATTTGCCTTTACAGAGAAATCCCCTTGTAAAACCTCCTGATAGCAAGACGCTCCGCGGGTGCAGCGCCATACGCCACCGAACCAGGGGCACGGCGGCATTTCGAGCTGTTGTCCGCGGTGGAGCATAACAGTGCACCAACGTCGCCGTCGAAAATGTAAACGCAGCCGCGCTTCGGGAGACCGCGCTTCGATTCGCCTCGGTGACTAAGGGCAGCGTGTACACCGACCCGCCCCAGTGATCGGGAGAACAAAGTTCGTCGCTGACTACCCCAGATATGGCCGCTCCACCGCAAAGAGTGCGCGCCGTGCAAAGGTACGCCATTCCTCCGGGGCGCGGGCTCCCATCACGTAGATTCCCGCTACCAGGGCTTGGGCACGCAACTCCACGGGCAGGCCATCCAATACGCGGACGGCGGCTGCATCGCCACTGCGTGCCAAAGAGAGGAAGCGGTCCAGCTTTGAGGCTAAATCTGGAACATCGTACTGCCTGGCCAGCATCGCCTCGAGATTCCGGATGGCCGGCGTGTTGGCAGGGGTGCCCATGGCAAGCGCCAGTGTCGCCGTGTACGGATCAATGCCCTCGTCCGCAGACAGGCTTTGGGCACGCGCGCGCAGTTCGGCCGAAGCACCGTAC
>Ga0105239_10008277_pt1 | contig 11858 bp, 8 predicted proteins | sample KBSC44metaG_FD_92761 | JGI IMG/M metagenome (GOLD analysis project Ga0105239, IMG submission 92761) | Corn rhizosphere microbial communities from Kellogg Biological Station, Michigan, USA - KBS C4-4 metaG | ecosystem: Host-associated > Plants > Roots > Rhizosphere > Soil | place: Michigan, USA...
AGCGCTATTGAAAAGATTGAACTGATAACTGCAGGCTCGGCGAAATACGATGCATCCAGCGGGGGCATAGTGAATATTGTGCTTAAGAAAGGTACTAATGTAGGCGCCAATGGCTCGATAACCGCCACAGCCGGCTATGGCAAGTACTACAAAAGCAATATTGGCATAGCGTTTAACGACCGTATGGACAAGTTTAATGTTTTTGGCAGTTACAACTTTACCGCAGATAAGACCTTTCGCAACATCATGACCAACAGGTTTATCAATTTTGATGGAGTGTTGAGCAATTACGATGTTAACTACAGGAATGTTCAGCAAAGTACCAACAGCGGTTTTAACCTGGGTTCTGACTTTTTTATATCGCCCAAACATACCATCGGTTTTTTGATAAACGGGATGTCGCGCCATGACGATTTTACTAAAAATAACGGCCTTAACATCAGCAACCAGGGCAGCCTCGACTCAATTATTACAGCCAATTCTGCTTTAAGCAGGCACGTCACCAAAATAAATTACAATATAAACTACAGCGGGAAGCTCGACAAAGCCGGGTCAACTTTAATGGCCGACCTTAACTACACCACCTTTAACCGCAGTTCGGCTGAGTACATTACCAACCAGTTTTATAAAGCCGACTGGAGCCCCTATCGTGCCGACCTGTTGTTGGAAAACCTTTCGCCGTCAACAATCCATATCTGGCTTTCGAAGCTTGATTTCTCTACGCCACTTTCAAAAACATCGACGTTGGAAACAGGTTTAAAAAACAGCCATGTAAGCAGTAATAATGATTTGATTTTTGGCCCTAAAGTGGGTGAGGAGTATATACTAAACCCCGCGTTGAGCAATCATTTTTACTACACTGAAAATATAAATGTGGCTTATCTGAACTACCAAAATAAGTTTAGCAAGGTTGATCTTACATTGGGCGTGCGGGGCGAGCAAACCACCAGCAATGGGAACTCAGTTACCATGAATTCAAAAATAAGCAGGGATTATTTCAGCCTGTTCCCCCAAACACTGATAACTTACCATGTAAATGATAAAAACGAATTCTCCCTGAGTTACAACCGTGGTATTGGGCGGCCAGCTTACGAGGAAATAAACCCTTTTTTATATTATATTGATTTATACGATTACCGCAGCGGTAACCCCAACTTAAAGCCCGAGTACTCGAATAATATCGAGCTTACACATACCTATAAAAAAGTTATTACAACATCGTTGTATGCGACGATAATCAGCGATGCTTATGACTTTGGCTTTTACGAGCAAAACGACACGTCGAAAGTGAGTATACTAACCCACACCAATTTCGGCAGGATATACAACTACGGCATTAGATTTTCGGCGCCGGTAGCTGTTAATGCCTGGTGGAACGCTTATTTCCATATAGACGCCTCCTATCAGCGTTACGTGGCCTATCCCCAAAATGGCAACTTAAATAAAGGGACACAGGATGTTATTTTTAACACCATCCAAAGCTTTAAGCTAGGGGCAGGAGTAAACGCTTCAATTACAGGCGTGTATGAATCACCCAACTTTTATGGTATCAACCAAAATAAGGCCCAATACAGGATTGATGCGGGACTTGGCACCCAATTATTTAATAAACGCGGAAGCCTTAGGTTAAATGTTCTCGATGTGTTTAACACCCAGAGAGACCGGGCACAAACCAATTACCAGAATCTTAATCAAACTATTTTCGACAAAAAAGAAAGCCAGGTGGCCCGCCTGACGTTTAGTTACCGCTTTGGTAAAACCACCGTAAAAGCAGCCGCTGATCACCGTACAGGTAACGAGGAAGAGCAAAAGAGGATCGGTAACGGCGGGGGTAATTAGTGGGGAGCCTGGAGTCGATAGTCTTAAGTCAATAGTCTCGAGTCTTAAGTCAGGACGAATATAATATGACTTTAGACTTCCGGCTTAAGACTATCGACTTCAGACTACCCAACACGGCCGCCCATCATACTTGCAAAAATAATCAGCAAAACCAACAGGCTGATACCCACGTACAGATAATCCTTCTCGAGCGCAAAGCCAATAGTTGAGCATACTACCCTTAAAATTGGCGTGGCAATCAACAAAACAATACCCAGTTGAATAATTGCCTGCCCTTTTAAATTAGTCGCCGCCACTACCAGACTGCCTGCATGTTGCATAAAAGGCGGGATACCATCAAATTTTTTATAATCAGGAATGGAATGCCCATGCCGTACCAAATAAAATATCCCCCCGAAAAAAACGATGCTGATAGACACAATCATGCCCGTGCGCAGCACCTTGCCTATGAGTGATTGTATGTCGGTGTCTTTGAATTTCATTTTTTAGTCCATAGCCCATGGTCCATAGACCATAGTCAATTTTCGCTTAATATATTTCTGCCATGGTCTATCATCTATAGGTCCATGGACTTTTCCCCTCAAATCTTCCCCGTTATTCCGTTATAAATCATTTGCCCGGCTAAAAAGGTTACCACAATGGCAAATACCCACCTTAGCCAGCCCGACGATTTTGTTTTTACCAATATTTTTGAGCCCGTAAACGCACCAATTAATACCCCGATAACAACAGGCATCACCAGCGCGGGATGGATGTACCCCCGTTGCAAATAAACCACTGCACTTGCTGATGCGGTAACACCTATCATAAAATTACTGGTAGTGGTTGATACCTTGAAGGGTATACGCATAATAGTATCCATCGCTATCACCTTAAGCGCCCCCGATCCTATACCAATTAAGCCCGATATGGTGCCGGCAAAAATCATCATAAAAAAACCGCCTGCAACATTGGTTACACTATATTCAACCGTGCCGCCGCCATTGGGGTAACTGCTGTTAAGTTTCAGTTTTTCGGCCAGGTTGCTTTTTTGGGTGACGATGTGTTCAGCCTTTTTTCGGAGCGATAATATGGCAGATGCAGTTAGTATCACACCAAATAATATGGCGATGTAATGAGTTGGGATATAAGTTGCCAGTATGGCGCCAACCATTGCCCCGGCGGTGGTTGCAATCTCTAGAAACATGCCAAGCCGCATATTGGTGATGCCCTCTTTTACATAAGCCGCTGCCGAACCCGACGAAGTAGCAATAACCGACACCAGTGAGGCACCTATGGCATAATGAATATCGACATTAAGCAAAAGCGTAAGCAACGGTATAATTACAACGCCTCCGCCAAGCCCGGTTAACGAGCCAAGTAAACCTGCGAAATAGGAGCCAATAAGGATAATTACTGTAAATAAAATTACCGACATGCCATCGAAAAAATAGGACGCCGCTAAAGTAATAATAACTTTTTTTAAGCACTTACTTTAATGTTTGTCTATAGATTTAGTGGAGGAGGTGATTTGAAAATTTGTTGATTTGATGATTTGAAAATGACGTAACGAACGTGTTAATGGGAACGGGGCGGCGCAATAAATCCCCGTCGCATTTTGTACCTTTGGCCCCACAAACATGAGCTATAAAAGTTTACAAGCCTGCGTTACCGACCTTGAAAAACACGGCCGCTTAATTCGTATTAAGGAAGAGGTTGACCCTTACCTGCAAATGGCCGCAATCCACTTGCGCGTATTTGAGCATGAGGGCCCGGCTATCCTGTTCGAAAATGTAAAAGGCAGTAAATTCCCGGCAGTATCAAACCTGTTTGGCACGCTGGACAGGTCGAAGTTTATTTTCAGGGATACGCTGGATAAAATAAAAACACTGGTCGATTTAAAGTCTGACCCGTTAAAGGCGATAAAAAATCCTTTTAAATATGCTGGTGTAGGCTTAACGGCGCTATCGGCCCTGCCAATGAAAGTGGGCCGCAATGCGCCTGTTAATTTTGCAAAATGTAAAATAAGCGACATTCCTCAAATAGTAAACTGGCCCAACGATGGCGGCCCTTTTGTTACCATGCCGCAGGTGTATACCGAAGATATTGATAAGCCCGGTATCATGAATGCCAACCTGGGCATGTACCGCATTCAGCTGGGTGGGAACGATTATATCATGAATGAAGAAATCGGCCTGCATTACCAGTTGCACCGGGGGATTGGCGTTCATCAGACCAAGGCAAACGCAAAAGGGCAGCCACTAAAGGTAAGCATATTTGTAGGTGGCCCGCCATCGCACCCGGTTGCTGCGGTAATGCCGCTGCCCGAGGGCCTGTCTGAAATGACTTTTGCAGGGGCCTTAGGAAACCGCCGCTTCCGCTATTTTTATGATGATGAAGGCTTTTGCATTTCGGCAGATGCTGATTTTGTGATAACCGGCATTGTTATGCCTCATGATAATAAACCCGAGGGCCCTTTTGGCGATCACTTGGGTTATTATAGCTTAAAGCATCCGTTTCCGTTGTTAAAAGTGCATAATGTTTACCACCGCAAGGATGCCATCTGGTCATTCACGGTGGTTGGTCGTCCGCCGCAGGAAGATACCAGTTTTGGGGCGCTGATCCACGAGATTACGGGTTCGGCTATCCCGAGGGAAATACCGGGACTACATGCGGTAAATGCTGTGGATGCCGCCGGTGTGCACCCTTTGCTTTTCGCCATTGGCAGCGAACGTTATACGCCATATAGCAATGAGCGCCGTCCGCAGGAGATTTTAACCATTGCCAACCATATATTAGGTAAAGGGCAGCTAAGCCTTGCCAAATACCTTTTTATTGCAGCACAGGAAGACGATCCAAGCCTGAACGTTAACGACATCGGCGGATTTTTAAAACACATACTGCAACGGATAGACCTTACCCGCGACCTGCACTTTTACACCAATACCACTATCGATACTTTAGACTACAGCGGCAGTGGGTTAAACGCCGGCAGTAAAGTAGCAGTAGCAGTAGCAGGTGAAGTAAAACGTGAACTTTGGAGCGAAGTACCTGCAGATTTCAGTCTTCCGAGGCCTTTCGAAAAATACAAAATGGCAATGCCAGGTGTGCTAGCCGTTGAAGTGCCAAAAAACATCCGCACCAGCGATATGCCTTTGATGCTCGAAATACTGGATGAGCACTTGCAGCACGCAGAACTTAACGGCCTGCCGCTAATGGTACTTTGTGATGATGCGGATTTTACAGCCCAAAGCATCAATAACTTTGTGTGGGTAACCTTTACCCGCAGCAACCCATCGCACGATATTTATGGCATTAACAGTTTTACCGAACATAAGCACTGGGGCTGTAACGGCCCGCTGATTATTGACGCCCGTATAAAACCGCACCATGCGCCGGTGCTGGTGAAAGACCCTGAGGTGGAGAAATTGGTGGATAGGATGGGGGAGAAGGGCGGAAGTTTAAATGGGATTATTTAAGATTGCTGTTCTAAATAATTAAAATATCCGAAAGTGTCTTTGTCGAATGTTTAATTAACTTCCCGCTTAATATATTGTAACTTTATAATTTAGTTTCATTTGTGCTTAAACCATCAATCATAATTTGGGTATGAAGAGAATAATATTTCTTTTCATGTTTATTTTTTTTAATGTCTTTAAAGGGTACTGCCAAAAATTTTATCTGACAATAGATGATGGTTCTTTAAAAAGTATTACGATAACAAAAAACGGCCTGGTATCGGCAAATGTACCTGGATGTACAGGGAGTAAATACTATTCAATTGCAACACTGAACAATAAGCTTTATTACCTCGAAAATGGGGAGCAACTGTCTGCAGGTGATTTAACTGGTTCACCAACAAAAGTAAGTAATTGTAGGGTGGTTGCGACTAAAAGTAATAACAATGCTGCTTCCGCCAATAATTTGGCAATCGATAATAACGGGGTTGCTTATTATGCCGACGGTCTTCAACTCTGTGCAATTTTTCCCGGGAGTTCTGCATTGGTGCACGTAGGACAACTACCTTATTATTCGGCCGGCGACCTTGTATTTTACAAAAATGAATTATACATGGCCACTGATGGGGGAATTGTTAAAGTGCCTCTTAACGACCCATCAAAAAGCAGTTTCTACATTAGAATCCCAAATAAGACGATTTTTGGTTTAGCATCAGCAATTGTAAATGGTAAAAATACGATATATGCCATATCCGTTGCGTCAAAAACCTCATCACAAATAATAGAGCTCGATATGAGTGGGAAAAAGGTAAAAGCGATAATAGGTACCGTTCCTTATTACGTTTTGGATGCCGCGAGTGAAATTTCGGATGCGGATATACACATTATTGAAACTCCCAATACTTTTATTACCCGGGAATGCAATATGTTTAATAAGGCACATGTTGAAATTGTTTGTAAACCTCACACCGGCCAGTATACTTTTACCTTGAATACCGGCGAAAAAAATAGAACAGGCATTTTTGATAATATCAGCCCGGGTAAATACACCCTGGTTATAACGTCAACAGAAAACGTAGTAAGCAAAACGGTGAATTTCACGGTAAAAGATTTTACTATTGGCAATCCTGTTATAGCCATATCCAAGAAAAACCCAAGTTGTGCAACGCCTGGGGAAATTAAGCTGGATGCAGGCGCCGCCAATTCACTTTACAAAATAAAATTCGGCAATGATATTTTTGATTTTGATCATACTTTTACCGGTTTGGCAGCTGGCCCGTATCATTTCACCATTTTAAACGCCCAGGGTTGTATAATTGATGAAAAGGATATCACACTTACCCGGGATAACTGCCCCATTGTGGTATCTGCAACAAACATTAGCCAGGAGTGTGATGTATTTAATAAGGCCCATGTGGAGATTGTTTGCAGCCCTCATAACAGCACGTACACCTTTACATTAAATACCGGGCAAAAAAACACTACAGGTATATTTGACAACCTTAGCCCCGGCAGCTACCAGGCAAATATTACTTCAAACGGTTTTGAAACGCCAGCGGTTGCCAACTTTGCGGTTAATGATTTTACGACAAGTAATCCGATTATCACAGTTGTTAGAAAAAATCCGAAATGTAATTCAAAAGGTGAACTGAAACTGGATGCAGGCGATGCCAATTCACTTTACAAAATAAAATTCGGCAATGATATTTTTGATTTCGACCATACTTTTACCGGTTTGGCAGCAGGCCCGTATCATTTCACCATTTTAAATGGGCAGGGCTGTGTAATTGATGAGAAAGACTATGCGCTTGCCCAGGATGACTGCCCTATTGAGGTATCTGCCACAAACATTAGCCAGCAATGTGATGTGTTTAATAAGGCGCATGTAGAGATTATTTGCAGCCCTCATAACAGCACGTACACCTTTACATTAAATACCGGGCAAAAAAACACTACAGGTATATTTGATAACCTTAGCCCCGGCAGCTACCAGGCAAATATTACTTCAAACGGTTTTGAAACGCCAGCGGTTGCCAACTTTACGGTTAATGATTTTACGACAAATAATCCGATTATCACAGTTGTTAGAAAAAATCCGGTATGTAATTCAAAAGGTGAACTGAAACTGGATGCAGGCACCGCCAATTCATCATACAAAATAAAATACCGGAACGATATTTTCGGCTTCGACCATACGTTTACCGGTTTGGTTACCGGCACTTATCATTTTACCATTTTAAATGACAAAGGTTGCGTTGCCGACGAAAAAGACTATACCCTTACCCAGGAGGCTTGCCCGCCGGTGGGGGTGCTAAACGCCGCCATAACCCAGGAATGTGACGTGTTTAATAAGGCTCACGTGGAAATTGTTTGTACGCCTCACGCCAATCTATATACATTTACCCTCGATAACGGGCAGAATAATACAACCGGTATTTTTGACAACCTGGCCCCGGGCAAATACCAGGCAACCGTTACTTCAAATGGTGACGAATCGCCGGTAACCATAAATTTTACGGTTGATGACTTTACCATAGGAAACCCGGTTATCACTTTTATGCCCAGGAACCCCGTATGCGATTTAAAGGGGGAAATTAAGCTTGATGCCGGTATTGCCAACTCATTATACACTATAAGATATGGTAATAATGTGTTTGGTTTCGACCATGTGTTTACTAACCTGGTTGCAGGCAATTACCACTTTACCATTTTAAATACAAATGGATGCGTGGCGGATGAAAAAGACTATGTGCTGCAACAGGATGCGTGCCCGCCAATAACAATCAACAACGTTGATGTAAAACAGCGATGTGATATTTTTAACCAGGCAAGCATACAGGTTTCAACTACCGAACATCCGGATACTTATACCTACGCACTAGGCGGATTTAGCAATACAACCGGTATTTTTGATGCCCTTAAACCTGGTACTTACAATTTAGTGATAACCTCGTCGGGCGGCGATAGAAAAGAACTGCAGGTTGTTGTCCCTGATTTTAGCTTAAGCGCCAACTCAATAACTTATGTTATTAAAAACGCAGTGTGCACTTTGCCGGGCGAAATAAAGTTTACCGCTAACGCCGGCAGCAATGGCGCCAGCCAAATAAAGCACGGAGCTGGTTTATATACATTCAGCCAAACAATAAAAGGCTTGCAGCCGGGACCTAATAGTTTTACAATACTTAACCAGCAGGGCTGCATTATTGATGTGCTTGACGTTGATATATCACAGGACGATTGTAACCCGGTAGTTTTCCCCAATGCCTTTACTCCAAACGGTGATGGGATAAACGATATTTTCAGGCCTAATCAGGACAGTAACCCGCTTAATTACAGGCTTTTTATATACGACAGGCAAGGTGCGCTAATTTTTCAGTCGCTTGATTTTTATAAGGGGTGGGACGGTAAATATAATGGGAAACCGGTACCATTTGGTGTTTATTACTGGATATCAAACTATACGATGCCCGGGGCCAAGACTGCTACGTTAAGCGGGTATGTAACGCTTATGAGGTAATAATCAAGATCCATAGCGTGCCGGAATCGATAGAATTGTTTTACTTTTGGACCTCTTAATACGAAGTTTTTTATGAAGGTGCTTGCTAAAAGTGTATTGCCAATTTGTTTAATAACGATTTTTTTTGCCTGCAAAAAACCGCAGGATGTACCCCATTATACCGTATCAAAAATATTTAAGACTGATACCGCTACAACGGTAAACGTGCATATCGCCAACAGGATGACACAGGCTCAACTGATCCTTATCGCCGGTAAAGTAAAAAAAGACAGCGCCCAGCTACAAAACCTGCATATCAGCTTCCTGCTGCCCGGCAATACCGAAACCAGCGCTGGTGAGCACAGTTATTATGCCTCAGCCAAATTTGTAAACGCTAACCAGGTAGCATCATTTGATACATTGAAAGATGAGGATGGTAACGCAGTACGCTTAAAAATATTTGGTTTAAACCAGGAAAAGGCAAAGCACTTGTTGGCACTTAAGCCCGATGAAATTATTGCTAAAAATGTGCTCGGCCGCTTTATCGACGATTATAACCACACCGTCATCATCCCATTTGATGACCCGCTGGATGAGAAAAGGGAGGTGTACATCATCGAACTGGATTCTGCAGCAAAGGTGGTATCCAAAACCATTCCGCAAAAAATTAAAGACGGCAATATAGAAAAATGGATAGTAACCCAGCACGGCGATTACATGATGCTGAAAGACAGTGTACTAACCCAGTTTGCCAATGATGGATTAGGTGTGCCGTTCAATAGCATAAAGGCGGGGATATAATTATCTTAAGCCTTCTTCCTTTAGTATTTTTAGCAACAGGCTTGTGTCGGAAGTATCATATTCCGCTTTGTCGTAAATAGAAATTAAATAGACTTTTTCATTTTCGAAAATGAGATGGGTAATAACCCGTGCACCACCCGACTTGCCACGATTTTTACTTTCAATTGCTACCCGGACTTTGTACAGATTGTTTCCTAATGGGGTTCCTTCTTCCGGATTATTTTTTAGGGTTGTAATTAATTTTGCGATATCTTTTTTGAAGGAGGGATATTTTTTAGCCAGAGGTTTTGCTTCTTTTTCAAAGTTCCTCGTAATTATTATTTTAAAGCTCATTAAGCCAGGTATCAGCGTCTTTTAATTCGATTTTTCCTTCTAACGATAGCTTTACATCACGAATGCCGTCCCTAAACCAATCGTAGAACTTATCTAATTCAGCAGTTTTATTATTTGATTTGAGACTTTTTTTAAACAAAGATTTTACCTCGCTGATAATTTTTTTATCATCAGTATCCAGTATCATTCGCACTACTTCAAGTTTTTCGGCCTGTAAGTTCATAATCAAATTTACGAATTATTTAATAGAAACAAACAGGGTCCTCTGCAAGAAACCATGCGGAGTCATAAGCTAATACCTTTTTGAAATTTCGTTAGTTTCTGTATCGCCTGTATCGATACACTGAATGGCACAACGATACAGAACAGTCTGTCCCGCCCTAAAAATAGTTTACCCTTGTTGAATAATAATCCTGATATGAATTTGCACTTTATTCTTAATCCTGGAATAGATTTGCTTATTGTATCGCCTGTATCGCTACACTGAATGACACAACGATACAGAACAGTCTTAGTCAATGTCAACAAGTATGAATGTTGAAATAGTTGTCCTACGTACATTCAAATAATGTATATATTAATATAATTTATAGGTAATTATATATATGCAACTGATAATCATCATAACCTTGTTGAAGATAGCTTAAGTTAATTTATAATTATTTACTCAATATAAATCCTTTAAATACTGATATTGATAATTGCTGTACTGTATCACTGTATTGATCAACATGATGATACAAGCGATACAGCAGTCTGAACCATGATCTGCTTGATTAAAAGATTAACATGATACCTGTCCGTTTGCAAATTATCAAGGCCATCCCAAAATCCTATAAATCATGGTTCAGACAATGGTTTTTGTATCGTGTATCACCAGGGGAGTCGCTACAGCGATACAGGCGATACAGCATTTTTATTTGATAATGTTTGCTTGTTTAAAATTTGGATGGCAGCCATAAATGTAGAAATTCCTCTTTAGTAATACTAATTTGACGGGGGATATGCTTTGGGAAAATGGAAAGATTTACGAAGTTTTGAAAATTTCCTAAGTGTGATTGTAACTTATAGTAAATTGCTTCGCTATTATTTAAAAAGATATGGAATATAACGGAACCTTCGTAACAACGAAAGTAAAAGACCTTGGGCTTCCCTATCTTCGTGGGATATTGCACACTTATGCCTCATTAAATCAGCCTGAATCAGATCTTTCCTATGAATATGATATTATTCAAATAAAAAAAGGAGAGGCTGATTTAAAGGCGAATCTTATAACGAAATTTGAGGTCTTCAGCGATCAGCCCTTTAACATAGCTCCAACCGATGAAAAAAATCTAAGGCAAACTTTGTTAAGCTGGCTATTTGAGAATCAATTTGTATCTGACAAGAAAATCAAAAATATAACGGACCATTTTTATAAGGCTCTTCAGCAGGTAACTGACTTCACATCAATATTCCTAATAAACCTCGACTTTATTAAATACGATTTCGGCGTCGCTTACGAATATTATGTACTCGAAAGCGAGCTGTCTTGGTATTTGTTGTATTTTACATATAGTGACTAATAGCTTTCTGCCAATTCTTCCCAATCATAAAAGCTGCAAAGACAAAAAAATAAAATCAACACTAAATTGCTTCGTCAAAGTTCCCCCTTTAGGGGGTTAGGGGGCCGGGCTCCCTACTTCAACTCATCCAGCACCCTAAACAACTTCTCCTTTATCGCCTTACTGCCTCCGTTATAATTATTCACCATTATCGAAAAGCAAAGCTCGCGGCCGTGGTAGGTGTGGTAGCCGGCGTAGGTCAGCACATTTAATATGCTGCCGCTTTTCATCTTCATGTCGTTGTAAGTTGGCAGGCTGGCATAAAAATCAGGGAACCAGGCTTCTTTTTTGGCTGATTGCAGGATGGTCGCCAGCGTTAAGGTAGTCACCCTGTCGCCGGGAGACAGG
>Ga0105239_10008279_pt1 | contig 11857 bp, 11 predicted proteins | sample KBSC44metaG_FD_92761 | JGI IMG/M metagenome (GOLD analysis project Ga0105239, IMG submission 92761) | Corn rhizosphere microbial communities from Kellogg Biological Station, Michigan, USA - KBS C4-4 metaG | ecosystem: Host-associated > Plants > Roots > Rhizosphere > Soil | place: Michigan, USA...
CAGCGAAGCTTGACGGCTGCGCACCGCTCCGTTGAAGAGGTTGTTGCGTAGCTTCTCCATCTCGTCATCGCTGGGGCCATTCGTTGCAAGGTCGGCAATCTCTTTGAAAATCGTGTCGCGAATTTGCGTTCCTTCACGGTCAGGTTTCGGAATGACGACAATGAAGAGCCCTGACGGACCACGACGCTCATCGATGCCGCCCTGGATTTGCACGACGGATTCTTCGCCCTTCACCAGCTTCTGATAGAGGCGCGCGCTTTCGCCTTCGAACAGCAAGTGACTGGCAAGCGATAACGCGTAGAACGCCGGCGCGCGGCGCGCGGGAATCTTCCAGCCAAGCGCGAATGCCGGAACGGGTGCGAGCTTATCGATAAACTCGCCCACGCGCTCAGCAACTTCTCTTGGCTCATTGACATCGACCAGCGGTGGCTCGGGTTGTCGCGGAATCGTCGCGAAATACTTTTCGATCAATCCACCTGCTTCGGCCCGATCGAAATCACCGGCGATCGACAGCACGGCATTATTTGGCGCGTAGTAAATGCGGAAAAATTCGCGCACGTCATCGACGGTAGCCGCATCGAGATCCTCCATCGATCCAATTGTTGAATGAGCGTTCGCCGGATTCTTGAAACTCATCTCGAAGAGCCGCAGAAATCCGTTCACGTACGGTTGATTGTCGTAACGCAGCCGCTTTTCCTCTTTGACCGCTTCACGCTGATTGTCGAGATTCTCTTGTGTCACATTCAGCGATCGCATGCGATCGCTTTCGAGCCACAGCGCCAAAGGCAGTTCGCTTGCCGGCAATGTTTCAAAGTAGTTCGTGCGCTCGCTCGAGGTGGTTCCATTCATCGTGCCGCCCGCGTTCGAGATGTATTGAAAATGCGCGGCTTTCGGCACATTCTCAGAGCCCTGAAACATCATATGCTCGAAGAGATGCGCGAAACCGGTGCGCCCTTCGGGCTCGTTGCGCGATCCGACGTCGTAATAAACACTGACGGAAACGACTGGCACCGACTGGTCCTGATTGAGCACAACGCGCAGTCCATTGTCGAGAGTGTATTGTTCAATCGGCGTGTGTGGAACCTGGAAAGTTTTCTGCACGTTGAGAGCGATCCGAATTAAAGATGGATAACTGAACGAGGGAAGTTTACCGCGTTCGGAGGGGGATTAACAAAGATGGATGTCTGCAAACTCTCCACGCAAACACAGAGAACACGGAGAGATTATTTTGTGTCTCTGTGTCTTTGTGGTTATTTAGCTTGCGGGTTCTTCGGTCTTTCGTTCGCCTACCATGCCGCGCAGCTCAGCGCGCAGCCGTTCAATTTCCGCGAGCTTCTGTTCCACCCGCGCAAACAACTCGCCCTGCGTCTTAATGCCTTCGTCAATCAAAAATGATGCGGCCTCAGCGCGGGTGCCGAACACGCCGGCCTGCACCAGTTGGCCCAGCTTGTGCGACGCGTCGGCAGAGACTTTCACTGCCAGCATGTAATCGTCCTTGGCAGAAATGGCTCTTTCAATCGTTCGGCTGATGTCGCGCCCGATCGCGGAAAGCTGTTCCGGGATGCGCGCGGCCATGTCGCGCACAGACGCCCCGACATTGGACTTATCTTCCATGGGCTCTGCTTCTGTTTCTCGCATAATCAATTCGTTCCTTTGTTCTGACCCATTCCCTGGTGATTCATAAGAGGTGCTCATGTGACACTTGCTCCTTATCTTCGTAAATCCGTTGTACGCAGTTCTGGAGGGGAAAGTTCATTGTAAAAACCGCGCCGAATTGGGTCAAGGAGGGCCGTTTTGGCTATGCCGCCTTTAATTCCGTGCAGCAAGCAGCGCAGCGAGTGGCCGCCAAAGGAATCGCGGTCAGGCACTGTGGACAATCCTTCATCGACGGATCCTTGCGCCTCATTCTGTTGACCATCTTTATCAACAGGAAAATCACGAACGCAATGATCACAAAGTTCACGAGATCGTTGAAAAACTGACCGTAAGCGATCACGGGAATCCCTTTTGTCTTTGCCTCGGCCAGCGACAGCGGATCTCCTTTCGAGTGGTCAAGGATGACGAACATGCTTGCGAAATCCACTTTTCCTAACAACAGACCGATGGGCGGCATGATGATCCCTTCGACAAGCGACGTGACAATCTTTCCGAATGCTACGCCGATGATGAGACCAACGGCCAGGTCAATGACGTTTCCGCGTGCGACGAATTCTTTGAATTCTTTCAGCATTGAGGTGTCTCCAGGTTTAGAGTCGGGCTACCGCCCGACAAGACGCGGCGGGCAGTAGCCCGCCTCTAAACGACGAACTATTAGTCGGCGGCTACTGACAATCTTTCGCCAGTTTATAGCCAGCCTTTTCCGCCTCTTCCTTGTTCTTAAAGACAACGCGATTCGGTGCGGGTATGTTTTCCGAAGCTTCGCAGTCCGCAGAGTAATACAGTTTTGAGGTTTTGTCGCCAGTGACGCGCGATTCTGCGGCGGCCGCGGCTTCTTCGCGCCGGGTGGCAATCGTTTCGTCCGCAGCGTCGTCGCTGAGACGTACGCTTGGGCTCCCGGCAATCAGCGACACGTCAATCGTGAAGCCCTCGCAATGTAGCTGTTGGCCACCTCGCTTTACCGTCCATGCCGCTGGCAAATTCAGTGATTTGCTGATGCCGGCGACAAACGCATCGACAGTTTGCCACTTGAACGTGTTCTCGTACCCAATCCAAAGAGTCGTCAACTTTTCATCCAGAAAATCCAGAGAAATCGTGCGCACATCGGCAAAGGCGACCTTATCGAAGCGCGGATCGTAGAGCGGATTGATTGAGGTCTTAATAATGCCGATCTCGTCCGCGTGGCCAAACTGCATGAGTGGCACGCGCGCTTTCGCTTGTTCGGGGGTCATTCCCAAACGGAAGCCATGCAGCTCAGGCGCATCGGAAAGCTGATCACTTTTCAGGGTGCATTGCGCGGTTGCGATTTGCGCGCAACCGATCAGAAATATGACGAACGAAATTAGGATAGGGTAACGTGAACGAGGATTCATGCAGCGAGCAGTCTCTCGATCAGCTTGCTCAACTTGTCGGGATCGAATGGCGTGGGCACGTATTCGTTACAACCCGCGTCGAGCGCTTTGTGTCGATATTGATCAGCGCCGTATGCCGAAACTGCGACAATCGGCGTTGCCTGGAGAGACCGATACTCGCGGATTTGCCTGGTGGCGTCAAGACCATCGACGCCCGGCATCATCATGTCCATGATGATAAGGTCCGGTTGCTCGCGTTGGGCCATCTGCACGGCTTCTTCGCCGTTTTCGGCTTCGACGACTCGATAGCCCTTTTTCGTAAGCCACAGTTTCGTCATCAGACGAGTGTCGTCAAAGTCTTCGACCAGCAGAATAGTCTTCTGCAAGTTTGTCCGATCGATCACAGCTTGAGCCAGCATTATTTACTTCCTTTTGGAGGAGGGGCAAGCATTGGTACCCGCGGCAGGGGTCGAACCTGCGACCTTTCGCTCCGGAGGCGAACGCTCTAATCCACTGAGCTACGCGGGCCTGGGGGGATACAAAACGATAGCATACGGATGTGAATCAGAGCCAGAACGCACGTCATGTAAATCAGTCTCGCCTTGCAAATTCTGCCCGCGGTCGTATATCAACATGCTACATGTCGGAAGCCCATTCACAAGTTACGGAGCTGCTGCGCGCTGAGGCTGACGCGATCGCGAAAGCCGCTGCGCGGTTACAAGCAAACGACATTGACGCCGCGATAGAATTGTTGAAGAAATGTAACGGACAAGTGATCGTTCTCGGCGTCGGCAAATCCGGAATCATCGGACATAAAATTGCGTCGACAATGACAAGCAGCGGCACCGCCGCGTTATTCCTACATCCCTCGGATGCGTTGCATGGCGGTTTGGGAATCGTAACGCCCGACGATGTGGTGATTCTGTTGAGCAATAGCGGCGAGACAAATGAATTGCTGCAACTGCTGCCGGCTTTGAAACGACGGAACGTCCCGTTGCTCGCGATCGTTGGCAATGTGAAGTCGTCGATTGCACAGCGGGCTGACGTGGTAATCGATGCTTCGGTTGATCAGGAAGTCTGTCCGTTGAATCTCGCGCCCACGGCAAGCACCACGGTCGCATTAGCGATCGGCGACGCGATCGCCATGACCTTGATGCGCGCAAAGGGCATTACCGAGACGGACTTTGCTTCGAATCACCCCGGCGGACAATTGGGCAAACGTCTCACGGTATCCGTCGGCGATCTCATGCATAGCGGTTCGCAAAATCCCACGATTGCAGTTGACGCTGCCTGGATGGAGATTGTTTCGGCCATCACGCACTTTGGTCTGGGTGCGGTCAATGTAGTTAGCGCCGATGGGCGGCTCGCCGGAATCATCACTGACGGCGACCTGCGGCGGTCGCTGCAGCGAATTGGCGCCAGGGATCTGGCGTTCGCAAACATCACCTGCGACGAATTGATGACGCGCGATCCGGTGGTGACGACGCCCGCCACACTTGCTTACGATGCGCTGCGTTTGATGGAAGACCGGCCATCCCAAATCAATGTGTTACCGGTGGTAGATACGGAGCAAAAGTGTGTCGGGCTGATTCGCTTGCATGACATCGTGCGAAGCGGATTGTGATTTGGAGTTGGCCCGAAGGGCCAGAAGTGAATAGCCACGGCCGTAAGGCCGTGGATCACATCGTTATGATCTCCCAGGCCCTCGCGGCGCTTCGCGCCTTCTCGAACGTAAGAGGAACAACTGAATGATGAAAACAAGACTCCGTGCGCTAATCGTAGGCGCGACAGTGCTACTCGCCGTTTGTTTGACAGACGCTTTCGCTCAAGATGCAGGCGTTTCGCGCGGGCGCCGAGCAACTGAGACAGCTCCCGAAGCGACGCTTTCGGTAAACGAGCAATTCCTGAATTCGTTTCTTACTGCCATGTTTGATAACTTGCAGGAGCCGGGAATGCCCCTCACGATCGGCGGTGCAACTTCGTCCTCAGAATGTCCCAGCGAAATTCGTTTGAAGCGCGAGGCGAACGGTGTGCGCACGGCGGTCCATTTTGAGCAGGGAAAGATCAGGGGTCCGCTGGCTTTTGCCGGCGCCTACAACTCGACGCTGCTCGGATGTATTTCATTTACCGGCTGGGCGGACTCGCAGCTCCAGATGGAATTTAGCCGCGAACGGCGTGCCGTGCTGGCTCGATTTCTTCTACGCGACATTCACCTGAACAACACGCCGCAAATGCTAAACGCACCATTGTTAAAAATGGTCCAGAACGCAATCGACAGTCGCTACAATCCTATCGAACTGTTCACACTGGAACAGCTCTCGACGCGCGCGAATATCAAACCTGCCGGGGGCGCATTGCGGCTGGAAGCGACAGAAGTGCGCCCTGAGATTACGCCCACCGAACTGACACTGCACATCACTTATCGATTCGTGCGGGGATAGGGCAGGTTGGAGGCTGGAGAGGCTAGAGGCTAGGTTAGAGCCGAGAGGGAAACGAGAGCCGATAGTCGGACTAGTCTCTAGCCTCCCCCCAACCTCTGTCTTCTGATAGAATCCGCCGCGCTCTCACAAATCAAGAGTCTCCGGAGGTTCACACCCGTGCGAACGAAAAATCACGCGTACGCGATCCTGGTCGTTGTTGCCACGGCGATTGTTCTGGTTGCGCAAACGAACAACGCGCCCCGCTATCAGTTGCCGCCGAAAGAGGTGGTTGATGCGTTCGATGCGCCGCCATTGCCAACTGCAATTCTGAGCCCGACCAAACAAGTTTTGGCGCTGACTTACCGCCGGCCTTATCCAACGATTGCCGAACTATCGCAGCCGATCTTGCGGCTCGCGGGCGCGCGCGTGAATCCGGGCACGTTCGGTCCGCAACGCGCCACAAACATCTACGGAATTACGCTCAAGAAAATTTCGGATGGTACTGAGATCAAAGTGACGGTGCCGCCGCAAGCGAACCTCTCTAACGTTCACTTCTCGCCTGACGGCGCACACGTGTCGTTTCTAAACACCAAGAGCAGCGGCATCGAATTATGGATTGCTGACACGACGAGCGGGCGATCGCGAATGGTCAGCGGCACTGATCGTTTGAATGCGACAACCGGGGATCCGTGCGATTGGCTGCGCGACAACAAGACCATGGTCTGCACCTGGGTGCCTGCGGCGCGAGGACCGGCGCCGGCAGCGCCAACGGTACCGATAGGTCCGAACATTCAGGAAAACAGCGGTAAGGCGGCTCCTGTGGCGACGTTCGAAGACATGCTGAAGACGTCCCACGACGACGACCTTTTTGAATATTATTTCAGCAGCCAGTTAGCCACGATCGACGTGACCACGGGCCGCAAGACGCTGCTCGGACATCCGGCAATCTTCGACAACGTCACGCCTGCGCCGGGCGGCGAATTCTTTCTGGTCACCAAAATCAAGCGGCCGTTCTCGCACCTGATTCCGATGAACGGTTTTCCCGAAGATGTCGAAGTCTGGTCGCGTGCCAATCAAGTCGTTCGCAAAATCGCCGACATTCCTTCGCGTGAAGGGGTCTCGCTGACGGGAGTGCAGACCGGTCCGCGCGGCATTCATTGGCGGCAGGATCAACCCGCGACGGTTGTTTGGGCTGAAGCGCTCGATGGGGGCGATCTGAAAAACAAAGTTCCCTTCCGCGACCGAGTGATTTCTTTGTCCGCGCCTTTCGCCGGCGAGTCCACTGAGTTCGCCAAGACCGAATGGCGCTATGCGAACATTTCATTCACAGAAAAAGGCGTGGCGCTTCTCAGTGAAACGGATCGAGCAACGCGTCGCATTCGCACGTGGGTGATTGCCAGCGAGCCGCGCAAACTTTGGGATCGGCGGCAGGACGCGGCGTATGAAAATCCCGGTACGCCGGTGATGCGTCGCGACAGTGGCGCAGGCACATTCGGTGGGGGAGGCGGCGGTGGTTTCGGGGCGGGCGGCACTGGCCCGATCATGCAAAGCGGCGATTACATTTATCTCACGGGCCTGGGTTCTTCACCGGAAGGCGATCGTCCATTCATCGATCGTTTGAACTTGAAGACATTTGAAACGACGCGGATGTTTCGCAGCGACGGGAAGTCTTATGAAACAGTAATCGCGCCGCTGGATGATGAAGGGAAGACAATCCTGACACGCTATGAAACTCCGAACGATCCGCCGAATTACTACGTGCGGGATTTGGCGAGCAACGCGCGGCGCGCCGTAACCGACCTCAAGGATCCGCAGCCGCAGTTGCGCGGAGTTACGCATCAGTTCGTCACCTATCAACGCAAGGACGGCGTGAAGTTGTCTGCCACGTTGTATCTGCCGCCGGGCTACAAGCCCGGTACGCGCCTGCCAGTAATCATGTGGGCATACCCGCGCGAATTCGGTGACGCCGATTCAGCAAGTCAAATCACGGGTTCGGGAAATCGCTTCACGACCGTGAGCGGATATTCGCACCTGTTCCTACTCTTGTCCGGCTACGCAATCTTCGATAACCCGACAATGCCGATTGTCGGACCGGGAGAGACTGCGAATGATCATTACGTTGAGCAATTGGTCGCGAGTGCTGAAGCCGCGATCGACAAAGTCGTCGACATGGGGGTCGGCGATCGCGATCGCATCGGCGTCGGCGGCCACAGCTATGGTGCATTCATGACGGCGAATCTGCTGGCGCACTCGCGCCTGTTTCGCGCCGGCTTTGCGGAAAGCGGCGCTTACAATCGTTCGCTCACGCCGTTTGGTTTTCAGAGCGAGCGCCGCACGTTCTGGGAAGTGCCGGACCTCTACGCGAAGATGTCGCCGTTCTGGTACGCGAACAACGTGAAGGATCCGATTCTCTTAATGCATGGCGAGGCCGACGACAACTCCGGCACGTTCCCGATTCAATCGGAACGTTTCTATATGGCTTTGAAAGGCCACGGCGCCACCGTCCGTTACATCACGCTGCCTTTCGAGGCTCATGGTTACGCGGGAAGGGAAACACTCCTGCACGTGCTCGCCGAACGAATTAACTGGTTCGATAAGTACGTGAAGAACGCGCCGCCGCGAAAGGACCAGACGGCGGAGAACTGACTTCAATTAGACCGCGAAGATGAGCGCGGCGTGTGCAGCGCGTTGATAATTTCCGGTGACCAGGTTGCCAGATGCTCGCGGGAACTGCGGTTACACTGGTTGACCCTGTGCCCCGTTGGCTGCGCCGAGACGTGTGCAGCAGAAAAAAGAATTGCAGCCACGAAACTGGTGACAAAGGTAAGGTGAAGAATTTTGTAGTTCACTGCGGCCTCATTAAGAACTTTGCCAGCCGTCAAAAGTTCCAAATTGTACGAGGGGCAAGGAACGTCTTCCGAGGAGCCTCGGAATTAAACTGGTGTCCGTGTCTGTGGTGTGACGGTCAAACGCGTGCGCATGCGTTGCTGCCAGAGGCTCTTTGATGGTTCGGAGTCCTGAAGTTGCTCCATTACGTCAGTCACAGTCTCGCCGCCGAATTGCCGCATCTTCAAATAGAGTAACGCCGGCACGATCGCGAGCAACGGTAGTACGAAAATGTTAAGGAGCTCAGAGAGTTGACTAGTAATCTTGATACTCCAGGAGTGTGCGTGCGGCCCTGTCGAATTGAGACCGAGCAAGCCTCCGATAATCGCTCCCACGATCGCCGGCACGCAGAACTGAATCAATAGCACCAGAATCATCGTGCGCCACGAACGTGATGCCAGAGAGCGCGCGCGTTTCAGCGCGGCCTTTCCTTGCAGTCCCTCCATGAGCACGACGGGCCCCCACAGCAGATAACGGACCTGCACGATCACCATCGGAATGATCAGAAGCACAAAACCGATCGCCATGCGCAGCACTACGTTGAGACCTGTCTTCAGGAATGGCTTCCAGCGCCGGCGCAGCACGCCGGCCGCGGCGCGCAACTGGACCGGCTTCATCGGAGCGACGGCCAATTGCGTGACGATGATTGCCGTAACGCCGGAAATGATCGAGCCTGAGACAAAGCCGGAAACGATTTGCAGCAGCGCGAGAGGAATACCGAGCGACAACTTCATTCCCATGCCCATCTTCGGTTCTGTGAATCGATAAGCGATGGCCAGTCCGGTCACGATGATGACCGGGATGTGCGCGACGATGGACAGCTTCAGAAACTTGGGAAAGTACTCGCTGTAAAGCGCAAACGCCCGGCGATAAAGCGCGCCCAATCCGTCGGCATTGGCGCGCATGGCGTGGGCAAAGGCGATCGCAGTTTGCGGTCGCTTATCTGCTTCTTTCTCAAGAGCCGACATCACCATGCGCGACACGCGCTTTGGGATCTTCTTATTCGCCAAACGCACCGGCCCAGGCTGAACTTCGTTGTGCGAGCGAATCACATTTGCAGTGTCGCCGGTGAAGGGCGGCGCGCCCGTGAGCATCTGATACGCAATGACGCCGATGCTGTAGACATCGGAACGCGCGTCCAATCTCTCGCCTCGACATTGTTCAGGCGACATGTAAAGCGGCGTGCCGAGAATCGATCCCACGCGTGTCAGTCCGGCCGCGGCTGTATCCGGCACGACAGTCGCTCGTATGGCGCCGGCAGTGTGCCGTGGCGATTCGAACATGCGGGTGTGTTCTTCGGTATTGGCCATCATCTGTGTGACGCCCTCGTCATCACCCGCAGGCATGGACGTGACAGGATTGATCAGTGTTGCCGCTTCGAGCGCCGGAATCGCTGCGACCGTAGGCTGAATAACTGCCGGTGCCTCTTCTGATCCCATAGTGGTGGGCGCCGCGGCTTCGGCAATCTTCGCGATACCAAAGTCCAAAACCTTGACGCGATAGCCACCCAGACCGTTCGGCTCAAGCCAGATGTTGTCTGGTTTCAAATCGCGGTGAAGAATGCCTTGCTGGTGCGCTTCATGAACTGCGGAACAAACCTGTTCGAGAATGTCCACGACCCAGTAAAGCGGTAGACGGTTTTCTTCGGCGAGCACATCGCTCAAAGTGCAGCCGTCGAGATACTCCATCACCAGATAAGCAACGCGATCGTTGCCGTCGCCTGAGAAGCCGAAGTCAGTGACGTCGACCACGTTCGGATGGCGCAAACGTCCGGCCGCGCGCGCTTCACGCTTGAACCGCTCGACAAACTCCTGGTTGCGCATGAACTGGGGCGCAATCAACTTCAACGCGACGTAGCGATCGGTTCCCATGTGGGTCGCGAGGTACACCGCGCCCATCCCGCCGCGACCGAGCAAACGCTCGAGGCGGTATTTCTCGTCGAGAACCTGACCGACGTAACGCTCGAGATCAGTCATGATGTCAATCGATTATCTTTTTCTCTAGCCCAGGCGTTTACGCCTGGGATCAATAAGAACCAAACGTGGCAGCCTCCTTCAGGAGGCTTCAGAGCATCGGATCAGAAAAGCCCCTGAATGGGCTCGCCATCAAATCTGCCTGCTTTTCCCAAGGCGTAAACGCCTGGGCTACAGAAAACTGAACGAATGACAATTCAATCCCAGTATTGTTCATGCCATCGGCGCTTCTTCAAACGCGCATCGGACCAGAAACCTTTCAGCAATTCTATACGTGGTTCTGAACCGTCGGGTTTTGCGACGACCGTCACAACATCGTAACGATAAGCCGCATCAATCAATCCGAGCATGCGCCGGTAAGCTAGAGCAGCGCGCGAAATCTGTCGCCGCTTGCGCAAGTCGACGTTCGCCTGCGGCGGCGCGAAATCGTCTGACGCGCGCGTTTTGACTTCAATAAAACAGAGGACTGGACCGTCGTAAGCGACCACGTCGATCTCTGCGTTCACGATAACATTGCGTAGATTTCTTCCGATTGGAAGCGAATAGTTTGCCGCCACCATTCGATAGCCTGCTTGCTCGAGGTAATCGATCGCAAGTGCTTCACCTCGACGTCCGAGATCAAAATGAGCCGAAGCCGCAATTACCGGTTCGTTATCTTTTCCGCTTGATTTACGAAATGCGAATCGCATAAGTGGGAGGAAGACTGAACTATTCCTTCGGCTGCTTCTTCACAAGTTTAGGCTCTTTCTTTTCCCTCGCTGGGACATTCTCCGTAGTTCCCGAGGCTGCGGCCGCCGCCGCGTGTTTGTGCAACTTCGGTTTAGGCCGCCGCCTGCCGAAGGTCCCGCGATGGATTTTTCCACGTCTGCTGCGTTGATCGCCTTTCCCCATTTCGATGCTCCTTCTATCGCTGAATACTTATTTCTTCATTAATTCAAGCACTGCGGCCGTCATAGCTTTGACGCCCGTTCTGAGTGTCGGTTCAGGCAGAGGCGCGAACAAGCTCGAATGCAGAGATGGCAAGGGCTTACCTGATTGTTTGCTGGCGGCAACTTTTGCCGGCTCCACTGCCCCCAGATTGAACAGCAGGCTCGGTATCTGGCGATCGAGACTGTACCGACCAAAATCTTCACTCGCCATGACCGGCGCGATCTGCACAACATTGTCCGCGCCCAAAGTCTGTTGCAGAGTTTTCGCCACGCGTTCCGTTAGTTGTGGGTCATTGTAGAGCGCGGGTGTCATTTCCGACTCACTGGCTTTCACAATCGGGGCGCGATCGTCGGGAATGCCGGCGGCGGCCGCGATGTTTTTTGTGATGCGTTCGATCGACGCGAGAATGTGTTGACGCACTTCTTCCTTGTACGAACGAACCGTCAGAAGCATTTTCACTTCATCGGGAATGATGTTCGATTTGGCCCCGCCGTGGATCGACCCAACGGTCACCACCGCCGGATCGAGCGGTGAATTCTCGCGGCTAACTATCGTTTGCAGCGCGAGAATGACCTGCGCGGCCACCACGATCGGATCTTTGGTGGCTTCCGGTTTTGAACCGTGTCCACCAAGCCCGCGA
>Ga0105239_10008282_pt1 | contig 11855 bp, 11 predicted proteins | sample KBSC44metaG_FD_92761 | JGI IMG/M metagenome (GOLD analysis project Ga0105239, IMG submission 92761) | Corn rhizosphere microbial communities from Kellogg Biological Station, Michigan, USA - KBS C4-4 metaG | ecosystem: Host-associated > Plants > Roots > Rhizosphere > Soil | place: Michigan, USA...
CCGATGTGGCCAATAGCCGCCTGAAAACGCACATCCGCCCCTGTTCGGCAGGGCGTCCCAGCCCGGGCCCGCAAGATTGACGGCCAGCAAGATGTCAGGTTCAATCCCGATGGGCACGCGTCGGGCTGCATCACTCGGCGGCCGTGAAGGCGGCCCTGGAAAGCGAGGGCGAGAATGGCGAATGATCTGGTATCGGAAGCGGACAGCGCGGTGGCGCGCGAGATGGGCCTCCTTTCCGAACAGGCTATCGAGCAGCGGCTAAAGGCCGTCGCGTTGGGCTCGGCGGATCTGGTGCGAATCGCGCGGGCCCGAGAGCATATCCTCCGTCACATCGAGGAGTACACCGCGGGGTTCTTCGAGTATCTCGACGCGTTGGATGATGCTCGAGGGTTCATGCGCAACCGCGATGCAGTCGAGCAGGCCCGTCGACTCAAGCTCGAGCACTTGGTAGCGATGGTGGGCGGTCAGTACGGGACGGAATACGCGCAGCAGCGGATCAAACTTGGCAGGCTTTACAGCCGCGCCGGGCTCGAGATGCGCCTGTTCCTGGGGGCCTTTCACGACCTCTTGAGAAGGATGGGCGCAACCCTCCTCGCGAACGCCACAACCCAGAAAGAGGCGTTCGACGACTTCATATCCCTGAACAAGGTCGCCTTCTTCGATATCGGAATCATCGTCGACGTGATGGTGTTCGAGCGGGAGCGGGTCATCAGCCGTCAGCAAGAAGCCATCCGCGAGCTGACCACGCCGGTGCTGCAGATCCGCGATCGCCTTCTGATGCTGCCGATCATCGGGACGATCGACACCCACCGCGCGCGCATGTTGACGGAGAGTCTCTTGCACGCCATTCGCGCCAACCGCGCCAGGGTCGTGGTGATGGACGTCACCGGGGTCGTCGCCGTCGACACGAAAGTGGCGAACCACCTCCTTCAGACGGTATCGGCCTCTCGCCTCATGGGGGCAACTGTCATCGTGACGGGGCTATCAGCGGAGGTGTCGCAGACGCTCGTCAATCTCGGGGTGGATCTCGCGGGCCTGCAGACCATCGGAGATCTCCAGGGAGGAATCGAAGAGGCGGAGCGTCTCATCGGATACCAGGTCCTGCGGGCGGAACAACGGGTCTCCGCCCCCCCTCTCGCCTCCCAGGCGTGAGCGTTCTTCATGTCGGTTCCCATCCTCAAGCAAGGTGATCTCCTCATTGCCTCCATTCAGGAGGCGCAGACGGATGCGGAGCTCCTGGCCCTGCGCGATCGCTTGAGCGGCCAGGTGGGCGACGCGAGGGCCCGGGGGGTAATCATCGACGTGAGCGCGCTCGATGTGATGGACTCGTTCGCGACCCGCACCCTGCGGGCCATCGCCTATTCCAGTCGGCTGCGGGGAGCTCACACGGTCGTCGTGGGGATCTCGCCCGAGGTGGCCTTCGCGATGGTGCAACTGGGATTGGAGCTGGGCGCGGTATCGACGGCGCTAGACCTCGACGACGCCATCGCTCAACTCGAAGAGCACCGAAAGAGCGAGCGGCGGGCGTGAGTGACGCTCGTCGCATCGCCATCAACCGCGACGCGGACATCGTGGCCGCGCGTCAGGCGGGCCGAGAGCTTGCAACGGAAGCCGGATTCAAGGGCATCGATCTCACCCTGATCGCAACCGCGATTTCGGAGGTGGCGCGCAACATCGTCGTCTATGCCAAGCACGGCGAGATAGCGCTCACCCTGCTCGACGAACAGAACCGTCGCGGATTGGCGGTCGTGGCACGGGATGAAGGTCCAGGCATCGCCAGCGTGGAAAAGGCGATGCGAGACGGATTCTCGACCGGTGGCAGCTTGGGGCTTGGCCTGCCGGGCGCACGACGGCTGATGGACGAGTTCGAGATCGAGTCCCACCTGGGCGTGGGCACCACCGTGACGATGCGAAAATGGGTAACGCGCGGCTGACGGAGCAGCTCGACTGGGCCCACCGGTCGCGGGCGCTCGATCCCGTACAGGGCTCGGGTGACCTGCAGGTGGTGGAGCTGTTTCCTGAAGGTGCGCTTCTGGCCGTCATCGACGGTCTGGGACATGGCCCCGAGGCGGCCCTGGCGTCGCGGCGAGCGGCCGACGTCATGAGGGCGCACGCCGCCAGTGATCCGGTCGACATCGTGGCACGCTGTCATGCCGCCTTGCGGGCCACGCGGGGGGCGGCGCTCTTGGTGCTCTCGTTGTCGTTTCGGGATGCTCTCGTCATGTGGGCCGGCGTTGGCAACATCGAGGGCTGGCACATGCGGCCCACTGGGCGCGAGGCGCTGCTTTCCCGCGCTGGTGTGGTCGGCTACCAGATCACTTCCCCGCGACTGCAAAGCGCGCCGCTGACATCCGGAGATCTGTTCGTCTTGGCGAGCGACGGGATTTCGGTGCGCTTCTCCGAAATCCTGACGCGCACCGGGCGCCCCGAAGACGTGGCGGAGGCGATCTTCACCAGGTACGCGGGTGTGACGGACGATGCCCTGGTTCTGGCGGCGCGGTACGGCGACGAGGGAGGCTCTTGATCGCCACCTCACGGACAGCGCCCCTGAAGGCCGCTTACCAGATGGCGATGTGCGACTTCTTGAACGCGCCGTCCGAGGCCGCGCTTTCGCTCGCCTACGACCTCGGCCGCCGGGCGCTCGAACAGCGGCTAGGTGTCGTCGATTGGGCGACGGTCCATGCCGACGCCCTGATCGGACTCGATCGCTCGGTGTTGGAAGGCGAAGGGTTGGCTCGCGCGAACGCCTTCTTCCTGGAGAGCTTGTCGCCGTTCGAGATGACGCAGCGTGGATACGCCGAGAATAGCCGCTGGCTCGAACGACTGAACCGCGAGCTTCGTGCGGAGATCTCCGAGAAGGAACGGCTGGCGGGGCAGCTGCGCGAGTCGAATGCCGAGCTCGAGGCATTCAGCTACTCCGTTGCTCATGATTTGCGAGCCCCTCTGCGACATATCGCTGCCTTCAGCCAGATCCTCGAGGAGACGCATGGTCCGGCGGTGGGCGATGCCGGCAAGCGCACCATCGGCCGAATTCAGCGAGGCGTGCAGCGGATGAGTGAGCTCATCGACGGCCTACTTGTTCTCTCGCGGGTAGTTCGGGCGCCCGCAACGTCGCAGGCGCTCGATCTTGCGCCAGAAGCGCGTGCCATCGTGGAGCGACTGCGAGAGCTCGAGCCGGGCAGAGTCGTCGATGTCCAGATTGCCGACTCGATCCCGGCCGAAGGCAATCACAAGCTACTCGTCGTCGTGCTCGAGAACTTGCTGGGGAACGCTTGGAAGTTCACCAGCAAGAAGCCGCAGCCGCGCATCGAGGTCGGCCTGGATCTCCAGCAGAAGCCACCCGTCTACTTCGTTCGCGACAATGGTGCAGGGTTCGACATGACGCGGGCAGAGAACCTGTTCGGGGTTTTCCAGCGCCTCCACACGATGGAGGCGTTTCCCGGCACGGGCATCGGCCTCGCCACGGTACAGCGGGTGGTGCGGCGCCACGGGGGAAAAATCTGGGCTGAGGCGAAACCCGACGCAGGGGCCACATTTTACTTCACGCTGGCACCCGATCTCGTCTCGGGCGACGGCGACCCGTAGCACCGAGGGCGACGCCGCTTTCGGGCAGGTCTTCGCGCCGCGCTTGTCGGGAACGAGAGAGCGTGCCCACCTTCAGCCGCGTTCCCCGGACGCACTCGCTGATCGCGCGAAGCAGATGCGGCGTGCGCTTCGAGCGACAGCGACGCAGACGGCGTCACCCAATGAACGCATTGTTCGTCTGGTCAGGGCCGGGCAGTGTCAGCGATGCAAGTTCCCGGTCAAGAGAAGGACCAGCAGGATCACGATCAGGATTCCGGCCGGTGACCACCCCGCGTATCCGAAGCGGGAGTAACCAATACCGCCTCCGGCCAAGGCCAGGACGAGCAGGATGATGATGAGGGTGAGCATGGGTGTGGTTGCCTTTCGCCGTCGTGGGGTTGTCGTGGAACGAACCAGGGCTAACTCGTCGACGGGGAACGAGTGCTCGCGATCAGCTTGCAAACTTTGCAAGTGCCGGGCATTTGCAAGCGCCGGGCCTGTGCCTCGACCGGCGAACGTCTGGAGCGCACCTCGCCCTGGAGCCCGCCCCATGGGCACAGGCGGGCTCCGCCAGGTGCAATCGCCGCTCGCAGCGCTACGTCTCGGTTACATTCCACCTCGTGCGTGGGAAGTAGCACCGCGAGCGAGGACTGTCGCCGCCATTTCGTGACCAGGAAGCGTGACAAGACCCCTCGGCTGGCGACCTGCCATCCGGGACTCACATGGAAAGCCGAAGGTGGTGCGTCGACGCGCGATCGCGGGTCGTGACGGCTGCACCGCACGTGCGGAGTCGCCGCCGCTCGGGCATTCTTCGCCAGAGGCAATGGCTGTATTCGAGCTGATCATCGCGCTCTTGCTGATCGGGGCGGTGCTGTCGGGCGTCGCGCGCCGGTTCAGTCTGCCTTACCCCGCGCTGCTGGCGCTCACGGGCGTGGCGCTCGCGCTGACGCCGAATGCTCCCAGCGTCGCCCTCGATCCTCGACTGGCGCTGGCGCTGTTCGTGGCCCCTGTCCTGCTGGACTCCGCTTTCGACTCCTCTCCTCGCGATTTGCGGGCCAACTGGGGCCTCGTGACCAGCATGGTGCTGGGGGCGGTGGGGCTGACCGTCATGGCGGTCGCTGTGGTCTCCCGCGCCATGGTGCCCGAGCTGCCGTGGGCGGCCGCCGTGACCCTGGGAGCCATCGTGGCGCCGCCCGATGCCGCGGCGGCCACGGCGGTCATGAAGCAGTTGCGTCCGCCTCACCGTCTGATGGTGATCCTCGAAGGAGAGAGCTTGTTCAACGACGCCAGCGCGTTGCTGATCTACCGGATGGCTGCCGCAGCCGCCCTGACCGGAACGTTCTCTCTCGTCCGCGTCCTTCCGACCCTGCTGCTGGTGTGCCTGGGAAGTGTCCTGCTGGCGGCGGTGCTGGTGCGCGTGATCATCAAGCTGAACGAGATGGTCCAGGACATCGCGACCGCGGTGATCGTGCAGTTCATCGGGACCTTCGCGGTCTGGCTGCTCGCCGAGGGCCTTCACCTGTCCGGGATCATCACCATCGTGGTGTTTGCGATCATGGCCGGGCGCCGCTCGAGGCTCCGCGCGCGCGTTCGGGTCGCCTCGTACGCGGTCTGGGAGGTGGTGGTCTATGTCTTGAACGTCCTGGCCTTCATCCTCGTCGGGCTGCAGCTGAAGCCGATCATCAGCCACCTCACCGCGGGACAGCTGACCAGCTATCTGGCGACGGCAGCGGCCGTCGTCACGGCGGTGGTCCTGGTTCGCCTGGTGTGGGTCATGTGCCATGTCCTCTTCAGCCGGTGGGTCGGCGTTCCCGCACAGCGAAACGGTAGCCGCTGGCCGGACGCCACCGCCTGGCGTTCGGCGGTGGTGGTCGGCTGGAGTGGAATGCGCGGTCTCGTCACGTTGGCGGCCGCGCTGGCGCTGCCGGAGACCTTCCCCCAGCGTGGCCTGATCCTGTTCGTGTCGTTCGCGGTGGTCCTGGGAACGCTGGTGATCCAGGGCAGTACGATCACCCTCCTCATCCGGCTGCTCGGCCTGGAAGACGACGGTGCCGTGACCCGCGAAATTCGCCTGGCGCGCGAGGAGCTGGCGGGCGCCGCCCTGGCGGAGATCGGCGGCGTCCCCGTGGACGACAGCACCTCGTTGCTGAAGCGAAAGCTAACGGAACGCCTCGAGCGGGCCAAGGCGCTCAACGCGCAACCAGCCGTTCCGGATGTGGCGACTGCCGCCGCGGCCAGCCCGACAGCGTCACGTCACTCGGACCTTCTGGCGCGCACCCAGCAGGCCGAGCGGCGGAAGCTGCTCGAGCTGCGCGCGCGCGGCACCATAGGCGACGACGCCTTTCATCGGGTCGAGGAAGAGCTCGACTGGGCCGAGCTGAACGCCGAAGGTATGGCGCGCACCGACTGACACTCTGGCGGCGCCGCGAAGGTACATACCTCCCCCTGATCTCGAACTGCGCTACGGCGCGGGCGCGCAGCCCACACGTAAGATCAACGGCTCCGCCGGCGGATGCGCGCGGTCGCCTAGGAGCACCGCCGCGCGTTCGATCGGCGTCGCTCCCACGTCAGCAGCGAGGATCGTTCCGCTCGCCAGCTCGAACTCCAGGCCGTTCGTCGACGTGACCGACCGGTAGCGCAACCATTTCGACGTGCAGCCGCACGCGGCCGTGAGCTTCACCGTCTTCAGCCTTACGATCGCGAGCAGCAGGTTGTCCTTCGTGGCTGTCTGCGTGGACGCGACCTCGAGGCACTCCGGGATGTCTGACCTGATCGCAAAAGGCGCGCGGGGCTCCGTCTGCGAAGGCGACGCCGCGCTGGTTGCCCGGCCCTGAACCGGCGGCGCAGCACTCCGCGCCACTGGCCGCCCGCAACCAGCGAGGACCGCTGCCACGAGAAGTCCTACCAGCAGCCTCATCTGACCCCGTAGGTCCCACCGTTCGTGGTCTGACCGGGCAGATACTTCACCCAAAGGTACAGACGGTCCCTCGATCTTCCGTGCGGGCTATGCATTGTCCCGATGACGTGCCGGAGAACCTCGAAGAAGCGCGGCTCTACCTCGATACAGCCATGAGTATAGCCCTTGGTGGAGTCGTGAATGTAGAAGCCGCCCCGCGGCGTCGGGCACGGTCTTCTGGGCGACGACTGGACGCGCGTCAGACGAACCCGGTTTTGCCCCCACAAAGCCCAATAGGGTGCGCAGGCGCCGGCCTCGGCGCCCCACGGGATCCTCTGCACCTTCCAGGCAGGCGCGATCTGGCAGTCGGGCGTCGGGATGGGAATCTTGGGTTCTTCCCCCAGCAGTACGAAGTAGCTGCCCTCCGGGATGGGTCCGCCCTCCGGATCACACTGGAGAGCGGACGATTGCCTGGTCGGAACGCCCGAGCTGGCTCGGAAGATGCCCTGGCCTGGCCACTGCAGACGTGGGCCATCGTAGAGAAGGTCGTAGTGGATCATGGTTGATCTGCCCGTTCACGTTTCGCGAAGGAAGTAGAGGCAGCTTCGGATGGCGCCGGCGAAAGTTGCGTCGGATACGCGCACAACCTTTCCCGTCCGGTGCCGACAACCGGAACGCGCGAATGGCAGATCGAGGCGGCGGCGTTGCGATCCCCGCCAGGGTCAATATCCACCCTGGCTCTACGGGGCCGCGTGAACGATCATGACGGAGTCCCGTGCCGCCCAACACTCCCCCCGATCTCGACCGCCGCCCCGGTACCGGTGCCGGCCCCGCGCTCCCCTCCCCTGTTCGCGCGGGTCCTGGACCCAGCCTTCGCCCCTACCAGCTCGCCGCGGTGGAGGCCGTGCTGGCGGCGCGACGCGCTGGCAAGCGGCGGTTGCTGGTCCACCTGCCCACCGGCGCCGGCAAGACCGTGATCTTCTCACACCTGGCGCAGCTCGCGCGACGGCAGGTGCTGGTGCTCGCTCACCGGGAGGAGCTGCTGGCCCAGGCCCGTGACAAGCTGCAACGCGCGCTGGGCAGCGAGGCTGCCGCCCCCGTGGTGGCGATCGAACGCGGCGCGATGCGCGCCCCGCCCCAAGCCCGTGTCCTGGTTTGCTCGATCCGCTCGCTGCACGAGGGGCGCCTGGCCCAGGTGATGCGAGGTCGCGACGTGGGGCTGATCGTCTACGACGAATGCCACCACGCGGCCGCCGAGGACAACTTGCGCGTCCTGCGCCAGCTCGGCGTGTTCGACCCCACCTTCACGGGTACGCTGCTCGGCTTCACCGCCACCACGGCGCGCGGCGACGGCCAGGGCCTGGACCAGGTCTTCGAACAGATCGTCTATTCGAGGAGTCTGCCCGAGATGATCGACGACGGCTTCCTGGCGCCGCTGCGCGGCTACCGCATCGCGACCACCGCCGACCTGCGCCAGCTGTCATCCACCGGACTGGACTTCGACGAGGAACAGCTGGCCGAGGCCGTCGACATCGAAGAGCGCAACGCGCTGGTCGCCCGATCGATCCAGGAGCTGGCGCGCGACCGCCGTACCATCGCCTTTTGCGTGACGGTGAACCACGCGCGCCATCTGGCCCACGCGCTGAACGCGCTGGGCGTCCCCGCCGGGATCGTGCACGGCGCGATGCCGGCGCCCGCGCGCGCCCAGGCCCTGGCCGATTTTCGCGACGGACGCGTCCAGGTCCTCACGAACGTGGGTGTCCTGACGGAGGGCTTCGATGATCCGGGCGTGTCGTGCGTGGCCATGGCGCGCCCGACCCGCAGCGAGGGGATGTACGCCCAGTGCGTGGGCCGGGGGACGCGCCTTTACCCCGGCAAGACCGACTGTCTGATCCTGGACTTCGTCGATCTGACCACGCTCAGCCTGTGCACCCTGCCCTCACTCTTCGGCGCGCCGCGCGACCTGGACCTGCGGGGCGGCGACGCCAGCGAGGCCCGCCGGGCCTGGATGGCCCTCGCGTTCGATCGGCCCGGGTTCGAGCTGGAGGCCGGCGCCGTGACCCTGGCGGAGATCCAGGACCGGGCCGCCAGCTTCGATCCCCTCACCCTGCGCACCGACGACAACGTGCGCGCCATCTCCGGTCACGCGTGGTTCTCGCTGGGTCGCCACGGCGTCGGCCTGCACTTCCAGCGCGGCGGCCGCGTCAGCGAGGCGCTGGTCCTGCGCCGGCCCGGCCGCGGCAAGTGCTGGGAGGTCGTCATGGACGGCCGTCCCATGGAGCGGTTCTCGCAGCTGGAAGCCGCCGTCGAGGCCGTCGACTACGAGCTCGCGCGCATGGGCCAAGGCGCGGTCCTGTCGGCCTCCAGCGAGGCCGCGTGGAGACGGGCCGCCCCGCCCGTGACCCCCGAAACGTCAGGCGCCGCCAATCTCGGTGAGGCGTTGCGCGCGCGCGTGTGGAACCGCTTCCATCCGCGCGGTAGCAGCGGCAGCCCGAGCTGACTTTCAAGAACGCCTCGGGCGCGGTGCTGGCGATGGTCAGTCGTGCACAGAACGACGACACTTGCGGTGCCGCGGTCCGGGTCTACCAACGGCCGAACACCGTTCCGGCGGTTACCCCGCCTGAGACCGCACGACCTGCACCAGCGGCACCCGTCAGTAACGCGGGTCGCACGGCGGCGAGTCGTCGTCTCCCGCACGCGCCGTGACGCAAGCACCTTGACGCGACCGACGCCCAGCCCAAATTGAGCCCCTCAGTTAACCCAACGTCTCGAGGGCCATCAATGAATAGAACCAAGCTCCCCTTTCTCGGTTCGCTACTCGTCTCGGGTTTGTTCGCGCTCGGCGCGTGCAGCAGCAGCAACTCGTCCGGTACGGGCGGTACCAACGGTTCGCTGGGCGGCATGACGGGCTCGGCCGGCGGCCAAGGCGCCTCCGCCGGCGGCACGACGGGCTCCATGGGCGGTGAGATCGGCGCGGCCGGCGGCACCGTAGGGTCCGAAGGCGGTCAGAGCGGCGCCGCCGGCGGCACCGCAGGCTCCGCTGGCGGCAGCACCGGAACGGGCGCCGGTGGGGCGGGTGCGTGTTCGAGCCTGCCTCCGTGTCTGACCTTCATCGGTGATTGCGGGCCGAGCGGCACCTGTGTCACGCAAGCGGGCGACGCGCCCCAGTCCGGCCAGACCTGCTACAGCAACGGCGCAAAGGAGTCGGACATGTCCAACTACGATCCGACGACCAGCGTGTTTACCGCGACCTTCACCTACACCAAGGCTGGCGCGGTCTGCTTCACCGAGAGCGTCTCGGTGAGCGCCGCCGGCGGAGCGAGCGGGACGGGGACGATCGCGGATGGGTCCGGGGTCACGGTCGCGACGCTGACCACCAACCCCGACGGAACCGCCAGCACCGTCACCTGCACCGGTGGCGGAACCTACGTCATCACGGACGCCACCTGCATCCCCTCGGGTGCCAGCAACAGGACGGATTGCACCCAGGGCGTCTGCCAGTAGTCGTGCCCGCACCGCCGGTGCGAACCGTCGCACCGGCGGCGTCTGCTTGAGCTGAGAGGCAGGGCAGGCCTGGTCCACCCTGACCTTGCCGTGAACCTCGCGCGCGGGCCCGAGGACCAGCCGTATCTCTTGGGGAGCGACCCTCAAGAACGCCGAGCCGGTCCAGTCGAGGACCGGCCAATCGCGGTACGTGGCGCGGATGGTCCGGGCGTTGTCCGACTGGACGGCCACGAACAGATGCTGATCCGCCTTGGGGAAGGGTGGCACACCCCTCCAGGAGGCAACAAACAACGGCAAGCTCCGTCAGTGTCGTCCAGGTCATTCGCCCGCCACCTAGTGCGGGCCAACTCGGACCTGCGACTCGACGACCGCCGCCAAGGACTAGAAGGCGCGCCGCTCGACGGACACCGTGGTCGAGCCTGTGACGCCCCCAACGGTGGCCTGCAGGACCGTGGTGCCTGCCATCACAGGCGTGACCAGGCCAAGGGTGGTGCCAGCGTCGCTGACCATGGCGATTCGCGGATTGGCCGTGGCCCAGACCGCCCTGGCCGTCACCTCGAACATCTGTCCGTTGTCGTAGGTGCCATACGCCTGGACTGGCTGGGGCAAATCGCCGACGTGCATGGTGAAATCGGACGGAACCAGCTCGACCGTTTTCAGAACGGCTGGACTGACCGTGATTGGCAGCGGCGCGATGTCGAACCCCGGGTAACTGGCGTGGACGAGGGTAGTGCCAGGCTTCAGTGGAACGACCACACCGTTGGCGCCGACGGTCATGATCGTGGGATCGTCCACCGACCACGTCACCAGGCTGGTCACGTCCAGGTTCAAGTACCCGTAGAGGGCGAGAGCCACGACTGGGTAGGTGACACCTACCGGCAACTCGGGAGGTTCTTGGAGCGTGATGGAACTCGGCGTTCCAAAGGGTACGGTGACGGCGGCCGAGGCGGTGACGCCTTCGAAAGTGGCGGAGATGCGGAAGGTGCCAACCCGCCCGATAGCCGAGACGGTGACGCCGGACAGCGCGGACGCGTCGAACACCAGATCACGATCGCTTTCCCATTCGACGGTGCGCGTCTGCGTCAGATCGAACATCGACCCGTCCGAGTAGACACCCGTGGCGGTCACGCTCAGGGCGTCCGGAAAGGGCACGGTCGGGTTCGGCGGGCCGATCGAGACACTCACCAGCGTGACGTTCCTGACCGTGATCAGCACGGTAGCGACCACCTTGCCGTCGAGGGCGGCAGAGACGATGCTGGTCCCCTCGGCAAGCGCCTCCGAGAACCCGCTGCTCGGCAGCGACAACACGGCGGGGTTGCCGGAGCTCCAGAGCACACCTGGGAGGCTGTGGGTCTGGCCGTCCGAATAATAACCCCACAGCTGGAACTGCCTCGTCTCCCGAGGCCGCATCAGCGGCTTGAACCCCACGATTGAAAACCCGAGCAATCCCGGATCCGGCGACATCGTCCCGTTGACATCGATACCGGCATCGAAAACAGCGCTGCCCGCGTCCAGAACGTTCGTGCCGGCGTCCAGAACGTTCGTGCCGGCGTCCAGAATGTTCGTGCCGGCGTCCAGAACGTTCGTGCCGGTATCCGGAAGGTCGGCAGCCGCGTCTGGAACCGTGCCTCGGGCGCCGCCTTCGCCCGCGTCTCGGCCGGTGGGTGCCGCTTCGGGCGGGGCGTCGACCGGCGCCACCGTCGCGTCCACCACGCCACTGTCCGGAGCCGCCACGGAGGCGGCGTCATCGTGGGTGAGGTACCCCAGGGCGCCTCGCTTACTCCCGCATCCGACTTGTATCGTCGCCAGTAGAAGCGAGAAGACGGCGACCGCGAGGCCCCCGGTGGAGCCTCGCTGCACGCAGGTCTCGAACCCGCCCACGCATCGTCCA
>Ga0105239_10008284_pt1 | contig 11852 bp, 8 predicted proteins | sample KBSC44metaG_FD_92761 | JGI IMG/M metagenome (GOLD analysis project Ga0105239, IMG submission 92761) | Corn rhizosphere microbial communities from Kellogg Biological Station, Michigan, USA - KBS C4-4 metaG | ecosystem: Host-associated > Plants > Roots > Rhizosphere > Soil | place: Michigan, USA...
CAGGCCGGTTGCAAACCGTAATTACGGTAATGGCAATTTCAATAACAATAACAGGAATAATAATCCCGGAAATGGAAACAGGCAAGGACGAAATTTTCAACAGCTTCCGCAGAATAACAACCAGGGTAATATTGCAAATGATAACAACAGGCCTAACAGAAATTTTCAACAGCCAGGCGCAAATAATAACAGGCCATCAACTGCAGACGGAGGTGGCTCATGGATGAGACCACAAAGGCAAAATCCTCCTGCAAACCAGGCAGTCCCTTCCGACCGGAACAATAATATCAATAACAGGAATTTCAACAACCAGCAGCAGTTAGACAGGCTGAATCAGCAAAGGCAGAATGAACAGCGAATGAGGGAATTTAACCAGAACCAGAACAGGAATAATGATTTTCAAAACAGGGGTTTCCGGCAGCCGCAACAACAAAATAATCGCCCGGATATTAACAGAAGACAGGATAATAACAGACCTAATTTCATGATGAGACAACCAACGCCTCAACGTGGCAATATACCAACCGAAAGAAGGTCTTCTCCTCCGGCTCCTAACAATAACCGCAAACCAAGATAGTCTAAGCATAATCACAAAATAAAAAAGGCAACTGCTGCGATTTAACTTTCGCAGCAGTTGCCTTTTTACATTAAACAAAAGCATTCAAACACGGGTCACCCTTTTCAGATGTATGTTCAAGTATTTCTTTGGCATTACCTCTCTTGTCTATAAACGTCAAAAGCCACGCTTACTCAGCGTGGCTTTTAAAGTAGTGCTATAAGCGCTTATTTAAACTTTTGCTTCTTCTTCTTTTTTCTTGAAGTCGAACTTTATCTTTCCTGCTTCTTTATCCAAATCTGCAATAAGAATGTCTCCTTGCTTTACATTCATATTTAGTATTTCTTCCGCCAGAGGGTCTTCCAGGTATTTCTGAATAGCCCTGTGCAAAGGCCTTGCGCCAAACTGAATATCATAACCTTTATCTGCAATAAAACTTTTTGCTTCCGGTGATAATTCAAGAGAAAAACCAAGGTTAACCAGGCGCTTCATTACTCCTTTCATCAAAATATCAATGATGGAGAAAATGTTTTCTTTTGATAAAGCATTAAAGATTACCACATCATCAATACGATTGAGGAATTCAGGAGAGAAGGTACGCTTCAATGCTTTTTCAATAACTGCTTTGTTATTGTCTTCAGCATTCTGCATACGTGCAGCAGTTGCAAAACCAACACCATCACCAAATTCTTTCAACTGGCGAACACCTATGTTAGATGTCATAATGATGGTAGTATTTTTAAAATCAACCTTTCTTCCTAACCCATCTGTTAACTGACCATCATCCAATACCTGTAACAAGATGTTGTAGATATCAGGGTGAGCCTTTTCAATTTCATCCAACAGGATAACGCTGTAAGGCTTACGGCGAACTTTCTCTGTTAACTGGCCGCCTTCTTCATAACCTACATATCCCGGAGGTGCACCTATTAAACGGCTAACAGTAAATTTCTCCATGTATTCACTCATATCTATACGAACGAGCGCATCTTCACTATCAAACATATATCTTGCCAGGGCACGTGCAAGTTCTGTTTTACCAACACCTGTAGGGCCAAGGAAAATAAATGTACCAATAGGCTTTTTAGGATCTTTTAAACCAACACGGTTACGCTGGATAGCTTTCACCACTTTGCTTATAGCCTCATCCTGGCCTACTACCTGTCCTTTCATATCTTCACTCATCTTGCGAAGCTTTTCACTTTCTGCCTGAACCATTCTCTTTACAGGAATGCCGGTCATCATGCTGACTACTTCCGCAATAGCTTCTTCATCTATCGGGTAGCGTTTATGCTTGCTTTCTTCTTCCCAGATATTTTTCGCTTTTTCAAGTTCTTCACCCAAACGTTTTTCAGTGTCGCGCAAAGCTGCAGCCTCTTCAAAACGCTGGCTCTTTACAACCTTGTTTTTTTCCTGCTTAATGTCCTCAATCTGTTTTTCAAGATCAAGAATATTCTGAGGAACATTAATATTTTTCAAGTGAACCCTCGCTCCCACTTCATCCAATACATCAATCGCTTTATCAGGCAACAGCCTGTCTGTCATGTAACGATCGCTTAACTTAACACACGCTTCTATTGCGTCATCGCTGTAAGAAACGTTGTGATAATCTTCATATTTGGATTTAATGTTAGTGAGTATCTGTATTGTTTCATCTACAGTTGGAGGATCAACCATTACCTTTTGGAAACGACGGTCAAGAGCACCATCTTTCTCAATGTACATTCTATACTCATCCAATGTTGATGCACCTATGCACTGGAGCTCGCCACGTGCAAGAGCAGGTTTAAAGATATTGCTTGCGTCAAGAGAACCACTTGCGCCACCTGCGCCCACAATAGTATGAATTTCATCAATGAACAAAATCACATCACGGTTTTTCTCCAGTTCATTCATGATGGCTTTCATCCTTTCTTCAAACTGGCCGCGGTATTTTGTACCTGCCACCAACGCGGCAAGATCGAGTGAAATAACCCTTTTATCAAACAATACACGGCTAACCTTACGTTGAATAATACGAAGCGCCAAGCCCTCAACAATAGCTGTTTTACCAACACCTGGCTCACCAATCAAAATAGGATTGTTCTTTTTACGGCGGGATAAAATTTGCGAAACCCTTTCAATTTCTTCTTCCCTGCCTACAATCGGGTCAAGGGCGCCCGTTTCTGCAAGCTTGGTAATATCCCTTCCAAAATTATCCAGCACAGGTGTTTTGCTTTTTGCATTGCCCTGCTGTTTACCTCTTTGTTGTGATGATGAATATCCTTTCCTTTCGTCTTCAAAATCATCATCGTTCTCTTCAGTGTATTCACTGCGTGGATCGTTGCTTCTTACCATACCTAATTCGTTTCTGAAAATATCATAATCCACATCAAACTGACCAAGAATCTGAGTAGCGATATTTTCTTTGTTTTTCAAAATTGACAGCATCAGGTGTTCTGTTTCAACCAATGGGCTTTTTAAAGCTTTTGCTTCCAGAACTGTTACCCTGATTACTTTTTCTGCCTGTTTGGTCAAAGGCAGGCTGTTGATATTGGCGATGTTCTTCCCGGTTTTATCTTTCACTGCAAGCTCAACTTCTTTGCGTAGTTCATACAAATCAACATTGAGTTGCTTCAAAATTTTAATAGCCGTATTCTCACCTTCCCTTATCAATCCTAACAATAAATGCTCCGTTCCTATAAAATCATTTCCAAGCCTAAGCGCTTCTTCCCTGCTAAATGAAATGATTTCTTTTACCTGGGCCGAAAAGTTATTATCCATAATAATTAGAATTAATACAAGTATAACAAATATTTTTGAGCCGTATTACACCCTATTATACACATCTGTTAATCATTTAATAATGTAAGTATGCAAGTCAAAATTGATACCAGAGAGAAATTTACGGCTATTACGCCTGAAGTTGAAAATTTGTCTGACAATTTAACAGCAGAACTTACAAATCTTATACAAACCTACCTGCAAAAAGACGTAAAGAACATTATCCTTAATTTAAAGAACGTTTCGGAGACTGATGAGGACTCCGTTATAAAGTTAGTTAAGTTACAGCAACATTTTTACGAAAACAACGCTTCTTTTGTTATTTGTGACATCGGTAAAAAGCTGGAAGAACAACTGGAAGAATATGAAGCGCTGGACATAATGAATATTACACCAACGGAAAGTGAAGCATGGGATATTGTTCAGATGGAAGAAATAGAGCGTGAATTAATGGATGATGATAATCCTTTATTCAACGACCATCATTAAAAAGAAGAATAATAATTTAGTCCGGGCAGCAGATTAGTAATTAAACTTCCGTTGTGTCGCTCACTTCACGTTAGCAGCAATAATGAGCTGTTTTTGGACCAACATCATCATCTAACTGTTACCAGGCTCATTTTTTTAAGTTCCTCCGCTCTTGTTTCAGCATTTATAAACTTTACATCAAGCATGCTGACGGAAAAATGATCAAAAGTTTTAAGGACTGTAACTTTAAATCCTTTGGAAGTAAGTGAGTCCACCTGTTCTTTTGGAGTATACACTATTAAGGAATCTTTTATATGGGACTTCAGCCCTTCAACATCATTTATTCTATCAACTTTCACCGGCGCATAAAATTCGAGAGAATAAGAATTGGTTTTATACATGGCAAGAGGGCCATTGCAATTTTCCTTTTTTAACCAACCGGCAGCATTCATTCCTCCCTGGTATTTTAATAATTCGGGATAAAAAAACAGGTTCAAATACAAGTGAAGAATAAAGGCAAAACAATAACCTTTTAAAATTACATTTCTTACATCGGTTGATTTTACGGCGATGAGCACTGCTGGCATAATCAATAAAACAAACCCGATAATTATCCATGTATGTAAAATATTATAAAACACTGAAAGGGTAATTATCAACGTGCTTACCATCACCAATAAAATATTTTGAAGTAAGATCACATTCTTTAGTCCTCTTTGCAGGTTACATAAATAATCCGCAACAATAAGCGCAAACAAGGGAAATACTATAACAATGTAATGCGGTAATTGAAACTTCGATAAAGAAAATAAGAGAAAGGTTACTAAAGCACAACCGTAAATAATGATTCCATTTTTGTTCTTACTATTCTTCTTACGAAACAGGTTGACAACTGCAGCATATAAAAGAACACTCCACGGCAAAAATGCCCAAAGTATTGTATGCAAAAAGAAAAACGGATCGCCACTGCCTTTGATAGGCCCTGTATTGAAGAATCGCCCAAACTGGCTGTCCCAAAAGAAAAACTTTATTCCGGAAACATGTGTTCGTCCAAACACAATTTTCTCCGGGTGCAAATCAAATTGAACATAGAGGCAATACAATTCAGGCAGAATAAAAAGTAAAATTAAAAGTGCCGCAACCAGCCATTTTATATGCAGCAATTGTCTCCATTGCTTTGTAATTATCCAATACAGGATAAACCCACTACCAATAGTTATTAAAATAAACAAGCCTTTGGTCATTACTGCACAGGCAGCCAGTAAAGAACCGGCCATTATAGCGGGCACCCATTTTTTCGATTGGGCTTTATAAAAATAATAGATGCTTCCTGTAGTTAATGTGGTGAGATAAGGTTCGGCACGAACATCAAAATTGCAAATGACAGCATGTGCAGCAGTGATATAAATTAGAGTGGCAAGTTTTGCTACCTGCTTGTTAAAAACAGTTTCTCCCAATCTGTAGACATAACTCAACCCCAGTAGCCAAAATAAAAATGCAACGAACTTATAGGCAAAAGCATTAACGCCAAAACATTTGAAACTGAGGGCAGCCATCCAAAAAGGAAAATGCGGTTTGTCCAGCCAGTCATGCCCGTCTCCAATTAAATTAACCCAGTCATTCGTTTGTGCAATGTGCTTTGCGATAGTTGCGTACAGGGCTCCATCCGGTTCCATTATCTCGCTAAACAACCCTGTAGCATTAAGCATAATGCCTGCTGCTAACAATACATAAAATAACTTATCTGTTATTAAAGAATTCTTTACCCCATTCTGTTCAGAGAAATATTTTGCGTCATTCATCGTTTAATATCAATACTCATTAGTAAGCCTTCAACAAAAATAGATGGCTGCAACTTGTTAACCTTCACTAAAGCATCATCTTAATATTATAATAAAATCTACAATGTTATTATCTTGCACTTATGGCAAAAGCTAAAAAGAAAGATAAGCCGGTAATTCTTATAACGAATGATGATGGTATAACAGCACCCGGCATAAAGGCATTAGTTGAAGCAGTAAAAGAGTTGGGTAAAGTAGTTGTAGTGGCGCCGGATAAACCTCAAAGTGGTATGGGGCATGCGATAACAATCGGCCAGCCGCTTCGCATGCACTCATCTAACGAATTTGGAGATATAGAAGCGTATGAATGTTCAGGAACACCTGTTGATTGTGTTAAACTGGCGGTTGATAAAATACTCCACCGCAAACCCGATATATGTTTGAGCGGCGTTAACCATGGCGCAAATCATTCCATTAATGTTATTTATTCAGGCACCATGTCTGCAGCGCTTGAAGCAGCTATAGAAAGCATTCCAAGTATAGGCTTCAGCTTGCTGGACTACAGTATTGAAGCCGACTTTAGCGGAGCACAACATTATGCCAAAATCTTAGTGGAGCAGGTACTTAAAAAATCTTTCGATAAACATCTCTGTCTTAATGTAAATGTTCCTGCGGTGCCTTTAACGTTATTAAAAGGCTTAAAAGTTTGCCGCCAGGCATATGCGAAATACGAAGAAGAATTTTCTGAACGTGTGGACCCACGCGGAAGAAATTATTATTGGCTTACAGGTGAATTTGTGAATTTTGACAAAGGAAGGGATACCGATGTTTGGGCGCTCAATAATAATTACGTGAGCGTTGTTCCTGTTCAGTTTGACCTTACGCATTACGAACTTAAATCCAAACTGGAAAAAGCCCTGCACAACTAATGTTTAATAAAAACAACCTTGTATTCGGATTAATTCTTGGCGCCTTCGCTCCATTTATTGGCATGATTGGATTCTATTACTGGAAATTCAGGCCGCTGACTTTTTCCGAATTCTTTCAATACCTGGGCATTCAGAAACAGCTTATTACCAGTATGGTGAGCGTATCGCTTTTAGCTAACGCGATATTGTTCACCATTTATGTAAACAGAAAAAAAGACCAAACAGCCTTTGGTATATTCATTGTTACCTGCATATACGCAATTGCTGCATTGATCTTTAAATTGGTCGTCTAGGGCACAAGGGGAAACTTAAACAAAAATCCAGAGATCGTTTTGGTTACGGCCTATAGCGTAAAAATTATTTTATTCTTCTTAATACCATATATTGAACGGTATCTCCTCTGTTTACTTTTGCGTTCTGCAGTGGAGTAATACCGCTAACGGGTCTTACTTTAACTCTGTAAGTGCCTCTTGAATTTTGCACTACGTCTGTTACTACCTGGCTTTGTACAACTGTTTCGTATTCTGCCCTGCATCCTGCAAATACTGCAGCAATAAGGCAAATTGAAAAAAAGCGTTTCATACTCTTTGTTTTATGGTTCAGAATTGTTCAGTAAAATGCTTAATGAAAAAGAGGTTTAACGCATGTAGTACATTAATACTGCATATGAGGATAAAGGAATCGAAGATTTACAAGGAAATTGGAATTATTATATGGCGATGATTATAGGTATAGCGGAATGAGGATTCAGTGGATAATTGGTTTGTAGAATTCAAATATAGAAACATTTGTTGGAATTTAACAAATGCTAACAAACATTTTTTATTAAAAGTTGATTAGCATGTCTTAAAAACAAAAATGCATTCTTCTACAGAGTTGTATTTTGCGGCACGATTTAATACTATGAAATATTACATTATAGCAGGGGAAGCCAGTGGCGATTTGCATGGAAGTAATCTTATTAAAGAACTTAAATTACTGGACGAGAACGCAGCTATACACAGTTGGGGCGGTGATTTGATGCAACAGGCCGGCGCTACAATAGTGAAACATTACCGTGATCTGGCATTTATGGGTTTTATTGAAGTGGTGATGAACCTGCGTACCATTTTTAAAAACCTTGATTTTTGCAAACAGGATATTCAGCAATACCAACCAGATGTTTTGATTTTGATTGATTATCCCGGCTTTAACCTGCGCATTGCAGGATGGGCAAAACAACAGGGATATAAAGTCGTTTTCTATATTTCGCCGCAAGTGTGGGCATGGAAAGAAAATCGTGTAAAAAAAATGAGACAGCATATTGATAAAATGCTGGTAATTCTGCCCTTTGAAAAAAATTATTTTAAAGAGAAATGGAACTGGGATGTGGAATATGTTGGCCATCCATTGGTAAAAGTAATTGAAGAGTATAAAGAGGAACATTCCGTACAGGGCAATCATCAATTAACAAAAGTGGTAGCGCTGTTGCCAGGCAGCCGTAAACAGGAAATATTAAAGAAACTTCCGGTAATGCTGGAAGTAAGCAAGGCCTTTCCATCATACAAATTTATTGTTGCAAAAGCACCTGGACAGGAAGATAGTTTTTATGATACCTTATTGGCATCTTACACAAATGTTTCATCGGTAAGAGGACAGACCTATAGTTTGTTACTTGAAGCTGATGCAGCACTTGTAACCAGTGGCACAGCAACTTTGGAAACTGCATTGTTTGGTGTTCCTGAAGTAGTTTGTTATAAAGGAAGCAACATCAGTTACCAGATAGCAAAACGATTGATTAAAATAAAATACATCTCACTTGTTAACCTTATCATGGACAAACCTGTTGTAAAGGAATTGATTCAACATGAGCTAACAGTGGAGAATCTTACAACAGAATTGAAAGCCTTGCTTACTGATGAATCACATAAGCAACAGCTAAAAGAAGATTATGCTGCGCTGAAAAATATTTTATCTGCAGGAAGTGATGCTTCTGCCAAAGCTGCAAAAAGTATTTATGAATTTACGATTGGTAATAAATGATTGAATTGCCGGTTACTTTTTCAACAAAGGAATTATAACAAGCTTTATCAGCATCAAAAGCAACGCAATCAAAAACATAAAGATGGAAATGCGGTTCATGCCATGCATGTACTTCACAAATCTTGTGCGTGGTGCGTTGGGGTCTTTCTTCTTAATGTAAAGATATTCGGCTATTTGTCTCCAGAAACCCATAATCTAATTTGATTGCAAATTAATAAGACTTAATGATAATCGTTGAAAGCTGCATAGATTTGCCGAAAAGGAATTTTGTTTGAGCCTCTTTAACCAATTATACAATCATAGCCCTGTTTTTATCCAAAACCTCATGATTTCCGCTTATGGCTATCAATGGAAAAAAAGAAGGTTTGGAGGCATCTTCCAGGAAGAATATAAGGCCGCAAAAGAACGCGAAAATTTCACGCTGCAGCAATGGCATGATTACCGGCAACAGGCGCTCCAAAAAATAATCACTCATGCTTTTGAATATGTGCCTTACTACAAAGAAAGTTTTACGCAACAAGGGATAACAGGTAAGGACATTAAGAAGCTGGATATAACTACCATTCATACGCTCCCAGCTTTGCTAAAAGAAGATTTAAGACTTAATGGTACCGATTCATTAATTGCTTCACAAAGAGAAAAGAATGGATCATTTTTTTCCAGTAGCGGAAGCACAGGAACACCTGTAAAAATCCTCTACTCTCCCGCCATGCATCAACGTTGGTTTGCGTTATTTGAATCAAGAATAAGAAACTGGGCAGGCGTAAGCAGCAACATTCCAAGAGGCATGATTGGTGGCAGGCGCATTATAACAGGCGCTGATGGCAAACCGCCTTTTTATCGTTACAATCATTTCGAAAAACAGGTCTACTTTTCTGCATATCATATCAATGCTTTAAATGCACGCAGCTATCTTGAAGGCATGAAGAAACATAGCGTTACCTACATGACAGGCTATGCCATGAGTAATTTTTTTCTTGCAAGATTTTTTAAAGAACTGAATATAGAAGCGCCTCAATTAAAGGCTATGCTTCCTTCAAGTGAAAAGCTTACGCCAGAGATGCGTGCCATGTTTTATGATGTTTACGGCTGCAAGACTTATGACAGTTGGGGAAGCGTTGAAGCCTGCGGTATGATTAGCGAATGCGAACATGGAAGCCTTCATATTAATCCGGATGCCGGCTTGCTTGAAGTGTTGGATAATGAAATGAAACCGGTACCAGCAGGCTCAGCCGGTGATGTTTACTGCACAGGTTTTTTAAATTTTGACCAACCACTCATACGTTATAAAATCGGCGACAGAATAACACTTGGCAATAAGGTTTGCAGTTGTGGAAGATCAATGCCAGTTGTTGATGAAATTTGCGGAAGAATTGAAGATATTGTTATTGGTAAAGACGGACGAGAGATGGTACGCTTTCACAGCATATTTTATGATTTTGAAAACATAAAGCAGGCGCAGGTAATACAGGAAACGGCAGACATCATCATTATTAAAGTGGTTGCAGAAAACAAATTAAGCAAGGATAAAGAAAAAATAATCAGGGAGAGAATAGAAAGCCAGTTAGGAAAAATGGAAATACATGTTGAACAGGTAACATCCATCCCGCTTAATAATAACGGAAAGTTTCAGGCGGTTATTTCAAAAATAAAAAGAGGCAAACAGCAAGGCGGGTAGCTTTGAATATGTTAAGAATCGTCACCGTTTTTAATTTCTCCTCATCATCATAAATGACAAAGAAGATAGTTTATATAGATAATTTTTTATCCTCACATGGCCGTACACCTGTCACCGGTGAAGCCATGGTAAAGCTCTTTACTAATGAAGGTTTTGAGGTTGTTTATGCCAGCCGTGTAAACAATAAATTTATCAGGCTGATTGATATGCTAAAGACTATCTATCGTCACAGAAAAAAGAGTACTGTGCTTATAGCTACTTATAGTACAAGCGCATTTTATTTTGCCTGGATATGCGGCGCTTTATGCAAAAAACTCAACATACCTTATATACCTTGCTTACATGGCGGTAATCTGCCACAAAGAATAAAACAATCTTATTCAAAAAGCAGGCAGTTCTTTGGAAACGCTGTCGTGAATGTGGCAGTCTCAGGTTATCTTGAAAAAAGCATTAAGGCCAATCACTGGCCATGCGTTGTTATACCTAACTATATAACCCTGGCGGATTATCCATTTTATAAAAAAGAAACATGTAAACCCAAGCTTTTATGGGTACGATCTTTTCATAAGATCTACAACCCTCAGCTTGCCATAAATGTTTTGTATGAATTACTTAAAACATATCCAGAAACAACACTTACAATGGTTGGCCCAGATAAGGACGGAAGTATGCAGGAATGTCTTCAGCTTGCAGCAACATTAAACATCACTTCTCACATAAATTTTACAGGGCTTTTGAGTAAAACAGAATGGATAAAACTTGCTGTATCGCACGACATTTTTATCAACACATCTAACTTCGATAATCTTCCTGTAAGTATTATTGAAGCAATGGCTTTAGGCTTTCCCGTGGTAAGTACAAATGCGGGCGGTATCCCTTTTCTGATTGAGGATGGCATTGATGGCTTACTGGTTGAAAATAACAACCTTGAAAGAATGCTTAGTGCCATAAAAACAATTCTTTCAGATAATCATCTTGCAAAAGAACTAAGTGAAAATGCCCGAAGCACTGCCTGCAGTTTTGATTATCCAAACGTTGCAGATAAATGGAAAAAACTTTTAGGGTAAGCAACTCATTATACTTTGCAGACAGTGTATTCAGCATCACCCAGAATTGCGGCATATTTTGAAAACTGGCTGTTATACATTCTTTCTCCAAGCACCTGGTAAATATTTTTACAACGACTGAGTAAATAAAAATCAAGCAAAGCTTTTTTTAAAACTTCTTCTGAATGGTCAACATCAATATGAGCAATACTTCCATCGAGTACTGTTATTCTTTTAGTATGATATGCTGTTGAAAAGTGTTCTTTCACACAAGTCAAAAAATATCCCGAATCAGAAACGATAAGAAATTTATTACCGGGATGCAGTTCCATAATTTTTTGAATCTGATCAAGGCATTTTGTAACCAGCATTGATTTATCAGGCTCAGGCAAAGGAGTATTCGTTACTTCAATAAAATCTCCCAGCAATGAAACAAAGCGAAGATGAATACCGCAAACTACATCACCATAATTAAAAAGTGAATTGAATTGTTGTTGAAAAAAATCATCAAAAGAAAAAATTTCCAGGAAAGCCTTACGCCACAAAGCATCTGATTCTTTTTGGTTATTGGAAGGATAAAAAAGCCCAAGCACATTTGTATTAAAATAG
>Ga0105239_10008286_pt1 | contig 11849 bp, 11 predicted proteins | sample KBSC44metaG_FD_92761 | JGI IMG/M metagenome (GOLD analysis project Ga0105239, IMG submission 92761) | Corn rhizosphere microbial communities from Kellogg Biological Station, Michigan, USA - KBS C4-4 metaG | ecosystem: Host-associated > Plants > Roots > Rhizosphere > Soil | place: Michigan, USA...
CTTCTGGCATATCTTACAGGGGCGGCGTTCGGGCCAATACAATCTTCCAGCCTGAACACATTAAAATGACCAATGTCCTGTTTAAGATTTTCCGGAAGCCAGTTGAGCTTATACCGGTAAAAATCTTCCAATGTTTCTGTTTTAGCCATACGATAAAATTAAGTTATTCAAAGCTGGAAAAAGGCAAAAGAGAACTTTACATTTTGTTATGCAAAAGTTCTCTTTAAGTTTAGCAGAGGACCCGGTTTGCCAATGCCCACTCCCTTTTGGACATTAGAAACTCAAGCTAACTGCTGCCTGTGCCTTTTTAGCAAGATTCAATTGCGACTCATAGTTGCCATCTGCTCTACTGATGAAGTGATTGCGACGCAATCCCGTACGTACGGGACTATGAAATGCCACTGCTGGCATTAAAATCCTCTCTTCACTAAATCAACATTAAAGAACTAATGCTTGCCGTTGCCATATTCTCTTTATAAGGAGCGATATCTACTTTATAAAAAGTATGGCCGCCATGATAAAGTACACCATTCATAAAATCACCGGTTGCGCTAAAACCGCTGTCGTCTCTATACTTTATGTGGTTGCCTTTAATAACATAACTGCCGGTATAAGCGCTTTTTGTTTTTCCACGGGCCTCGTCATAACGCCCGTCAGGCAGTAGTTCCTGGCGTATATAACCATCCCGGGTAACCCACATGCCTAAATAAGGTGCTTGTTTTTGCATGTTACTGATTTTATTTTTTAATGATACTGCCCAGCCTGGTTAAGCTATTGCTGGCTGAGCCTGTTCAAAAGAGGTGGCTGTACCAACACTTTCCCACTTTTTTAGTTCCGATGTAACCGACTCCATTTTCTGATAGGCAAGCTGGTAAGCATCCTTGCCGAGGAATAAATGAAGTGGTGGATTTTTATCTTCTGCAACTCTTATCATTGCAAGTGCTGCTTTATCAGGATCTCCCTCCTGGTTGCCGTTAATTTCGTCCTGGTGTATACGCTGAATTTCCCTTACTTCCTTATATTCACGAATTTCATTTTTCGGAACAACAAGGGAGTCTGGTTCAAGAAAATTGGTTCTGAAATACCCGGGAGATACGATGGTTGCATGTATGCCAAATGCCTTTACTTCAGCAGCCAAAGACTCTGTAAAGCCATGCATGGCAAATTTGGTGGCGCAATAAATACCAAAGCCTGGAAAATTGCCGGTAAATCCGCCTATAGAAGCGATATTAAAAATATGGCCCGAGCCCTGTTTTCTCAAATGGGGCATAACACTGCGTATTACATTAAGGGCGCCGAATACATTAATATCAAAATTGGTTCTTGCTTCTTTATCGGTCAACTCTTCAAGGCTGCCGGCAAGCCCGTAACCAGCATTGTTTACCACCACATCGATGCTGCCAAACTTATCGATGGCTGATGTAACAGCAGTATTCACACTTTCTTCAGAAGTTAATTCAACAGCCAATGGAAGGAACCCTTCTATGTTTTCACCTATGGCTTTGTGCAATCCTGCTATACTTCTAGATGTTGCAGCCACATTATTTCCCGCTTTAAGTAACTGCTTTACCAGCGAAAGGCCTAATCCTTTTGAGGCGCCGGTTATAAACCATGTTTTTCTGTTGCTCATATTGTTTGTTTTTTGTAACCCAAAATTAGTGTAGCCTGGCAGGTTAATTCTTGCAGCATTCAAACCAATACTTGCGAAATTCAAACATTTTTACTTTTTTACAATTATCATCAAAATGATTGTAAGGGGAGCTTCCGATATATTCTTCGGCTAACTATTTAAAAGAGGTTACTAAATTCAAAGTAGAGTACCGATTTTTTTGAAAAGGATTTTGCCTCAGGAAAAATCACCCGGACTGTTTGATAGGGCCGGAAATCCCGATCTTTAGAATTAGTGTTCAAAAGCGGACAGTTTTTGTATCGAAAAGGAACATATTCGTATTTATGATACAACTATCGCACTGTGAATCAATCATATACCATCCGGCACTCTCTTGGAACATAATTCAAAATCATCGATATACTATGATCAGAAATTTCTTCAAAGTTGCTTACCGCAACCTTCTGCGCAATAAAGGATTTTCGTCAATCAACATTACAGGTCTTGCAACAGGCATGGCTGCCGCGATACTTATTTTGTTGTGGATACAAAATGAATTAAGCTACGACCAGTTTCATAAAAACAAAGACAGGATATACGAAACATGGAACCGTGTACCGATTGAGGGGCAGCTCGCGTGCTGGAATAGTGTATCCGCATTAACGGCCCGTGCGCTGGAAAAAGATTTGCCTGAAGTAGAGCGTGCTGTAAGAGTAGTCGATGACAATAGTGTTCTCTTTTCAGTCGGCGATAAAAAGCTAATAAAATCCGGAAACATGGTAGATACCGGTTTCCTGCAAATGTTCAGCTTCCCGATGCTGGAAGGCAATCCGGCTACTGCATTGAATGATATCCATTCTATTGTGCTTACTGAAAAAGCGGCTAAAAGTCTGTTCGGTAATGAAGATGCTATGGGTAAGATCATAAGGCTTAAAAATGAAGAGAACTTCACCGTAACAGGTATAGTAAAAGATTTGCCTGGTAATACCCGTTTCGATTTTGAATTTTTAATATCCATGTCCAATTTAAAATACGGGGATGGACAAGATTTGGGCTGGGGCGATAACAGCACCCCCACTTATGTGCTGCTGAAACCAAATGTAAATTATGCTTCTGTGGCTCCTAAGCTAAAAGCACTAAAACAAAAATACAGCGATGAAGCAAAAACGATGAAATGGGAACTGTTTCTCTATCCGCTGGAGCGCTGGCGTTTGTATTCCAGTTTTACAAACGGCGTGGAAGATAATGGAGGACGCATAGCATTCGTAAAGCTTTTTGGTGTTATCGCTGCATTTATATTATTGATTGCATGCATCAATTTTATGAATCTTAGTACAGCACGAAGTGAAAAAAGGGCGAAGGAAGTGGGGATACGAAAAGTAGTAGGTGCACAGAAAAGTTCCCTTATCGGCCAGTTTATCGGGGAATCTGTTTTTCTCGCATTCCTGGCAGGTATTGCAGCTATCATGATTGTTCAGGTAAGCTTGCCCGCCTACAACCAGCTTACTGAAAAAAAACTATTTATAGACTTCAGCAATATCTATACATGGATTGCATTTACCGGGTTTATCCTGTTCACTGGTTTGTTAGCCGGCAGTTATCCCGCATTCTTTCTTTCCTCTTTCCAACCCGTTAAAGTATTAAAGGGCACCTTTAAAAAAGCAAATGCATTAGTAACGCCAAGAAAAATACTTGTTGTATTGCAGTTCACATTTGCCATCATGCTTATCATCTGCACGATCATCGTAAAACAACAAATAGACTATGCCCGTAACCGGGAGACCGGGTATAACAAAGACAACCTCATTTATCATTTCATGACGGGTGATATACCTAAGAACTACACGCTGATAAAAAATGAATTGCTCGCATCGGGTATTGCGAAATCAGTTACAAAAACAAACTCTCCGCTTACTGAAAGGTGGAGCAATGGATGGGGACAGAATTGGGAAGGGAAGAATCCGAATGATAATACATCGTTCGACCGGTATTTATCTGATGAAGGGTTGGGTGTTACTGCAGGTTTACAATTTATACAGGGCCGGGATTTCGATTTGAAACGATTTCCCACCGATTCCACCGGGCTGATTGTAAACGAATCATCGCTGAAAGTAATGAAGTTCAAAAACCCGATTGGTAAAACAGTAAGCGACCTTGGCATTGACTGGCATATTGTAGGGGTTATTAAAGATTTTATTCTTACCAGCCCTTATGAACCAACAAGGCCGATATTGATATGTGGTGCAAAAAGTAAATTCATGAGTTTCTACGTGATGCAGATAAAACTAAATGGAAATAATTCTACTGCAGATAATTTAAAAAGAGCAGAAACTATTTTTAGAAAATACAACCCGGAATATCCATTCGAATATAAGTTCGTAGACCAGGCCTACGCGCAGAAATTCGATAATGAACAACGCCAGGGAACCTTGGCCGCATTGTTTGCAGGGCTTACCATTTTTATTTCGTGCCTCGGTTTATTTGGCCTTGCTACTTATATGGCGGAAAACAGGATAAAAGAAATAGGTGTACGAAAAGTACTGGGTGCTTCCGTAACCAGGATTACAACCTTGTTATCAAAAGATTTTGTAATGCTGGTTATTATTTCATTCATCATAGCTGCTCCATTAGCTTATTGGGGCATGTCTAAATGGTTGATGGATTATTCATATCGTGTGAGTATTAACTGGGAGGTTTTTGCGTTAGCTGGTTTTTTATCCGTGATGATAGCATTACTGACAGTAAGTTACCAGTCGATAAAAGCAGCGACGGCAAACCCGGTGAAGAGTTTGAGAACAGAATGAGGAAAGTGAATGGTGAATGAAAAGAAGTTTTTTTTGAACTTATCTGTCGAATATGAATTAAACTTCCGTTGCGTCGCACTCTTGTACATTCTGTTCATAGCCGGGCAGAATAACTATTGTACTAGATAGATAAATCGGAAGGAAGAAAAAAGCCCGTATCATTATTTTTCAAATCGGGCCGGCCTAAAAAAGACCGGCTTTTCTTTTTATGCTACATCGTTTACTTCAAGACCTCTATGACCCTGGAATCGGGATCGACCGCCACTTTTTTAGGAAAGAAATTAAGCTTTAATAAATAACCACCTAGTTGCAATTCCACATACTGTTCTTTACTACTTGTTGTCGCCGTTTTGCTGGCAGCCTTTTTACTGTAAGGTTTGGGCGCGTTCTTCTTTACCGGAGCTGGTGCCTTACTTGATGATTTTTTTGCTGCATCTTTTTTCGGGGCAGCTTTTGAAGAGGCTGCCTGGGAAGATGCATGTCCGGGATAAGGTACGCCGGCCGCATCGAATTTTTTCCTGAGTGCATACCTGCGGTCAATAATTGATTTTTTAGAATAACCGTATTTTTTGCCAAGCGCATCGAAATTAAGGCTAAGCAGATCCTGATGTTCTTTCGAAAGATTTTTCGGATCAAACGACCGTGATGCCGCATTTTTTTTGGTTGTAGCCATAATAATGGATTTTATGAATCTAATGAAGTTAACATTAAAATAATTGCCAAAACGGAACCGTTTGCCGAATTTTTTCTAAAGGGCCATTCAGGTAATAGTCTGTGGCGTGATAATGATATCGAACGCAGAAAGCAAACGGCAGCATGCATGTATATGGTAGGAAAGAAGTACTCGAAGCCACAAGACAGCGGCTGGCAAATATTTTATTGGGTAAAGTATCAATACCCTGGAAAGGCAGATGAACAAATTTGCGGCTTAGCCTAACGCGATAAGTAAATCTATCACGGCATCCTTACCACGGATAGAAGTAATGATTTCATCCCTTTGACTTATAAGATCAATTTTCAACTGCTGAATGCGGTCGGTGTTAATACCCTGTCCATCTTGCTCATGGGAAAGCTTGTCAAGGAATCTAAGGTTACCGGTAATAACTTCGAGGCGTTGTGTCATAACAGGATGATGCAAAAAAATAAATGCCCCCGAAGGTAGCCATCAATTGTCACCGCGACAATTCCAGCCGCCGGAATCAAGACCCAATCGGACAATTAATTCGTGGCTGAATATTAAATTAGCTCGCCAGCATTTGCGGAACAAACATTCTTCTGGCCATCTGTTCAAGTTTCTGGCTGGCATGTTGCAACTGATCAATGAGCTGCACATTCTGCTGCCTGAGGTTAAATACTTCATAAGCCCTTTCAATAAAAATGGCCAGGGTGGCTTCGTCCCAGGGTTTTTCTATGTACTTATACACCTGGCCCCTGTTTATGGCACCGATTACGGCATTAACATCGGCATAACCTGTAATTAAAATCCTGATGGGATCGGGGAATCTTTCCAGGATAGACTCGAAAAAATCGATGCCTGTCATCACCGGCATCCGCTGGTCGCTTAAGATGACATGGATTTCTTCGGACGCAAGAACCTTAAGTCCTTCTGCGGCTGAAGATGCCGTATGTACCTGGAATTTTCTTCTGAAGGCTGCGGCAAAAGCCACAAGGTTGTTTAGCTCATCATCAATGTAGAGCACTTTAATCATGGGGGTGTGCATGGTAATTTATTTGTATCAAATTAAAAGGGATGGATCATCGGAGATTGCCACAGGCATTGGAAGAGGTGTTAGCTAATTGATACGCAAATAAGTAGGCTTCAAAGGTAAGAACTATTTGTATACAATTTCTAAAAGCAAAGATTTGTTTTCATCCCTGTCGGAACCGACACAAACCGCCATGCTTCATTTACCACCTGGTCTGACTTTAGCAGGAGCAGCGCCTGGAATAGCTCCTGGTTCGCGATCTCCGGTAAGTTTCATGACTGCTTGTTTTCGATATACTTTGCCAACAGGCAGCTTTCTTTCGCCAATTGATATTTCGTTTCCTTCTACAAACTTCACAGCCCTCACAGATACAATAAAAGATTTGTGTATCCGCACAAATTTGCCGCCGGGTAACTGCTCTTCGAACTGGGTCAGGGTTTGTTTTGACATTATTCTGCCGGAGCCGGAGTAAATGAATATATAATTTCCATAAGCTTCAACATAGGTGATTTCATTAATAAGCACTTTAGTGAGTTTCTTGTCTGATTTCACCATCAGGAAATCTTCTTTATCTGGATGCAAAGCCACATGAGTGGATTGTTGAATTTGGTTAAGCACTTTTTCAGTCGCTTTTACAAACCTGGGGAAGGAGAACGGCTTTAGTAGGTAATCTGTCACGGAAAGTTCAAAACCGTCCAGTGCATATTGCTGGTAAGCCGAAGTGATAATAATAGCCGGATAACTATTTAATATCCGGAGCATTTCCAAACCATTTAATCGAGGCATGTTGATGTCGAGAATTACCAGGTCGACCGTTTGCCTGTTAATCTGCTGCATTGCTTCAAAAGCATCCTTAAACTCGCCGGCAAGCTTTAAATAGGGGACCTGCGATATATAAGTCCGCAATATATTTCTGGCTATCGGTTCGTCGTCAACTATAATGCAGTTTATTGTCATGTGAGTTCAATTTGAAGATTGGTTTCAAAGCAGTCAGTGTTCCGGTTAATTTTTAAGCAATATTGACCTGGATAGATCATGTTAAGCCGTTGTCGCACATTTTCCAGGCCAAGACCGCCTGTTCGCTTTATAGCTGGGGTTGGTTGGTATGCGGTGTCTATCGAGTTTTTAACGATTAAACGTAACTCACCATCTTTTACTGAAAGTAGGATTTGAATAAATGCATTTTTGTCTTTAGCGGCAGAGCAGTGTTTGAAGGCGTTTTCAATAAATACTATCATAAGCAAGGGTGCGATGTATTTTTCCGCTGTTACTCCTTCAACTTGTAAGTTAATATCTAAGTCATTACTTAGCCTTATATTTTCTAGTTCTACATAATTGCAGATGTAGTCGATCTCTTTTTGTAGCGGTACGTAATGCTTGTTTGTGTCATACAGTGAGTATCTTAGTAAATCTGACAACCTTAGCATTAGACCTGGTAGTTTCTCAGACTCTGCGACGGATAATCCATACAGGTTGTTAAGTGTATTAAAAAGAAAGTGGGGATTTAGCTGGGCTCTCAAATGACGCAGTTCGTTTTCTTTTTGTTCCTTGTCACGAATAAGCCTGTCCAGCCCCGCTTTTGTAAATGTTGCTACCACAGTAAAAGCGACAATACTGAATGCTATATGTTCCGTGCGCCAGTCGACTATATCTGTTATGCGAAACAGGAAGGCAAAAATCTTCCCGACAGCGTTTAACACGTACGGCAACAGTTCTATAAGAATGATTAATTGCAATACATAAAGGGCAATACCCGTGATCCATTTACGGCGCTTAAAAAAAGGCAGCACCAGCAAATTCTGCGAATAGCACGGTATAGCCAGTTCCAGCATTTCCTGTAATACCAGGCAAATCAAGGTAACTCCGCTCATGCGTTGTGGATATTCCTTCAATAAAATATATAACGAAAAAACAATCAGCCAGAAAACAATCTGGGTATAGACCTTATAAGGCCGTGCAAATAAAATTGTCCAGTCAAAATGTTTCATTGTTTAATTAAAATCGGCGAGACTACTTCGACAAATTTAGCGATGCCGGCTTCTATTCCTGACATGCATTAAAAAATTGTACGGATATCACCGGTGCGTTTTCGTTTGTCATCAGTTTAGGGTTGGTTGTCACTCTTTTTTCTTCACGATTTTCAGTTAGGATATTTTTGATTTATAAACTCCGGCAATGAAGATAAAACGCTATTTCGTCATAATTTTTCTAACCACCTGCAATATGGTTTTTGCCCAGGATACAATTATCCAATCTTTACTTCGAGATGTACCGGTTTGGATGGCACAAAATCATGTTCCATGTACAGGGATTGGATTAATTAAAGATGGCCATATTGAGTGGCTGAAAATCTTTGGAAATCTCCAGCAAGGACATCCGGCAACACCAAATACACTGTTTAATATTGCATCGCAGACCAAACCCGTTACTGCAATGCTTACAATGAAACTGGTACAGGCTGGGTTGTGGAATCTTGACGAACCGCTTGCACATTACTGGATCGACCCGGACATAACAGATAGCCCATATCTAAATAAGCTAACCACGCGCATTGTACTTAGTCACCAGACTGGCTTTCCCAATTGGCGAACGGATAACGGAGGCTCTAAACTGCGTTTCAATTTTGAGCCTGGTACCAAATTCGGATATTCCGGTGAGGGCTTTGAATATTTGCGCCATGCACTGGAAAATAAATTTCATCAACCATTGAATGTATTGATGGATAACTATCTTTTTAAACCGTTAGGCATAAAAGATACACGTTACTGGAGCGAAGATTTGGATACAACCCGTTTTGCAATGTGGCACGATGGACAAGGAAACCGTTACAAAACTTCTATTCAGACATCGGTAAACGCGGCGGATGATTTGATTACAACGGTTGAAGATTACTGCAGGTTGGGTATATATGCGATGAATGGATTGGGGCTTTCCGACACACTGTTTGCAGATATGACCCGCCCCCAGGTAAAGATAAAAGACAATTACTACAGGTGCTTGGGTTGGGGCATGGTAACCGGTCTGCCCGGCGGAGAATATGCCCTTGAACATGGAGGATCGGATATTGGCGTACGCACAATGGCGCTCTTTCTGGCAAAATCAAAAAGAGGCATTGTGGTTATGACGAATGCTGACAACGGCATATTTGTTATTGACCAGGTGATCATGCGGGCCCTTTCTGACGGGCCGCAAATATTGAAAATCATGAACAAGGGAGCATCAACGCACGAAAGGATTGCAATCGACGATAAACTGATTAAAAGCTACATTGGTGTGTTTGCACAAAGCAATGGCAAACTGATGACGGTTGAACAGGAAGGCAATGCGATCAAAATATCGGGTGATGGCCTTCCAACTGCTGTATTATACCCCGAATCGACCAGTAAGTTTTTCCTTGACGGATATGACGTACAGATGGAATACCAGGATAAGGACTCGTTGGTAGTTTATGAAGGTGGTAAGCAGATAATGAAACTAATTCGTCGAAAGTAAATGATTTGGTCGCTGTTATCTGCCTGCAGGTTGCATAAGTCACAGATCTCCTGTTTATGTTCCGGAAGACGCTTTTATGCACTTTACAATAGTCACCGGTTAGCTGTAAAAAACACATGCGCGATGTAATGTACGTTCTAAGTGTGCAAATGGAAAAATATCCGGTACAACGTTAGTCCGGTATAATTTTTGGGATCAGTCAACCAGACTGGTTTCTTGCCTTGCCTTCTTCGAAAATGCTTTCATTTTACTTTGATGTTGTGGTATGTTTCTATCTGGATAACCTATTTTGAATGTAATTTTGAGCTGGTAACCTGAGATGCAGAAAACAGGCGGTATTTACCTAATCTCTTTGCAGAGACAATTTTATTTATCAGCGTAATCTCATAATAAACAAGGAGGATATTATGCCAAAAATAAAAACTGTACACGGGATGGAAGACCATAAAGTGGCTTCACAGGAACAATGGCTTGCTGCCCGGTTGGAGTTGCTCAAGGCAGAAAAAGAACTAACAAGGCTTAGCGACGATGTGGCACGTAAACGGCAGCAATTACCCTGGGTTAAAATTGACAAAGAGTACAAGTTTGATACCGATGAAGGAGACGCATCTTTAGCAGATCTCTTCAGAGGACGTTCGCAACTTCTCATCTATCATTTCATGTTCGGGCCGGACTATACCGCAGGCTGCCCAAATTGCTCTAACATCGCTGACGGTTTTAATGCCTTCTGGATTCACCTGGCTAATCATGATGTGATGCTTTGGGCCGTATCGCGTGCACCGCTTCAAAAGTTGCAGGCTTATAAACAGCGAATGGGTTGGACATTTCCCTGGGCATCATCGCACGACACCGACTTCAACTATGATTTCAATGTCTCATATACCAGAGAGCAACAACGCTCTGGAAACACTGAGTACAACTATAGAAAGGGCAATGTCAGCTCACAGCAAAGCGAAATCGATCCGGCCGATACCGCGTCCGAGGAAGGGAAAAAGATTGCAGCAACAACCGGCACAGACTGGGCGACATTCACGCGGGAAGGTCCCGGCATGAGCGCCTTCGTGAAGGATGACGGAATTCTTTATCACACCTATTCCACTTATGCACGGGGTTTAGATGGCCTCTGGGGCATCTACCAGTGGCTTGACAGGGCTCCGCTGGGTCGCAATGAAAGCGGGCAGTGGATGCGTCGCCATGACGAATACAATCACACATCCTAACATAACGGCGACATTAGACTGCAATTGCAATGTTATATGGCACATCAGTCTTACTATAAAAGCTCAAATGCAGGCAGGTTGCCGGTTGAATTTATAGTTGCATGTCTTGTTGGTTTTGCTGCTGCCGTGTCAACAACTGTTTACTTCATCCGCTCAATGGGGGATGAAATGAACATGCCCGGTGGCTGGAAGATGTCAATGATGTGGATGCGGATGCCCGGCCAGACATGGTTTTTATCAGCGCTCAGTTTTTTGCTCATGTGGCTGGCAATGATGGTGGCCATGATGATGCCATCGGCACTGTTGATGTTTCTTAAAACGCGGCGACAGTGGCTGTCTCTTTGTTACATGGCAGCCGGATATTTTGCTATTTGGCTCATAGCCGGTGTCGGAATATATGTGTTGGGAGTCGAGCTTAACGATGTCGCAATGCGCTCCATATTTTTAAGTCGTGCAGTTCCTTTGCTTTCCGGCGCATCGTTAATTGTTGCAGGCACTATTCAATTCACCCGTTGGAAGATGACACACTTGTTGCGTTGCCGTTCTCCATTTGGTTGTGCCGCTGCATGTCCCCGGAATGAAACAGGTTTTCAGCTTGGCTGCAAACAAGGCATTGCCTGTTGCGCCTGCTGCTCTTCGTTGATGACAATTCAACTCATTCTTGGCATCATGAATCCGCTTGTGATGATAGTGGTTGCCGTTGTTATTGCCGCAGAGAAGTTTCTTCCGCGACCCGAAGTTACCGCCCGCCTGGCTGGCATAAGCGCAATCATTGCCGGGGTTATAATGGTCGCCAATTGGATAATGCGAAGCTATGCTTAAAACCTGTCTTTGTATTACAATTAAGGAACGATAACCAATCTTTTACCCGCAAGATCATCCCGCTGCCACGCAGTTGATATTTCAGGCAGGGGGACCTTTTCTATTTCCATGTATAGTTTATCATCTTTTATCCAGTCCCATACCTGGGTTAGCTCTTTAGCGAGCGTCTCTTTTGATATTTGTCCGATACCCATTA
>Ga0105239_10008288_pt1 | contig 11846 bp, 7 predicted proteins | sample KBSC44metaG_FD_92761 | JGI IMG/M metagenome (GOLD analysis project Ga0105239, IMG submission 92761) | Corn rhizosphere microbial communities from Kellogg Biological Station, Michigan, USA - KBS C4-4 metaG | ecosystem: Host-associated > Plants > Roots > Rhizosphere > Soil | place: Michigan, USA...
GTGTCGTATCACCAGCCGACGCTGTCGACGTAGCAGGAGCCGTTCCAGGCACCGCTCGTAAAGAACTGGACCCCGGCCTGGAATAGGGGAGTCACTGCAGTACTCGGCACCTTGACCGTGATCGTGTTCCAGGCATTGGTGGTCAGACTACCGATCGTCGTGTAGCTGCCGGTCCAGGTCCAGTTTCCCGTTGCGCCCTGTTGAACGAACGGCTGGATCGCGGTGATCGTGGAGCCGGAGGGGATCCAGACGTGGAAGGTCAACGTCTTACCGGCCGGCGTCGCCGGAGCGGCGACCGCGACCTGCTGGGTATCGTCTTTGGCGCCGGTGAAGTTGACGGCCAGAGAGTGCGTTCCGAGGAACGCTTTATTCGTGGACGCGGCGACGCTGGAGATCATCCCGCCGGAGGTCGCCCAGTTCTGAGCGCCGGTCTCGAAGCTGTACTGAGCCGTATCCTGGCCGATCACATTCACGGTGGCGATGTTGTCGCTCCAGGCGTAGCTGGTGATCCAGTTCGCACTGAAGACACACGCTTTGAAGGTATACGGCCCGACCGCCGTCGTCGGGGCGCTCCAGTTCCAGAAGATGGCCGTGGACGCGCCCGCGGCGAGGTTCTGGCCAGTAAAGTATCGCTGTGCTATCTTCATACCCGCGGCGCTATAGATTTCGATATCGACAATGCCGTTGGCGAGAGGAATCGTGCCGTCGTTCTTTACCTGCAGGCGCATCGCGTCTGTGCCGCCGGCCATCACGGTGGGCGTCGCGACGCTTCCGGTAAGCATGAACGCCGGCTGTGGTGTGGCCGGTTTGGGTGTCAGTACCAGGGTGAGCAGAGAATAGGGCGCGACCGGTACGCTGAAGTTCCCATTGACCCCGACGACCGAGCTCGTCGAGACCCCGTTGGTGTTTTGCCCATACAGATAACCGGAGCCGGTAGAGGCCGGGACGTATCCTGTCAGCCCAATACTGACGCTGCATGTCTTCGAGCGGTCCTTATTTACCAGCATCACGGCAAGGTTACCATTGGCCTGCTTTACCGCGTGGACAGCGAGCAGACTGTTGTTGGAGCGAGAGGTCACCATCCTATCCCCGGCTTTGCCAAGTTTGGTCAGCATCTGCAGACCATAGTAGGGTGGGAAGGGCGCATTCCGGGCCGGTTCCAGCGACTGTCCAGAGGACAGCAGGCCATAGTCGCCATAGGTCGTCGTCCCGAAGAGAGTGGCGCTCGCGTTCCCGGATGTCTGACCGTTGTGCAGATCCCACCAGTCGACATTGGTGACGCCGTTTTCGAGCCACGACATCCAGTCGTCCGCCAGAAATAACGCGTTGACCAAGCTCACACTCTGCTTGCCCGGTTCCGACGATACGGAGTTCGTCTCCGTCGTCCAGATCTGAACATTGGGCGCGTTCGCACCGCAGTACTGGGTGATCAATGCGCGGACGCGACTGACCATCGTGGCGATCTGTGAGGGAGCCGCCAGTAGTCCGGCATCGCTTTCGCCGCCGGGGTTCTGGGGATACCAGTGCACGATCACAAAGTCGATGTTGTGCCCACACTGCGTCAGGACGTTCGTATTCCAGTCCGGATTGATACCGTCCGGCCAGTTTCCGGGGGCGGTCAGAACGACGCCGATCTTGATCGAGGGATCGACGGCCTTCATCTGGGTGGCAAACACATTCACGTTACTGCCGTAGGCGGTCGGGGATTGATCGGCGTGGAGATCCTCTTCCCAGTTACCCCCGTACTGCTTGTTACCGTAGATCTCGTTGCCGATCTCCCAGTACTTGACGCCGTACTTCTTGGTGATGTTTGCGTACCTCACCCAGGCAGCCGCCTCGACGGGATCACCGCCATCGGTCCCCGCTGCGTTGGAGCCGTAGTTCACCGTAATCACGGGGGCGGCGCCGACGTTCTTCGCGACGGTCATGAAGTTATCGAACGTGGTGATCGGGTTGACGTAGGCGCCTGTTCCGGTGGTGGAGGAGTGGCTCTGCCAGTGGTACACATCGGAGGTAGAGCCGCCGGGATAGCGGAGGACGGTCACCCCAGCGTTCTTCAGCAGCATCGGCACAGCAGCATCCAGCAGAGCGCCGTCCCATACGGCCGTATTGACGCCAAACGCCTGCGCCGGGATCGTGCTGAGCGGTGCGCTGACATTGACGGAGACCGTGGCGTTACTCTGGGCGAATGCAGGGGGTATCAGGCCGACGGCGCTACCAACGGCGAGCAGGCCAGTGTGTGCCGTCTGGAACTTCGAGGAGCACTTCATTGTCGTCCATTCCTGAATAAATTAACGATAATTCATCGGTTCGTTGAAGCGTATTTCTTCATTTGATCCTTTGACTCCTCCAGAGACCCGGCGACAAAAAGGGCCTTTCGTGAATGCATTCACGAAAGGCCCTTTGATCCGATCAGCTGCTAGCGAGAGGCGATCAGCGGGGCGATCAGCAAGGAGACGACGCTCATTACCTTGATCAGAATGGCGACGCCCGGTCCGGAGGTGTCCTTGAAGGGGTCGCCGACCGTATCGCCGACGACGGCGGCCTTATGACCGCTGCTGCCTTTCCACTCTCCCGGCAAGCCATCGTTCTCAATGAACTTCTTTGCGTTGTCCCAGGCGCCGCCGGCGTTCGCCATGAAGAGCGACATGGTCGCGCCGACTGCCAGCGCTCCGGCAAGCAGTCCCGCCAGCGCCTCCGGGCCGAGGACAAATCCGACCAGGACCGGGGCGAAAACCGCGATCAATCCGGGAGTGATCATCTCCAGAAGTGCCGCTCGTGTGGCAATATCCACGATATGGGCCGGCTCGGGGTCAGCGGTGCCGGCCAGCAGTCCGGGTATCTCACGGAACTGCCGCTGGATCTCCTTGACGATTCCCTGGGCGGCGCGACCGACAGCGAGCATGGTAGTCGCGCCGACGAGGAAGGGGAGGATCGATCCCAGCAATAGGCCGATCAGAATGCGGGCGTTCGTCAGCTCCAGGGTGAACGTGCCGCCACCGCGAGCATGTGTCACCTCCATGGTGTAAGCGGAGAAGAGCGCGACCACGGTCAGTGTCGCCGAACCGATGGCGAAGCCCTTGCCAATCGCGGCGGTCGTGTTGCCGACCGCATCCAGTTCATCGGTGATCGCGCGGACCTCTTTGCCGAGGCCGGACATCTCGGAGATGCCGCCGGCGTTGTCCGAGATCGGACCATAGGCATCAACAGTCATCACGATCGCCGTGCCGGCAAGCATACCGACGGCGGAGAGAGCGATACCATAGAGACCAAGGTAGTGGTTGGCGATGTACGCCACCACGCAGACAATGGCCATGGGAATAGCGACGCTCTCCATGCCGACTGCCATGCCCTGAATGACATTCGTGGCCGCGCCTGTGATCGATGCCTCGGCCACTTTTCGAATCGGCCGGTGGGCTGTGTAGTATTCGGTGACCAGACCGATCAGGGCGCCGCCGACCGCACCGGCTCCCAGGGTGAAGGTGACGGCGGTCGACGCTCCAAAGAGCGGAACGATCCCGGCGGCTGCACCTACCAGAACGATGGGAGGAACGATCAGACAGCTTCGGAGGACGGCGGCGGGGTTACCGCCACGCAGAGCGCGCGCCAGCAGGATACCGACGATGCTGACCGCCAGTCCAAGGCCGGAGAGGACCAGCGGCAGTGCGATCCCCAACAGGCGAAGCTTCGTGGCATCCATGGGGCCCGCGGCAAGTCGTTGCAGGTTCGACGGCTCGTTGGTAAGCGCGATCGCGATCGCCGCGACCACGGCGGCGACCATCGATTCGTAGATGTCCGCACCCATACCGGCGACATCGCCGACATTGTCGCCGACGTTGTCTGCGACGACGCCGGGATTTCGGGGATCATCCTCCGGGATACCTTCGATGACCTTGCCGGCGATATCCGCGCCGACATCGGCTGCCTTGGTATAGATACCCCCGCCGATGCGTGCAAAGAGTGCGATCGAACTAGCGCCAACGGCGAAGGCGTGAAACTCTGTTCCCAGGGCCGTGTTGCCTTCGTAGAACAGGTAGATCAGGCTCATGCCGATCAGGCCGAGGCCGGCGACTGCGAGTCCCATGACTGCACCGCCGTCCAGCGCCGTAAGCAGCGCATTCGACTTGCTGCCGTCACGCGCGGCCTGTGCCGTACGCACGTTCGCCAGCGTCGCCGCCTTCATGCCGCAGAAGCCGGCCAGAAGGCTTAGAAAGGCGCCGAGGAGAAACGCGACGCCCGCAGGCACGCCAAGACGCCAGGAAAGAAGCCCGAAGACAACTATCGCATAAAGGGAAAGCACCTTGTATTCGCGCATCAGGAACGCCATCGCTCCTTCGCGAATATACTGCGCGATCCGGTTCATGGCCTCGTTGCCATCCGGCAGACTCTTTACCCGCATAAAAAAGAAGAGCGCAAATGCCAGACCGACCAGCCCTATTCCCGGTGGGAAGAACTTCCAGTCGGCCCAAAGTTGTTCTGCCACGCTGGCAGATCCTCCTTATGGACAAAATAACCTGTGTATCGTCGTATGGGGAGACCCGAAAGCTCAGCGCCACAGGCACTGGCCCCACCCTATCACGGTACGTAAAAATGTGAGGATGGTCTCACCGTGAATTCATCGAGTTTACGGCATTAAAGCGTTTTACGCAGCGATCCCCTGGAATATTCCCGACAAAATACGGATGTCGCAGACGTTCAGTGCTTATCGCTTTGGGGGCGAAGGTTTGCGCCTAACAGATCGCTGCTGGTTACATACCCGGATAACGCTGATAAATATATATGTTCGGGAAGCTCTTCCTCATGGTGTGCAGGAAGAGCGTGCCGGCTCTGGAGCGATCCTGTGTACAGGATACGGCACATTCTCCCGTAGTGTACCTGTTGATACGGCAAATCTATTCGGGGAGAATTGGGGGCGGCTCAGTATCCCGGAGCGCATTCGAATAAAGCGGCGCAAAGCCCGAGCCGACGCCGGAGCACGGCGATCAACGCGGCAGGAATACCTGGACCGAGCTCAGGATGAGCCCGCCTGTCAGGAGGATTCCCCAGAGCGGCCGGACGATAGGATGGAAGAGGAAGTCGGAGATCTTTGTTTTGTTGAGGTACGTCCGTACGGGCGCCGGAAGCGCTGCCGACACCAGCGGCGGGACCGGCGTAGGTGAGACGTTGTGCGATACGGGAATCGGCGACTTATGGGTATGGTGCGTCGCCGCCTGGGTGCGTACTCGGGCTCGATAGAGCGCCAGATCCTGCGGGACGTGACGCGCGGCGTTGATGGTGAACATCGCGGAGACAACGGCCGCCACCGCTAGAAAAGAGCCGAATGCAGTCTTGAACATTCTGATGTGCCATCGTGCAAATTCCGTTCCAAGCAGGCTAGGGGAAAATACGGATAAATCGGCCCTCTTGGTGGCTATTTTGCCGGCATGGCAGCAGGGACGGAGCGAATGACACGTGGGCCGCTTGGAAAGCGGGCTCAGGCCGTCTTGCAGGACGCGGATCGAAAGATCCTGGCGATGGCCGGCGGGAACCGCTACTCTCTTTACCGGTTGCTGCATCGGACGACGAGCGAGTTTGTCCGGGCAGACTCTTTTTACGTCGGCATATATCGCGCCGATCGCAGTCTGGTATATCCCTACAACTTCGATGGCCATGAGTACGACGATCCCAATGTGAATGTGGGAACGGCCGGGGGACTGACGGACTGGATACTGAGGCATCGGCGGTCGTACTGGTCGGTCGAGGATGGCGGTGCATTGCTGCATCGTGGGCGCCGCTTCGGCGATACGGCGCGCCGATCGGAAGAGGGGATCGTCGTTCCGCTGCTTGCCCCCGCCTCGCAGAGCGCATCAGAACCGGTACTCGGCATCCTTTCTGTACTCTCCTATGAAGCCGGCGTTTACGAGGCGGAGACGGTCGCGTTTCTGGAGTGTCTGGCCGAGAGCCTGACGACCCTGCTGCTGCGCGAGCGGGAAGATGAAGATCGGCGCCGATCTTTCGGCGCCGCGTCTCTGGCGGAAGCCGCAACGTCCTCGGCAGAGGCGCTTGAGAGATTAGGGCGGCCTCTGAGTGAGATCCGTCGCCAGGCAGAACTGTTGCGGGCGGCGATCCAGTCTGGCCGGACCGATGGCGCCGCCGCTGCTGCCGACGCGATTTGCGAGGCGTGTGAGCGCGCCCAGACCGAGGTCGCTGAGATGTCAGTCGTCAGTTCGATCGTGGTTGCCGATCCGCTATCTGCGCTGACGGTGCGCGAGCGAGACGTGGCGCGTCTGATCGCTGCCGGTTGCAGTAACAAAGAGATCGCGGTAGCGCTCTTCATTTCGGAACTGACGGCTAAGACGCATTGCAGTAATATCATCCGCAAACTGAACGTCGGTGGCCGCAGCGCGGTCGCCTATCTCGTTAAGCAGGCCAGTACGCTGGCGTCTACATCGTTGGAGTAGGGATATGTCCGCGGTTTGTGTACCCCTATAAACCATGCTGCGGCGTACAGACAACTCTGTATCTTGCCCTCCATAATGACGGCATGCTAACGGAATCTCTGTTCACTCGCCGCCGGGTACGTCCTGTTGTCCTTCCCGGCTGCATCATTCTCTGCCTGTCTCTGTTCTCCGTGCGGCCGGTTCGAAGTGCGGAGCCGGCGCCGGAGCTGGCGTTGCCGACAATGCGGAATATCGCCGAGGGCGTTTATGTCGGTCGTGTCGCTCCCGGTCTTTGGGTACATACGACGACGCATCGTTATCCCAACGGCACCCTGGTGCCGTCGAACGGTATGCTGCTGGAATCCGGAGAGCAATCTATCTTAATCGATACGGGCTCGGAAGAGGGACACACGTCCGCCCTGCTTGGCTGGGCACAGCGTACTCTGGGTAAGCCGGTCGCGCGGGTGATCGTGACTCACGCGCATGACGATCGTACGGGCGGGATCGGCGTATTGCTGGAGCGCCATATACCCGTGTTCGGCCTGCCGGCGACCCGCCGGCTGATGGTCGCGGCCCACCGGCCGGCGCCGGAGGCGATACCTGTCCTGGAGAAGCGTCTGTGGCACGATCCTGCCGGGTTCGACGTCTTTTTTCCGGGAGCCGGTCACGCTCCGGACAATGTCGTCGTCTACTTCCTACATCCGCGAATTCTTTTTGGCGGTTGCCTGATCAAATCGGCGACAGCGACGACGCTGGGAAATGTCGCCGACGCGGATCGCTCTGCCTGGCCGGGAAGCATCCGGCGTGTAGCGCAGACGTTTTCGCCGCCGCGTCTGGTGATACCGGGGCATGGTCGGGCCGGCGGAAACGCGATCGGGCAGACGCTGCATCTTCTCGGCGCCGGGACGTTCGACGGTCTGTCGGATCAGATGGCGCAACTGGCGAAGGCGGCGCACGGGCGTGTCGGGGCTGCGGCGCTTCTGATCGAGACGGGCGAATCGGCGTCGCTCCGTGGGAGTGAGTCCTTCCCGATGCAGAGCGTCTATAAAGCGCCGATCAGCATGGCGGTCCTGCACGAGATCGAGCAGGGGCGACTGACGCTGGAGCAGCGGGTACCGGTTCGGAAGGCGGATCTGATCGCGCCGGGGCAGTATAGTCCGATCGCGACGGCGTACCCGAAAGGGGGCGTCGCGCTGACGGTTCGTGAGTTGATGCAGGCCGCACTGATCGAAAGCGATGGGACCGCGTCCGATATCCTGCTGCGGCTCGCCGGCGGTCCGGAGCGCGTCACGGGCTATTTGCGTGCGCAGGATGTCCGGGATCTGACCGTTGCCGCCTCCGAGAAGGAGATGGGGCGGGACGACCTTCTCCAGTACCGGAGCGGGGCGACTCCGGAGGCTGCCGTTCAACTTCTGCGTCTGCTGGCGACGGGACGGATTCTGACCCCGGATCATCGTCGCCTGCTGCTGGACATGATGGCGCGGGCTGCGACGGGTCCGCACCGGATAAAGGGACTTCTGCCGGCGGGAACCGTCGTGGCGCACAAGACGGGAACCGCGGGGACACGGAACGGCCTGACGCGAGCGACCAACGATATCGGGATCGTGACGTTGCCGGACGGACGCCATCTGGCGATCGCCGTCTTTGTCGCCGATAGTCGTGCCGACACAGCGACACGTGAGGGGGTGATCGCGCGTATCGCGCGGGCCGCCTGGGATCGTTGCGTGCGAAAGCGCTGAGGGAGGCTGCAACCGTGGAATCGGTCGTGTGTCTCGTTAGATGAAACAGAGGAATCGAACTGACGATGCGACCGCAACCCTCCACGGAGGCCCGACGGAACCTGCTTCGCTACCTGATCGGTGGCGTTGTGCTGTTGATTGTTGGTGGTCTCGCTACCACTGCACGACAACCATCGGTAGATATGGGCCCCGTTGCTCAGGTCGAGATCGACCGGTTCCGGGCACGCGCCCGGGAGACTCCAGAACCCACGCCTTCGGCTTCTGTCTGGAATACCCCGACGGCTGCGGTGTTGCTCCCCTGACGCCCGCCCGCCGTTCTGTCACCCTATTAGCCTGCCAGGGCGATCGATGAGCGAGCGAGCATTCGCTCGCTCCTGGACCTTTCGCTCGCTCACTCATAACCTCTCCCCGCCAACCACTTCGTGGGTACCCGGCTCTCCGCAACGGAGAGGGGAGCCAGACGCCGCATGGCGGCGACCTCTCCCCTGGCCCCCTCTCCGAAGCGGAGAGGGGGTATGGCGCGCTCACCAGAGGCTTGCTGTCGTCGCGGTTCAGGCCCTGAAGGGGTCGCCTGCCTTCTGTCTAGCCTGCTGAAGCGGGCCATCTGCCTGCGTCGAGGGGTTGTATTTGGGATTTCGTCGGGTTTTCGTCGGTCGAGGGGGCAAATAGCTGAAATTTCGTCGGTGTCATCTATGCCCTTTATAAAAAGACAAAGCCCGCCGAAGCGGGCTTTTGACAACAAGGCGTACGGATGGTGTCTCCCGCTTCTGGTGCGAGGACGTCTCTGTCTCGCGGAGGCGGTACGGGAATGGAAACAGAAGGAACTTACAGACTTCAGTATACCAAACCTGCGTATGCCCGGCAAGCAAATGATAGTGAGTAAACCATACCCATATGGCAGGACGGAGAGGGGGCAGTCGCCCTTTGGGCGGCTGTCTGAGGGGATGAGCCGCGGCGAAAAGTGAGGCGACCAGGCGATTATGCAGTTGCCCGGACGCTGCCTGCCGGAAACCGTCTTTTTCGGCTAGTTTGCGGTAGAATTAACGATAATTATCGCGGCGAACGCCGTGGATGATCTTCGTTTGGAAGGTGACAATGAAGCCTATTTCCGCCACCGGCGCTCTTGCGCTGACAACCGTTCTCTCCTCCGCATCGACGCCGATCTGGGCGCAAGCGCCTTCCCCGGCAAAAATCACGATCGATGCCACGCAGCGGCGTGCGATCTCTCCCTATGTCTACGGGGTGAACTTTCCCGAGTGGGACAAGCTGGGTTTTCGCGTTCCTTTAGCCCGGCAGGGCGGTAATCGGTTGTCCGCCTACAACTGGGAGACCAATGCCAGCAATGCCGGCTCCGACTGGCACCACCAGAACGATGCCTTTATGGCACCGACGGACGAGCCTGGCTATGTCGGCCGGACGTTTGTCGAGGACGCCCGCAAGCATGGCGCGGCGATGATACTGACGGTCCCCATGACCGGCCATGTTGCGGCGGACAAGGGGCCGGGCGGGGATGTCAACCAGACCCCCAATTATCTGGAGACCCGGTTCAACCGCTCGCTTCCGCACAAGCCCGGCCCGTTCGTCTATCCCCCGGACACCAAGGATCATGTCGTCTACCAGGACGAGTATGTTGCCTGGATCGAGAAGATCAAGGGGCCGGGCACCACAGTCTGGTATGCCCTGGACAACGAGCCGGATATCTGGTCCGGCACGCATGCCCGGATCGTGCCGAAGACGCCGACGTACGCCGAGTTCATCCAGCGCAGCATTGAGTACGCGGCGGCGATCAAGGCGGTAGCGCCACGGGCCAAGATCGCGGGACCGGTCAGCTATGGCTGGCAGGGCTTCCGGCGGTTCCAGAATGCATCGGATGCCAATAATCGTGACTTTCTGGACGTCTATTTGAGCGCGATGCAGGCGGAGGGGCAGCGGCGCGGCAAGCGCCTACTGGACCTTCTGGATATTCACTTTTACCCGGAGGCGCGCGGCGACGGCGTCCGGGTGACGGAGGAGTCGCCGAAGCCGGGCACGGCAGCGGCGCGTATCCAGGCGCCGCGCTCGTTGTGGGACCCGACGTATGTGGAGGATAGCTGGATCACGCAGTCGATGGGCGGGAAGCCGATCGCCCTGCTGCCCGGTATTCAGAAGCAGATCGCGACGCACTATCCGGGGACGAAGCTTGCGGTGACGGAGTACAACTACGGTGGTCGAAAGGATATCAGCGGCGCGATCGCACAGGCCGATGTTCTGGGTATCTACGGGCGCAACGGCGTCTATGCCGCCTGTATCTGGGGCATGTCGCCCGCGGACAGCGGTCCGGTCGCGGGATTCCGCGCTTTTCTCAACTACGACGGCCGCGGCTCCCAGTTCGGCGATCTCGGTCTGGCGGTCCGCGGGGAATCGTCGGCGGACGACTCGGTTTACGCAGCGCTGGATTCACGCCGGCCCGGTCGTCTTACCGCCGTGCTGATCAATAAGACCGCTCAGTCACGTCCGATGCAGCTTACCATCAAGGGGTTTGCTGCGCGGCGCGCCGCCGGCTATGCCGTCACGCAATCGTCACTCACGGCGCCGCAGCCGCTGGCGGCGGCGGTTGGGGGTGGGCATGTTTCGGTCACCGCGCCGCCGCTCAGTGTGGTCACGCTGGAGGTATCCCGGTAGGGATACCCCTTTGCGAGGGGTTAGAACACGATGACGCCTCGGGCGGTTTTTCCGCCGATCATCTCCTGGTAAGCTTCATTGATCTTTTCCAGGGGGTAGGTGGCGGAGACCAGGTTGTCCAGGGCCAGGCGGCGGCGGAGGTAGAGATCGGCGATCCGGGGAAAGTCGCGGATCGGGTTGGCGGTGCCGTAGTAGGTGCCGGCGACGGTCTTCTCCTGGCGGGTCAGCAGGGCTCCCGGGAGGTTGGTGCCGGCGCCCATCGGGGAGATACCGGCGAGAACGAGCGTGCCGCCGGGACGGACGGCATCCAGGCACTGCTCCTGCAGGGCGGGGATACCGACGGCTTCGAAGACATAGTCGGCGCCCCGCCCTTCGGTCAGGAAGCGGATCGCCGCGTTGGTATCCGGGCCGCCGATCAGTCCGTCGGTCGCACCGCAGTTCGCGGCGATCGCCAGCTTCTCCTCGCTGGTGTCGACGGCGATGATCCGCGCAGCGCCGGCAAGCTGGGCGGCCAGGAGAATGCTGAGTCCGACCCCGCCGGCGCCGAAGACGGCGACGCTGCTGCCGGCTTCTACCTTTGCCTTATTCAGAACGGCGCCGACGCCGGTAGTGACGGCGCAGCCGATCAGCGCGGCGATCGTCGCGGGGACATCCGGGGAGAGCGGTACGCAGCAGACCTCCGGGACGACGGTGTGGTCGGCGAAGCAGGCGGTAGTGCTGAAGTGGTAGACCGGGGCGCCGTCCTTCGAGAGGCGCGTGGTGCCGTCGAGCAGGGTGCCGGCCCAGTTGGCGGCGGTATGGGTAGCGCAGAGCCCGGGGAGGCTGCGGGCGCAGTAGAAGCAGAGACCGCAGCTTGGCGCCCAGTTGAGCGCTACCGAGTCGCCGATCTTGACGCGAGTCACGCCCGGTCCGACGGCGACGATGATCCCTGCGCCTTCGTGCCCCGGTACGGCGGGTGTTGGAAACGAGGTCGCCCCGGTGACCAGATGCCAGTCGCTGTGACAGACACCGGCCGCGGCCATCCGGA
>Ga0105239_10008291_pt1 | contig 11842 bp, 12 predicted proteins | sample KBSC44metaG_FD_92761 | JGI IMG/M metagenome (GOLD analysis project Ga0105239, IMG submission 92761) | Corn rhizosphere microbial communities from Kellogg Biological Station, Michigan, USA - KBS C4-4 metaG | ecosystem: Host-associated > Plants > Roots > Rhizosphere > Soil | place: Michigan, USA...
GCACTGGATGTTCGTCGAGATTCCAGATTTGGGTTGGACGATGAACGAGATGGTACTCGCACAGATGAACTTCGAGTTTTGGCTAATTGCCCATTCTCGACTTTATCCTGGATCATTTCGTCCAGCATCTTGGACATTTCATCCATTGTCTTTTTCTTCTTGTCCATTGGCTTTGTCGGTGAAAGGAGTGTTATTGGACTGGCCGCAAGTGGTGAAAATGGGCCTGTTGATGACGCCTGTGTCGTGACTGTCATCACCTGAGCGCTGCCACTGCTACTATTGCTTTGATGACTGGATTGGTTTCGACTCGATTTGAATTCCGAAGACGACATCTCCGGCGTCAGTTCAGCGATCTCTCGCTTTCGAACGGCGGATCGGAGTGCAGCCACCGTCTTTTGAAGGTCGGATATCATCGCATCTTTCTCATCCAGCTTCCTTTGGAACTCATTATCCTCTCCATTGCCCTTGTTAAAGGCCATGGACACTCGGGAGTGGCTGGAACGCCGTGCTTGTAGCAGTCTCTTTTCCAGTGTTGCAATATAACGTGTTTTGTCTTGAAGATCAGATTGGAGTGCTCGAACCTGAGCTTGTAAGGTTGCTCTGCCTTCACCGAAGCTACCTTCTCCATCTTCGTCCTCGTCCGGAATTCCCGAGAATGTAGACATATGTCCTGAATTTGTCGGCACGGCGCCCAGGGACACCACAGAAGGATGCCGCTTCAAGCCAGAACCAACACCCAGGGTCGATTGGCTTGCCGAGGAGCGTACAGAACGGGATCCTGCATATTCTGTGCCACCAGAAAGGCGTGAGTGCATACCTAGAGCGGATACCGAGCCACTGTTGACGCCGGTCGATTTCGAGCACAGAATTAGACGGTTCAAATGCTCGATACGTTCCTTGAGCGCCGTCCTCGCCAGTTGCATTTCCAACATTTGTTCTTCGTGGCGTTGTTCGGCCTCCTTCTCCAACTGCCTCTCTTCTTTCTCGACAGCAGACTTATGTTGGCCTTCTAATTGCGCTCGAAGGCTTGCTATTTCGCCGCGGTATCGTTCTAACAAGCCAGCACTAACACCATTTCCAACTTCTTCCGCTGCTTTCTTTGCATGGCTGACAATGTTGTTCTTGGCTCGAGCCGCGAACTTCAGAGTATTCAGCGTCTCGCCTGTGTGGTTGTTTCCTGCGATGGTCAGGCCGGCACCAATTTGAATGGTGCACAATATCGACACTAGGGAGTTTCCTGAGAGGGCTGGCTGCAACAATCTAGTAAGCTTGCTGTCACGGTAAGGCAGATGCTTGCCATCTTTGTCGGTGGGATTGCCATTCTTATCCTTGTTTCCCGAGAGCTTAGCAATGACGGTTCCCAGGGTGAGCAAAGACTTGTTTATGTGAGCACCTTCAGCACGGCGCTCCTTATCCTCAGCTGCTCTCTCAGAACCGGCAAGATCAATCAAACTCAAGGTAGATACTCGTACTCCACCAGGAAGCATGGCAACTCGTTTTCCATTCTCAGTCATGGTACCAGATCCTGGTACTCTCTCCCGACTTTCGACAACGATCTGAACTACCGCGTGGCTTCGAGAGCTTCGAGAATTGAATTGCGTACTACCGGTCCGACGCGACATGTCTCCGCGGTGGATGACACGCAATAACTGAGTGGGGCTTTGCACAATCTCTTCCTTCAGAGGCGAGGCATAGACACCACGTTTGCTGTCTTCTCTCAGTTTGATCTCTTCTTGCTGGCCACCAGTTGACGGCGCGAGTAAGTCGTGGATCTTTTCATTATAGATTTCAAGATAGCTGACACGTAGCAAGAATTCTCGATGGGGAGTTTCTCGGATATACGAAAAGATGTCGGTGATGGCTAGTGGGATCACTCCGGGGCTGGTCATGGTACCTTGCATGGAGAATGTCTTGCCAGTACCGGTCATACCATAGGCGAAGACTGTCCCATGATACCCTTCCATCACACGGCGCACTAGTCGCTTTGCCGCCGAGTCGTACACCTTCGCATTGTCGTCATGCTGGGAGAAGACGTTGTCATAGTGGTAATCCCCACCTTCCTTGCCACGGTATGCCACCAGAGCACGACGGCCATCAACCATCCATTCACCCTCAGATTGAGTGTTGTTTTGGTTGTTGGAGTCAGGGCGGACTCTCACACTGACTATGACATTGCCCTTGACTTCCTTTCCTTTTGAGTTCCGCTTGGAATCGGCGTGGAAGTCATCCAAGTCCTTGGACCGACCACGACTTTCTTCGTCGCCTTCCTCGATGGTGGTTGCGCTGGTGGAGTAAGAACCATTGGCAGAGGAGCTCCTACTCTGGGGAGGAGAATGTACACTTGACTGGGCGTCAGATATGCGGTTACCAGCCCTTACAGATATCGACATTCCATCGCCAGCCGAATTCAATAGGCTCGGGGTCTGGGAGCTTCGGAAACTTGCCGAGTTCGCGGCGCTGGCTCTGGGCGATTTCTTGGTCTTTGCGGTGTATGAGTCGCCATTTGAGGTTCGCTTTTTGTTGGATGTAGTCGAACTCGTTGAAGCAGAAGTGGAGGGTCGAGACAATGCATTGGGTGGGTGAGGGAATGAACCAATGCTCACGGTCTTTCGCACTTGCTTCGACGGTATGCCCGATGGCTTTTCACCTGCTTTGGAAAGGTCGGGCGTGGAATGAGTTGGTTGTGGCGTAGGTAATACCGAAGGTCGGGATGGAGTTTTCAGTCTCGATGGAGTTTGTGGAAGACTCTTCCTGGGGGGTTTGCTGGCGGGGAGAGGTGGTAGTGCGCCCGTTGGCGGACCGGCCAGAGGCCGTGAGGCAACGGGTAAAGACATGATGGCGAATGTTGTCCTGCAAGAAGTGCAACGAGTGTTTGTCCTCGAGATACTCTACCAGACTGTTGAGCCAAGGTTGAGTTGCTGGTTTACGCGGGGTTCATCTGTTTTGAGCGATCGGCAGTGGGAGGCAAGTCGCAATGGCCAGATGGATTCTGGTGCTCTCCTGCTGAAACAATGACGTTCTGCAAGAGAACAAGCCCGCGTGGTGTCGTAGCACAGACGACAGGAATTGAAAGAGCGGCAGGTGGTAGGTCAGATGGTTGTCAGGACGGTCTAGGATGTGTCTTTTGTGCGCTGGAGTATGTATGCATCGACTGACTGGAATCTGTCGCAAAACCAGGAGATTAGTGGAGTGAAGTATGCTCTGTGATCACAACGACGCTGCCGCGATGATGATGATGAGGTTTTCCCCGAGGCATGCGTAGATACGAGGGAGCATGTGTTCTGAGCGTTCTGCGGCACGAACTGGTCAAGTCTTGGAGCAGTTAGGGACTGCAATTGGGTGAAGGAGCGGACAGCAACATGAATGTGATATTCGAATATTGACTGGGAATTGACAGAGGGACGGATGACAGTGGACGATGGACAGTAGTGGATGGTGGTAGCGTTGATGGTGGTGTGGGTGATGGGACGGGCAGGGAGGGACAAGGCGCAGGGAGATGTGCAACAACTCAGACCAGGTGCTTTGGGTGCCAGTCAATGATTAGTTTAGGGTCCCACAGAGACATGGCCTGTGTTTGGTCCCTGGATTTTGGGGGGGGGGCACACCTGGGAGGGGGGATCGAACCAGGGAAATCCAGGACGTCGAACCTTTCAAAGGTCCGATCCGCTTGTCAAGTGCTGCCCAGTGGGTGATAGTTAACCAGACCCCGGCACACTTAGCTGCCTTTAGGCTCTGGTATCCCTGCCGTGGCGCTGAACCGGGGGTGTCTTTAGCTCCAGTACCTGGGCCCTCAACGCCTAAGCGGTGCTTGGCCCATACCGCTTAACCGTCTTTGCACTGGGGTCACTTTACGACTCGCAGATCAAGGCCAACCGCGGCGAGGGGGGTGCAATTCCAGGATTACAGGCAGCATCAAGCCCCCCAGAGTTACGACTGACTGGAGGTTACGGGTACCAGTGGCTAGTATGGAGCTACCTACGAAGACCTACTCAACTCCTCCCTAGCACGCGTCGTGGAGAGTCACGGCTGGCCATCAAACAAAAATCTGTCAAGATTGCACACTAGCCAGTAATTAGTAATTTATTCATCTCGTCCATGTTGATTCCCATTTGCCTGTCATGGTTCGACTTCTCTGCAGCCACTTTCCACGCACGGCATCTCAGGGTCACTCTCAACTCTGAGAGCCCCATGGAGGACCCAACAATTGGCCTACAGTTGATCTTCCCCTGTTCTATCACTCACATGTCCGGTGCAGTGCCAGTGATCATCACAGCCAAGTCTGGCCTAACAGCGTTGGCTTTCACCCGGAACCACGCCAACATCTCCCGCAACCACCTCCTTCACAGTCATCTCCACTGTTCCACATGTGCATGAATGTGGCTCTGTGGGTGACTGTCTCATGCACTCGAAAAATCCTCATGTCTTCTGCGAACTCGCCTATTCTTCCTTTCTCCCATCCCATTCCAGGTAACCGACTAGACGCGACCTCCAGAGCGGTACGACCGCCTCGTGTGTCGTGACTCGTGCCTGGATCGGGCGTTTCCCCAGAACCAAGACACAGGGCAACAGCCATGTGCCAGTACCCAGACCAGGGACCTGAGGCCAATGCCCACATCCGGTCCTCGTGAAGCGTGATCTTTGCTCCATGCAAGATACGCTTGGGACAGCTCCCACTCGAAAATTTAATGCTCCTCCTCGTCATCGGTGGACAGTACGAAGTGGAAAAAGTCAAAGCACATTTCATCCTGGACCTCGGAGCCACCTAGGGACCAACAGGGACTAGCTGCTGCCTGCCGTAAGTACCGCGCCCAGGGCTTACTCGCTCCCGAGGGCCTTCGGGGGTCCCTGTCATCATGCAGGTGGCTTGCTAGCAGCTACAGACCTACTCGTAATGGTTCCTGGTCGGTGCCCGTGCATTTCCCCGGCCGCTTGTTCCTGGATGTAGGGGCTTGGCTGGCTAGTCTCTCCTAGCACGGAGCTTCAAATTGCCTGTCCCCAGAAAGCGAGAACAACCTCATCTCGGTACCAAAGGGCTCAACGTACGGACGGAGATATAACTCAGGAAAGCAAGACAAACCTCCTTTAACAGGCAACAGAGGCATGCCCGTAGGCTGTGAGGCATATACATATGATACAGCATGTACCGATGTCTTACGTGTAACCTCGTCTATACTCATAGGGGGTGCTCCATGCAGAATGATACCTCTGGATCCAGGTCGATATTTTCCTTCTCCAGTCCATCATCCTGTGCTGGAAAGAAAGCAGATTAGCGCGTGAGATGGCGAAAACATTGGATCTTCCTACCAACCTACCAGCCTCTTTCAATGGCAGATGCTTGACCCGGGCCGCTGCACCTTTTCCTTCCCATGGGTTATCCCATCCCGTCCCTTATCGATTCCACTGATGCAACAAACACGACTGGCTGCCTTACATAGCTTCCTCGTAGGATTGTTCAAAGTCTCCAAAGTCTATCTGTTGAATTCCTGTACTGAGAGCTCCACTACTCGGGAGTAGGGAATGTGACGGTTGTCACGGTGCAAACGACCTTCTCCAAAGGATCGTCATTTGCCTCTTCCTGCGATTCATTCCGAGCCTACGGATTTGATACCCAAGCCACTGCTGCCGCTAGAGAGCAAGCGAGGTTTGCAAGCATGGTGCCTGGTCAACCTGTAGCCTGTCACAGACTCACCACCTGGCAGCTGTCCCTGCCTGTCACTGTGAGATATTCTAATGCCCGTCTAACGTCTTTCCCCGCAATGATAAGTGTTGCAATAGGGGTTAGAAATCTCCTTGGGTATACCTGGTCGAACTCCCGAGTCCCCAGTGCAAATCCCAGGTCTCTGGTCGATCAGATGAATTGAACACTGGCACAGTGGCACTGCTCTCACCATCCTTTTCCAGGAGCAGATACAAGTTTGATCATGGCTGACTCAATTGGAAAGACACACACCAAGCCAAGCCAGAAAGAGAAATCATTCGGAGATTTTATGATCTTTTAAGGTATCGTTAGTGTCGCACGCTAGTCCCTTCCAAGATGCCAGAGCCAGAGTTTCTCGCGGATTCGCGGTCCCGGGAAAGAGGCATTGGAGGTTTGTTGCCTCTAGGCTCTACCAGAAAAGGCGTTATCACATTTGCCATCATTAGCCTCCGCAGCAACGGGACCAGGCAGAACTGTAGGTCAAGAGTCAAGATCAGTCTGAACGCGAACTCCCCAAGTGAACGCGATGAGGATGGAGCGTACTCGCGCAGCATCGAGCAAATCGCGTTTGGTCCCACTTCCGTGGGATATCCAGACATTGGTGAGACACAAACGAAACTCTCAGACTTTCGACTTTGACCAACCCTAGAATTTGTTGTATTTCCAACAGGACCGAACTCATACTACTGGATCGTATATGAGAATAATCAGAGAATAAATCACTTAATTATAGCAAGCGAGGTCTCCAGCTCGCTCGACAATTTAATGCCGGCCCAGTTTGCGAGAATCAAAAACTTCTTCCATCGCTATCACAGTGACGAGGTCACCCTTGACAGCACAGCCCACGGAGGAGGGGCTTCAAGCCACTTCGGCCATCATGCTTCCCACGTGCCGGCTACCCGAGCAATCGTCCTCCATGCGCCCAGGGACATCATGGGCAGAACACCGTATACGAGGCAGGAGACTTGGAATGTATGAATGGTGCGAGGGTCCATGTTTTGAACCGTGTTTGGAGCCAATGTCGTCGTCCTTCTATAATTTCTTCTATACATAATGCCCTCTCCTATACTCATCTGTTCCTCGATATACGAGAAAGACAGGGAATCCTAGACAACAAACCGCAAAGCTACTGCAACTCGAGCCTCAAGTCGGCAACTGCTCAAACATGAGCTAACACTTGGGTCGAACATGGATGAGTGGCCGTCTCGAGCACATCTCCTTGCGACCTCGGTCCTCCAGTCTTATGTAAAACAGAAGATACCTCTCTAGACACCCGTGCTCCTTGTCCCTGCCCTAGAAATATTGGAACCCGGAATATCAAATCATGCCGCATTAAATCTGTAGGATGCAACAGGAAAGGTATTTCTACCTTCCCTGTTACGCTTGTCGACGGAGTACCGCCCATTCACCAGACCACTTTCATGTGACATTTGACCATGATATTGAGTTTTTCCGAGCGTTGATTTTGGGCACTCATGCACGGCCAAGAAGCTCTTAGAAACGTTGTTCACACTGCTCCCATTCACACAAATATAGTACACACAGATATGGAGCGATATCAGGCAACAGATACCACATGCCACTCTGCCGATGTTCTCGAGGACCACATACAACCTACGCACCTCATCTTGAAGCTTTGTTTGCCTCCACTCTCAACTTATGCAAGACTTCCGCTCTCCGTCTCTCACCACCATGGACCTTGTGACCTCGCTTATGCTCCCAAAGACCTTCTGAAGCCGTCACAGTAGCGCCGCTGAAATGTGTTCCTTTCATGGGTTTGGCTGCCTGTCCGGCCACGATATAGCCATCCTTCACTTTGTATCCCCTGGCCTTCCTTAGATCTGCAGTAGTTTGTCCAGGCTCGAGTTCGTAAGTCTCAGACCCGTTCGGCACATTCAGCACCAGCTTTTCCATACCCGGCGTCCGTGTGATCGTGACTTGCTCTTCGCTCACATCTTTCGTCTTGAAGGACGGAACCTCGACCACTCGTAGTTCCGCAACGCCATCTTTCACATACTTGAAGTCGCCACCAATGCCGTACTCTCCCCGTCGGTATTTTTCTCGCCATCTCAGCAAATAGCGCCTCGCGCGGGCTGGCTCGAGTCCTCGTTCCTTCAACTGACTCGATGTGAGAGTGAACAGTTCATCCCAGGATTGGAGTTTGCTCGCGTGTTTGGACATCTCCCGTCCAATTAAAGAGAGGAAAGTTGGTACATCAGGTACAAAAGGGATGGGTTTCGGAACCGGGGCATCTTTGGGAAGACCACGGTGAAGCTCCCGTCGACATGGTGTGCAGATGTAGGACTGTGGTAGGGAGACTGAGGGTCTGAGGAAAGACGTGATGAGGAAGGTGCTCGCACGAGGTTGTCGCGTAATCATTTTCGCATATGTAGATTCTCGAGAGTATCAATTGTAGGTCAGTGTTTAGGTCGTAAGAACCTCTCTTGCCCAATTGTCGTGGTTGACGTGTTGCTACGAACACCCAAAATTTCTTTGTAGTCGACTCTTCCGCTTGGAGAGAGCTGCACATCTCCAGATCCGCTGCCAAGCTTTGATGCCAAGCCATCGAGCCTCGTCGTTCTTCAAACTGTCCAGAAGCTAGAATTTCCATCGATCCTCGCTTGCTTCATAAGGCGGCGTCAAGGGAAGCAATGGTATAATTGCTGGATAAACAATTCTAGTATTGTATCTCGACGACTTTCATCGACCCCTCTGCAAATGTGACGAGAAGAAGTCCACTTAGGCCGAGAGCCGTTCAGACCAACTGCAAACGGCCCTGGAGGACAGAGCAATAGTACTGCTGCTGACTCTACCACGCCAGGCAGAATTCCATTTCTAACAGAATCGACCAGAATGGCACCCTCTTCAAATGCGGTGTCGCCGCTCATGCCGCGTTCACCCTCAAACATGAATGCAAATTTGTCACCGTCTAAGGCCAGATCACTTGCAATGCGGAAGTCAATATCCAAGTCACAGCCCGCAGTGGCTCCCTCTCCTAGAAAGCCGGCTGCTGATTTTGATATGGCCGAGCAAATGAATGAAGACATTAGCAGCAAATATGTCAAAGGTCTGCCAAATCCTGTTCCGAATCCTGTGCAGTTGAGATTGACCATCTAAATCCAGGCAAGAAACTGGGCGAAGGTACATATGCAATTGTGTACAAGGGACACCTGAGATCAGATCCTAATGTCCTCGTCGCCATTAAGAAATTCAAGGTTGACCCTTCGCAGCAAAAGGAAGGCCTCAACGTTGACACGATACGAGAAATTAAATATCTTCAAGAAATCTCACATCCTAGTATCGTCGCCTTACTGGACGTCTTCTCTTCCAAGGACCAAAACATCAATATGGTCATCGAATACTTTTCTAACGGGAATCTGGAGGAGCTTATTAGAGATAAGTCCGTCAGTTATGGTGCCGCTGATGTAAAAGCATGGATGGGAATGCTGTGTCGAGCGATTTACTATTGTCACTCCAACTTTATCCTCCACCGGGATATTAAGCCGAACAATCTACTCATTGCTGCCGATGGCGAAGTCAAACTCGCTGATTTTGGTCTTGCTCGATCATTTGGTGAGCCACGATATCAGATGACTTCTGCAGTCATCACCTTGTGGTACCGGCCGCCAGAACTTCTCTTTGGAGCACGACAATACGGTGGCGCTGTCGACATCTGGAGCATAGGAATGGTATTCGCGGAGCTACTCATCCGTCGCCCCTACGCTGCTGCAGACGTCGCAGATCAGCAGGTCCTGGCAAGCGGTGGCGGTACCATTGCTCAACTTGACAAGATCTGCGAAGCGGTGGGCACACCCAATGAGGACAATTGGCCGGGTGTCTCAAAGCTTAGAGACTATTTTGAGTTGGAGAGAAAAGTCCCCGTGAGAGACAAGACATTCTATATGCAGATGTTTCCAACGGCAGGGTCAGTTGGTGTGGACCTGCTCATGGCAATGCTCAAGCTCGACCCTAGAAAGCGAGTGACTGCCAGAGGCTCTTTGGAGCATGAGTGGTGGAGTGTGGACCCAAGGCCGACCGACAAGGAATCCCTCCCAAAACAAGGTGGGGGCGCGTCAAAGATGGCTGCTGCTGAGACGGCGGCTCCTGGTGCTGTTGTGGATGAAAACAAGTTCAAAGGTGTTGCGAAGAAACTTGACTTTGGCGCTGCGCGATGATTGAGGATGTATCAACGAAGGCATCTTTTCACTGATGTCCTACCTCTCTATCAGGATCACCTCCAATTGAACACGCAGCTACAGGGGAGCTCACTGGGCTCCTCAGTGCTTCAGGGATGTTGTCGCTTCTAGAAGGCCACTCAGCTCCAAAACAAGGAATGGACGGCTCTCTGGACGATTTGACACTCTTCCTTTCCATCTGCTATCTCGCCTTGCTTCGGGAGGTGAGTCGCATCAATAAAGGCTTCCAGCGACCTTTCACAGGTCTGAATCGCTTGTCGCTCTCTAAGACTCAAATAATGAGCCGAGGAGCAAATGGAGCCACGAACTTCCCGGAAGGCTGTCAGCTTCCGGTTTTCCTCTCACCAAAGGCGAATCTCCAAGCTAAAATTCATCTCAGACATCAGTCTGCAAAATATATATGGTCCAGCAGTCCAAGAGGTGACCTCCAACCTAAAGTCGTCGCCATAGAAAATGGGGGAGGGAAAATAGAGACAATTTAGGCGATCAGCAAATATAATTTCATCGACATGGAAACCACAACCAATCCATCGATCTAGCCCGAAAATGCAAGGCTTGCGAAGAAATACCTTCACATCGGGGCTGATTACAGAAACCTCATAGAAAGGGAGGGTAACAATGAATTAAAGGCTTGAATTTAGATAGCCTGATATGATATGAAAGACACAGCAGTTCCGACTAGATCTGAAGAGAAGCACGCTGCCGTGTGGGAACTTAACCAGCGATCTCAGCCATTTTTATAGTGCCACTGATCCGTCTTGAAGGAAGCTAGATGATTACATAATAGCGACTGGGCCAAAGTTCCGCAGATTAGGTTTCTCATCGTCCTGAACCCTCCAAGGAAGATCTAACAATGAATAATTAGCACAATCCTGAATACAGATTGGTACTCCATCGGTAGCATCTTAAACGGCGCAGAACGGACTTGCAGTCAGATATTGGTGCGAGGGCAGCAGGTAAGCCGAGGGCTTTTAGGGTTTTACGCATGACGCTGACATGCCTATGTACACTAAGTACTACCGTTGAAATACCTACGAGCCTAAGTAGATATTATGTGAATTTCCAGGTAAACACCGAATCCTACCAAAGTTCATTGTGATGGAAGCTTGAAGCGGTGCAGTATGGTCAATTTGAGATTCCTTGCAAGGACAATTCATACACACGCCAGGGTCTGTCTTCTAGAGCATCGAAATGGAGTCCAGCACCGATCCAAAAATCACTCTTCTCATCCTCGGAGCAGGATGGACATATCAATTCTTGCAGCCACTGCTCGAAGCTGAGGGGATCACGTACGCAGCAACCACCACGAGCGGCCATGACAACACGATCCCGTTCAAGTTCGACCCGGACTCGGATGACCTCGAGCCATTCAAGAAATTACCCAACGCTAACTTCATATTAATCACCTTCCCACTCAAAGGACGAGGCCCTTCTGCCAAGCTACTCTCAATGTATCACAAAGCCCACGACCACACAGCCAGCTCCAAGATCTCGAAGGAGACGGGCCCCAAATGGATCCAACTGGGCTCCACGGGTATCTACACGCATCCGGGCTGGAGCGATGAGAACTCGCCGATCGACGAGACCAATGACAGGGCTATTGCTGAGATGGAGCTCATCGAGCTAGGAGGCTGTGTCATGAACCTCGCGGGCCTCTACGGTGGAAGCCGCCAGCCTAAGAACTGGGTCAGTCGCGTTGCAAAGTCGAAGGAGCAGCTTGCTGGGAAAGGTGCCCTGCATCTCATCCATGGCCGGGACGTGGCAAGAGGAGTATTGGGTGTCGTTAAGAAGAGCACTGTCGATGGCGGCCATACACAGCTTTTTGGTCGGAGATGGATTGTTGCCGACTGCGTGTCGTATGACTGGTGGACGTTGGTGTGGAACTGGATGGGCCACAGCGGTGCAGCGGAGACCAAAGAAAATGAAGAGCAAAGCGAAGGCGATCAAC